>Ga0105237_10005587_pt1 | contig 14173 bp, 13 predicted proteins | sample KBSC24metaG_FD_81520 | JGI IMG/M metagenome (GOLD analysis project Ga0105237, IMG submission 81520) | Corn rhizosphere microbial communities from Kellogg Biological Station, Michigan, USA - KBS C2-4 metaG | ecosystem: Host-associated > Plants > Roots > Rhizosphere > Soil | place: Michigan, USA... | reverse complement strand
CCGCCGTCGCCGCCGGTCGCGCCGGTACCGCCCTCGCCGCCCTTGCCGCCGGTGCCGCCGTCGCTCCCCGCGCCGCCGGCGACGGTGTTACTGCCGCCGTTGCCTCCGGTGCCGCCGACGCCGCCCGCGCCGCCGGTCGTGGTTCCGGTGCCGCCATGGCCACCGTCACCGCCCGTGCCACCGCCGAAGCCGAGGCCGCTGCTGCCGCCCTGACCGCCCGAGCCTCCGTTGCCGCCGACCTCGCCGGAGCCTCCGTTGCCGCCCACTGCGCCGTTGCCGCCGACGGCATTGCTGAAGTTGGAGCCCTGGCCGCCGCTGCCGCCGCTTCCGCCGTTGCCCGTTCCGCCGTCGCTACCGAGGAACCCGCCTGCCCCTCCGGCTCCCGCGTCCCCGCCGTCACCGCCGATACCGGGTGCGTCCGACCCCACGCCGTTGTTGGAGAACCCGTTGCCGCCCGTTCCGCCTTGGCCGCCGAGGCCGCCGGCGCCGCCGAACAAGCCGCCAGCCCCGCCGACGCCGCCGTTGCCGCCCTTGCCGCCCGCGTCACCACCGCCGAGACCGGTGGTCCCGGTTCCGCCTTGGCCGCCGACACCGCCGGTGCCGAAGAAAAGCCCGCCGGCCCCGCCCGCGCCGCCTGTGCCACCCGCTACGCCTTGCCCACCGGCGCCGCCGGTGCCGAAGAACATCCCGCCCGTTCCGCCGTGCCCGCCGTTGAGGCCCGCACCGCCGGTGCCGAACAAGAGCCCGGCGTTGCCGCCGTTGCAGGCAGCGCCGACGCACCCCGCCTGCGCGTCGAGGCCGTTGCCGATCAGCCACCCGCCGGGGCCGATGGGATTGAAGATGTTGAAACCGGCTCCGCCGCCGACCTCGGCGACCAAGGCGTTGGGCGCGATCGCGCTTGGGGTGGCTCTGGCCCCGAACAGGCCGCCGCCGTTGTCGTTGCCGCCGCCCAGCCACCACGGTGTCGTCGTCGACGGGGCCAACGGCGGCGGAGCCCACAGCGAGCCGAAGGATGCCAGTTGCACCGCTTGGGTGGACTTGGGTGGTGTACCCGGATCGGTGGCCAGCAGCACGCCTACACCGATCAACGCGGCCCCGCCGACTCCCGTGGTCACGTACCGACCGGCGGACACCCGCGGCGTGCGGGCAATCTTGCGGTGTTTGGACATAATCCAGCCCCTTCAACTAGACGAGCCCGGCCCGCGGCATGCGGGTCTTGCCGAAATTTGATTGAAACCCGATCGAAATAATTTAGAGTTTGCTGAGAGTTCGGTCAAGATGTTCTGTCCGTCACTTCAGCAACATCCGTTATAAGGCGTATTGCGGAATGTATCGGCAGTTAGAGCGCTTGCAATCGATGGCGACGAGCAGGTCTTGGCTATGCCAGAAAACGACGGCGACGTCATTTATTGCACTTTGCACTAGGGGTCAAGAATTGACAGATTTGTGAATAAAGAAATTGACGGAAATGCACATCGTGGCCTCGAAGATGCCAGCCACTTGCGCGGCCTCCGGCAGCCAATGCTCCCAACCGAAACTCGTGGTCGTTCGGTGTGCAGCGAACGCGTGCACACGACCCCCTCCGTGCAGACAATGGTGTGCGACGAAGTAGAGGGAGCCGCATGGAGCAATTCACTGCGCAACGAGAGTTCTCGGCCTACGGCCCGTCGCACTTGACGGTGCTCGCGATATTCGTGATCGGCGCTGCGCTCTTGGTCTGGATCGGACGTACACAGAGCGAATCTCGGGGCCGGCTGGTTGGCCGCGCCCTGGCGGTTCTGCTCCTGACGATGTTCGTCGTGGCGTTGGTGTACAAGATGGTCCGGCCCGAGATGGACACGTCGGTGCCGCTTCAGCTGTGCGACGTCGCCGAACTCGTCGCGGTCTACGCCCTGTGGTCGCAACGACATTGGGCCTTCTCGCTCACCTACTTCTGGGGGCTGGTGCTCAGCTCACAGGCGTTGATCACACCGGACGTCGGCACGCCGGAGGAGGGCGCGCCGGACTTCCCCCATCATCTGTTCGTCACCTTCTTCGCGCTGCACGTGCTCGTCGTCTGGTCGGCGATCTATCTCACCTGGGGGCGTGGGATGCGGCCGACGTGGCGCAGCTACCGCTTCGCCGTCGTCGCCACCCTCGTCTGGGCGGCATTCACCTTCACGTTCAACGTGATCGCGAAAACCAACTACGGCTACCTCAACGCGAAACCGCCCACCGCGAGCGTGCTCGACGCCTTGGGTCCGTGGCCGGTGTACGTGCTCGTCGAGACCACGATCGTGATCGCCGTGTGGGCCTTGATGACGTGGCCGTGGGTGCGGAATCGCCGACACGCCAACGAAGGTTCACAGGTGGTCTGATTTTGCAACCCGATCTGCGGCCGGTGGGAATGTTAACCGAACGTTCTCCGGCGATTCCATCCCCCGGCTGGCTTCACGGTGGGGCGTGCGCGAGCATCCTGGGGTGCCTACGAATCGCTTGAGCACTGCCGGAGAGATCCCCGATACCGGCATACCGCCGGCAGTGGCCGCCAACATGACGATGGCCGAGCAGTACGACTGGCATCGGGCCAATCTCAGCCGCCACCGCGTGACCCGGCGAAACTTCATGCGCGGCTCGGCAGCTGCGGCAGCCGTCGCCGCGGTCGGGCTGTCGCCGTTCGGTCGCCGGGCCTATGCCGAGGACGTGCAACTGGCGGTGGCAAACCGGCGGGTCGGCTATGGCAGCGATGCCTCCAGCCAATTGCGCCTCGCAGCGCAGTTGTCGCGAAACCCGAAGGGCACCAAGGTCTTCCTCGACCACGGCCCGACGCCGGAGCTGGGCGCCAGCGTCGAGGCGGAGGTCCGCAACCTGGTGACTCAGATTCCCTCAGGCGATGGCGGGTTGTTGGGCGCCGAACAGTTCTATGCCCACGCGCCCGTCAACGGCTTGCCTGGCCGCATGCCGCACTTCTATCAGTGGCGCACTGCGGACGGCTTCATCACCGACGTCCGCTCGGCGACCACCGCGATGCCCACTGCGCGAGATGCGATGGGCCCGTTCCGGTTCACGATGATCGGCGACGAGGGCACCGACGAGACACCGCTGCTGCCGCCGGGGCTCACTCCTGGTGACTACGACGACAACTACTACAAGCCCGACAACGACCCCACCGTCCCGCACACCACCAACGTGATGAACCAGATCATCGCGTCCAACCCGGACTTTCACGTGCTTGCCGGTGACATCGCCTACGCGGATCCCGATGGTGCGGGCAAGCCTCCGAAGTTCATGCAGTCGGGCAAGCCCCCGTCGGGCTTCGACAGGTTCAACCCCTTCGTGTGGGACGTCTACTTCGGGTTGATCGAGGCGAGTGCGTCGACGACGCCGTGGATGTTCGCCACCGGCAACCACGACATGGAGGCCGCGTATCCGACGCACGGCTACGGCGGGCACCTGGCGCGGATGGACTTTCCTGGCAACGGCCCCAAGGGATGCCCGTCGGTGTACTCGTTCACCTACGGCAACGTCGCGGTGCTGTCACTGGATGCGAACGACGTCAGCTACGAGATCACCGCCAACACGGGCTATTCGCACGGCGCCCAAAACAGTTGGGTGGAGCGCACATTGGCCGCGCACCGCGCCAACCCCGACGTCGACTTCATCATCTGCTTCTTCCACCACTGCGCGTACTCGACCACCGCGGCGCACGCCAGCGACGGCGGCGTGCGAGCAGCGTGGACGGCGCTGTTCGACCGCTACCAGGTGGATCTGGTGCTGCAGGGCCACAACCACGTCTTCGAACGCTCCGACCCGATCAGGGCCAACCGGCCGACGACGGTCGCCGCCGACAACGGGATCGTCTACCCGGAAACCGACGGCAGCGTCTACTACACGGTCGGTTGCGGCGGGCGGCCACGCTACGACTTCCAGCCCGGCGAGCAGGAGAGCTATCGCGGCAACGTACTCCCCGACACGTTCGTGCCCAACAGCTACGTCTGGGATGCCAAGGGCGGCAAGCAAGACGAGGCGGTCGGCTGGTCGAGGGTGCGGTACCGCGGCTACGCGTTCATCCGGGTCGACGTGCGCCCCGGACAGCTGGTCAGCGAGATGGACGTGGCGGCCGTCGACGAATATGGCAGGGAATTCGACAAACTGACCTTCCGGCGTCAGGTTCGCGCCTGACTCGTCGGTCGGACTAATCGTCCAGACCGTCGTCGCGGAAGGCCTGTCGTCGCTGTGCGGCGTCCGATCGCGCGGCCTGGAGTACTTCGGCCTTCATCTCCTCGCGGATGGAGCCGCCGAACACACCGTGCCTACACGAGCGCGTCTTGTACGCGACTCCGACCAACATGCCGGCCAATAGGAGTGCGGCGACGGCGGTCACGATGATCAGGACGGTTTCGTCGGTGCTCATCAATGCCTCTGATCAGTTGGTGAGTCCCAAGTACGCACCTGTTCCCCGAGGATGTCAATACCGCTGAGTACTCGTTGACGTGGGCAGAAGGGGTTACAGTTGCACTGAAGCGGCCACTAACGGCCGACGTGGGTGCTGCGGGAAACGACGGCGTTCTGCGTGACAGACGTTTCCTCGGAGGGCACGTGCCTCATCTCAAACTCGGCGTCATCGGTAGGACCGGCAAGGAGAACGAGCGCCGCGTTCCGATCCACCCGCACCACGTCGACCGGATCGATGCCGAACTTCGCGCCGACATCTACTTCGAGCGTGGCTACGGGGTCGACTTCGGGGTCTCCGACGCTGAGCTTGCGGCGTTGACGGGCGGAGTGCGCTCACGCGACGAGTTGATCGCGGAGTGCGACGTCATGCTGCTGATCAAGCCGGAGGCAAGCGATCTCGCCGACCTTCGCGTCGGCCAGGTGCTGTGGGGCTGGCCGCACTGCGTGCAGGACCGAGAACTGACACAGCAGGCCATCGACCGCCGGCAAACGCTGATCGCCTTCGAAGCGATGAACTGGTGGGGTGACGACGGCTCGTTCAAATTGCATGTGTTCCACAAGAACAACGAAATGGCCGGGTATTGCTCGGTGCTGCACGCCCTTGAGCTCATCGGGTCGACCGGCATGTACGGGCGTCGATTGCGGGCAGCCGTCATCGGCTTCGGCGCGACCGCGCGCGGTGCGGTGACGGCGCTGAGTGCCCATGGGATACACGACGTCGACATCTTCACCAACCGCGGCGTGACGGAAGTGGCCTCGCCGATTCATTCGGCGGACATCGTCCAGTTCGAGCATGACTACGACCCCGCGGGCGGTTCGTCGATGAGTTTCGCGCTCACCCCAGAGGGCAGAATGCCGCTGACCCCATACCTGGCCGAGCACGACATCGTCGTCAACTGCGTGTTGCAGGACACCAACGCACCCCTGACCTTCCTGGACGAGGCGGGCCTCGCCGCGTTCCGTCCCGGCAGCCTGATCATCGACGTATCATGCGATGAGGCAATGGGATTCAGCTGGGCCAAGCCCACTTCGTTCGAACATCCGACATTCATCGTCGGAGACAACATCACTTACTACGCGGTCGACCACAGCCCGTCCTATCTGTGGGATTCGGCCAGCTGGGAGATCAGCGAGGCGGTTCTGTCCTACCTGCCGACCGTGCTCGCCGGGCGTGCGGCATGGGAGGCCGACCAGACGGTGTCCCGGGCGGTCGAGATCCTCGACGGAACCGTCCGCAATGCCGACATCCTGTCGTTTCAGCACCGTCTGCCCGACTACCCACATGGGCGTACCGACACCCGCTGACTGACGGCGGCGTAACGTCAGGGGTATCGGGCAGCTCGGCTTCGAGCGAACATGCCCGACTACGAAGGAATTTCGATGGCCTCCTCAACTCTGTTCCGTTCCCCCTACGACCGGCGTGTCGATCTCGTCAAGGACACCATTACGGCCAACTCCAAGCTCGGCGACAAGGCTGCGGGCGAACTGGCCGTGCACGTCCTCAGTGCCCTGAACTCGATCCCCGAGAAGGTGCGCTGAGCTACGGCTCAGCCACGTCCATGACGGTCACCGTGACGCTCCCCGATGGCGGGACCGACGAGTACAAGCGGTTCGGCGACGCCTACGTCCAGCACCGCGACGGCACGCTTGACGTTGTCCGTCGCGGCGCGAAGGAGTCGCACAGTTATGCGTCGGAGGAGTGGACCGACGTAGAGGGTGACCAGTCGAGGAGGAAGACCCGGTTCTGGGGTTGAGCTAACCCCAAAAAGCCTGAGAGCCCGAACGCCTCGGCGTCCGGGGTCTCAGGCTTCGGCTACGACGTCAGCGCTTCTTGGAGTTCAGCACCGATTCCGCTTGGGAGGTGTGATCGGATTTCGCGCGCTTGTCGGCACGTTTCTCCTTCAGCGACTTTCCGGACTTCTTGGCCATGGCTTGGCGGGGCGATTTGTCGGTCATTTGGCTTCCTCTGCTGAGACGGAGGCCTGGGTGGTCCCGATCTTCGGACTGTACGCCGCCAGAGAGACCTTGTCCCGTGTCGGCGCTGACTGAATGGGGTCCGAAATACTCTCGGAATCAATTAATTTCGCGCCATGCTCAAGAGACGGAAAAGTCGTGAGCGCGTCGACCGCAGCCGGTCGTGTCATCGACGAGCACGCAGGTCAGCGGGGGACCATGCCGCCGCCTGCCCGGCAGGCGTTGAACAGTGGAAGGCCGCCGACAAGGCTGTGAGGGTGTAGTGTATGAGTCGTTGGGAAACCGACCAGTCCGGAATGAATCAGCCGTCTTCCGCTGATCGCCACGAGCAACCGCTCAAGCCGGACACCTTCGTGACATTCGCACGGTCGGGATCACTTTGACTGCATTATCGTTCAGTAGAACCTTTGTCAACCCTATTGGGGCGCAACGAAATTCTGCACCTTCAAGTTTCGGTGTTCTCAGTACCTATCCGTCGACGGTCTGCGGGCTGGCGACGTTCAGTGCGGCATTGTCCAACGGGTTGGCGGCCAACGGTGCCGATGTCAGCGTCGTTCGGGTGGCCGATGGGCAACCGTCCTCCGATCCCCGCGTCGTCGGCGAGCTGGTCAATGGCTCACCGGCATCGATTGCGGCGTCGGCGGAGTTGTTGAGCGAGTGCGACGTCGCGGTGATCCAGCACGAGTACGGCATCTACGGTGGCACCGATGGCGACGAGGTCATCGAAGTCATGCGCGGGCTGCGCGTGCCGTCGATCGTGGTCGCTCACACGGTTCCGCTCAACCCGACGCCGCACCAGCGCTCCGTTCTCGAGACGATCGTCGGACTCGCCGATCAGATGGTGGTGATGTCCGACGCCGCCAGCGACCGCCTGAGCCACGGCTTCGACGTCGACCGGCACAAGATCAGCACCATCGCGCACGGCACGACCATCCCGCCAGGGGTGCACTCCAAGCGTGGCGGCAGACCGACACTGTTGACCTGGGGTTTGCTTGGCCCGGGCAAGGGCGTCGAGCGGGTCATCGAGTCCATGGGGGAACTGCACGAGCTCCGCGGCAGGCCGCAGTACGTGATCGCAGGCAGGACTCACCCCAGGGTGCTGGCCGCCGAAGGCGAGGCCTACCGCGAGGCCCGCGCCGCACAGGCGCGCGACAGCGGAGTGGCAGGCTCGGTGTCCTTCGACCCCTACTACCGCAACGCCACCTCCCTCGCCGCGCTGATCCAGTCCTGCGCCGTCGTCGTTCTGCCGTACGACTCGACCGAACAGGTCACCTCCGGTGTTCTGGTCGACGCCGTCGCGAGCGGCAGGCCCGTCGTTGCGACGGCGTTCCCGCATGCCATCGAGCTTCTCGGCACCGGCGCGGGCATCGTCGTCGACCATGACGACCCCGACGCGATGACCTTCGCGCTGCGGCAGGTGTTGTCCGATCCGCGTCTAGCTGGGTCCATGGCGGCCGAGGGGCGCCGACTGGCCCCGACGTTGGCTTGGCCGTCGATCGCCAAGTCTTACCTGGCTCTGGCACAGCGACTCGTATTCGAGCGCCGGGCACTCGTATGACCGCGCCCGCGCAGGGGCCGGTGTTCGACCACCTGCTGCACATGACCGACCGTCGCGGCACCTTCGAGCACGCCAATCTGAGCGAACCGGCGACCGAACACGGTTATTGCACCGACGACATGGCCAGGGTTCTGGTGGTCGTCAGCCGCGAGGAACCCGACCCGGACCGGAAGCTGAATGGCATTGCCGGGCTTGCGATGCGGTTTCTCGCCGAGGCGCAGGCACTCACCGGCGCATGCCGCAACCGGATGGACAGCTCGGGCAAGTGGACCGACGAGCCCGCACTGGACGACGCATGGGGCCGATGCATCTGGGGGCTGGGAACCGCTGCTGCCCAAGGGAACACCGCGTTCGTACGCGAGTCGGCGAAGATTCAGTTCGAGCGTGCCGTGCTGCAACGGTCGTCGTCACCGCGCGCCATGGCCTTCGCGGCACTTGGCGCGGCCGAGCTGCTCACCGCCGATCCCAATCACGTCGAGGCTCGAGAGCTGCTCGTGTACTACGTCCGTACCGTCATCGCGCCCAGCGACGACCCGGACTGGCCGTGGCCCGAGCCGCGGTTGGCCTACGCCAATGCCGTTCTCGCCGAGGCGATGATCGCGGCGGGTACCGCGCTCGACGATGCGGCGCTACAGCGGCGCGGGCTGGATCTACTCGCCTGGCTGGTGGACTACGAGACCGTCGACGGGCACTTCTCGCCAACGCCCGTCGGCGGGCGAGGCGCCGATGACGCTCGTCCCGCCTTCGACCAGCAGCCAATCGAGGTGTCCTCGCTCGCCGACGCGTGTGCGCGTGCCGCTGCCGCCGATCCCAGCCCGATGTGGCCCGACGGCGTCCGCCGGGCCGCGGCCTGGTTCGAGGGTGACAACGATTCGGGACAGGTCATGTGGGATGCCAAGACCGGCGGCGGGTTCGATGGCCTGCACGCCGACGGGGTGAACCGCAATCAAGGTGCGGAGTCGACACTGGCAGCGCTGTCTACCATGCAGCACGCCCGGCGCATCTCGGCTGTGAGGCAATGACCTCGGTGCAAACCGATCTGGCGACCCGCAGCCCGCTGCGACTCGCCGCCAACCCGTCGCGTGTCGTCGCGCAACTCTTCGTGCCCGGCCAGGAGGGCTTCGAACATCAGGAGTCCCGTGCAGGGGTGGTGCTCGCCCGCATCCTTGCTCTGACGGAGGAGGACGTGCAGACGGCACTGGACGACGTCGTCACCCGCTTCGACGAACGCCATCGCGACCTGCTCGGTACCTTCCTGCGGCATGCGGACGTACTCGCCGATCGACTCGATCCGGTTCGGCGACTCTCGGAGGCGCGAAAGGTGTTGCTGGGCGCGGCCTTCACCAGCGAGTACGCCATCGAAGGCGCTGCTCTGTGCAACCCAAGCATCGTGGCCCATCCCGACCAGTCAGGGACAACCGAGGGCGGTCTGCGTTTCGTGATGAGTGTGCGAGGCATCGGGGAAGGGCATCAGTCCTCGATCGGATTCCGTACTGGCACCGTAACTGCCGCGGGTGTCGTTTCACTGGATCAGCCGTCTCCGTACGCCACCACGGGAGTGGCGACTCAGGCTCTCCTGGACGGGGTGGTATTCCGCAACGAGCTGGCCCGGCTCGGTGATGCCACGGAGGCTGCCAACTACGTCCTCGACGCACTCGGCGACCGCTTCACCCGAAACGACCTCGACGAACAACTCGACACACTGCAATCCAACATGCGCACACGGGGCCACGCACGCGCCACGATCGCCGAGATTCGGTCGATTGCCGACCGAAGCTACTCCGTTGAATTCGCCAACGACACAGCACGTTCCGAACGTGTGCTGCGTCCGGCCATGGGCGCCGAAGCGGCGGGCATGGAAGACGCGCGGTTCGTGCGGTTCGCCGACGACGACGGCGCGGTTACCTACTACGCGACCTACACGGCGTACAGCGGATCGCGCATCAGCCAGCAGTTGCTCGAGACGACGGACTTCCGGTCCTTCACCTCCAAGCCCCTCGTTGGGCGTGCTGCCGCCAACAAGGGTCTGGCGCTCTTTCCTCGCCGCATAGCAGGTCGCTTTGCGGCGATGTCGCGATCCGACCGCGAGACGAACACCGTGGCCTACTCCGATCACCTTCTGGTGTGGGCGAATTCGTCTCCCTGCCAGCAGCCGCTCAATGCATGGGAGGTGCTGCAGCTCGGAAACTGCGGGCCACCCATCGAAACCGATGCAGGCTGGCTCGTGCTCACCCACGGTGTCGGGCCGATGCGTACCTACCGCATCGGCGCCATTCTGCTCGACCTCGACGACCCGACCAAGATGATCGGTCGGCTCCGGCACCCACTGATCTCACCTGCCGCGGACGAGCGGGACGGCTACGTGCCCAACGTCGCCTACTCCTGCGGTGCGCTGGTGCATGCCGAGACCCTGTTGATCCCGTACGGCATCGCCGATTCGGCGATCGGATTTGCGACCGTGTCGATGCCGGACTTGCTTGCGGCCTTGACTGGCTAACGGGCCGCACCCTCGTTCCCCATCACCATCACGCCGAGCGTCCGGTTGTTGTACGCAAACGTCGAGTAGAGCCGCGAACATCCGTAAGTTCGGCAAGCACGTTGGGCAGGCGCTAACGCCGTGCGGGCAGCGAACTCGGCAGCCCGAACCACGGCAGCACGCTGCTGTCGAAGCGGGTCATGGCGCAGATCTGGGTGCCCGTGACGGTGAGGACGAGCAGGCCGGCCCCATGGCGGATGCCGCCGCCGGGCGCGCGGTGATAAGTGCCGAACGCCAACTGACCGTTCGCCCGCGTCGGCACCAGGTCGTAGTGCCGGCCCGCACGCATCACGGTGGCGTAGAAGCGGGCCACCACATCGCGACCCTGGTATTCCAGCGGAACCGGCGGCATGGAGACGGTGACGTCCTCGGTGAGCAGGGCGATGAGCGACTCGACGTTGCCGGACTGGTAGGCGCGGACGAACTTGGCCACCAGCGCCTGTTCTGCGGGGGAGTCGGCAGCGGGAGCCGGTGCCCCCGCCGCTGGCAGCCCACGCTGCAGGCCCACCCGGGCCCGTTTCAGCGCACTGTGGACGGAAGCGACTGTCGCGCTCAGCATCTCGGCGACTTCGCTCGCGGAGTATCCGAGTACCTCCCGCAGGATCAGCACGGCGCGCTGCCGTGCGGGTAGCAGCTGCAACGCGGTGATGAAGGCCAGCGAGATGGCCTCGGTCTGTTCGTAGCGTGCTTCTGGGCCTTGGGCCGCGCTGTCGAGAAGGGCATCCGGGTAGGGCTCCAGCCACACGACTTCGCCGAGCCGCGTGGGCTCCGGCGGTTGGATCTGTTTGATGTCCCACTCCTTGGCCGGGCGCCGCTTTGCCGTGCGCAGCGCGTTGAGGCACCGGTTGGTGGCGATCCGGTACAGCCAGGTGCGGATCGAGGCGCGTTCCTGGTACCCGTCGAGGCCTTGCCAGGCGGAGAGCAGCGTGTCCTGCACCGCGTCCTCGGCGTCCTGCAGCGATCCGAGCATCCGGTAGCAGTGCACCTGCAGCTCGTGCCGGTGCGGTTCGGTCAACTGGCGGAACGCCTCGCCGTCCCCGGCGCGCGCCCTGCCGATGAGATCCGCAGTCACTGTTCCCGCCTTCCATTGCACTCGTCCCAATATCGACATCTTGCAGGCCGAAAACTAGGCGCCGCGTGCCCGCTTAATTTCCCGCCGTCGCGGCATCTACCCAGTCAGGAACTCGAGAAAGCAGGCACTATGACCACCAATGATCTCGCCGGCACCACGGCGATCGTGACCGGAGCGGGTCGCGGATTCGGACGCGGCATCGCCGCCGCCCTGGTAGGCGCTGGCGCGCATGTCGTCGGCGTCGCACGGACCCGTCCACAGCTCGATGAGGTACACCGCGAACTGGGGGACGGTTTCACTCCGGTGAGCGCCGATGCCGCCGATCCCGCGACGGCCGGGCGGCTCATCGACGAACACCGGCCGCGCACGCTGGTGCTGTGCGCCGGGGCCGCTCCGCGGATGAGGCCGCTGACCGATCAGACCTGGGAGAGCTTCAGCGAGAACTGGAACGTCGACGTGGCTCAGGCGTTCCATTGGATCCGCCACGCGTTGGGGCGCCCGCTGGCACCAGGCAGCGTGGTGATCGCCGTGTCCAGCGGCGCCGCGCTCAAGGGGTCGCCGCTCAGCGGTGGCTATGCGGGTGCCAAGGCCACCGTCCGGTTCGTCGCCGACTATGCCGCCACCGAGTCCGAACGCGCCGGGCTGGGGATCAGCTTCGTGTCCGTCCTTCCCCAGTTGACGCCGGCCACCGACCTTGGCGCGGCGGCGGTGTCGGCCTACGCCGAGAGACAGGGCGTCGACGTCGACGCGTTCGTGGCGGCCATGCCGCCCGTGCTCACCCCGGATCAGGCGGGCAAGTCGATTCTCGACATTGCGTCCGCACCGCACCCCGAGCGCCGTGCCTACACCCTGACGTCTGCCGGCCTCACACCAATCTCCTGAGCCCAATTCACCAACCCCGGAAGGATATTCACATGAAAACACCCCCGATCGTGTCGCCGCGGGAATGGGAGGCGCAACGCCAACGCCTGCTGGTCAAGGAGAAGAAGCTGACCCGTGACCACGACGCGCTGGCCGCCGAGCGCCGGCGCATGCCGTGGATGCCCGTGGACGCGCCATACGCCTTCGACGGGCCAGATGGCGTCGTGACTCTGCGCGATCTGTTCGCCGGCCGCCGGCAGCTGATCGTCTACCGTGCCTTCTTCGAACCCGGGGTGCACGGCTGGCCCGAGCATGCCTGCCCAGGCTGCTCGATGCTCGCCGACCACGTCGCGAACCTGGCACACCTCAATGCCCGCGATACGACGCTGGTGTTCGTCTCGCGCGCACCGCAGGCCGACATCGACCGGGTGAAGGCCCGGATGGGCTGGGACATCCCCTGGTACACCATCACCGACGGCTTCGACGTGGACTTCGGGGTTGACGAATGGCACGGCACCAACGCGTTCATCAAGGAGGGGGACCGGCTGTTTCGCACCTACTTCATCAACAACCGCGGCGACGAAGCGCTGGGTACCACCTGGAGCTACCTCGACATGACCGCGTTGGGGCGCCAAGAGGATTGGGAGGATTCGCCCGACGGTTATCCGCAGACCCCGCCGTATCAGTGGTGGAACTGGCACGACGAGTATGGGCAGTCCGAGTCGCAGGAGGAATGGATCGCCCGATCGAATGCCGCCCTGGAGATGCTGAGCACCTCCTCGGGCGACGGCAAAGTCGAGTAGTCGATTACTTGACCTCGGGTAGTGGCAGCGGCAGACAATGAGATGTCCGACGCAAAGGTGCGCGGATCGCTTTGCTGAAAAGGTGGGTGCCGCCGATGTCCACAGCACAATCCCCCGTCGATGCGGCGCGAGGCGTCGCTGTAGAGAGCTGTGACGTCTGCATAGTGGGAGCCGGGCTCGCCGGACTCAATGCACTCTTCGTGGCCAGCCGTTACCTGTCTCGCGATCAGAAGGTCATCCTGGTCGACCGCCGCGGACGCGTCGGCGGCATGTGGGTCGACACGTACCCGTACGTGCGACTGCACCAACCACATCCCATGTTCACCGCCGGAAACATCGAGTGGACCTTGGGCAAGGACCGCTCCTACTTGGCGACGAAGGGCGAGGTGCTCGACCACTTCGAACACTGCCTCGACGTCGTCAAGCAGCGGGTGCGGGTCGACGAGCGTTTCGGCTGGTCGCTGGAGTCGGACGATGAGGCCGACGGAGTCGTTCGGGTCACGTGCAGATCCTCCGATGGCAAGACCCTCGTCATCGAGGCGAAGCGACTGATCAAGGCGTACGGCTTCCGGATCGAGCCCAACGATCCGCTCGAGATCTCCAGCGCGCGTGTCCAATCGGTGTCCCCAGACTTCTGTGACATGCGGAGCGGCGACATGGCGGCGAGCGACGCCCCGGTATGGGTCATCGGTGGCGGAAAGACCGCGATGGATACCGCCCACGCCTTGATCACGGAATACCCCGGCCGTGAAGTGAACCTCGTGGCAGGCGACGGCACGTTCTTCGGCTGCCGCGACCGGTTCTTCCCCGCCGGGGCTCGACGATGGTGGGGTGGAACGCTGGTGAGCACCCTCGGGGTGCAAGCCGCCCGTCGTTTCGACGGGACCAATGAGTCAGATGTGTGGGACTGGCACCGCGCGACTTTCGGCACCTGG
>Ga0105237_10005586_pt1 | contig 14179 bp, 9 predicted proteins | sample KBSC24metaG_FD_81520 | JGI IMG/M metagenome (GOLD analysis project Ga0105237, IMG submission 81520) | Corn rhizosphere microbial communities from Kellogg Biological Station, Michigan, USA - KBS C2-4 metaG | ecosystem: Host-associated > Plants > Roots > Rhizosphere > Soil | place: Michigan, USA... | reverse complement strand
GTCCCCGACCACCGCTACATTTAAAAATGCACTTCGCATACCTTACCTGGCATCCGCATCCGTTTCTCTTCGAGATCTGGAACGGGTGGGGCATTCGCTACTACAGCTTGGCCTATCTGGGTGGATTCGTAATCCTTTTCCTCGGCCTGATCTGGCAGGGGAAACGCGGCTGGAGTCTGCTGCGCGGCGATGCGATTTCCGACTATGTCATCTGGATTGCCATGGCAGGCGTAATCCTTGGCGGGCGGCTCGGCTACTGCCTGCTCTATGCTCCGCGGGAAACGTTCACCCATCCGCTCTATTTCTTCACCGTCTGGAAGGGCGGTATGGCGAGCCATGGTGGTATTCTCGGCGTGATCCTGGTGATGATCTTTTTCGCACGGGCAAAGAAAATCCCGTTCTACAATCTCGCCGATGCGACCGCCTTTTGCGTGCCGGTCTCGCTCCTGCTCGGCCGCTGCGCCAATTTTCTCAATGGTGAACTGTGGGGACGGCCCGCCCAGGTTCCGTGGGCCATGATCTTCCCCGAGGCGCCGCTGGTCAACGGCGTGAATGTGCCGCGGCACCCGTCGCAGCTCTACGAGGCGCTGCTCGAAGGTGTGCTGCTCCAGCTCATCCTCATTGCGGTGCGCCTCTCGACCCGGCGAGAGGGTGCGGTCGCGCTCACCTTCATGGGGGGCTACGCAATTCTGCGCATCGTGGGCGAGCAATTCCGCCAGCCAGACGCGGATATCGGTTTCTGGTTCGGTTCCATCACGCAGGGACAACTTCTTTCGGGCATCATGCTCGCGGCCACGGCGGTGCTGGCGTGGCGACAGTTTATCTCGCGTCCGGGGGGCGGTTCGGAGTTAAATTCGGAAGCTAACCCGCCGACTCCCCCTTCATGAGTACGCCTCATTTTCTTCCCGCCAATTATCTCGACCTGAGCGAGACGGAGCATGCCGCGCTTTTCGACGGTGTGACGCAGGCGTGGGAAATCCTGCCGAAACTCGTCCATTACCTCGAACAACACCTCAAGCCGGGCAATTACGGAACATTGATCGGCCAGCCGATCATCGGCGAGCGCGTTTTCATCGGTGAAGGGACGGTGGTTGAACCGGGCGCCTATATCAAAGGTCCGGCGTGGATTGGGCCGAAGTGTGTCATCCGGCACGGTGCCTATATTCGCGAAAACGTGATCGTCGGCGCGGGATCCGTGATCGGCAATTCGAGCGAGATCAAGAACAGCTTTCTCGGCAACGGTTGCCAGGTGCCTCATTTCAATTATGTGGGCGATTCAGTTTTGGGAGCACGCGTTCATCTCGCAGCAGGCGTGATCGTCTCCAACCTAAAGCTGAACGGCGATTTCATCACCTTGCGCATCGGCGATACCGTCCTGACCACTGGCCTGCGGAAATTCGGCGCACTGATCGGCGATGAAGCTGAAGTGGGCTGCAATGCCGTGCTCAATCCCGGCTCGATCCTGGGCCGCCGCTCGCTGGTCTATGCCGGGGTGAGCTGGCGCGGCATCCTGCCCGCGAATTCGATCGCGAAGAGTGTCGATTCCGTCCACGAACGGCGCAGCTGACCATGCCGAACGCGCGCACGGTCTCCAAACCATCGGAACTCCTGACGTATCTCTTCGAGGCGTGGCCTGATACGAAAAAGAAACAGGTCCGCTCGTGGCTCAAGTTCGGCTCGGTCGCGGTTAACGGACGCGTGATCACGCAGTTCGATCATTCGCTGAAACCGGGCGATCAAATCGAAATTCGCGCGAAAGGGCTCGCCGCGCCGGAGACGCCGCTGGCGGGCGGCATCCGGATCAAGCACGAGGACGAGGCGATTCTTGTGATCGAAAAACCCGCGGGACTGCTGAGCATCGCCAGCCCCTCCGAGCCGGAGAAAACGGCCTACGCCTTCCTGACCGACCACGTGCGACGCGGCGTGCGGCAAAGCCGGGAGCGGGTCTGGATCGTCCACCGGCTCGACCGGGAAACATCGGGCCTGATGGTCTTCGCCCGTACCGAGGTGGCCAAGCAGACGCTCCAGGAAAACTGGGATGCTGTGGAAAAAAAGTATCTCGCCGTGGTCGAAGGTACGCCTCCCGCCGAATCGGGAGTATTCGATTCGCACCTCGACGAATCGAATCCGCTCAAGGTTTATGTGACGCAGGAAGGCCCGCAAACGCGCCATGCCCGGACCCGTTATCGCGTCGCCAAAAAGGGCAAAGCCACCACGCTGGTGGAGCTGACGCTGGAAACGGGACGGCGACACCAGATCCGCGTTCAGTTGGCCGAGGCGGGCTGTCCCATCGTCGGTGACAAGAAATACGGGGCGACGACGAATCCCATCCGACGCATCGCGCTGCACGCGAGCCGTCTGCGCTTTATCCATCCCGTCACGCGCAAGGAAATGCATTTCGAGTCTTCATTGCCGGGTGACCTCGGGCGTCTGGTTTAATTCACAAAAAAACAAACCGCCTCCGCAGGATTTCTGCGAAGGCAGTTCAAATCAACGAGTGCTTATTTTGCGTCGTCGCCGGCAGCAGCGCCGTCATCGACCTGAAGCAGCGACATCCAGACAAGCCCTGCGTCTCCGCCGGTGCCGCTAAGAGTCACGGGTTGGGAACCCACCTTGACCTTTGCCGAGGTGATGCCGCCGGGAATGAGCTGCAGGACCTGGTCGCCGCCTTCGAGCCCGCCCACGGTGATGGCCTTGCCGCCTCGGGTGTTGATATTGATGGTGTAAGTGCCGGGCTCGGCCTTGAACTTGAACCGCGGCGTCGCAGGCAAGCTGACGAGGGCGATCGTCAGCGGATTCTGCAGCCAGGGCTGAAGCTGGTCGGCGCCCTTGCGAGCCGTCTCGAAGCCCCAACCCTTGGTTTCGTCATAGGCGTCCTCGCTCGAAACGAGCGTGAAATCGCGTATCGTGCCGAAGTAAAGGATGGCGTCGTTCTCCTTCACGCGGCTGCTCTCGCCGCGACCGAACTTGAAGAGATAGGCCCGGAGCTTGGCGATCCGCTCCGTGTCGGCCTGCTGCTTCTCGGCATAGGCCTTCGCCTGGTCACCGACGGTTTTCGCCACCGTCGCGTCGAGATCGGTGATGTAGATCGGAAACTCGGTCAGTTGCTGTGCCGGTTGGACATCGACTGACTGGGAACCGCCGAAGGCATCGGTAAGTGTGCACTTGCCGAGGGTCAGGCCGAGTTTTCCGGTGCTGTTCTGGTTCACAGTCCAGGCGGTCACAATCGATTTCTCTCCGTTCTTCCAGAGATAGATGCGGGCGTTGGGATCGTCCGAGGGAAGCCGCTGCGCGGCGCCGGTCACGCCGTCGAGCTGGCGGATGAGGGTCGCGTAGGTGAACCAGGAGGGCTTGAGCGAGCCGTCGTCGCGGAGGACGCCCGCCGGTGCGGCGCGATCATTCATCGTCTTCCGGTCGCGGAAAAGCTGTACCTTGTCGACGCCCGCGGCGAGCTGCGTCATGATGCCGCGCGGAATCCAGCAGGCGTTGAGCCGCTCGTTCATGCCGTTGATGCCGCCGTCAAAGCCGGTTTGCGTGAACCAGATTTGCATGGTCGGCTTGTACTTATCGCGCCAGGCGACGAGGTTCTTCAGGTCTTGCTCCATCATCCGGTCGTAGGGGCTGCCTTCGTGGTGGTGGGAGATGTCGTAGGTCGAAACCAGCTCCGGCTCGGTGCCGTAGGCGGAACCGTAATCGCCCAACGGCGAGAAGCTGTTGAGGCTGAGAATGTCGGTGAAATCGAGCGGCGTCTTGCCGTCGTCGTACTTGAAGTTTCGCATCGTTTCCATCAGCGGGATCTGCAAATCCCACCAGCCTCCGTTGGCCACCTTGGCGTCGGGATCGGCCTTCTTGACCGCCTCGGCGCCGATGCGGAAGAGTTTGTAGTATTCGTCCAGCGTGCCCTTCCAACGGGTGCCGCCCTCGAGATTGTTGTGGTTGGGCTGGTCCCAGAGTTCATAGGCATCGACATAGCCGAGGCCCGTGGTCTTGTCACTGGTCAGGATGCCATCGGAGACCTTCTTGCTGCCGTAGCGGGCGACCGTCTGGAAAACGTATTCGCCGTACTTGTCGAAGTCGGTCGGCATCGCGCGGTCGGGCTGGTCCTTATCCTTCGGATCCGTGAGGTAGGCAGGCGTGCGGTAGAGTTCGGCCATGACGCCCATTCCGGCATCGTGATAGGCCTTGAGCGTCTTGTCCGAGCCCTCGTATTTATAGACGCCCGCAGCGGGGGAGAGGGAGCTCCAGAAAAGATTGTCGTAATGGATCGTGCCGACGCCCAGGCGCGTCAGCATGGCGATCGATTGGTCGTCGCCCGAATCGACACCGAAACGCGACTGAGGTGAGATGGCGGCCAGCGCGGGCGGCATGACAAAGATGTGGCCGTACTGCATTTGCGTTACTCCTCCCGCCTTGGTGCGGATGGAAACAAGGTAGGCGCCTGGCTTGAGCGGGCGGCTGTCGCCGATGGTGACTGTGCCCGAGCCCTTGCTCCCGATACTGGCCGTGGCCTTGTCCTGCTGGATCACAGTGCCGACCTGGGGAAAGTTCCAGGTCGTGTCATCGATGCCGCCGAAGATATGGAATTCGCGTGGAAAACGGAAAGCAGGCGGCTTCGGGCCGCCATCGTTATTGAGGCGGATGCGAATGAAGCGGGCGTCGAACGGCGTCGGCACGTTGAAATCAATCGAATCGGATCGGCCGTGGATATCAATCCCCTTCATGCCCTCAACCGGCGTGTAGTCCTTGCCGTCCATGCTGGAATCGATGTCGACCTTGTGACCCTGCGACGAGTCACTCGGATCGTAGACCATGTGGTCGATATGGTAGGTCTTGCCCAAGTCGATGTAACCGAATGCCTCGGTGCAAGCTTCCCAGGTCGTACCGAAGCTGGTCCAGGGTCGCGCGTCAGTCATGCCGTTGATGCTGAGCTGCTGGGTGTTGGTCCTTCCGTAGATGTCGTTGCTTTCGACGATCTGATGGCCGTTTTCCTCCGTCCAACTCTTGGCATAGCGGGCAATATCGACGCCGAAAAGCGGATGGGGTGGCGGTTCGAAATAAAAGATGGGCTCCTGCTGCACAAGATATTCGACGTCGACGGAAACCTCATGGTCGGTGGTGTTGAACAGCGTCGCCTCCACCTTCAGGGGAGCGTTGGTATCAAGAACAAGCTCGTTGCTTTTGGTCGCAACCTGGATGTTCAGCGGAATGACGGGCAGCGGGGCAGCGGGAGTATCATCTCCTCGCGCGGCCCAAAACGAAAGAGCAGCAAAACTTGTTGCGACCAGCACAACACCCGGGGACCGCTTGAAACAATACATGTGCAATAATTGCATAGGCGTTTTTTAGGGTCGATGAAAATCAAGTCCGGGAAAGTGAGACCGCGCCTCTCCCGAAAGCTCACGGCGAGAACCGGTGCGAGCTGACGATGCGGATGTGATAGGGCCCCAGCTTTCCGGGCTGTCCCGGCACGGGAGAAGTCACGGCGGCAGTCGCTGGATCGATGTACCGTTCGATCTCGTAGGAGCCGCGCCAGTCGCCGAGCACAAGATCGGTGTCCTCGTTCCAGACGCCTTGATTCGGATCGGTGGACAACTTCTTCAATACCTGGACGCGGACGTGGACGGTGTACGAGTTCGAGCGGGTGGCCAGGCGGCCATAAAGCTGGGCATAGGGTAGCTCGCGCAGATTGTCGCCGGTTAAACGTCCCGCGCCGAAATTTCCACCCCAGTAATCCTTGAGCGGAGTCGAGACCTCTGCCGGAACCAGCGGCACGGTGCAAATCTCGCTTTCGCTCAGATAAGCGTCGGCACCGCCGGAAGCGAAACGGCTTTCGAGATTCGCGATGGTCGCGTCCTCATCGATCTTGTTCCAGATCGAGGCGAGGGGCGTACCGGGTGACTTGTAGAAGGCGGCAGCGCCCTGCGCGGAAATCGCGGGAAGGCGCAGGTCATGAAGCAACGCATGGAAGGCCGTGCTGCGATGAAGATAAGTGAAGGGCGCGATCTGATTGTTGAGGTTGATCTTGCCCGCGGTGGCCATGCAGGTGCTGAGTGGGTAAGGCTCGACGACCGGCATCCAGAAATGGTCGAGAAGAAGATGATCCGGGGGCGTGAGAAGACCCGGATGCGCCGTGCCCGCCGCCGGGTTGGGGCAAAAAAGAAGCGTGCGCCACGGCTGCGATTGCTCGGGATGGACCGGATCAATCCCGGCGGGCAACGATCCAAAGATCACCGGGGAAGAAATCAGTGCGTTCGGCGTACGGCGGGTGACGGCTCCCGGCTGGCCACCGGTGAGTGAAAAATAGGCGGTGGCTGGAGCCAGTGCGGTCCACGCATCGGGCAGGTTGATCAGCGCACCGTCGGGCTCGAAGCCGGGACCGGTGTCCCAATCGCCCGCCAGGCCACCGGGGCCCATCGTGACCGCCGTGCTGTCGGGCGGGCAGCTGCAGGCGGTGCTGGTGTACCGGAGGCAGGATGGCGTCACCACGTTTCCATTGCTCCAGTCGGTGCCGGTCATATTTTGCGAAACGATTGAATAGGTGGTGTCGAGGAGGGAGGCGAGACCCGAAGCGCCATAGGCACTGGTTCCATCCGCAAAGCGAAGGTTGTGCACATGGGAATCACTGTGGGTAAAAGCGGTGCGCGCGCGGAAAAAATCAGTCGGTGCCTGCGTGACCCCCGCCACAAGGCGCAGATCGGTCGAGGCATCGAGACCGCGGCTGATATCGCCCGCCTGGATAAGAAAGGCACGATTGCGCTGGGTCGCCCGGAGCCGGTTTCCGAGACACATATAATAAGAGGGGGCGACTTTGTTGGCATCTTGCGTGAACCAATCGGCGCTCGATTGATCCGGCTGCGGATCGTCCATGTGATCGCATTCGCCGTTGATGGTGGGGACCCAGGCGGTGAACGCGGGTGGATCGAGGGTGAAACTTTGCAACGTCTTCCCGTTGCGATCCCGGATACGGAGGGTGAGACTGCCCTTCATACTGAAGACAAGGCTAGGCAGGCCGGGCCAGGTAAGGGTTTTGGCTGCGGCATTATAAGTGGGCTTGAGGGCGACTCGCAGCGATTGCCTGCCGGCAAAGGCATAGGGCGTGCCGGCGTTCGAGGCCAGCGCGTCCAACGCCGCCGCACGCCAGGCAAGTGATCCTTCGTTGCCGCCCCAGGCCCGGTCGGCAGGTTGAAGTTCGACGGGCAGATCGTGCTGCGCATCGCTGAGCAGGCGCGAATGAACGTCGGCTCCAAAATTGAAAGGGTTGTCCTTGCCGTTGATCCGGATACCGTCGAGTCCCGTGATGGCGATGTCGCACGCGTCGCTCACTTCGGGGTAGGCACAGCCGGGCTGGAATGTGGTGGGCACGACGAAGGCGCGAATCCGCTCGGCGACGACATTCGGCCAAAGGTTGCCCGGTGATTTCATATCGAAGCGCGCTTTCCAGTCATCGCCCGCCCGGGTGTCGGGAGTCTCGTCGTAATCGATGTAGGCGGGCGTGGTTCCGGTTTTGAATTCGAATCCGCTGACGTAGAAAACGAGCGTGAGGCCGGAGAGCGTCGGGGTGCGACCCAAGCCGCGCAGGGTCGGCGCACCGGGACCCGATCCATAAGTCGTGGTCAGCGGCACAACGAAGGCGCGGCCGACTCCCGCCGCATCGCCCGCGGCATAAGAAACAAAAGGCGCGGGATTGGGATCGACCGCGTTGAGCCCATGGATGAAATCGGTGATTTCGAGCAGGAGCTGCGTCCACTTCGCTCCCGGGTACTTCGCGCTGAAGTGGTGGTCGTTCCCATATCCCGGAATGTCCCGGTCGCCCCGCGCCACGAGCTCGTTAAAGAGCCGGAGATTGCTCACGCTGGGAAGCGATGTGCTCGCGGGATCGAAATCGTCGAGCGGATCGAGCGGGTTGCCGCGCTGGAAAAAATAATTCCTGCCCCCAACCGTGGCCGCCGCCGCGATGGCGCGGTCGGCAGAGGTAGCGCGCTTCGGATCGAGCGGCGTGTCCGAAACGGGCCAGATGGCGACGCGCGGCTCGCCCAACAGCGTTGTCTCCGGCGCCTGACTGTGAGCGGTGAGAACGAAACGCGCCATTTCGATTTGCTCCGCGTCGATGGGATTAGGCTGGCGTTGGCCCGACTCGTTCCAGCTTGCACTAAAGCACAGTTCGTCGAGCGATGTGTAAAGTCGGTCTGTTTTCGGCGCCATCGCGTCCCCTGGCGCAGTCGGCAGCGTACCTCCCTGCGAACCGCCGAAGGCATAGCGCGGCGCCATGGCCAGCAGCTGCCGCGGCGAAAGCGGATTCTCCCCCGCACCGAACACCGGCAGGAGTGAAGTCATGGCGGGATGCCCCGGGTAACTCGAAAATTCCCCGGCGGCAGGTTGGTTGACGCTCCACGCCACGTCATCGGCCGAGTTGGCGTGCGGCACGTTCCAAGGCGAACCGCTGCCTGCGGTGTTGATGTTGATCTTGCACGTATCGTCGTCGGTCCAGAAAGCGATGCGCGCCACGATCGGATTCTCCTTGGTCCCGCCACTGGCCGGGCCGAGCGTCCCGTCCTGGAGCTGGTAAAGCCACGCCACCAGCATCCTCGCATCGTGACCGTCGTCGATCTTCACGCCCTGGATGCCCCGCGCACTCTCCACCTCCTCCACATATTGCGCCTCCGGATCGAGGATCGGGTAAATCAAGCGACCGGAAGTCTGCTGCGGCGCGTTGAGATCGGTGTAGAAGCTCCGGTTGGCTGCCGAATCCCAGTCGGCGGGAAGATCAGCGGCAAAAAAATTAAGCGTACCGCTGGAATCGGTCATCTGCCCGATCTGCGGCGTCGAGTAGAGTTTGTAGCACGCGGTGGGGACACGGTTGTGAAGAGCGTCGTAAGTGCGGAGCAATCCTGGCTGCGAAATCCAGGCTTGTCCCGGTTGGGTGGAGGCCTGCTCGATCTGCCCCATGACCAGTGCGACGGCCGAATCGGCCAGCATCTTTTCCCGCGCCAGCGTGGCCTCGCTTTCGGCACCGCGCAGTTGGTGAGACGAGCCGTTCAACAAGGCGAGAAGCAGGACCGTCATGAGCGCCAGTGCCACCAGCATCATGACGAGCACGATGCCGGAATGCTTCCTTCGCCCGGAAATGGAAAGAGTTCCGAGGTTCATGGCGAAGTCGTTTCCGACCAGGCGGAAGAAGTAAGCGCAATGTGGCGATCGAAAATACGGTGACCCGTCTTTTGAGCGTTGAGCGCGTTGTCAAGCGTCGCCAGATCGCTGTCGAGCAGAGCGGCCTCGCGAAAAAGTCCCTCCGGCACAAGTGGGGGCGGTTGGGAACCGTAGTGAAGTGCCAGCCGCCGCGCCGAGTCGCCGTCGATGGCGACAAGCACCAACCGAAGGCGCGGTGGCAGTTGGTTCCGGGTCAGCGGTTGCGCGGCATCGCGCGAGTCGTAACGGAAATCGGAAGAAAGCGGCGTGCCTTCGTCATGCGCGGTACGCTCGGGCAGGACAAGAAGCGTGGCAATGTTCTCGGCCAGAACCGGTGCGGCGAAACCGGACGGCGCCACCTGCTGAATCCAGGCCGCGGACGAAACCGGCTCGAAGACGTGAAGCGATTCGGCGGGCTGGACGATCTGCTTCAACCGCCAGCGCCAGCTGTGGCCGGTCGAAAAGAAAGCGGGCCCGGGATCGTCCCCGAACTCGACGAAATAGCCGAGCGCATTAAGCAACCGTTCCATCCCCTCATGCGCGTAGGTTCGCGTGTACCCGTGTGGCGCGAGGAAGAAGATCGCACTCCCGGTCACGCTGCGCCCACTGGAAAGAAGCTCTCCGCCCGGCCCGCAGACGAAAGCGAGATCGGAGCGCCGCGCGGGATGATCTGGCACGAAGGCAGGCGCTGCGTTGGTCCGAAAGTTGCCGGTCGCGTCGGTATAGTCGGAGTAGGGCTCAAGCGTCGCCGTGGAAAGATTCCGCGCCAGAACGGAAAAGGCGTCCTCTGCTTCCGCATAGGGATCGTTGGCGGTCGCTTTCCAAACCCGCCCCACGTCGGTCATGAACTCGATCAGCGCGACAAAGATAATCAGCAGCACCATCAGGGTGATGAGAACCTCAAGCAGGCTGAATCCGCCCACCGCGCGGAAAAATCCGCTAGGGCGCCGGGAGAACGGCCGCATATGTCCGCGCGCGATCAGGCGTTCCCCGCGGCGCAATGCGGAGCGTGAGCCGTTGCGAACCCGGCGCTCCTTCCACCGGCTGAAGCGCCGCGTCGACGGTGTAGATCGCCCGGTCGGCGGGACACGTCCTGCCATCCGCATCGAGATGAAAAATCCCGGGAGAAAGTGCACCCTGCCGGATGTCTTCGGTCATGTTCTCTGCAATCTGCGCGGTGAGGCGATTATCATGCGCCTGGTGAGCCGTCTTTGCTCCCAGCGCCAACAGGGGAATGAGGGAAAGGAAGCCGAAGCTGAGCATGCCGATCGATAACGCCGCCTCGACAAGATTGAAGCCACCTGTGTTTCGTTTTCGGGAGCGATTCGAAAAAAAGAGCTTCATTTCCAGGCAAAGGGGCCGATATTTCAGCTCCTTTGCCCATTTGTTAGCACATTCTACACCAGCGTCACTGTCTTTTTCCTCTCTTAACCATCAGGATTGAGACGTTCGCCCTTTTCATTGTAGATACCTATCGGCGTGCTGGCATCGGGCAGCGGCGTGAACAGCGTGAACCAACCGAGAATTTGCCCCAGCGTATAGAACATCGGAATGAGCGGCGCGACTAGTGCAGCCACACAACGTTGTCCCAGGGTGAGGTGTGAATTGCAGGTCGCAGCTGCAATGATGCCAACCAGCAAGCCCAGTAAAACAAGGCTTATCATATAGGCCGGCCCGAGAACAATCGCGAGAATCGGCACGACCCACAGGAGAGGTAGGATATGGTGGATCGACATTTTCCAGCCGCTGACCTGGAGCTGACGGGTCCGGCCCATGCCGTAGCGGACCAGCATCCGGGCCATCTCAATCCAGCTCGAGCGTTGCGGGCGGAAAACCTGCTGGCGCGGATCGTACCAGATACCATGCGCGGCCTGCGCGCGGTCGAGCCACTCGTTTTCCTCGTTGGGATAGAGCCGATGGGAGAGGGGACCTGTCTTGGTGAAGGTGGAGACGCGTGCAGCGAGATTGCACAGGATTAACTGCATCTGGGTGGCGGGTCGAAATTCACCCCGGGCCGCATAACGCGAGCAGAGCGGTCCCACTACCAGCGGATGGGTAAGCAGGGCGTGGAAAATCCTTTCGGGCCCGGTGGCATCGGACCGCAGGAGGGCGGGACCACCCACGATCTCAACCTCGGGACGGGAGAAGGCTTCCTCGAGGACAGACCAGTAAGTGGGTCCCAGGCGACAGTCGTTATCCAGAAAGACGATGATCTCGCCCTGCGCCCAGGCGAGGGCCTCATTGCGCTGACGGGCGGGATGATTCCCCTCGGCGACGAGAATCTGTGCCGGGCCGTCCGAGGGAATTCTCTCGCGGAGACTCGCCAGCACCGGTTCATCGGCGCGAAAATTCCGCATCGGCACGATGACGGTGTAACGGGGCGAATCCATGAAGGGCGGAGCGTATCAGACCGCACCCCTCGTGGGGAAGCCGGGTGGTGTATTCATTTAAGCTGGAAAAGAGACGCCCAGCGCCCAAGGACCCCTTCATGGGTAAATGTTGTAATTTTGAATCTAACCCGTTTTCTTTGAACTTTTTTAAGCGAATTGCGTCTGTGGATAATAAGAGAAATTACCGGAGAAAAAAGTTCGGGATGGAATGGACAAAAACCGGTTCAATGCGATTGATGAACATGCGGTCAATGATTTCATGGGCTAAACGGGGAGGATGGCTCCTCGGAGTGGCGCTCGGTCTGGCCGCCACGAATATTTCCGCTCAGACGGCGGGCCTCGTGACGCTCGACTCATCCTATGATCGGTTATCCTCGATCCAACCTCCGCAAACCGCCTCCCCGGACATCGTCACCACGCGGATGGACCATACCGCGAGCGATCCTTACACCGTCCTCACCACCGGCGCGCTCTGGCAGGATACCTACTCGACTTCCTACATCCATCGCACGTCCGACAAACTTTCCCTCTCGTGCGAAACGAGCTCGGTCACGATGAACGACGGTGCGGTCGATCTCTCTCACGGACAAAAAGTGGGACTCTCCTTCCAACCGCTCGAGTCGCTGACCCTTTCCAGCAATGTTCACCAGTCAGCCTACGATGGCCCCATCCTGGCCGATTCATTCACCACCCGCGGGGCCGGGTTTTCGGCGGAAAGCCATCTTCCGGGGCAGTCGGTGCTGACGTTTGGACTCAACTCGGACCGCAGCGATTTCCTTGCGGGCAATCCCTCCGAAAGCAATGCCTGCGACGCGCAGCTCCAACAGCCTCTCGGCAAGGTCCCTTTCACCGCCGTGTTGAAGGGCCACTATGACGAAACGACTTCCGCGGGTGCACCCACGGCCCGCAAGCCTTCGCTGGAGCAGGCGCTCGTCTGGAAACCGATCCAGGACACGACGATCAAGATGGGAATGCGGCAGGAGCATTACGAAGATTTCCCCGGCATCACCAGCGAGTACAACCAGGCGCTCTTCGCCGACTGGTCCCAGAACATCCTGAGCAACCAGATCGCCTGGCATAGCTATGCCGAGATGCTTAATTCCCGCGGAGTCCCCGATGTCGCGCCCGCCGTGCCCCTCACCAATGGCGCCAACGGCACGCCCCAGGCCACCACGCCCGGCCCGAGCCTCAGCAGCGCCATTCCCCTGACGCTCGACGACAAGACGCTCACCTTTTCGACCGGACCTTCTTTCCGCCTGCAGCAGGATCTCTCCGCAGCCATCGAATACAGCAATCGCTGGAGCCAGAATCCGCTTCCCGGCGCCGTGGCCCAGGAACAGCGCGTCTCCGTTTCGCTCAAGGGGACGTTCTAATTTCGCGCGGTTTTAGAGCCCGTGTTCCTGCCAGAAATCTTCCTCTTCCGAGGTCATGTTGGGAATCCAGAAGCCTGAGGCCTGTCGACCGCCGCGTTGATTCCATTCCGCATGGAAAATCTCGAGCCGGTCCATGGGCACGACAAACGCGTTCTCCCCACCCGGATTCACCAGCAGCCCCGCGCAGCCCGCCTGTCCGAGGCACCACGGCATTGCCTTGACGGAGAGGATCGCAATGACCGGCGGCGGCTCGCCCTCGGGCAGTGAACCGCTTTCGCGGACCAGTTCCTCGATCCGCTCCGCATCGGAAAAAACGAGCAGGTGCGGTCCCCCGCCGAGCTCGGCCTGCGCCGGTTCCGGATTTTCCTTCGTCCCGATGTTGAGAAAATGCCAGGCCTCCAGCGCAACGAGGGAGCCCAGGAGATAATCGGCCTGCCGCGCGGGATCGGCGCATTCCCGGGCCCGTCGCACCTGGAGATCGAAACGGTCGGGCAGGCGGGCCATGCATGGAAGCCTAACGGAAAACGCTCGCTCGCGACAGGCGAAAGCATCCGGTTGTTTGCCTGATGCTTAGAAGTTTGTTATGACTAATTTTAATTGTTGACGTGCATCAATTTTGCCTTCATCTTTCATGCTGACGCTCCCCTGCCATGCATTCCCCCGCCACCGACTCCACAACTGCCTCCTGGCGCCGCACGGTCGATTCCCCTTCCCTGCCGGAGGTCCACCGCTCCGTGGCCATTCCGGAGGGCCGGGCGTTCTGGAAAAAAATGGGCGCCTTCGCCGGACCCGGCTTCGTCGTTTCGGTCGGCTACATGGACCCGGGCAACTGGGCGACCGACCTGGCGGGCGGGGCGCAATTCGGCTACACGCTGCTCAGCGTCATCCTCATGTCTAGCCTGATGGCGATCCTGCTCCAGCACCTCTCCCTCAAGCTCGGCATCGCTACCGGTCGTGACCTGGCCCAGGCATGCCGCGACCATTATTCCAAGCCAGTCGTCATCTTTCTCTGGATCCTGTGCGAGCTGGCCATCGCCGCCTGCGATCTCGCCGAAGTGGTCGGCATGGCCATCGGTCTTCAGCTCCTCTTCGGCATTCCGTTGCTGGTCGGTTGCATCATCACCTGCCTCGAAGTGCTGGCGGTCATCTATCTGCAAAACAAAGGCTTCCGATATATGAAGGCGATAATCCTCAAGCTGATCGCAACAATCGCAGGTAGTTTTCTAATCG
>Ga0105237_10005585_pt1 | contig 14183 bp, 18 predicted proteins | sample KBSC24metaG_FD_81520 | JGI IMG/M metagenome (GOLD analysis project Ga0105237, IMG submission 81520) | Corn rhizosphere microbial communities from Kellogg Biological Station, Michigan, USA - KBS C2-4 metaG | ecosystem: Host-associated > Plants > Roots > Rhizosphere > Soil | place: Michigan, USA... | reverse complement strand
CTCTGGCACTTCCTTGCTGAGGTCGGTTCCCGAAGCGAGCGGCGGCGGGCGTGGTCCTGAGATTCCCGTCACCAGCAATATAAAGACAATTCCAGACAACGCGACTTTGCCGGCCAAAAACATTTCTTCTCCTGTATTGGCACGCGGTGGTTCAACCAAGAGTTGCTGAGCCCGGAATCTCCCCTGTGCCTTCAAGGACTCATCACGCGGGCCGGTGCCTGACGAACTGCCTTCCATCCGGACGGCGTGGGTTGCAGACTCTGGCTGATGAAGATGACCGGCAGGAGCAACAACCCTTGACTTGGGAGGGACCGCTTCAAGAGAGCAGCTCAGCCGCCTGGTTTGACGGATAAAACTACTTCCTTGAAGCATCATTAGCTTCGCTCATTTGCGAGCGCAATACTGTGCAGAATGGCTCATGTTGTGAGCCCATAGACACCATTCCTCCTTTGTTCCGGACCCGCCAGGATTCGGCGCCCTGCCGCCCCTGACTAGCTGTCGAATATTTATTCTGCCTTGGAAAGTGGTAAGATTGGTCGTTGTTTTCGGCCAGAAGGAGGTGCGTATGTCTCCTGCTCGCCAAGTCAACCGTTCTCCACACAAAGAGAGAATCGCCCGCCAAAGCCGAAGCGATCTAACGCTTCGATCAGAACGCAAAGCTAACAGTGCAAATGCAGCGCGCAAGAAGAAGCGCGATTTTGACCCTCAAGCATTCCTTGCCACCATTGGCGACGGCAGGAATTTTGTACATTTTCCGAAGAAGCAGACGATCTTTGCGCAAGGGGATGCCTCTGACGCGGTGTTTTATATCCAGACGGGCAAAGTAAAACTCACCGTCGTTTCGAAGACTGGCAAGGAAGCAACCATCGGAATCTTAGGTGAGAGAGACTTTTTCGGTGAAGCTTGTCTGGCTGGGCAGCCGCTTCGCATGCTGACTGCAACCGCAATGACAGATTGCGAACTTCTGCGAATCGACCAGAAGGCCATGGTGCAGGCACTTCACCGCGAACACGAGTTTTCTGACTTGTTTGTGGCCTATCTGCTTTCACGGAACATCCGATACGAAGAGGATTTAGTTGACCAACTCTTTAATTCCAGCGAGAAGAGGCTGGCCCGGGTTCTTTTATTGCTCGCCCGTTTTGGCAAGGAAGGCACACCTGAGAGTGTGGTTCCCAAGGTTAGTCAGGAGATGCTGGCGGAAATGATTGGCACTACCCGCTCGCGGGTCAGCTTTTTCATGAACCGGTTCAGGAAGTTGGGTTTTATTCATTACAACGGCGGGCTGCAAGTCCATAGCTCACTTCTGAACGTCGTTCTCCACGATTAGGGCCCCTGAGTAATGTTGCTCAGATCTACTCTGATCCATCAATCCGCGCTGAGGGTTAGCGCCGCCGTCCTTAAACGATGCGCCGCTGCGCCGCGCACCGTTCCCTTTGGACACCTAAAATGGGCTGTTCCAAGACTGATCTAGATTGTGAAAACACTGACGGGTGTCGTTTTGTCCTGCGTACCGCGTATCGCGATAAATGTTCGGAGCATCTCAATTGTCGGACACATCTCAGCCAAGCCGTGACTCGCGAAGCAGAAATTACCGGCAGAGCCATACGACGACTCTGGTTACCAGTTGTCGTTTTCTTGGCGACGTTCGCCTCATGGTCACAGGTGCCCTCGCCCATCGTAGAAATCGAATCTCCCGATTTAAACCTAATACTGCAACGCTTGGAGGATGTCCAGCACCAAGACCCGGCTCAATCTCGATCTTATGAGGTTACGCGAGAATACAAAGTATTCCGCGGTGATGATAAGCAGCCTACGTCTGAGGTCATGGCGCAGATTAATTTCGTTCCTCCCGCCATAAAGACATACAAGATCACGCAAGCGCGAGGGAACTCAAAGGGAGAGAAAATAGTTCGCGAGCTCTTAGACCGGGAAACCGAGTCGGCGAAGAAAGGACCCGGTAGCGAGATTAATCGCACCAACTATGACTTCGTCTTCCTTAGGCAAGAACAATTCGGCCTCGCTCCCGAGTACGTTTTGCGAATCGTTCCGAAGCGAAAGGATAAATATCTTTTACGCGGGCAGATCTGGGTAGATGCGAGCACTTTCCATGTCCGCCGAATCGAAGGAGTCCCCGCCAAAAGCCCCTCCTTTTGGATCAAGAGCATTCATATCACACTGCAATTTGCGGAACTAGGCGGCATGTGGGTACCCATTTCCTTCGACGCTATTGCCACCGTACGCTTCTTAGGGCCGTTCACTCTTGCCGGCCACAATATCCAAGTCTCCGATCCACCATCCACTGCGCCAAAATAGCCCACACGCCAATTATGGGAATCACGCTTCTCACGCGCCCTCCGGAGGCGTCAAAACCGCGATCAGCCGTCAAACGTGATCCACCGGCTTTCGCTTTTAGTCGCCCGTGGCAGTTCGCAAGTGCCGCAGGCTGTCCGGAGTCACGAGGCCACCAGCAGCTATTTCCTTTCGATCCAAACCGGCGGCTCTCAGGCTGGTGATCTGCGTTGCGAGACCAACCACCTTGAGCGCCCATGCCATACCAGTTCATGTCTATCTCGTACCACTTCAGGCCGTGCCGGGCAGAAGTGGGATGCGCATGATGATTGTTGTGCCATCCTTCACCAAAGGTCAAAAGGGCAACAAACCAGTTATTGGTGGAATCATCTCGCGTCGAAAAGGGTCGAGCGCCCCAGATGTGAGTTGCTGAATTTACCAACCAAGTAGCATGCAAACCCACGACCGTACGCAGGAAAATGCCCCACAACAAGAAGGGCAATCCGCCGAGGGCGAAAAGCAGCAAGCCCAACGCGACTATCGGCAAGTAGTGGTACTTGGTAATCCAAACGTGGAACTTATCTTTCGCGAGGTCTGGTACGTAGTGGGCCAGTGTGGTTGTGTCGTGATGCATGGATCGTCCCGTCAGAATCCAACCCATATGTGACCACCATTTGCCGTCTCTCGGTGAGTGCGGATCACCTTCCTGATCCGCGAACTGATGATGAATACGGTGGGTAGCCACCCAGAAGATGGGACCGCCTTCGAGAGTGAGCGTCGCACAGACGGTCAGAAAATACTCGACCCACTTCGGAGTCCTGTAGCCACGATGCGTGAGTAGCCGATGGTAGCCCATCCCGATGCCGAGGCTACCCGATATCCACCACAGGAAAATCGCAACGAAGAGAGCTTTCCAGGTAAAGAAGAACAGCGCCGCAATAGCGCCAACGTGAAAGGCGGCCATGAAAAATGCGGTGACCCAGTTGACTGGATTGTCGGTGGACCGCTTTCTTTCGAGCTCCTGAAGCTGCATCATTGCTGATCTCCTTACTCCCACTTTTGATGTGAGCGTCCAGCGGTCAGTATCTACATAGGGTGTAATAGTTTTGTAAGCAGTGCGCATCGCATCTTCGACACGATTGTGAAGACGAATGCCCGTACCCTAGCGCCCAGAACCCTGTGGGGTGATAAGACCTAGACTTCCGAAGAACGCTTCGGCTTCTTTATTTACTATTTACCTGGGTACTCGTTGCTCACGGTTCTGCTTCGAACCGTAACCTGCACTTTGGCACCAGGTTTCAAGCGCACCTCTTCGGCGTTTTCGTCGATCAACGTGTTCTCGATGCGAATCTCCTGATACGAGTGATCGACCCCTTCGATGAGGATCTGCGCTCTTTCAGGTTCGCCCTGAAGGGGGGATTTCATGATTTCTTTCACGGTTCCAGGTAGGGTGGTACTCGGCTACTCACTCATGGGCTTGTCCTCTTGAAGTTCCAGTCTGAAATGCTGTCATTGCTGCGGCTGCGGGTCCCGTTTCTGCCCTGCCTCCTGATGCTCTTCCGCGGCGCGCTGATGTAATTTTAGTTTTGGGAATCCACCGAAAACTCCGTCGAGCGGGCGAATACTTCTTTCGATGACTTTTATTGATTACTGCTATCGGATCAGCAGAAAAGAACAGTCAGATTGCGGGCGATTCGCCCTCTTTACAACCCTACCGAGCCAAGCATCACCACGCTGTGCAGTATTGCTCAGACCGTATTACAAATTGAGAATATGGTTGTCCACAGTGGAAAGGGGATATTCCGTATGACCCCGCAGAACTCTACTGACTGGAGACATCTTGCCGAACGAGCGAGCAAAGAAATGGACCCAGAGAAACTAATGAGCCTGGTCAACGAACTCAACCGTGTCCTGGAACAAAACGAAAAAAGTTCAAGGGGACGAACCGAGGAAAATATTCGAACGGTCGTTTAATGTCGACGGTTTATACCAGGTCAGGCAATTCAAGCAGAGACGCGCACAATTTTCGGAGCTGGTCGGATAATTCTTCGATCCGTAGTCGTTTCGCCTTGGTCTGAGCAGTGAGATTGGAAATTTCCTGCTGGATCGTTCTGGACCTCTCGATAAATTCAAGTTTGTCCATCTAGGCTCTCTTGTAACCCGTGACAATTCTTTATCCGCAGTGACAAAGATATCGACTGTTTTAACGCTTTTCAATCGGGTTAAACTGGTATTTCAAGAAACTTCTCTCGGGACAAATTCCGGTCAACCCAAGCCAGACTCTGATGAACCCTAAGACAATCCTTTGGGCATCCCCGACTTGGATCTCGCGCGAGTATCTATTTGCGCAAGATTGCTCGCTCCCGCCGCGCGGTTCGGATGTAGCGTGCGAAACGACGATGTCTGGATCACAATGAGTGGCTACGGAAGTTGGAACATCTTACGAACGAGGACCTGGCACGCGTTGCCCTACACGGAAGCACAAGCGCCCACGGCGGGAGGTTATGCTGCTGCATGAAGATCCTCGATGTGATTGCGCGTGGCGGAGGAGGATTGCGGAGTTCTATGGCTTCGGAGTTCGCTAAGCAGAAAGTTAATTTCCCCGCCGAAGAGAATCGCGAAACCCGAAAGATAAAACCACACGTACAAGCCGATAGCAGCGCCTAGCGGTCCGTAGGTATTGTTTGGATTGTAAAAATGCCGGAAGTAAGTTCCCAACAAGTATGACAACCCAATCCAAGTCCCGACTGCAACAATGGCGCCCATTAGGCTGTTGTGAAAGCGCTGCCTCACATTTGGGCCGAAGTGATAGAGCAGCTCGACTGCAAGCACTGCAAAGGCAACGGCTATGCCCAAGCGAAGATAACGCCAGGCGGCAAGTAACGCCGGATTGAGGTCGAATGTGCGGGTAATCCAAATCCCCACCTGCGTCCCCTCGACCATCAGTCCTACAGCTACCAGCAAAAGAGATCCGGCGAGCAAGGTTAGTCCTAGCGCAATCGGTCGAGTCTTCCACACGGGGCGAGTTTCGCGGACTCGATAAACCACATCCAGGCCATCCATCATGGCAGCAAATCCGCTGGAAACTGTCCAAATTGTGAAAATCAACCCTAAGGTGAGGAAGTGTGTGTGTTTGTGGCTGGCTACATCCGAAAGAATGTTGCGCACCAAACTCATTCCGTCGCCAGGAACGAGTCTTGCCATTAGACCTAGAAGGCCTTCGAACAGGTGAGGGATTGGTACATATGCCAGCAGCGACGCGAGCGCAACCAGAAGCGGGAATAATGAAAGCACAAAGTAATACGAGAGTCCCGCGGCAAATACGAAGAGATGCTCGTCATAAACATCGTTGTAGATCGTTATTAGCGATGCTTTGACGGCCAACCATGCCGATTTTCCACCGACCGTAAACACCGAATTACCTCAGAGCCCTTTCAGTCGTGATGCTGTCGCTATTTGACGATGTCTCGCAGGTTGCTCAGATCCATGTTGATGCATCTTCGTTCTGCGTCGCTCCATACTGGGTAACGGCGGTCTCTTAGCACGGTCTTTGTCAGGGGTAACGCCGCGCGTCGCAGGTGGTTCATTATTCTTGGGGGAACGGTTCGTTAGATTTTGGAATTCCGGAGTCATGGCGGTTCCGTTGTCATCTCGAAGAACAACGTTTAAGAGTGAGCTGTGGACATGTAAAGTGTCCCCAAAATCGTAGTTGATAAAACCTAGTTTCCTGAATCGGTTCATGAAAAAGCTCACCCGTGAACGGGTTGTCCCCACCATCTCTGCCAGAGTCTCCTGGCTTAGTCTGGGCACCGACATTTCGGAGACGCCGGCGGTGCCGAATTGCGCAATCAACAGTAGAACGCGAGCCAGCCGCTTTTCGCTGGAATTGAAGAGTTGATCGACTAAATCATCCTGATATCGGATATTCCGCTTTAACAAATACTTGAGGAACATCGCAGACAATTTCGGCTGCAAGGCCATTGCATCCATCATTGCCTTCCTCTCGATATGCAGCAGAACACAATCGGTGAGCGCAATTGCGGATGACATGCGGTGGAGCTGGCCAGCGAGACCACCTTCTCCGAAGAAATCCCCCTCGTTCAAAATGCCAAGAGTCGCTTCTTTCCCAACTTCCGACACAACGGTGAGTTGTACCTTCCCCTTTTGGATAAAAAACAGTCCATCCATGGAATCGCCTTGAACGAAGACCGTTTCCCTCTTATTGAAGGACATCATGTCTCTACCATTCCCAATGGTCGACAGAAAGGTGTGGGGATTGAACTCCAGGGTTTTCTTCGCACTAGCGGATCGCTTCATTGACAGTCCTTAAATTTGTTGCATGTTGCCACTGTCAAGTATGTAGGAAAGCATGATTCTCGGATGCTCAGTAATGCTCACAATGGATACTTCAATTGGTACTGACCCTTCGCACAAAGCCTCGGACGCAATTAGACCGGGCTCATGGGCGGACGGGAGCTCATCGCCGATCTTGTCGGAGCGACGGGATTGCCACTAAATCCGATACTCGAGCGATGCGTGTGTTGGGGGAGGGCAGACTCGACCAGGAGTGTCCACCTCTCGAGAAAACCTTTTACACGGGAAACTTTGGCGAAAAAAGTACGCGAGCTTCTCAATGCAAAGACATCGTGATTCGTCAGATTCGCGTGCGCGTGGCAAGTGAGGTCAACTATTGGAAAGCCGTGCGAAGGCGCTGGGTGCACTGCGAAAAGGCCGAACTCGTGACTCCGGCCTGAAAAGTGTGTACGGGTAGAGTCTATCAACGCGATCGTGAGGGTCCGAATGTCGGGGTTTCCGACGCTTGCCCATGATCGCGTTCCGGTCGTCTGACTGTCCGAGAGTACCTGTTGAAGGTTTCAAGAACTGTTCACTTTTATACATCTCCCAAAATAAACCTGGGTGACACTGTCACTACTCGTGACGAGAGGCAGTGCTTTATGACTCCGGCCGAACAACCTGTTGCCCATCGAGTGCTCCTTGTGGATGACGATGATGCCGTTCGCACCATGATGAATGTGACGCTTGAACGCAAGGGATTTGATGTAGTCGTTGCCGCTAGCGTGACCGAAGCTCTGAGACGTATCACTACGGAGAGCTTCGACGTTCTCATCACGGACCTGCACATGCCGGATCCCGGTGATGGCTTTACTGTGGTCACCGCGATGCGCCACTCGCAACCTGATGCGCTCACACTGCTAGTCAGCGGCTACCCCGATGTACAGTGCGCCATGGCTGCGATCCTTCTGGAAGCCGACGAAATCATTGTGAAGCCGTTCGACGTCGGCAGACTCGGCGAACTCGTCCGCGACAAGATGCTTGCTCGCAGACCTGCTGCCCGGTTGGGCAAGGACAGAGTGAGTGTGATCCTGCGGCGGTGCCTTAACAGTATCGTCGAAGGGTGGTTGGCGCGTGCAAAACAGAGTAGTGAACTGAGCGGCCTTTCACTTAGTGACACCGAGCGCACTGGTCATCTCCCCAAGCTGGTTGAAGACCTGGCTATTCGTCTGAGCCAGACTAGCGCCGCCTTTGGAGTGAGTGATGCCAGCGCTTCCCCCTCTGCCGCAGCCCACGGCGCACTGCGATATCTGCAGGGTTACACGCCGGCCATGCTTGTGCACGAATCGCGAATACTCCAAGTGACCATATTCGGCATGCTCCAAAGTAATCTAAACCAACTCGATTTCAGCTTGCTGTTGCCAGACGTCATGACGATCGCCGACGAAGTGGATTCTCAATTGACACAGTCGATGGATAGCTACATGAAGGTCATGTGGAAGTCAGTGGCGTAGTAAAAAGCAGAAATGTCCCAGATTGTGATCACAATGAAGAACCCCTTGAGTTCAATGGCAACTGGGGCTGTCTGCGAACTCACCGCCCACCAGCATCGCATCAAGAAAATTGCCGCACTCGGAGATTTTCGCTAGCAGGGGATCGTTCTGCGCCATACCCGGATTGATTGTTTGCTCGGCATTCAGCGAATGGATGGTCGCTTGGGTATTGTTATCCCACTCCCCCAAGTTCGTGAACTCATTCTTGAGCAGTTGCAGTGCTCTGTGATCAGATTCCGTCTTCGCCGCTAACGACGTTTGACTTAGGCTTTCCTCTGCCCGGAACCGGTGATCATGCAGCCAGGGACCGAGCCAATTGCTTGCGGCAACTCCAGACCTAATCGCGGATGCAATCGCGCTTTTCCACTCCCGCATCTCCGCCAATTGGGAAATACCTGCCCTGGCGAAGTCTTTCGAAAACTCCGGCGCGGTACGCTCTGTTTTCGTGCCAGCTTCGATGGCCGGAACCGTCAGCATGACGCTGCCGGGTTCGAAGCTCACAGTGGCGTTCATGATCCGCGCCAAAGTCTCGACATCTACGTAGGAGTGGCCGTCGATCTGCACAACCACTTCATCTGCCGTGCGGCCGTTCACCACCAGTATTTTCTTTTTGGGTGCGTTCTGCGCAAACGTAGCCACCACGAGAATCAGAAATAGCCCAAGTGCTGTTGCAGGGCGAAAACACAAAACTCTGTTCATAATTTGATCGACCATTTCATCGAGAAGCGAGCTGTGGATTTGTATTCCACTGTTGAACGAGCCCCAACTTCCTAAAACCCGTTTCCTGGCGATCGTACAGTTGGAGAAAGGAAGGGCTGTCATGAGGACCAAAGAGCAACTCCACGCGAACCCCTGACAGCCATTTTGGGTTGGCCTTTTGTGACTGCCATAGTAGATATCGCGACGGCTCGTAAAGCTGCTTACTATTGAACACTTTCGACGAAATACCTGGAACTGATCGTACCGCCCGATGTTCACCGGCCGCGGCAGGTGAACCAACACAACCCAGACAAACGGTCACTTCTGACCATTCACCGGATTCGCCGCACAGTACAGTTAGTTTGACTCAAACAGAGAGAGGCTCCCAGTGTCTGCGGGAACACTAAAGAATTGTAGGGAATCGGGCGGCGATGACCAATCACGACTCCATGAATCATTTAGAGACGTATTCTTCCCACATCCCGGGAGGGCCCGTTGTTCTGAGCCCGCGCCAGCAGCAAATTGCCAATCTCCTGCTTCAAGGTTGTGGCAATGCGGAAATTTCCGAAGTGCTCAAGATCAACCGGCGCACGGTGAAGGCACACTTCAATCGCCTCTTCCTGCGGTTCGAAATCAGCGACGGCATCAAGCGAGTGAAGCTCGCAACACTCTTGTATCGAAGTCAGCGGGCTTTAGAAGCCGACGCTCCTGACAACGCATTGCCAACAAACGAGAGGTAGGATCGTCGCCTATAGCGGCTCTCATCCTTCGCCAATTCAATTTGGCCCGATCTACCTACGTTTCGTCATCCAGCCGATCAATGTTCCTGCGGTGAAGCCGACCGCAAACGTCGTCGCAATAGTTAGCACAAGGTGTCGCTGCAGACGCTGAGTCGTGTCATCCAGGAATTCTTCGGCAGCATCCCCGCCCTGTTTTGCAGCACGTCTCACTACTCCTACGCCATCTTCTATTACTGCGTTAGCGACCGCGCGAGTTGCGTGAGAAGCCTGCTGAACTGATTCAGCGGTTCTTTCCAATACAGTTTGTGTCATGGTACCCTCCTTCATATTTTGCGTGCCAGTGTTGACACTTCCTTCGTTCTCCGACGGCTTTGTCAGCCCGCCAATTCATTTTGAACTTTGTCAGCTTTCTTTTCCGTGTCCTTACAGTTTCAGCAATCTGTCAAAAAACGAACGATAGCGCTGTAGGGCAATTCGCAGGTCCTCAGTCGAAACGTTGTTCCCACTGTCCCATTGCTTTTCCAGGCCTGATCGTTCGTTGGCGAATCCTTCCGCCAGTCGCTGCATTACCGAAGCTACCAGCTTGTCTGCGCCTTCAACCGCCCGGCGCGGCTCGTCCACGAAACCAGTTTGTACGCTCCTCCATTGCGATCGGAAATCTCCCATCTCCGATTCAGAAAACAAGGGCGTAGGCTCTAAAACTGCAGCCGTTCGCTCCAGAGTTTCTGGCTTTTGGCCCTTCACGAGTTTGGGTCCCTCGGACTGCTCTGGCGGAATGTCGTAGCTCGCCGTGTCGGCCGTCGCAAGCTTCTCTTCTTTTGTCTTCAGTTCAGCCATCACGCCACCTCTTTCCTTTCCACAGGTGTAGGTACCTGCACCAGCTCCTCAAATAGAGAGCGGTAGTGAATCATCGCCGTTCTCAGATCTTCTGTAGTCGCTGCGTCTTTCCCAACGCGCAGCGCAATCTCATGCGCCGACCGGTAGTTCTCCACCACGCGGGGATGGACCACAGAGATGTCAGCGGCACGTTGCTCGAAGTCGGACACGGGATAGCCGCGGGTCTTCATTAAAGAGGACACCAGGTCATCGGCTTCTGTAACTGCCCCCTTCGGGGAATCGACAAAACGAGACTGCACAGCCTCCCACCGTTTCGAAAAACGTTCGTGCTCCATCGGATCCAGATCACGAATGTTGAGTTTTTCAACCCGCTTCTCCCGGTCCGCTAACTTCGCCTCAGCTTTTCGCTCTGAGCCATGTGCCACCACCGCCCGCTCATACTCGGGCCCAAACTTTTGCCGCAAGCCCGCGGTCGTATTCCTGCGTTGTCGAACGTACAGCCAAGCAAGTACCACGATTACCAGAATCACCACGACCGCGAGCACAACCAACTTCGGATCGTTGAAATTTAGATTCATCGAACTCCTCCTGCATCAAGAATGTCCACAGAAATAAGTTTGTTCTCGAAGCCCTCGAGAGCAGAATTTCTGTGAACCACCAGTATCAGACTCTGGGTTTCGGAAGACTGGTCAGAATTGACCGTCTTGCAAATCAAGACTGGCATGTAGCTGAAGTGTGTATGGCGGGTGAGTGATACTGCGTCCACAAATTTCTTTGTGATCTATCCAGGTCGATTCTGGTCTGCCCGGCGAGCTAAATCTTCTTGAGCGATGGCTGATGTCGTCTCACACGACCGTCGTCATCCCATTTGACGAGCGCGTCCTCCTCATTAGTTTGCTCAACGGTCCCGAACTCTCCGGTCGACTTTCCGAAGTTGCCCAAACCCTCGACGCGATCTCCGGGATTTAGTTTCTGATCGGTGACGGAGGGCTCGGAGAGTGCTGGCTTCTTGGCACGTTCTGAGTCAGGGGTTGCCCCAGGATGCGGTAGAGGCGGCTGGGGAGCTTTACGCAGTTTGGGAATCGGCTTATTGGTCATGTGGGTCATATTCCATCGTTTCTTTCCGAGGGTTTGAGACGAGCGCTCTTCGATTTGTGACTTCTTGCCATCGATATGAATACAGCATAGACCCCCAAAGAATGACGCGGCTGGTCGAAACTGAGCAGTTCTGACAATTAATTTGGATGAATGCTCAGCACGCTGGACATAGATTTTCCGGCAAGGCCACGACTCGACGGCAGCGAGATCGGCCGCAACCCAACCAAATCCTAAAGTGGTCTAATGTGAGCAGACTTCCGTTTTCGCCAGCTCTATCATGTGCCTAGTGAGGAAGTGAGACCACTGTTACAAAGGCCAGTCCGGTTCCTTAGAGCCTCGAGGGGAGTAACTATGACTTCGCAAGCAGTGAAGATACAGGTGATTGCGAGCGTTCCGATCGAGTGCGAATTCTGGCCGGAAGATGACGGCTGGAAGGGACTTTCCAGGAGCCCTTCGGCTACTGTCCGGGGCAGTAGTTTCGAAGATGCCAAAAAGAACATGGCATCTGAATTACAAGCCCAGATCGAAGCAATCCTGCGTGAGCATCCTCAGAAAAGTCCGCGACGGATTGCCTGAGCGACTTTCTACCGCGTTCTGGGCAACATCACTTCATTTGTGCTTCTCTGAGTTTCGATTACTCGTTTAAGTGAAGTGAGCAGTTTAGATCAGCGACCGTTCCGCAATTAGATGATGATGGGGTTTAGAGACGAGCACTTCGGCTCTCTCTTTCAGGTTCTCGGACTAAGGCAGCCCATTTGAAGTTTCCCACTCTTAGTTGCCATAGTCCAGGAGCTACATGATTCCACTTGAAGGTGACATTTCTATGACAGGCATCATTTCAGCCCCAACAACAGGCTTCAAGACAAGTAGCCGGTCGCCTGCCGAGAAGTGCGCAAAGATTCGAGACCTCGGCTTCACAACCTCCAAGCACATAAAGATGTATGGCGAGCGCTTTGAGCTAGTTTCAGATCCTTTTGAAGTGGACGCCTGCACGGCAGTTCGTGCTCGCAGCGGAAATGATCCAACGATACGGATACTTCGCCTTCCGACAGCAATTCTGCTAGGTTTGTCGGATCGATTCCGAAAGAACTAGCCGGGCTATCAAGCCATAAGGCGTCAGAGGTTAAGACAGCGTGCGCAACAAGGCTGGATGACGCTTCCCGCTGATTCCGAGGCTAACCGCTAGAGTGAGCAATTCAGATCAGCTATTGGTCCGCAATTGGCGGATGATGAAGTTTGGAGACGAGGACTTATTCCCTCTCTTTCAGGTCCTCTGAGCTAAGTCAGCCTATCTGAAGTCCTCCCCTCTTAGGTACACGGCTCTTGAAAGGATCAATATATGAAAAAGCTACTTGCAGTTTGTTTAGTCAGTGCTCTGAGTCTACTGGGAAGTAACGCGTGGGCCGGCACGGCACGCGAGGATACAGTGGAACGACTGAAACTTTCAACCGATGTGCTCACCGCCCTCATGGCGACCCCGGACAATGGCATACCAGAAGAAGTGCTGGACAACGCCAAGTGTGTGCTCGTGGTTCCACACCTTATCAAAGGCGGCTTTATCTTTGGTGGTAAACATGGACGTGGAATCGCCACCTGCCGCACATCCAACGGATGGAGCGCGCCTGCATTTATCTCAGTCGCCGGCGGAAGCTGGGGTTTGCAGATCGGGGCCGAAGGCGTGGACCTAGTTATGCTGGTCATGAACGAGCAGGGTTTCCAGCATCTGCTGTCCAGTAAATTTGCACTCACAGGCGAAGGATCAGTTGCAGCAGGCCCGGTCGGTCGTCATGCGTCCGCCGGAACTGACTGGAAAATGAACACTGAAATGCTGACCTACTCGCGCTCAAAGGGCGTGTTCGCCGGTCTGACATTGGAAGGCGCCGTTGTGCAGCAGGATGACGACTCGACTCGCGCCATCTACCACAAGAAGCTTCCGTTCCGCACGGTATTGTCGGGCAAGACTGCGACTCCTGAAGTTGCGGCGGAGTTCATGAAAGCCGTATCCGGCGCAAGCCGCCAGGCACGCGTGGCAGAAATCAAAGAAGAAACAAAGAAGTAATTGGCAGGCAGCCGATGTTACGAGGCACTGATTACCGCTGACCAACATTACACCGGTTGGTCAGCGCTGTTTGCCCGGCTCACAACAGCCGGACGGAGCGAGGAATGAAAATCGATCTTTCGAAGATACTGAATGATCCGTCGCCCAAAACCTGTCGCGACGATCAATCCATCCCTCATCGAACGCTATAGACTACCGGCGTCACCAAATAGGTGCGCCAAGTAAGGAGCACAAAATGCCCATTTCACAGAACTCGCTTGATTCAGAGCTGGAGCTGCGCTGGCGCACATGGCTGGACAAAGGCAAGCGTACTAACCGGCTGGCAGACAAACGGATGAAAGTTCTGTTCTCTGTGGTTGGCGTAATACTCTTGGTCTGGATTCTGTTCAACGTGTTTTAAAATGTAGCGTTGACTGGCTCCAATCATATGCAGCCGGATGTAGCTGGTGCGTAATCCGCTCCGACTCATGCCACTTCTAGACCAGAGTTGCTGCTAGCTAAGACACCGTAGAGCGGAGAGTTTACCGTATCAGGATCGCATTCAATTTACTCGGTATTACGCGTTACTTTCCGCCGGTCGAGCGGGAATCGGTAAACCTCATAGATGCATGGCAT
>Ga0105237_10005584_pt1 | contig 14184 bp, 12 predicted proteins | sample KBSC24metaG_FD_81520 | JGI IMG/M metagenome (GOLD analysis project Ga0105237, IMG submission 81520) | Corn rhizosphere microbial communities from Kellogg Biological Station, Michigan, USA - KBS C2-4 metaG | ecosystem: Host-associated > Plants > Roots > Rhizosphere > Soil | place: Michigan, USA... | reverse complement strand
GACATGAACCGGTCGATGCCGACGATGAGGCCGACGCCGTCCAGCAGGTCCGGCCGGTGACTCTGCAGGCCGCCGGCCAGCGTCGCGAGACCCGCTCCGGTGACTCCGGCGGCGCCCTTGGAAGCGACGATCATGAATGCCAGCAGCGCCAGCTGCTCCCCGACCGCCATCGGCCGGCCCATGGCGTCGGCGATGAACAGCGCCGCCATGGTCAGGTAGATCGCGGTCCCGTCCAGGTTGAACGAGTAGCCGGTCGGCACCACGACACCGACGGTGCTGCGGTCCACGCCCAGGTGCTCCATCTTGGCGATCAGCCGAGGCAGCGCCGACTCCGACGACGACGTCGAGAAGATCAGCAGGTACTCACGCGCCAGGTAGCGGACCAGGCGGAAGATCGACATCCGCGTCACCGACCACAGCAGCACCCCGAGCACACCGAAGACGAACAGCACGCAGGTCACGTAGAACCCCAGCATCAGCGTCAGCAGCTGGGTGACCGCGCGCCAGCCGGTCTGGCCGACGACGCCGGCCATCGCGCCGAACGCGCCGATCGGGGCCAGCCACAGGATCATGATCAGCACCCGGAACACCAGCTTCTGCAGGTGCTGGACGCCGCGCAGGATGGGTTCGCCGGCAGTGCCCATCGCCTGTACGGCGAAGCCGACGAGCAGGGCGATGAACAGGGCCTGCAGCACGTTTCCGCTGGTCAGCGCGGACAGCAGCGTGTCGGGAATGATGTGCGAGACGAAATCCATGAGGCCGCCGGCCTCGTGCGCCTTCTGGGCGAGTTTTGCGCCCTGGCCGGTGGCCTGCGCCGAGAGATGCAGGCCTGATCCGGGGCTGAGGAGGTTGCCGACGACCAGGCCGATGGCCAGCGCCACCGTCGACATCGCCAGGAAGTAGCCGAGCGACAGCCCGCCGATCTTGCCGACGGTCGCGGCTTTGCGCACCGAGCCGATGCCCAGCACGATCGTGCAGAAGATGACCGGGGTGATCATCATCTTGATCAGGTTGACGAACAGGGTGCCGAGGACCGCGATGTCCTTCCCCACCCCGGGTGCGATGAGGCCGACGGCCACACCGCCGACGACGGCGACGAGCACGGCGATGTACAGCCAATGGGTGCGGTCCCGACGGGGCGCTTGATCAGTCATTTCGGGCAATCCTCCGGCCTCGATGTCGAAAGCTTCTGCAAGGATGTTGAGCCAGAACGTGAGGCACGTCACGCATATGTTCATTTCGTTCACCGGAATTCACGGAAGGACGCAGTGATGCCCAGTTGGCCGGCCGCGCCGCGCTGGTCGCTGGCTGCGCAGATCGTCGCCCTGCAGATCGCGATCATCATCGTGGTGGTGGCCGCCGGTAGTGCGCTGGCGCTGGTCAATTCCCGCCGTACCAACGACGCCGCGGCCAAGCACCTGCTCACCGGCATCGTCACGGCGCTCGCCGACGCGCCGTCGACGGCTGCCGCCATCCAGGCCGGGAACGCCACGGAAGTCCTTCAGCCCGTGACCGAAACGGTCCGGGCCCAGACCGGCATCGCCTTCATCACCGTCATGGCGCCCGACGGCACCCGGTTCACCCACACCGACCCGCGCCAGATCGGCGGCCACTACCTCGGGACCGTGGCGCCGGCTCTGAAAGGCCAGACGTACACCGAGTTCTACACCGGGACGCTGGGCCGGTCGGTGCGCACCATCGCCCCGGTGCGGGACGGTTCCGGTCGGGTGCTGGGGCTGGTCGCCGCGGGCATCACCGAGACCACGCTGACGGCGCAGTGGCGCCACCAGATTCCGCTCATCGCGGCGATCAGCCTTGCCGCGCTTGCTCTTTCACTGGCCGGCGCGTGGCTGATCCGGCGCCGCTTGCTCCGTCAGACCCACGGGCTACGGCCGGATCAGTTGCGCGTGATGTACGAGCACCACGACGCCGTCCTGCATTCGGTATCCGAAGGTCTGCTGGTTCTCGAGAAGGGGCGCGTCGCGCTGGCCAACGATGAGGCGCGCCGCCTGCTGGCCCTGCCGCCGGGCACAGTGGCACTGTCCGATCTGCCGGAGTTCCTGCGCGCCGCCGACCCCGGCGTACGCGACGAGGTTCACGTCACCGCCGAGCGGGTGCTGGTGGTGAGCCGCTCGCCGGTGTCGGGCGCCGTGGGGTCGGAGGTCGTGACTATCCGGGACCGCACCGAATTGCAAAGCACACTGGGCGAACTCAGCTCGTTGAAGGTGCTGACCGACTCGTTGCGGGCGCAGGCGCACGAAGCGGCGAACAAACTGCACACCGTGATCACCATGGTCGAGATGGGCCGCCCCGCCGACGCCGTCGCTTTCGCCACCGACGAGCTGGAGCTGTCCCAGCGACTCGTCGACCGGCTGTCCAGCGAGGTCCGCGAACCTGCCCTGGTGGCGCTGCTACTGGGCAAGAGCGCACAAGCCCACGAGCGTGGCATCGAGTTCACGGTCACCATGGACTCGCAATTGCCTTCGGACACTTCAGATCTACCGCTGACCGGGCAGGAAATGGTGACGGTGCTGGGCAACCTGATCGACAACGCCATGGATGCGTGCGACCGCGACGAGCCATGGGTCGAGGTGACGGTGCGCTGCGAGCCGGGCACCGAACTGCTGATGCGGGTGGCCGACAGCGGTTCCGGCATGGATCCCGAAACGTTCGAAAACGCCATGCGCCGGGGTTATTCGACGAAATCTGCGCCGGGGCACGGGCTCGGGCTCGCACTGGTGGCGCAGGTGGCCAAGCGACACGGGGGCACCCTGTCGGCTGATGTCAGCTACGGTTCGGCGGTGTCGGTGACGATTCCGGCGGTACCCGCGTGACCACTGTCCTGATCGTCGACGACGACCCGCTGATCGCCGAGGCGCACCGCACGTACGTCGAACGGCTGGAAGGCTTTTCCGTCGCGGCGGTGGCCCACACGGCACGCGAGGCGATGCAGGCCGCGTCGCGGGCGACCACCACCGACCAGCCCATCGACCTGGTCCTGCTGGACCTCGGGCTGCCCGACGTCAGCGGCATCAGCCTGGCGTCGGCGCTGGCCGGGCTGCGGCCGGCCCCGGACATCATCGCGATCACCTCCGAGCGGGATCTGGAGATGGTGCGCGCGGCGGTCGCGCACGGCGCGCTGGCGTACCTGTTGAAGCCGTTCACCTTTGCCGCGTTCCGGGACCGATTGGACCGCTACCAGCGGTACCGAACGGCGCTTCCCGCCGGGGTGGACGCCGCCAGCCAGGCCGAGGTCGACCGGGCACTCGCCGAATTGCGCACCAGCGCAGACAAGTCCGCGGCCCCGAAAGGCGCCGCAGCCCTGACCAACGACGATATCGCCCGCGCGGTGCGGGACAGTCCCGACGGGCTGACGGCGGACGAGGCCGCCAAGGTGGTCGGGGTCGCCCGGGTGACCGCGTGGCGCTATCTGGAACGCCTCGCCGACGATGGAACCGTCACGCGCCGAAGCGAATACGGCGGGACCGGCCGGCCCAAGACCCGCTACCTGTGGCGTTGACTTCGCCGGGTGTGACAGCATCGAATCATGAGTCGCGACGACGATCCTGAAGCCCGCATCCGCGAGCTCGAACGCGCGATGAGCGACCAGGCCCGAGCCTCGGAGCTGACGGAGCCTGGACAAGCGTGGTCCTCGCGCACGCCCGCGGCCGGGGCGCCGTACCCCACCCGGTACAGCCGGCCCCCGCAGAACTTGCCGGCGCCACCGTGGCCGACCGGCGTGCCCACAACCGCGGCCCGCCGCTTGATCTTGGGCGCGGTCGTCCTCGCCGTCATCGTCGGCCCGGTGGTCGCCGCGATCGTCTTCGTCACCAACTTGACCGGGAAGAAGCACACGACGTTCCTTCCGCCCTCCCCCGGTCAGCAACCCAGCATCTCGGTCGCCGTCCCGACCCCGCCGCAATCGGGCGACGGGTCCTCGGTGGTCGTCAACGGCACCACGGTGTTGTCCGGCCCCGGGCTGGTCGAATTGCCGCCGCAGTCCGACGATCCCAACCGGCCCATCCAGGTCGCGGGCGTACGTGGCCACCGCACCGTGGCGTGCAACGACCGGCGGATCAACATCAGTGGGGTGTCCAACAGCGTCACGATCACCGGGCACTGCTCGACGGTCGAGGTATCGGGCATCGAGAACAGCGTGACCGTCGACTCCGCCGACAAGATCGTCACGTCGGGCATGGACAACCACGTGACGTACCACTCCGGGACCCCGGAGATTCCTGATCCGGGCCGGTCCAACACCGTCAGCCGCGGCTGAAAACACCGCCCGCCGGGGCTGAACCGACCCGGGACGCCGCCGGGTCAATTTCCCCCTAATCGGGGGACGACGGCCGTCCGCGGCGTCCATAATCTCGTTGCCATGGCGCACAACGGAAATGACGACTGGACCCAACCCGCAGCTCTGGCCATCCCGAAGGAGGGCTACTTCGAGCTCACTCGCGGCCGCTACGGACCGGTCTTCCCCCGCACCCCGGCGTGCTACGGCTTCAACATCATCGCCAAGGTGCTCGACGGCCATGAGCAGGCGATCCGCGATTACGGCAAGCAGCTCGAGGCCGCCGTCGCGGCGCAGCCCGATGTCCTGGCCCCGCTGAAGCTGCACTACCTGCGGTGGAATCTGTTCGATGTCGGTTCCGGTCTGCACTTCCAGTACCAGGGCATCTTCGACACGGACTTCGACAAGTACACCGAGGACGCCGTCAAGCTGTTCAGCTCGACGGGCATCACCACGGCGTTCACCCATCTGCAGGGCTTCCCGGAGGACTGGAAGACCAACCCCGAGGCGTTCATCATGTTCGTCCGCGAGCACCAGGTGCCGAGCTTCCTGGAGTACGGCGAGTACCCGTACGTGACTGCGGTCGAGGTCAAGAAGGCCCTGCGGCTCAAGGCCGCGTTCTCCGACATGTTGGACCAGATGCAGTGACAGAACTCGAGTTCGACGATATCCAGCACATCATGCTGACCGGGACGCCCCACCTGACCGGCCGGTATGAGTTCCTGTCGTTCGACACCCCCGAAGCCGGCCAGGCCTGGCTTGCCGAGATGGTTCCGCTCGTGCAGTCGGCAACCGATGTGAGCAGGACGGTCAACATCTTCAAGCGGTGGGTGAACCTGGCGTTCACCTGGAATGGCTTGCGCGCGTTGGGACTTGACGACGAGACGCTGGCCACCTTCCCGGCCGAGTTCCGCGAGGGCATGGCCGCGCGGGCGGACATTCTGGGTGATACCGGCGCGGCCGCACCCGAGCACTGGCTGGGTGGACTCGCGGGCGACGACCTTCACGCGATCGTCATCCTGTTCGCCCGGGACGAGGACGAACGGGTGCGGTGCGTCGGCGAACATGACGCGCTGTTGGCCCGGTGCCCCAGGGTGCGGTCGCTGTCGCATCTGGATCTGGCGGCCACCGCGCCGTTCGAGTACGACCACGATCACTTCGGCTACCGGGATCCGGTGTCGCAGCCGCAGATGGCCGGTTCGGGCGAGGTGCTGATCCCCGGCGCGGGTGGAGCGCTGGCCCCCGGCGAGTTCATCCTCGGCTACCCGGACGAGGAAGGGCTGGTCTCGAATCAGCCTGCACTCGAAGTACTTTCCCGCAACGGCAGCTACCTCGCGTACCGCCGGTTGGAGGAGCATGTCGGGACCTTCCGCGACTACCTGAAGCAAAATGCACCAGACGCCGAAGGCGAGGAGCTGCTGGCAGCCAAGTTCATGGGCCGCTGGCGCAGCGGGGCGCCGCTGGTGTTGGCGCCCGAGCACGACGATCCCGAACTCGGTGCAGATCCGATGCGCAACAACGACTTCGACTACGCGACGATGGATCCGCACGGGTACCGGTGCCCCGTCGGCTCCCACGCGCGCCGACTGAACCCGCGCGACACCGAGCCGAATCCCAATCGGCGCAGGATGATCCGGCGCAGCGGCACCTACGGACCGGCACTGCCCGAAGGTGTCCCCGACGACGGTGTCGAGCGCGGTGTCGGGATGTTCCTGATCTGCGCCAGCCTGGTGCGGCAGTTCGAGTTCGCTCAGAACGTGTGGATCAACGACACCGCGTTCCAGGAACTCGGCAACGAACACGACCCCATCTGCGGCACCCAGGACGGCGCGCTCGACTTCACGATCCCGAAGCGGCCGATCCGGAAGGTGCACAAGGGGTTACCGGCATTCACCACGCTGCGCGGCGGGGCATACTTCTTCCTACCCGGCCTGACCGCGCTGCGCCATCTATCGACACTCGGACAGCAAGGAGCATCATGAGTTCTTACGCTCGCACCTATAACCAGGCCCACCTCACCCGCCCGCACAACGGCAACCGGCGCGTGTCCATCTACTGGTCGTGGAGCTACCCGTGGGAAGCCCAGCGCGACCCGGCGCTGCTGTACAACAGGTTCTCGACCATGACCGAGGTGCGCGCGGCGACGTGGCCGGCGTACGAAGGCGCCGAATACAGCGCGCGGGAGTTCCTGCAGGGCGTCGACGGCACCTTGGAGCTGTTCCACCGCTCCTCCCTGTCATTCCAGGACGTCGCCGGTGCGGTGACGGGGCATCCGGTGGCGGTGTTCCAGCGGGTCGATCAGGCCGGCTACCGACTGCCGATCGACGAACGCATCCTGAACGACACCGACACCCTGATGATCTTCGGGCTGGACCACCTCCTCGGCGACGAGGAAGCCACCCCGGAAGAGGTAGCCGCCATCCAGCAGTGGCTGAAGCGCGAGGGCACGTGCCTGATGCTGGCCCCGCACCACGACGTCGGCTTCACCGACGACAAAGAACAGCAGCAGATGGAGTACCTGCACCACGGCGACCCGCTGACGCCGCGCGTCCAGAATTTCAGCGGATTCGCGCGGTCGCTACTGACTGGGCTGAACATCCCCGTGCATAACACCTGGGGTCTGCGTCCGGCGACGGTTGAAGGAACCAAACAGATTGTGCCGCTTACCGCTTTCCGCGATCTGGATTCAGCGGGTCTGCTGCGCGACGTCACCACTCTGGCGCTGCATCCCCACCTGCCGCACTACCAACTGACCGCCCCGGAGAGTCTCGACCTTCGGGTCCTGGGCCGGCAGCTGATCGACCTGACCCGGCCGCACCCGTTCACCCTGGCCGGCAACACGGAGTTCAACGCATTGATCCACATGCCGCCGACCGGTGCGCGCGCCGGCGACATCGTGCTGGTCGACTCGACGCATTTCACAACTCTGTTCGGCGCCAGCGACAGCCTGAAGTCGTTCTGGCGCAATCTGGTGACGATGTGACGCTGGCCGATCTGGCGGCGCGCGGTTCCAACATCGCCGTCGTCCTCTTCGTCGTGTCCAGCACGCTGGGCGTCGGGTTGAGCCTTACCCCGGCCCAGATTCTGTTGCCGCTCAAGGACATTCGGTTGGTGATCCTGACCTTGGTCGCCAATTTCGTTGCGGCGCCGCTGGTTGCGCTCGCTCTGTGGCGGCTGCTCGACCTCGACGACCCATTGGGGGTGGGCCTGGTGCTGTGTGGGCTGGCCGCGGGCGCACCGTTCCTGATCAAGCTCGCCGAGTTCGCCAAGGCGGACACCGGGCTGACGGTCGGCCTGATGGCGCTGCTGATGATCACCACGGTGGCATATGTGCCGCTCGTGTTGCCCATCTTCCTCAAGGGCTCGGCGGTCGATCCCCTGGCGATCGCCTCCTCGCTGGTGCTCCTGATGTTGATCCCCCTGGCGATCGGGTTGCTCTGCCGGAAGCAGGCTCCGACGGTGGCCGCACGGATCAAGCCCGTCATCGGGCTGCTCAGCACCGTAAGCATGATGCTGGTGGTCGTCCTGACCATCGTCGCCAATTTCCGGGAAGTGCTCTCGGTGTACGGCACACGGGGCATTCTGGCGGCCATCGTCTACACCGCGGTGTGCGCCGGAATCGGCTGGGCTCTGGTGTTTTTCAGCACCATCGCGCGGCCCGTGCTCGCGTTGGGTACCGCACAACGCAATGCGGCGGCGGCGTTCGTGGTGGCCGGCCAGAACTTCGAGGATCCGCGCGTCACGGTGATGATCACCGTCGTGCTGATCGCCGAGTTCACCATGCTGATCCCGTTCGCCCGGTTCCTGGCCCGCACGGCCTGACCGGTCAGGGCGGGTCGAGCAGACCGAGCCGCGCCGCCGCGGCCACCGCGTCGGCGCGCGACGAGACCGACAGCTTGCGGTAGATCGCCTTGGCCTGGCTCTTCACGGTCTCCCGGCCCAGATGCAGTTCGCCGGCGATCTTCTGCAGCGACAGATGGGTGGCCAGGTGCGGGAGCAGACGCAGCTCGGCCGCGGTCAGCGCCGACCGCGGCCCGTGCTGTGCATGAGCCGCAAGCAATTCCCGGACGCGCGCCAACCGCAGATGCACCGCGGCCGCGGCCGGTTCCCGACGGGCAGCCAGTAGCCCTGCGTCGAGATGTCGCCGGCACAGTTCTGGATCGTCGATTTCGAGGGCGGTAGCCGCGGTGAGCGCGTGTCCCAGTGCCGCGGTACGCGCTGCCAGGTCACCCAGCCGATCCAGCAGCCGTTCGGTGCCCCGGATCGCCTCTCGCACCCCGGCCACGTCGCCGCGGTGGCTGCGCACCAGCCCGTCCACCGCGTACACCAAGACCATCGGCACCAGATCGGACAGGTCACGGGAGTCGACGATGCCGCGGGCCTGGGTGCTGCGTTGCGCCGCGGACTGCAGGGTCCCGTCGTCGAGGTCCAGCAGGGCCAGATGCGCCAGCGCTACCGCCCGGAATCCAGGTAGGTCATCGAGGACCGGGAGCGACGATTCCAGTGTCGCCCTGGCACCTTCGGAATCACCGGCCATCGACAGCGCCCCGCCTTTGACCGATGCGGCCGCACCCCACCACGGGTTGACCAAGTGGTCGCCGGCTGCGCACACCGTGTCGGCATGCCGGACCACCTCGAGCACCCCGCCGATGCCGACGAGCGAACCCACCAGGGCCGCTGCAACTTTCACCGACGGCGCACCGTCCGCCAAGGCCGCGCCCCGGTCCGCGGCAGCGGCCAGCAGCAGGGACCGCTGGATCAGCTCGGCGTCCCCCAGCGTCAGTCCGTACCAGGCTCGGGCGATCGCGGCGTCGGGGTGATCAGCGAAGACGTGCTCATCGAGCAGGCTGAGCCGGCGCTCCAAGATGCCTGCGCGGCCGTCGAACCCCAGACGCACGGCATCGCGTTCCACCAGTGCCGCCGCGTGTCCGAGGTCGTCGGCAGCCAACGCCTGCAACAGGGCGCCGTCGATGTCGCCGGCCCGCTCGAGATGCGCCGCCGCGCGGGCGGACAGGGTGCGGAACCGCTCCGGATCGCGATTGCGCAGCCGCGCGCGCAGCAGATCCGCGAACAGTCGGTGGTACCGGTATTCGACGCTCTGCGCGTCGAGCGAGACCAGGAACACGTTGCCCGAGGCGTGGACCGCGCTCAGCATGTCGGCCGAATCATCGCGCTGCAGAACGCTGTTCAGATCGTCGGCGGTGAAGTGGTCGAGCACCGCGGACTCCACGAGGAACGATTCGACGGCTGGCTCCAAGCGGCCCAGCACTTCTTCGACCAGGTAGCCCGCGACCAGGCGGTGCCGTCCGGTGATCGCGTCCGCGGACGAACCGTCGCGCAACGCCATCGCCGCCATGACGACGCCCGCCGCCCAGCCCTCACAGCGTTCGACCACCAGCGCGGCCGTCGGGCCGACGGGTCCGCCGACCGCGCCGAGTGCCGCTTCCGCCTCTGCCACAGTGAGTTTCAGCTCCGCGGTGCCGACCTCGAGCACGTCGCCCTGCAGCCGGCGCCGCGCCAGATCCAGCGGCGGTGCGGTCCGGCCGATCAGCGCCAGCGTCGTCGACGTCGGGGCCAGTTGGACCAGGGCGCGCAAGGCCGACACGGCCGCGTCGTGCGTCAGTTCGTGAATATCGTCCAGCACCAACACAATCGGACCTGCGGCCTCCAGCGCCGCGATCGCCGCTGGAACCAACTGGGTGTCGGCCGCTCGGCCGGCGCCGCGCAGGTACTGGAGCGTTGCCTCATCGACCGGGGCGACCTGGTCTACCGCGGTCACCAGGTGCAGCAGCAAGTGCGCGGGGTCGTTGTCCAGATGGTCGAGCCGCAGCCAGGCGAACGTTCGGGCGTCGGCGTCGTCCCACAGCGCCACCGCGGTCGTCTTGCCGTATCCGGCGGGCGCGGTGACCACCACCAGGTCCGCATCCGAAGCTGACAGCATTCCGGTGACCGCCGGCCGCGCGACGACAGCACCGCCCAGCCGAGGCGGCCCGTAGGTGGCCGTCGGGATGTGCGCTACCCAGCCTTCCCCTGCCACCTAGGCATCGTAGGTGCGTTCCCCATGGCCACCCAACCGTACCGTTTTTGACCATTCCGACGGTTACGTTGTTACGGTGCGATCGAGGATGGGAGCGACCATGGGCAACGCAATGCACTCGGTGGCAGTCGCGGCGGCAGTGATCGGCCTCGTGGCAGGCTGTAGCAGCGGCTCGGACTCCGGCGCCAAGGGATCATCGAGCGCGGCACCGGCCAGCAGCGCGCCCGCGGCGGCGACCCCCGCCCAACTACAGGCACTGGTGCCGACACCCGCCGGCACTGCCCAGACGTGGGGCCCAGACACCATTGCAGACAACGGGATTCACCTCAGCTTCAAGGTGACGGGCGGGCCCACCGACGTCGTGACCGCCTACAAGGCCGCACTCGAAGGCAAGGGCTGGACCGTCACCACCATCGTGTCGTCCGACGGCGGACCAGGAGGTGGCGGGGGCGCCACCTACACCGGTACGCACGGCGACAGCTACGGCGTGTTCGACGGCGGTGGGATGGGCACCGAGACGTACCTCAACGTGTGCGCCTGGCCGAGTAAGCCGGCCCAGCCGAACTGCAGCCGCCAGAAGTAGCGCCTGCCGAGCGGTCACATGGCGCGCAGCACGGCAGTGCGACCCTTGACGTGAAGCTTCTCGACGGTGGAGTCGCGCAGCTCGGCTTTGCGTTGCGTCATTTGTTCGCCGAGCGCATCGAGCATGTCGGCATTCAAATCCGCTGGAGCCGGGCATAAGTCACGCTCTTCTTCGGCAGCGTGCGCATCAAGCACGGTGACGAACGAGTTCCACTCGTCCACGTACTCCGGAGCCGAGGGTGACGTCCGGAGCACTACCGCGAGCTGGTCCCAGACCTGCCGGTGCTCGGCATGAGCGATGGCGACAAGTTTGCTCGCGTCCGAGACCGCGGGGTAGAACAAGTCGTCTTCGATGCGCATGTGAATGTCGAGTTCTACCAACAGCTCATCGAGTGCTTCAGTTCGCGCCTGAGATTCCGGCGGTAGCGCGCTGATCTTCTGGCACAGACTGCGGAGCACTTTGTGGTGGTCGAACAACACGTCGTAGGCATTCATTGCGCCACCCCTCGTACCTCGACCATGCCGTGACGAATCCGCGTCGGATAGGTCGGGAGAGCCGCTGTGGCCGGGCCCCGGAGCACCTCGCCCGACTCACAGGAGAATCGGGACCCGTGCCATGGGCAGACAATCCGATCTCGGTCGATCCAGCCGTCATCCATGGGGGCACCCATGTGCGGATAATGCTCGCCGGCGGCGATCACTTGAGCATCGTTGCGATACAGCACGATTCCGACACCCTCGACCTCCAGGTGCCGCGCCCGTCCGTCGAGTGCCGCGACCGGCAACACCGGCTTCCACTCTGGGGCGCTGAGCGTGTCGCCGGAGCGGTCCACACCGGTGCCCCAACCGAATACCAATGCGCCACCCAGGTAGCCGCTGCCAAGCGTGATGCCGTAGCCCAACGCGCTGGTCGCCATGGCTCGGATATCGCGGCCGCGACCGCGTTCCCACCAGGACAGTGCATACAAGCTTGTTGCGAGCGCGTTCAGCGCACCGTGCACCAGGCCCAGCCGACGCGATTGCTCGTGGGTGTGTTGCCAATCCGTCAGGCCGGTCGCCGCGGCGCCGACACTTCCCGCCAGCCCCACTCCCAGTGCGATCCTCGCCGCACGACGCAACTCCGGCGCACCCCGACTCAGCACGCTCGCCGCGTCCAGCGCAAGTGTCGTTGTTGCCGCGCCGGTGGGCAGGGCGGTCAACGCTGGATGCAGCGGATGACCGAGCCATGTGCCGTGCAGCGCGTTTGCGACCTGGTCGCGACGGCGACCCATGGCAGCGAGGACAAATGTCAGGATGTGCTCCAGGCGGTAGCTCGGCCTGTCCAGCCACTGTTGGCTTTCGATGGCCCGCTGAACCACAGGCCCTGCTCCTTGCAGCCGATTCCAAAAAGGTTGCGACCATTCAGTCACAGCACATCTCCTCTGCCGGTCGGCTATCCCCCGCTGGTCATGCGTACGGATACCCCCGCCCAGGCTCGGTCAATCACGATTTCAGGTGAGTGACCACCAGGAGCCATGTGCCGTTTCAGCCCACCGACACCGGGTAGGCAGTCAGTACGCCGGCCTGATGGCCGGGAGTCGGCACAGCTGGAATCGGGGTGGGCACAGTGGCCGAACAGAACACGCTGCGGACGCCGACCTCGCGACGGACGGCGGCAGGCGCCGATGGCTGAGTTACTGCGAGTCAGCGCGCCTGTGTTCGGGGGGAGCGGTGAAAACACGTTGCGCTGCACCGGAGAACTCGATGGTGTGTCCTATCGCACGCTCCGCGACAGCGTGGTCAATGCCGCATTGGACGAACCCCGCGTGGTGATTGTCGACGTCAACGAGTTGCGCGTACCGGACGCGTCCGCTTGGTCGGTGTTCTCAAGTGCCCGCTGGCACGTGCGGACCTGGCCGGACGTACCGATCTTGCTGGTGTGCACCAATGACGCGACCCGCCAACTCATCCGCCGGCGCGGTATCACGCGTTACGTGCCGGCATTCGCCACAGCGCAGGAAGCACTGCAGTCGCTGGGCGACGAGTGGCCTCGACCGAGGCGGCGGGCACGGGCCGAACTTCCCCCGCACGTCAGCAGCATCATCGACGCACAACGATTGGTCGGCGGCTGGTTGTCCGGATGGTCGTGCGCCCCGCTGATCCCGGTCGCGGCAATGGTCGCCACGGCATTCGTCGAAAACGCACTGCGGCATACGGACTCCGCGCCCACGCTTCGGGTGGAGTACGACGGCCATTTGGTCGCAGTAGTGGTCGAGGACGCCAGTACGGTGCCGGCGCAGCGCAGGGAAGAAGCTCACGGCGGCACCAGCCAGCTATCAGGCCTGGCCCGTGTGACTGCGCTGACTCGCGAGTGGGGAAACCTCCCGACGCCGACCGGCAAAATCGTGTGGGCGTCCGTGGGTCCCGAGAATGTCCTGTAGCCACACCCCTCAGCGGGTTTGTCGATCAGAGCTGCCTGGCCTTGTCGATCACCCGCTCAAGGGTTGATGGTGTTTTCGCCGTCCTGGCGACCCCAGACGTACTCGGATGCGAACGGTGAACCGAGACCGAAATGGTTGTAGGGCGCAATCGAGGCGCCGGTGTCCATCACCATGTACGGCATGGGCCAGATGTCCCTGGTGACCGTCCAACAACCCGGCCGACCCATGGGACCTCCCCTGGCGTTGATTCGCGGCAGGTTGTCGGGGTAGACGTACTGGTTCGACGAGCCGACAAGTGCCGTATGCGATATCAGCGAGTATCCGTTGCCGCCGACCGCGAAGGCCGTGGCCTTCACCGCGCGCGGGAGAGCCCTTATCCCACAATCGATCTCGGGACTGTACTTGTCCAGCAGCTGCGACGTCGGCAGCAGATCCTGGGCGCCACGAACCAGGTACGGCCCGCCACGCTCGAAGATGTCGCCACCGGTGTTGCCGAACCCGACCGATGCCATCAAGGCCTGATCGACGTTGCCCCGCTGATCATTCAAGGCGCGCTCGGTGGTCACCGCGTTCTTGAGGCCAGCCCACAGATCCGGCGACGCATCCGCGTAGACCTCGGCGACATCGGCCAGTGCCCGGTTGTCGTGCCGGATGGTCGGCATCCGCTGGTTGAGATCGGCCAGGATCGTGTTGCCGTTGACCAGCGACTGACCGAACTTGTCACCCAGCCCGTCCAGCGCCTGCGCCGCGGCGGTCAGCGTCGCGTTCAGCTTGATCGGGTCGACCTGCTCGGAGATCGCGGTGATGGTCTCGAACAGCGTGTTGAACTCCGTGGTGACGCACGCGGTCGG
>Ga0105237_10005583_pt1 | contig 14184 bp, 15 predicted proteins | sample KBSC24metaG_FD_81520 | JGI IMG/M metagenome (GOLD analysis project Ga0105237, IMG submission 81520) | Corn rhizosphere microbial communities from Kellogg Biological Station, Michigan, USA - KBS C2-4 metaG | ecosystem: Host-associated > Plants > Roots > Rhizosphere > Soil | place: Michigan, USA... | reverse complement strand
TAGGGGCTTGCTATTATCTATGTAGGTACCTAATGTATCTGACTAGGTATGTTAGTAAGTATATCTTACTACCTGTTGTCCGGGGTACTTATAGGCTAACCTACGCTAAGTCTGAGCCCCGCATTCCCCTTCAGGTGGAACTTGGAGGCCCCTCGGCCTCGGCTTGTCCGTTAAATACCTCTGGACAAGTTGCAACGTCTCGACTCGCACCACCCCACCCTCAGTCGTTCAGTCTTGTATTTTCTACTTGAACTATAGTAGCTCTTGGCGAATCCTTCAATTTGTCGATTCAACGACGCCTGCAAGATGTGCAGATGTGTAAGTAGATGTGTACTGTCGGTCGCGGCTGGCATCAGCTGGCTCCACGATTACTAGTTAAGTATGGAAGGCCATCGAACTCGCAATAGCAAGGTATGCATTCAATGCCACGCACGCAAAGTAAGAGCTCCTCTCCCAACAGTCCCAGACCGTGTGATAGAAGTGACTGACTTCATGACTCGACCGGGTCAGGTTAAATGTAACTTGCAAGACCGCACCGATGGGACATGTCAGAATTGTCGAAGGGCTAAGGTCATGTGCAGGTAGGTTTGATTCGAGGTGCGCGAAATGGGCACGGCGATTCTGAGCAGATTGAACAATCAATAGGCCTCGTGTGGGAGTTCGTCAACGAAGCATGCGGTCCCATGGGGCCAGTGCCACAAGCACGCAATCAGCAGAGCACTCAGAACTGCCACGGTCGGCATCGCCGCGGCCTGCAGGCTATCTAGGAGAGGAGAGCATGATGCTTCAGAATCACAGTACACTCCAAGTCGAGGACGAGACCGGGGTAGAGACGGCGGAATTTTACGCAAAGACGCTGCTCTCCACAGACGCCGTAGCCTTGCCCTCCCAAATGCTGATTGCCGCACTGACCGACGCCTATTTTGAACGCATACATCTCCACCAGCCCATTGTCGACCGCGCAGACTTTGAACGCTTTCACTCTCCTCTGCTGGTGCACAGTGTCTGCATGCTTGCAAGTGCCTACGGCCACCGACGAGGAGGAATAAGCCAGCTGAGTGCGGCCAAGAAGTACTACCTGAAGGCAAAATTGCTCTTGGCTACGGAGCATGAACGAAATAAACTGGTGGTGCTCAAAGCCCTCTGTCTGATGACCTGTCGAAGTATGACCGAGCCAACCGTGGTTTGCCTAGACAGCCTCTGGCATTGGTTGGGGGTAGCCTCGCGCTTTGCAATCCACATGGGGCTTCACAAAGAAGCAACCTACAGCGCTAACCAAGATGGTGGAACCCGTCGAAGGATGTGGTGGCATCTCTTCGTAAGGACGAGCCCTAATACTGTTTACTCCTCACTTTCCGTCCGCCTTGACGCTGACATTTCTCTCAGAACCAGGACAAGCTGGTCTCCTTCTGTTATGGACGGCCTCTGATGATCCATATGCATGATACCGACGTTCAGCCGCTGTCGCAAAGCGACTTTCCCGACGAACACCCTGACAACAACATTTTCATCGAGAGGACCAAACTTTGCATGATTTTCGGTCAACTCGCCGACGGACGATACAATCCTAACTTGAAGTACGGAGATATCGTGCCGATTGGACAAGCTTTCGAGACGTGGGTCAACGAGTTGCCTGCCGAATTGACTCTGCACCACACAGACTCAATGGCCTATCGTCGAGTAGTTTCGGAGTTGCACATTTTATATTACTCTTGTTTATTGATCTATCAACTATCCTTGATGAAGGTGGAACCTGTCTCGGGCTCAGCCAGGGCTACGTTCGAAGAGTGTGTTCAGACCGCGTCACATATCATCCGTGTTTTTGAAGAGATCCAGTGCCGAAACGACGTTTTATATCTGGCACCAATCAACGCCTGGTTTTGTTACCTTGCGGGAGTGGTGCAAATTCGCGCTCGCGCCAGCTTCTCGTCCCAAGGAGGCGGAGTTGATGAGAACCTCGAAATTGTCAGGACAGTCTTGCAGGAACTGTCTGCAACTGTTCCGAGTTCCGCCTTGGTCCTCGGCAACCTCAAAAGCGCGGAGCTTTCTGGCGGACCACTGCCTGGGCAATATTCCGCCCATCCAGCCAACCCCTCCGCTAATGGGTTAGCCAATTCTGAAGCGAATAACGAAAGCATCACAACCGAATCTCTGGCAGGCCCTGACGATCGTCCAAATAATTCGACTATTCTGAGTAGTCTCGGTGAAGGGATTGACGGCAGTTCCCTATTTATGCCCGGTAGTCTCATTGCAGATGGCTACGTGAATTTTGACTTTGGTGACGTTTTCGTCGACCAAATATTCCAATACCAGTGATCATCTGGCTGAAATTGGCGATGCGGTAGGAATAATCAGCTCCAAACCATGACGCGCCTCGCTGGTGTCATGGGAGTCAAGGGAGGTGAATCTCAGTCTCGAACGCTAGGTGAGATGGAAGAGTGCTGGCAGCGGCCTAGGAAAGCATATGACAACTGAATATTCAACTCGTTGGCCACGAAATTGTTTTGCTTCTTCCCTCCACCCTTTTTTCTCTCCCCGATCTTCTCACCCACCAGTTTTAGGCAACGAAGCTTCAATAATCAGAATCAAAGACGCGTTGCAAAAGCTCCAAGCAGCCACAATGCCGAGGGTAGGAGATCCTTGGGACATTAGGAACGGGAAGCGCCGCATCAACACCGCCCTCAATCAAGGGAAACCAGGAAATGACATGGACTGGACGGCTCCACAGATGACGGATCGTTCGGCCTACAGGCTACCATGACCTAGACATATCGAGACAGAAAGTACATCAGATCCTGACAATGGACGAGATGCCGAGGAAAAGCATCCCCAACCAATCGCCGGAAAATCGAAAAGATGTGAGCCCAAACACTCAACTGACGAAGAATCAGAAGAGAGCACGCACTGAAGATCAAGAGGAATCAGACGAAGACCTTGGAGATGCGCCACCCCAGGCTCCGGTGAATCCAGCTTTCGCGAATCAAATGAGAACGTATCCAAACCCCGACCTCTCGAAACGATTCCGTCCATTCGGTGCTCCTAATCCAGTATTCGTGCCTGAACTTCCTACGGCGAAGGGTAGTCCCAATCGGAACATACGCACTCGATACCGGAAATCAACGCCTGGTTTTCGCATACGTCAGTACGAAAGGCGACCTTATGTATATTCCGAGAAACTTCACCCGTATTAGTATTCATCCCAATGTGCTCTTACCCTGAAAACGAAAAGAGGACACCATCGTACCGTTTCTGGTTAAGCCCAATGACGATATTACCAAATCTATCCACCTGAACAGAGAGTGTCAAGATCAACACTTACAAGAAAATCGTTGCCTTCATACATGAGAACCGAGACAGATTGGATCATCTGTGCGCTGAGCCGAATGAGCTATTGGATAAGGGGTATTTAGGCACGCTCTACAACCTTACTGATATTAAGGTCAATGACGACGTTACTCCTACCGATAGACTCACCCCGCAACTCTTCCTGCAAAACGCTCAAACGGTACTGAAGAAAGCAAAAGAGTTCCAGGCCGCGGTAGGCACCTTGCTTTCGCAGATCGAGAAAGGGCAATGGGATACGGAACGCGAAGCCGCGGAGGCCATGGCTACGATTATTGAGACCAATTTGGAACACTCGCTTCGAATCGCAAAGGCATGCTTGAAAGCACGGAACGGGAACGGAATGGAGGAACATGCACTCAATATATTAGGGATCTCGAAGGAGCAAGGACAACTTCTAGGCGTACAAGTGGAAGGGATCTTGATCAACCGAATGGAAGGAGATTGGAAGACTCTAGGGCAACTCAGGCGAGAGAACTAAGTCGCCGCACACCTTCTCAGGTACGGATTTACGGAGTACACCAGGGCGGAAGGGGTTTGCCAGTACCAAGGGCTTTTCCACGGTACACGTAACATTGCTTACCGTTCAGAGCTATAGGGCTCCTCTCATGATTATCAACGACACAACAAAGCTTTGATAAATAGTAGCTACGAGCGGTTACCTGTCACAGATAATCCGCGTAATGAGAAGTTGCCGCTGACATAAAGCGTACGAGGATTTCATCAAGACTCCACCACCATTGTGATGTGACTACCGAGTACCGAAGGGTCTTTGCCGTTAGCCGTCTCAATTCGCCAACACCGACCGCTCTCCCAGGCATGCGAACACGCCTAGCCCTACTTATGAAGATATAACTCTTTGAAGTTGCTAATTAGGTATACGAGATAACTCGCCAACATTAATAGCGCTAACTAACCCTCAGGCCCCGACCCGCAGCACCCTAATCATCTACATGCTTAACTCCAAAAGTCGAGGCAGAAGGAACAATCATCAAATATAAATCATCAAAGGATGCCAGAATGGCGACCATGCGTGCAGTCGACATCAGAGGCGAGACAGGACCCGCCTCAGCCTTGTTCATCAATTCGGACACACCCATGCCCAAGCCCACGCAAAATCAGGCCCTGGTGAAAATCAAAGCATTTGGTCTCAACCGCATGGACCTCCTCCAACGTGAGGGCAAGTACCCAGTACCGCCTCAAGCACCGAAGACTATGGGCGTCGAGTTCTCAGGCATCATTCACTCGTTCAGTTCTGCATCCTCCACTCTAGACTTCCGCGTTGGAGACGAGGTGTTTGGTCTGGCGTATGGCGGTGCGTACGCCGAGTATATCGCCGTTAGCACGTCTATGCTCATTCACAAACCCAAGGAACTCAGCTGGGAGCAGGCTGCCGGGGTTCCTGAGACCTGGATTACTGCCATCCAAGCCCTCTACCTGGTCGGGGAATATCAAGCAGGCCAGAGCGTTCTCTGGCATGCTGGCGCCAGTGGCGTCAGTATTGCCGGAATTCAATTATCAAAGGCTGCCGGAGCGTCTGCTGCCTATATCACCGCGAGTACGCAAGCTAAGATCCAATTCTGCAAGTCTATCGGCGCGACAGAGGGGTTTAACTACACAGAGGGCGACTGGGCGGACTCATTACTTAGCTATACAGGAGGAAAGGGGATAGACCTGATCGTGGATTTTGTCGGCGCGGACTATTTCAAGCAGAACCTGAAAGCGGCGGCAAGAGATGCCCATATCGTCAACCTAGGTTGGCTGAGTGGAACAGTCGTGAAGGGTGATGTCGACATCAGTCCATTTCTAGGCAAGAGGTTGAGGTTCGAGGGGAGTAGTCTACGGAGTCGCGATGAAGAGTACCAAAAGAAACTGCGGGACTTGCTGGTCGAGCATGCGCTGCCCAAGCTTGTGGACGGCAGGTTCACAATCTTCATCGACAAGGTATTTGAGATGGAAGAGATCCAAAAGGCGCACGAGGTGTTGGAGTCAAACCAGACCATGGGCAAACTCATATGCAGAGTGCATTGATGTGATGCCAGTCCCTAAATGTGCTGCACAAGGAGGAGGCACGTTGGACTACTTAGACAACCAGACAGTATCGGGACTTCTTCGTCCAATTTGAATGGCGCGTATTCATCTGCCTGATCGCCCCCTGATGTTGAGGCTCTAGTTGAACTAAGTAATAAACTCTTGTGCACCCACTGCGGTTTACTGCCCTGTGAGACGTAGACAGTAGACCTATACTACCCCATTCAAAGCCACCTTCACCTTATCCGGATTAGTCCTAAATACAGTATAGTACGCCAGCCAGACGCTTGGGAGTGTAACTGACTATAGTGCCAAACGCCGGGAAGCTACCAGGAGAAGCTCACTCATACTATGCGAGAGCAACCACTGACCACGCCCTTTGTGAGTTCGTGCGTGATCTTTCTCCCTCCTAGGCAAAATCTAGTCACTCCCGAAACTGGAAAATCAAGTTTGGTTGTCGACTGGTCGCACTCCACGACTAGCTGACTAAGTCAACAGGAGCTGTCAAGTCTTCGGTTGGCTACTGTCTACTACTGTGTACCTATGGAGGTAGTTAAATGCATTTATTGACCTGGGTACCTGTCCTGCAACGACCGAGAGCATAGCATCTCGATATCTCATCTTATCCTAACACCTACAAAATATACCGAAACTGTGGGTTCTGTGTGCCAGACTGGTTAGATCGTTCATATATCGACGTGCTCGACCGTTGGAGCATGATCGTAGTGTGCACAGGGGGACACTTACAGTTTTGTCAGTCAAGTCATCCTCATAAGCATGGTCAAATGCCTCAAGGGTGCCGGCCTCATCTCTCTTCCGATTCTCCCTGATACAGAGAAATCGGTAAAACATGGACAAGGCCATCACGGCGATCGACGTCCCAACCACCGTTGCCAGGCCTGGGGCATAAACTGGTGCGTCCTGACTTCTGAACGTAAGAGGCGCCACAAAGTTACCTGCCGAAAATCCCAGTCAGCGTCCGGAGCAGTTGCAGTGCGTCGACGATCTGTTGCCCTGGAAAGGCTTCTTACCAATGCAATAGGCAACAAAAATCCCCGATGAAGCCATCGATCGCTTAGTATAGCCCGCTGTGTTGGCGATCTGAATTCCCAATTGAATTACGTATCCAGCAGCAAAGCAGGGAAGGATAACCACTCCAAACATCAGGCCGCCGATGGCATGTCTCGGGAGAGCCCAGAGCAGGACTGCAGCGAGGACAGTAACCAATTCAGATGCAGCCACGAGATATGTTCTGATGTTCTTATACTTGTAGGCAAGGTAGGGAATGATCAATTCGGCGGTGCCACTTTAGATAAAAGGTAAGCGTGAAGCATCATCGACAATCACGGGGCTCAGCTTACGTGAAAAACCCAACAGGCACTACTAATAGCAGAGAGTTGAGCGTGCTGAATCCGAATCCGGAGATAATCAGAGGGGTGAATGTCGAAACTGGAGCATTGGCAAACATTGCCAACAGTGTCATCAAGAACATAACCCAGAATTTCAGGTCAAACAGTAATTCAATCATTTGTTCCTTTTTGAAATATGTGTTGCGGACGCCCGAGTTATTCGATTGCAGCCGACTCACTGCAATGAAATGCTCGCGCTCGGTAAATCCTTTTGCGCGGATCGGATCAGGAGGGAGGTAATAGTACACCACCCCTGACCAGAGAATTGTGATGGAACCGGCAAAGAAATACATGTAGCGCCACGGGGACAATGCACCATGGACGGTTCCGAACGCATAGTTGATCAGGGGCGAGAAAATAGACACGTAGCCGCATGCAGAGTACCAGACACTAATCCAGAGTCAGTTTTGCTCGAACTAGGAGCGCAGCATTCAGCTGGGCAAACGAAAAGGAATTTACTCACCCTATCCGCAGGGCTTGCTCATTCTTCTTATAGAACTGGCCCACTACCAACATAAACATAGGGCTGACTCCTGACTCGATTAAACCGAGGAAGAACCTCTGCGCGTACAGTCCTTGCCAATTGTGGCATCTTAGACAGTTATCAATACATTAAACATCTCCTCCACTGGATTTTACTCACGCTGGTGTGCAGATTAGACAGATTCCCCAAATTAAGATAATGCCTGCGGCCACTCTTTCGATGGGAAATCGCTGGGCCATGACAATGGCCGGGTAGGCACCGACAATGAAGCCCAGGTAGAAGATGGACGACGCGAAGGAGAACCGATTGCCCACGGTGAGCTCAAGGTCGGTGCGAAGACCGAACAATGCGGCTTGTGAAATCATGGCTTTGTCGTAGTATTGCAGTCCATAGGAAATGACGAGGACCCACAGGAGGCGTCGGTCGATCTTTTTCCTGACCTGCTGCTCTTCTTTGTCGGTCCAGGTTTGCGGGCCAGTATAGCTTGCCAGGACCGTCATCGCCTCGTCAGTGTGGCGTTTGTCGACGGCGATGGCAACCTTTGGGTCCATTTGGCGCACCCCCTCCTCCAGATGGATGGGATTTTCCTTGACTGTGGATGCCATGTTGATGTCTTGAATCGACAGGGTCCAGTGAGGCTGCAGTGATGCAAGAGAGGGGGTCAAGAAACTCGGCAGGTACAATGCTACAGCATGGCTCCCACATCGTAACTAGGAAGACTAACAGCTATAAATACTAGAATTGATTGCAATTTGCGGCGGAAGGAATACTGGAAGTAGTCTGACAATTCTCGCTTCTCGTCAAAAGTCTGGAGATCTGGAGACGCGGGGAATGGAGGACATGCCCCGTAATTCATCCGTTTACACTCCCACGGCCAATAATGATAATGAACCGGTTGTCGGCAGTCGGTAGTCGGGAGAGATGGTAGTGGTTTTCGACAGTGGAATGGCGTGGTTGGATGTAATATAGTATGAAGTAATGTAATGTGGATGCGTTGGAGGACCTTGGGTACCCCACATACAGGACATACCAATGAACACTTCGTCGACCTCTAACTCGGGCCCTCGAAACGATAACACTCTGAATGAATTGTTCTTCTCACTTGTGGAGGATGTGGGCGATGAATGCCGCGCTAGGCGACCGAGTCCTATGAGCTACCACCAAGGATCCTAAGCTAACCCGTGGCGAGCGAGGCTCAATTCTCATGTTCCTCGAATCCACCGGGTGTCTACCTAGGTACGTAGGGAAGTTGGAGCCTCCCCTCCTAGTACGAACTGAGGAGTGTGTTCGTTCGTCCAGGGCGCTCCTCCTATTCCCCAATTCCCCATTCTCGGCATAAGATTCAGCTGCTCAACCCGAATTGTCAATCATCCACCACTTGGTCTTGGTCTTCCTCTTCGCCCTGCCATATAATCGGAAGTCAAGGCCTCGGTGGGTTGGACTTCCTCGGTAGGACCGACGCGGAACTGAACATTCTGACCATTCTGAACTTTGCTTGTTTCGAGTCCATCCGAGCAAGAACTCCGTCTATGAAAGCAGCCCACGCACATTCAACCTTCTATCACACCGGGTTTGCTGTGTTTAGAGCATTCTCTTGAATACCCTGTACCATGCCGACTGCAACCTTCCCGCGAGGGAGAGGAATGATGGTCATATGGGGGGAGGTTCAACACGGGTCAATCGACGAAGAGGCTCTCAATGAGTGGTGGACCTACGAACATCTCCCGGAGCGTCTCGCGATACCAGGATTTCGACGAGCTCGTCGATACTATTCCGTGGAGAATGCCAAATCACAGTACTTGGTCTGCTACGAAGTCTCCTCTATGGACATCTTCACCTCGCCGGCGTACATGGACGCCTTGAATAACCCAACGTTTGCCACCCAGACATACATGCCATTGATGGCATCAATGAATCGTCTGGTATGTCACGTGGCACAATCTTGCTCACGGCCCGAGTTTGGTGAATGCTCTGGGGCGGGCACAGGGGCCACATTGGTGCTCATTACCTTCCAGCCTCCCGCGTCACAGAACCTGAGGGATGAGCTCGGTAGTTGGATTGCAGAACGCCTATGGCCCAGTCTCTCAAGCCACCAGAGTCTAGTCGCCATACACCTTCTTCGGTATGACAGTTATGCTTCGCAGTCAGGAAGCTCCACCAAGTCATATGAGAAGGTCAACTTTCAATCTGCAGCGACAGGCGCTGGTCCGGAGAGATGGGTCATCCTGGTCGAGTTGGCCGAATCAATAACAGCTCCGTTTGCCAAACATCAGGTCCTGACTCATAGCATTGTCCATCAGCTGAGGAGATACGCAGGAGAGATTGAGTCTCAGGCATTCGGACTCATTTGCGCGCTGAGCGAAATAGAGAATAGTGTTACTCGGCATAAACTGGAGGTGTCGAGACCTAAGGAGACGGGTCCCGTCCTAGAGCGTAGTAGACTATAATAGATCACCATACACTTAGAATGATCTAGTATATAATACATTTTGATCTACTTCGATATGGCTGTAGGCATTTGATCACCTTGAATCTCTGTGGTTAATCAAAGGGGTAGCTGAAATAGAGGGTATAAGTTTGGGTGGCCAACATGAGGTTAGGTTAGGCCATTTTGTACCTCAGTGCGATGATTAGCCAAAGGCCCCGTGAAAGCTCGGCTTGAAGGGCCTTCACTTACTCTCGGGGATGAATCGGTATCTAGTCAGACAGGTTTTCGTGCGCGAGTAATCTAGGTAGTAAAGATCTTACGTATATCCCAGGGGGTCAAAACAAGCACATTCTTCCTCCAGGGTTTCGGATGAGGGTCCATTCCTTATTGCCATGCTTCTTCGTAGTGGTTTGGTGCGTTAGAAAGGGGGGCAATCGAGATGGTGTGGTGAAATGAACAAGCGGGAGGACCAAAAACACCCCGGCAAACGCCGAGTGTCTCAGGGATCTCTCAAGGCGGATAAGCCCAAGGAGAGCAAAAGCAGCGAGCAGCGAGCAGCGAGCAGCAAGCAATCAAAACGAGAGCGAGCGACAGCTTTTTCAATGGGTACTCCTCCATGCCTAGGTGGGTGCTTGGTGCAGATGATTCTCCTAAGCTCACAACAGTATGTGAACATTGAACCCGTTCCTCCAAATAGGAACCAAGCGTGGTGCCGAGCCGAGCACTCTTAGTTCCCTCCCTGTAGGCGAGAAAATCAGAGAGTGCCTTAAAGGTACGAGCCAAGCAGGTGAGCACTCCTCGCCCACTGACCTCTGGCCCCAACGGAGTGTCCTTAGAAGATGGCAAGCTAGGAATGAAATCATGCACCATCTTTAGCAAAATATTCAGCTTCGTGTGGCTCATGGAAACAACCCCGCCTCTAAGTTCACGTCAAGAACATACATTCTCGGCGTGGTCTAATACAAGATTGTAAGCGAAATACGAGGAAACAAAGGCTGAACGCATCCAGACCAGTTTCGTCGTCGAGTTAGAAGTTGGGCATATTCAGCCTCAACGCACCCAAATGAGGCTAAGAGTCGTGGAAGCAGCCTAATCCAGACAACCTTCGTCAATTTTTGCGCTTTGGGAACAGCCAAGAACGCCCCCTCTAACTAAGCACATACTCGCTCCCCTCGAAGCTCGGCCCTCCGAGCACCTCTCTCTCAGCAAAGGCAACGGCCGTCTCTGTGATGGAGGAGGTGTATCGTATCGCTGTTTCTACAATTGGTAGGTTCGAGCCAACATGGTGCGATTTCCCAATGAGAATAATGCCTCGCTCGGATTCCCAACATGCCATAAATGGCACCTGCATCTCGAGGAGGGGGTTCACACTGCTTCCCACGATTGAAAGTTGTGCATTCCACGCATCTCTGCCTCTCTTGAGAAATGACAGCAAATTGGATCGATCTACCAGGTCCATGGAGCCTCCAAAATGTCCAGGCTGCTCTGAATGTTATCGTTACTGGCCTCAGCGTCCTTGCAGTCTTTGCATGTGCCCGGTTTTGTTGGCAATCCAGTGTAACGAGCAGCGCAAGGCGCGACAGCGTTCCAGCCTCTGTCTTGTTAAGTATTAGCACCTTTGGCGAAGCTATCGACGTGATGTGGTTGTTGAAGGCCAGAATTTTCAGTCGAAGACATGTGAAAATCTTGGTACAAGCATGCCTTGTAGTATTCCTCTCCTTCACCGCATTAGTATCTGGACCCATAGCCAGATATTCGACTCGTCTTGGCCATCGCATTAGCGACTATGATACTCCTGGGAAGATCACCTGGCGGAGGCATGATTCAATCCTGGGTGCCTCGGTTGTCTGGAACACGACCACCCTCAGCCTTGATGGTGCAAATTTTCCGTACGATCAACTCCTTGATTACCTCCCAGATCCCACTATCGACTGGGTCTATGATCCCAGAGAGTGGAATTCTAGCTGGACCCTGGATTGTGACCACACGGAGCTCACCCAAATCGAACTTGAAGATGCGGGGAATTGTACATCTATGTTCGATGAGATCCCAGGTCTAACAAAGGTCATCTCCCTAGACAAATTCGACAGAGACAACGTAAGTTCATGGTGGACAGCATATTACGAGGATGGCGTCCACAAGGATGCTCTCTTAGGCATGGGGGCTGCAAAGGAGACTTCAATTGATCATGCGACTGGTATCACGAATGAAATGGTCATTGACCTCGCTGCAATCCACTTGCATAAAATAAGGATGCAAAAGAATTCTAGCAGTCTATGCGATTTCGGCGAAGGGCCGATCGAGTCAGCCTCATATACCAAGATAGCATGCACGGTCCGAAGGATTGACCTGAATCCTGAACAGCACAATATCGCATTCCCAGACAGTGCTACTCCATGGTTGGTCTCTCGAGCTCTAGTCCAAAATTATCAAGCACAATTCATTCGAGAATCGATCAGGGACAACATCACTGTTATCACGCCGGTGGACCTCCAGAGGTTTTATCAAGTATGGGTCGCGACGAAGGACACTCAGAATGGATTTCCTGTCTCTCGTTCTCTGAGCGTCAGGCTACCTATCGTCCAGCTATCAACCGTTTTCCTGGGATTTGCAATACTCACCGTCATACTCATCATTCTCGGGATTGGCACTTATATCTTCACCGCATTGCGTTACAGAAAAATCTTTGAGGACACACCCCAGAGTAAACTGGAATGGATGATGAAGGTTATCCAAGACCTCGGAGCCACGCAACCGGCAAATGGTAGCAGACCCCCGATTTTTGCAACCTCCGCGAATTCGCTCTCGCCACGAAATATTGGGAACCCTTCAGACAAGAAACCAGATGTATTTCAGTCACCCGTCTCCCCTATGGGTCCGAAATCACTCAGGAGGTCGTCGACGGCCAAATTATTGAGCTTAGCATCGAGCGTGGCACAAAGTGCTGACAAAAGACGCAGCGACTTTGAGAATGCGAGGTACAGCAACAGCCATAATCGGAACGATGATGAAATAAACCTGCAAGAGGTATGGGACAGTCCCCGGCCGGCGTCATACCCCTCAGGCGGATTTCCGTTTGGAGGTGGACGTGTGCATTCGGGGTCGGTCTCCATAAATTCGCAGCCTGGATCGGCCATCATGTTAGAGGGGCATGGGCACCAAGTATATCCATCTGAGCCCGGCGCACCCTCCGAGCACATCGAACACAGCTGGAGCTTACCCCGCCTCCCCTTCTCTGCTCTTGGTAGCAATATCCCTCGCAAGCCCGTTGGGTCGGCATACACAAGCGTCTCGATCACAGAGATGCCTTCTCAGGTGAGGCAGCACGCTCAAAATGATCATACATCAGCCTGGCGAGGGCCTCGCCATAATGGTACGGAAGGGGACGATGAGGCCGAGCGCCTGGTACTCAAATGAGGGTGCTTGGAGATCATGTTGACTCGAGCGAAATGCCAATGTTGAATGATTTTACGACGAACTATATCCACAATGCTATCTATCTAGGAGGGAAGGAAGTTTCATTGGGATTCTTAGCCTTGAACTAAACAACTTCTTACCTCAAGTTCTTATTAATATTCAGCTACTCTTCTTCTCAATTACAGCGATCAGGCTGGTAAATTTAGGACATGCAACGGATCAAAGATTTTCCACAAGCCTCAATTCTTATATAACGATTATCAAATGCTTCCCAACCCAATGGCCTTGGGCATTGGTATTGACTGACCTCTGGCACTAAGGAATTGGGATTTCGCATCAGTACTGGTGGCACTACTTTACGAGTCTTCAGTACAACATCTGATACCCTAGAATGAGCATTGTTCGCAGCAGTTGGTAGACCCGTTTGGGGAAGGCTTTGGAGCCAAACCTTTCTGCCTCCACAGTGAGCTACGGACCACCTGCTCCAATCTCGGTACATCTGTGAGGTAAATACGCCGGAGCCCGTTTGCAAGACACCCGAATGCGAATGCGAGATTAGGCCCACCACATATATAAGCTCCTTCAATAATTGAACGATCGATCTGCTCGAACCATGGTCTACTCACTTTGAAGCCTCAAACCCACTGTGGACCGTCGTTCTTTGCCATTGCTGTCCACGGGGCCAGATGCGACAGCGGATGCGATGGATCGCCTGTATTCAGTCTCGTTCTGCGTTATTGCAATAGTGGTTGTTTACCGCGTATGTGTCTCACCTTGATCATATATTTTAAGGAACGATCAGGGTTAAGAGACCACCATCCAAAGACTGACATTCCTAGTAGTGGGCGCGGGTTACATTCCACCCTGAGCTGCAGCATGTGCCAGGCCCATTTCTCAACCGCTTCAGCAGACTACCACTGAAGTATGCCATTTGCACGGGGCACCGCGCCGACTACATCCACGGGTTGCACCAGAAATACGGCCACTATGTGCGGATAGCGCCTAACGAGGTGGCCGTCTCAGATATCCAGGCAGTAAAGGTAATTCACAGGTCAGGGACGGGCTTCCTCAAG
>Ga0105237_10005581_pt1 | contig 14186 bp, 23 predicted proteins | sample KBSC24metaG_FD_81520 | JGI IMG/M metagenome (GOLD analysis project Ga0105237, IMG submission 81520) | Corn rhizosphere microbial communities from Kellogg Biological Station, Michigan, USA - KBS C2-4 metaG | ecosystem: Host-associated > Plants > Roots > Rhizosphere > Soil | place: Michigan, USA... | reverse complement strand
GAAATGTCAGACGCTGTAAAGAAGGAGAAGATACGACAAGGGTATTTGACGCTGGCAAAAAATAAAAAAATTACCGCAGACACTTCTGACCTTGATACTCAGCAAAAACAAGATGTCGAGGACATAAATAAGATTGACCCATCACTTCTGACAAGTGACGAACTTAAAGAATACATACGTATTGTTGACAGAATAAACGAGAACGGTGACTTTGGCAACTCCGGAAAGCTTGCAGCAATTGGCAAAGCGCAGGAAGGATGGAAACATTTAAGTAAGCAAGACACTCACACTTTAAATCTGACAGAGTTAGAACAGTTGATGGACTCTCAGCCTATGGCTATTGAAGCTATTTTCGGCTTACCTAAACAAGCAGCTTTGTTTCAACTTGATAGTGGGATTAAAGGGATGAATGAGGCTGCTGCTATTTCAAGCAGGGAAGCTGAAAGTTTTGCTGAAATGTTAAACACACTTCAAAAAAAACCAACAGATGAATCACTCTACCGGCAAGGTATCTATCAGGAATTGATCCGGCAACCGGAGTCTATGGAGCCTGATGAAGCATTAAGTATCAACAAAGAATTGATTGAGTCTACTATTCAAAAGAAACGTAATGCAGGGAACGTGAAGGAAGCAGATATTGATGCCAAGTTCTTCAAACCTTTTGAAAAGGCAACAACAATGGATGAGGTCCATCAGATCATGGAGTCAATAGATCCTGCTGGTAAAAAGGTAATCGAAGCAATGATTGACTACCATGAAAACCACAAGCTTGAGGAGACAGGTCAGACCTTCCTTGAAACTCTTGCATCAGATAATGAACGATTTGAAAATAAAGAAATAGAGAAGGTACACAACTATGCAGCCCCGAGAGCCTGGAAGAAAATTGGCAGAGGAGAGAAGGTTGACTTCAATGATATAACAGAATTCAATCCAGCTATCGCAAAGAACCCAAAACCTAAACAGATAAAATCAGGAATGAGTTTGTCAATGAGGGACAGGGAAGGCGCTGTTCTTGATTTCAATGTTCACAAGAACGCTGTAGATAATATTCAAAAATCATTACTTCGCGCACTTACAAAGCCATACCAATACCAAATAAGAAACTTCATTAAGAACGAAGCAGCTCTACAGAAACTGTTTGGCTTGGAACAAGGTAATCCAGAGTCCATCAAGCGTACTAACAATATGATCGATGCTATCTTCAATGAGAATAGTGGTACATTTTTTACGTTTGAAAGAGACTTATTGAATAACGGAAGACCTGATACAAACAAATTTGTCAAAGCTTTTGCTTCGGCAATGAACGGATTGAAAAAAGTTGGTTACAGTATTTCTCTTTCAGGTGTAACACAAGCTCCAAAACAAGCAACAGTACTGGCTAACGTTGCAATACAATTAGGAAAGGATGCAGGCTTAATTGCAGAGAGCGTATCAGACGCACATCAAAACGCAGAAGACTTTAGAAAGTTCTTCAGAGGTGAAACTGTTGATATGAGAGGAGAATCTAATGCATTATTGAATGTTGGTAAGTTCTACAACGCCTCCGACCGATTAGAAGCAGAAAGTAAATTAACTAAGTTTTTCTCCAACACATTACCAAGAAGAACAGAGAAGAGATTCAGGAGTAAGGTAGGTGGCGCTGGTATATTAACATCTACGGATGTGAGTGTAGCCAAGACATCGTTCCTTGCATTTTACAAGCAATACCTGAAACAAAATGGTATTGAGTACCAGGGTCTGGCTAAGGAGACAGAACTTAAAAACGAAAGGATTAGAAAAGAAGCGAGAGCATTCGCCAAACAAAGAGTTGATACGCTTCAGGTTGTTAGTAATCCAGCAGAACAGTCTAAGTTCTTTAAAGAAAAAGGGATTCTCCCTGAAGTAGCTCGCGCATGGTTCGTTCCTTACGGTGGATTCGCTGCATCAAGCAAGACCAGACTATGGAATGACTACAAAGCATTGGCCACTGGCAATTCAGAACAACGTAAAGCAGCAAGAAGAGATATTACAGCAACATTCGTAGAACAAGCAACATTCAGCACAGTAAGTCAAGGTTTGAAACTTGCTATGTACGGAGCTGTTGGTCTTGGCCTAAGAAGTATGCTTGGGCTGGATGATGAAGAGTCATGGGACGAGTGGTGGGCTAAAACAAAAAAGATAGTAGCAAAGGATATGTTGTTTTCAAATCTCCCTGTGATACTCGGCACACCTGGGGAAGACGGACTTGTAGATATGATCAACTACTCCTACTTCAATTTTCTTAAACAAGGTGAACCTGATTTGACAGAGAAGGAATACGAAAAGGATCATGCACCACTTGTACGCTATAAGAACTATGATAAAGGTTGGTGGGATTACCTGGGTCCTTACGGTGCATCCACTGCTAAGATGGCTGACATATTCCAGCTTCTGGATAAGAGCAACGATCCGAACCTTTCGAAAGATCAACAAAACCTAGCTATAATTTCAGCAATGACACTAGCTGGTCAACTACAAGGATATATCCCCGCAGATATTGCAAACGCTGTAAAGGGTGAATTTAATAAACAGAAAGCAGCCGCTAAGGAAAACTCTACAAACCCTAGAAATACCCCTAGATTAAAGCGAAGACCCAGATTAATCAGGCATAGAATTTGACAATTAAATATCACGCCAATAATGACTCATCGTTTGTACACATTCTACCACAACCACGCCACTGAAATAGTAGGATTTTTCACTGGTGGTTCAGCCGGAATCGTATCATATATTCACTGGCAGGACAACCTCATAGCAGTTGGCTTAGCATTCCTCACTGGTTTCATAGGAGCGGCTGGAGCAACTACCTGGAAATATTTCCATAGCAAACTAAAGAAATGACAATAACCGAATATCCGCAAGGTGACTTCTTCGGAGGCCACCTCGATTATATTACATTCACTCCTAAAGTTAAAAGCTCTAAGGTACTGGTATTTCATCCAGGAACTCAGGAAATGGGGGTAGGAGATGGCAGTCAGCTCTATGAACTCTACAAATACGGATACCCTAAACTGGCTAAAGCAGGCTATGAGTTTCCGTTCAATATTGTAGCTATTCAACCTAATACGTCTTATTCAAGCGTAAGTAAGTGCTTGCTGCCCTGGATACAGATGGAATTCAAACCCTCTGCAATCATTCCTATTGGTATTTCACTGGGAGCTATAAGCTGTTGTGATCTCCTTGCCAAGGACAGATATGGCTTGATCACAGGTGTTGTATCACTTTCCGGAAAAGGAAATCCCCTAAGTGTACCTAATATGAGAGCAGTTCCTGGATACGCCTATCACGGAGATCAGGACACTACTGTTAGCTACTCTGAGGCACTGAAATTCTACAACACTTACAACAGCTACTTCTCTGGCAAAGGAGGTTTCAAACTAAATATTGCAGCGGGTGTTGGTCATAGTGGCTGGGACAATGTGATGAGCGTGACATCCGGACAAGATGATCTGCTTCAATGGATCATTCAGCAGTTCGGATCAGAGCCAGTGGGAACTACTTACGAAGATGGATATAACGATGCAAAATCGAAAATATTAGATTTTACCAAATCATTATAGATGGAACTTTATATCAAACCGAAGTATATAAAAGAATTCAAAATAAAAGTAAAAATTAAAGTTGAAAAATTTACACCTAAAATCTCACTATAAAATGAACAAAATAGATTTAATACTGAACCTAGTAAGAGAGAACAAGATCACAAACGAAGAAGCTAAGAAGCTGATGGAGACTGAGAAGATTGTTGTTAAGGAATATGTATCAACTGATAAAAGTACGTTCAAAGAATATCCTAAGGCACCTCTTTCACCCTTTGAAAATCCATACACCCACAAAAGAAAAACAACAGACCCTTGGTTTGATGGTCCTTATAAGATTACCTGTGATGCGTTAGGAAATTATGACTTAAGCAGAACTCAATTAATAATCAACTAATCATGGAAAAACTAAAAGCCCTCTGGATAGCAGAAGAATCAAAGCTCGGCAAATTCTTTAAGAAATGGATTGCTGGATTCCTTTTGACTTGTTCAGCACTAGGTGCAGCGAATGAATACCTGGCTGTTCTGCCCCCTGACTTCATTCCCAACTATGTAAAAACTGCTGTAGTTATATCAGGTATAGTAAGTTTTGTTGGAGGTAAACTAACCAAGAAAGACGATGGCAAGCAAGACAGCTAACTACTACCGTAATAATCCAGCCGCGAGAAAGGTTAAAGCAGCTACGGATAAGAAAATTAATTCACGTCCTGAGCAAATAAAAAAGAGGTCTGAATCAAATCAGAAAAGGAGAGAAGCTAAGGCTGCTGGCAAATCAATTGCCGGAAAGGACTATGACCATGCCGTTGGAAGATTCGTGAAGAGTTCTACTAACAGGGGAAGGAGAGGTGAGGGGAATCGTTAAGGCACTAATAATTTATAAGCCGTATTTCGATCTTTGCAATCATTGAATGAAAAGAATTTAAATAGATTCTCTTTCAATATATCATTCTCTCTAACAGGCGTAGAACATCTTGTTTGTTTCTCAAACACAAACATTATTCCGTCCTTATATCTAGTAGCCCTTATTATTTTATTATCCATGTTTCCATTTAGTTTTATATCTCTTCTCCCACTTTCTGCGATACTCCCTCACGTTAATCATTCTGATCCTGAACTGATGATGCCCAACTGTAAAATACAGGCATACTGCACTAGGTAGTATGTGACGCTCCTCAGCAAACTTCCACAACACATTTATTGATTTCCTATGTCTGATATTGAAGTCAGAAAAGTTTTCCAACTCAACCATCTGAGGACAAGGTGTATGAATACTATTACCCCGACCGAATGAAGGGTGATGTGATCCTATGTTGTAAGCAATAATCATCCGTTCTTCAAATCAAGCTTAGACACAGAAATATATTGACGATATGACTCGATGACCCTGTCGATTCTGTCAATAAAAAGTGACAAACGTTTATACCCATTCTTTGCAGTAGTCCAATCTCTTTTCATATGAGCTAATTCAGCTTCAACCATAGGCTTTGCTGCGGCAGCAGAGGTTCCTTCTTTCGTGAGCTTAGAAAACTTCTCTGCAAAAGAAATATCATATGAATCTTCCAAGGTATTCATCAAAGCATAAGCTTCTGAAACCTCATGCCCTAAGCTAACAGACAACACTGCCAGTCGATCTATTGTCTGGGTAATAGGAACCAGAGCAGTGCTTTTGTTATGCTGATCAAGCCAGTTGATGCAATCCTGGATTAAGTCTATTGTGTCTTTATTCATCATTTTCTACGTTAAACTTAGCACCATTAGGAATAGGATTGTACTTGTAATGATTCTTCTCAATGTAAATCTTAGCTTCTGGTAGTGTATTAAAGTGAAGAGGGTTACTATAATCGTTTTCCCATCTAACCATAAACGCTCCGAGACTAGGGGATATCTCAGCAAACATCCACTCCTGGCACATCTCTCCGTTGAATATCTGATCAAAAGCTACCGCGTAATAGGTGCCGTCTTCTTTGACAAATGTTAATCTCATTTCTTATTCGTTATCTGTTCGACTATATATCCTATTAAATACCCTCTGAATTCTGAATCATCAATTCCATAGGCATCACATAAATAATCCACGACATGAATTGACTCATGTGCAATAGTTCTAGGTGCCGGGGACTTCTTAAATATCATCCAATGCTGTGCTCCATAGTCAGCATAAGAATGGCATACACAAGCTTCAACTGCTAGTGAAGGAAGACTGAATCTTGGAAACTCCTTGATAAAACATTCCTCCATGAACGTCCTTATGTTGTTAACTTTTACAATATGAATTGAAGCAGGAGGAACTTTAAGGTCTAGTGTCGTAACCTTATTCTTCATTCAACACAGTGTTTATTTCAGTAATCACATACTTCAATGCTTGCGCATAGCCTTCCCAAGCTTCTGCTTCTGGACTCCCTGCAACATATCTGTCAGTTGCAAATTTCAATTGGGCTTCTAACTTTTCTTTTAACTCTTTCATATTGCTTCTTTGCTTTTACGATAACCTGATACTTCTCCATAGTCTGCTGACTTGTCCACACATCTCTCAAATTGATTTACTTTAGCCAGAATCTCTCTGAAGTCTTCCAGGTGTAGACCAGTGAAGAGTATCTGTTCGTTGCCCATTTCGTCTCTTGCGATTCTAGGGTTCTTAGGGTCTGGTGTTAGTTTCATCAATGTACGTCTCTCCAATTTTTCCCCACCTTAGCTTCTCCTATAAGTGGAATATTTAACTTTAATCTTCTACCTGCTTCTTCCATGCTCCACTCCATTAGTTTTGCAATCTCTTCTGCTATATCAGGTTCTGTTTCGCCTTCAAATTCATCGTGAAAATACCCAACTCTCTTAACAACTTTACCTTTGTATTTGTAATAGGGTCTTCCTTTTTCGTCGAGGTATAGATTACCCATCTTCATGTCAAACAAACAAACAGCATAATCAACAATGATTGCACCGGTAGATTGAAATAATAGATTTACCAAGGAATGTTTAGAGCGTGAGTAGAGTCTGCGTCCATCAATTCCAATAATCCATTTCTTGTTACCAAGTGTCTCCCAATCTCTTTCAACCTTATCTTTCAATTTTTTAAGTCCCGGATTAGCTGCCCAAAAGTTATCGAACAGGATTGTTCCTTCGTGTTCTGGTTTTCCTAGTGTTTTCGCAAGCTTAGGAGCAGAGCAGCCGTACGTGACTGCATATTTCCCGTTTTTGCTTTTTGATCTGAACGGTTTAAAACCTGGATCGTCCTTGTTGAATTCGTGATAGTGAATATCATAAGCTACTGTTTCCTTAGGAAAGAAAGCCTTCGCATTAATCGAATGAATGTCACCTGCGATTAACTCGTGAGCAGCAGCCGGATCAAATTCATAAACCCAGTGAGCCTCACATCTCGCCTCAAGGGCAGCCTGATCTACACCTATCAATCTATTACCATCTTCCACGGTGAATAGTGATCTAAACTCCTTACCTAACAGTACATCTTCTTGTGCTTTGGGGACGTTAACCACAACGTTGTGTTTCTGTCTGTGCGTTGCAGCGATACCTGTAGCTCCTGCTGGTAATCTACCATCCCATTTAATCCTTGGATGTTCAAGCCATCCGGTAAGTACTCCGAGTCTGTTACGTAGAGAGAGGAACTTGACAATCTTCTTTGGTAGTTCACCATCTAATTCCAACAGATTAGGGCAGATCTTGCCGTTCTCCCGAATCTTAGGGCTGGTCTTTATCAACTGACCTTTTGGACCTCTTACTGGTTTACCTTTTGAGTCCTTCTGAAAGTTCCACATTGAAGGAGACCATCCACTTTGCAGAAAGAACTCTTTCAATTCCTTCTGATCATCTAACTCCATCGGTAAACCTTGTATTATTGAAGAACACGGAATGACTGCAATCCTTTCACCGTTGATCTCTATATATGAATTGTTAATTACTTTAGCCTGGTGACGTTGGATGAAGTTCTCCATGTGTGCTGAAAACTTCCCATCTTTAGTGTAAGGCTTTGCTGGTATGGTATAATAACTCTCCTCAGCTTTCTTCAACTTGCGTTTAGGAAGATCAGGCTCAACTTCAGCTTTCAGATCAGCAATCATTACTTCGATCTTACCTTTCAACTCAACAGCTTTTCCAACATCAAACTTGAACCCCGTAAAGGCTTGAGCATTCATCAGAAAGAAGTTCTTTTGACCAAGCTTGAAAGCATTCATCTCTTCAATCTGCGGGAGAAGTTGTAAGTATACTTCCTCTGTAATCACTGTGTCTTGCAAACAGTATTCATCCATCTGAGGACTCCACCTACAGAATTCATTTTCGTGAGGCTGAATGATACCTAGTTCTAAAGCTACTTGCCGGTAATCTATCTTTGATTTACCAAGCCTTTCTCCCCAACTCTCAAGTGAATGACCACCCTCTCTGTCAGGGTGCAAGAACTGAGAAGCAAACATAGTGTCAAAGAACGTAACAGGTCTGCCGAACAAAGTATCCTTACCGACATGGAGTGTAAGTCCAAAGTCTTTCCAAAGAACCCAACCATCGTAGCCTAGAAAATTGTGGCCAATGATTATAGGATTGTCACCTAAGAACGTAAGTATCTTCTTCCTGATCTCAGCATGTGTTGACTGTTTAAATGGGTTGATAATAAGGCTTTCTCCCCCTACTCGCTTCAAACAGATTGTCCATACCTTCGTTTGATAGGGGTAGAGTTCATTAGCTTCAATATCAATTACAACAGCATTCACTTCACAAATTGATTTAAGTGTTTGAAGCTAGGGTTAAACATATTGGCCGAGAACCTATTAGTGTTCCAGAAGAGTTCTCTAACACCTTTCTTGTTAAGAGATAGCATCCAAGGATCTATTACAATGGTCCTAGTAGTATAATCAATAGTCAGAACACCTTTTTTGAGATTACACTCCTTACATAGAACTTGTTTCTTTCTATACGTTCCACCTAAAGCAGCAGGCACAATATGATCTATTTCAAGATTCTTATCGGTGCCACAACAAGCACATTTCTTATCTTTCTTAAAGTTTCTTTTAGAATTAGGATTCATTCAGCTATCTCAGTTACATCTTTCTCTTTGATCAATATGTACTCGCCATTGCTATTCACGCGCAATTCGAACCACTCATTATGATCGCAATCTTTATCAGGATCATACTTATAGGCACCATACTTTTCAGGGTTTGCCTCTAGAGTCTTTCTAGAGATTTTTTTGGATATAATAATCTTGCTTCCCACGAATGGGTTGTGTATTTGCATTGAACGGATGTTGTTGAAGTAATAGGTAATTAGTGATTTAGGGACTCCAAGCTTCTCGGCAATTTCCTTCTGCTGATAGCCCTCAAGTTTAAGCGTCAACGACTGCACCATCTGATTTGAGGATCGAGGGTAGGTCTGTTGGATTTGTTTTATTAATGTTTCAAATGATTCGCTGTCTATTAGCTGTTGTTCTGGGGTTACAGTGTTGAATAAATTATCATCAAATTCGAACCATTGCCTGTTACGAATATTCTGACTTATATAATAGCCGTAATAGGTTAACTTAATAACCCTTACGACTCTTTTCCACGGCTCATCAAATAGATTCTTACCTGTCTTGTTATACCAATGAATATAAGCATCATGAAGTATATCTCGATATAAGAATCTATTGACTTGCCAGGCGTAACTTCTGCCGTTCCAATAATTGGTCATCAGAACGGAAGATCATCCGAACCATCGCTTGAAACATTACCTTCACTCGACCCAGAGTTATTGTTAGCTCCGAGCAGTGTGAGGGTATTACCTACTACTTCTGTAGTATATCTGGTAACACCGTCTTTCTCCCAAGAACGTGTTTGAAGCTTACCTTCTATATAAACTTGATCACCTTTCTTGAGATACTTCTGAGCGATCTCAGCAGCCTTGCCCCACATCACAATATTGTGCCATTCTGTTTTTTCTTTCTTTTCTCCGGTTGATTTGTCTTTATAAGTTTCAGACGTAGCAACAGAAAAGTTAGCTACCATGTTACCATTATCTAGACTTCTTACTTCAGGATCGCGACCTAAGCGACCTAGTACTATTACTTTGTTTACACTACTCATTTTTCCAAATTTTAAATTTTAATATATCCTTGATTGTTGTTTTTGATACATTGAATTGCATCGCAGTTGTTTCTACTGGTTGTGATCTACCAATCTTTCTTATTTCATTCACTTGATCCCAATTTAGCTTACTCATTGGGTGGTGCTCGCCCTTCTTTACTGGAGGCCTATTTTTTGAAAGACCAAGTTTAAAAGAATGCCTTATGTTATTAGATCTAGTACAATACTCCAGATTACTTGCGGAATTGTTAGATTTACATCCATCAATATGATTAATATCAAGCATTAATGGATTATCACCTAAAAATGCCTCAGCAACTGTCATGTGAACTCTAGTCTTTTTCCTTTTGTTGTTCTTGCAAGGAGACCAATTATAATACCCATGTTTATCAACGGTTGGAATAATATGACACCCTGTTAGTTGAACTATTCTACCGTTAGATGTTTTTATAACTCGATCTAAAGATTTTAAATTACCTAGGCTAGAGACTTCATAGTAACCTTCATAATTTATCACTGCCCGCCATAGTTCATTTACTTTGTTTACTGAACTCATCGTTATAAAAGTTAAAAATTGATTGTACTAATTGCATAAATTGGTCAGGGGCCATATCCACCTGTGATCTGTTGGCAACAAATTCCAAAGCGTCCTTCACTGCTTGAAGTTTCACAGGATTAATTTGCTGGTCCATAATTAACATTCCCCTGTGCGCTTGATTTACTAAGTGCATCCAGCAGTGAATTAACTTCAGAGATTGTGTGAGCACGTGGTATACTATTCACAATAACTTCAATCATTTTATTGTAGAGTTCCGGCTTAACAAACACTCTAGATTCTGTTGTTGGTTCTAGGGTTTTTTCATTGCGCACTTCTTCCTTTTCGTTGAGGTCTTCAACTAGCTTTTTTGTTCTTGACATTTAGTTTAATTGTTTATGATTAATGATATGATACAGATTGACATTACTCCAATGAAAAATATCCACTGGATAGTTCCAACAAGTACAGTTATTTTACTTCGCTTCATTGGTAAGTTTAGTTTCGTTCTCTGAGGATATAACGAATGATTTCTTAATTTGTTCCAATGGTACTCCTTCCTTAACTCTCTTCACTGTGTATGCCCAGGATTTATGGGTTGGAGTGAGTTCGTCCAGAGTTGGCTTTGGACCCGCTACTTTTGCTTTTGTAACTGGTTTAGAGTCAACTTTTGTGCCACTCTTCATCTTATTGATGTGTTCAGTAAGATCCCAAACTTTATTACCATTATCATCAATAATATTGTAGAATTGACCATCTTGTTTTACCGGCAGCTTTACGATGTCCAGCTCATACAAGAACCTTCCAACACCGAATTGAACAGCAGCTCTTTTAAAGCTGTCGGATGCAGCAGTCTTAGACTTTTCTGTTTCGTTGTTTGATTCGCCTACATCGGATCTCCAGATAACAGAGCCATCTGGCATGATAAGCCCTATCCTACAATAGATGTCAGTGCCAAGGGAGTAGTGTTCAGTATGATAGCCAAATTCACAAACAGTATTAAGACGCTCGTTAACATCTCTAGCATCAATGTAAGCAACACACAGTGCTTTTGACTTGTCTTTAGTGTATGACTGAAGCTTCCATTTGTAGGGGAGCGGTTGTGATAGTGATTCAATTGTTTTCTTCAGGTATTCTTTGTTGTCCTTATTGTCCATATTTCCTTTTAAGATTTATACTGTTACTATGCAGTAGCCACCCATCGTAGGATGCCACTGACTTTTCGTTTCTGTTGAACTTCAACATTTTAATGAATCGCTTCTTAATTGATTTCCTTAACAGTGTATGAGTTTGAAAATGTACATACCCAACGAAGTCAATTCCACGGCTCACAGGAAACACTTGATAATTAGGCTTAACTGTTAATTTCAAATCGCCCAGGTAAACTTTTATTTCTCCTAACAGATTGTGAAGTTCCTGTTTGTTGTTACCAAGTATAACTATATCATCGCAGTACCTGTAGTAACTCCTGACCCGTTTGACTTCCTTAATCCAATGATCAAAACCAGAGAGATAAAAGTTGGCAAAGAACTGACTTAAATAGTTACCAATAGGAACCCCGTTAGTTGAGTCAATAATATCATCCAGCAACCACAATAAGTCCTGATCTTTAAACTTCCTCCTTAACAACTCCTTCAGAATATCGTGATCAATGTTTTCGTAGAACTTCTTCACATCTAACTTCAAACAGAAGTTGTTATCCTTGATGTCACGCCTTAGCTTATAAGATGCTTTATGAATACCACGGCCCTTAATACAACTGTAGGTATCAGAAACAAATGACCTCACAAAGATTGGTTCCAATACATTCAGGATCGCATGGTGAACAATTCTATCAGGGTAGTAGGGGAGTCTGTGGATTTCCCGCTCTTTGCCTTCGGATATTTTAAATACATGATACCTCGAAGTGGTGAATGATTTTTCAATCAACGTCTTTCGAAGCTTAACAATATTCTCTTCCTGATTTGCTTTGTGAGTTATGACACCTGATTGCTTTGATTTACCTTTACTCGCTTTCTTGTCCGCAAGCTTTAGATTATCTACACTGCAAATGCTTTTAAAGAGATTGCCGATTCTTTTCATCTACTCTACTTCAAGTCTTGTTCAATTGGTTACTAAAGCCTTTGTAGAACCCTTTGTTTTTTTTTTTTAGCAAGTGCTAAGGTTTATAATTTCAATTATAGAGTATAGCCTCCGTGTTGGAATTGTAGTTGTTGCTGTTGTACGAATTCAAAACTCAACTGGAGTAATTATTAACCTGGTAAATATTCACGATAAATATCAATAAACGTATTGCCTGCATACATTGCCAATTCACTACTCTTGAAGTGCTGCCCAGCCCCCGCGACGGAACCGTAGCAGCGGCTGCACGAAACCAAAACCCAACCGGAGGGAGTTTTTTCAAAATAGGGGTAGTATTTGGGTTGATTCCTATTGTTGAAATCAAACACAGTACCCTCATTCAAAACATCAGTGATAAGTTGAATTTTAGCAAGAGCATTTTGTGATCTCTGCTGTTTGTTTATAGGGTTGCGATAAGGCAGAATATCATTCTCATCTTTACCTGAAATCTCAAGCACATCATCCCATGTTTTTACTCTGTCAGTAATATTTGTAGAGAAGAAGTCCTTGCCAAAGTTCTCTTCAAGAAGAGCTTTGAATTCAGGTGCAGCATCTTTATACAGCTTCCTTGCTGTTGTGTCTTCGATTTTTAATGTCTTTGTCATTCTAGAGTTATTTAGATAAGTCTAGTAACGTAGACTCTAGAAAAAGGTTACGCAATAAAAAAGCCCTAGAGGATGTACCCCTAAGGCTTCTTACCCTTGATTAATAATCACCTTTCGCCAGATCCCTTACGGCATATGTCAGGTTCATTCTTAAAACATCTGACATTGGTAACCTGTCGAGCAGTGGATTTGATAGAACACTCATTAATGATTCTTCTAGCTGGAGTGCTTCAGAAGTTTCTTTCACCTTCTTTACAGGCTTGCGATTACGAACTGAGGTGATTTTGATTTGAAAATGCTTGTTTGTCATAAAGCTTTTTGTTTGAAGTTCAGACACATAAAAACGGAGTGTCTTTCCCGCTGACAAACAAGTCTCTCAACTCGAATCCAAGAACCATTACAGTCACTTGAACGGGGGTACACTCCGTTATGCTAAACGTAACGTAAGTACCGGCAATAAGTTTCCTGAGCTGAGAATTTGTTTGTCGATACGAATATAGTAAAAGGTTTCATGTTTGGAAACATTTTTAATAAAATATTTTATTGCTTAATTAACAGGGTATGATGATTTTAATAACCACGCTTCTCAGTTTTATAAATCCTTCCGGCCAATGTGATATTATATGGAAGGGGAAGCTTCACAAAATGACAATCGCTGAAAAGATAACAGAACAAACAATTACAAAAGCAACTGATTCAGGATGGGTATTTACAAGTTGCAATGTATACATGGATATAAATAACAAGTTAACAGTGTATAATGTAGAAACATTCAAATATGATTCAGCCAACTATTATATCTTTTTATGTAAGGATGCCTCTGGAAGAGAGTTTTCAATACAGTACAAAAATACCGTACCGGAGCATGTGATGATTGTGTCAATGGATGGTACCGGCCAGTCTTTTATTTGCCACAACTAATTATTACAAGGAATGTTGTTCGACTCGTAGTCTGCTTTCATATTGTCATAGACCGTCATATTTCCAAAGAACAGTTCCGATTTAATGTAACTGTTTATATCCGTATAATATTTAGCAGTTGTATTGATTTCACTTTGACTAGATATTTTTCTCATACATCCGTAACATTGCCAAGGCTTATTTAGGAGATCATGCGCCAGTTCCTGATAAAGCAGTATGAATTGCCCCACAGATGCAAACATGAATGGAGCGTTGTAGAATTCCTTATCTACATATATGGTGTTGTGAGAGTAATAAGTATCATTTGTGGTTTGATCCGGAAAGCTCTTGTATACTATTGCAGTTTTAGACGCATCAAGTTTATAGCCATTGTTATTAG
>Ga0105237_10005572_pt1 | contig 14200 bp, 14 predicted proteins | sample KBSC24metaG_FD_81520 | JGI IMG/M metagenome (GOLD analysis project Ga0105237, IMG submission 81520) | Corn rhizosphere microbial communities from Kellogg Biological Station, Michigan, USA - KBS C2-4 metaG | ecosystem: Host-associated > Plants > Roots > Rhizosphere > Soil | place: Michigan, USA... | reverse complement strand
GTTTCCAGCTTTTCTTTTTCTATCAGTTCCTGCCGGCGCTCTTCCTGCATCCGGTTCTTCAGCAACTTAATGGTCATGGCCAGGGTCATGCTGGCAAAAGCCGAAGGCAAGGCATACCCCAGGAAATAATAAAAGCAGTTAGAGCCGTTGCCATAGAGTTCCCGGAGTGTTTTACCGGTCAGGCTTGAACTGATATAATAACCGGAAACGATCAGCAGGGCGGTGCAGATGATCGTCAAAGTCAGAAAAGTGAAATAAGCGGGGTATCTTTTGGTTTCGAAGTATTTTGGGATGAGGAAATACAGGTTAAAATATACAGCAAGTGCTTCCAGCGCTACGTAAAAAAGGTATTTCAGGCTGTAAGGCAGGAACACGATGTTGGCAGCTGCTTTAAACGGGTTAGCAAATGCCACCGTCAGCCAGAGATAATGGTAAAGGCACCAAAAAGGAATATGGTAGAGTTTGTATTTGAAAAACCAGTGCTGGTCCGGCCCTTCGTTCCATAAATTTCTCATCCTGATCGATTTGAATTATCTAAGTTAAGGGATTTTCAATTGGCATACTGTTACTATTGATGAAAGCCCCTAAATAATTGATAAGCTGCATTTACAGGCAGTTAACCGGTTGATCTGCATTTCATCAATTAGATCCGGCGGGTCATCACACGGATTTTTACACATTTCCCGCTCCACGTTCCTTTGTCCTGTTAAAACGATCAAAAACCAAATTTATGGCAAAGAAACTATCTTTATTACTGGTGCTGTTTGGGCTGCTGCAATACGCCGGTGCCCAGCAGCTGCACGCCCGTTGGGACGAACTTACGGCCAGCGACTGGGCCCAGGCACTCAAACTATCCGATTCCACCTGCATATTGCCCATTGGCGTTTTAGAAAAACATGGCCCTCATGCACCCATTGGCACCGACCTGATAAGGGCGCGGGAATATGCAGCCAGGGCTGTTAAAAAGGAATACGCGGTGGTGTTCCCCGATTATTTTTACGGGCAGATCAATGAGGCCCGGCACCAGCCCGGCGCCTTCGCCTTGCCCGAACGCGTTGCCTGGGACCTGCTGGAAGCCACCTGCGATGAGATCGCCCGAAACGGCTTCAAAAAGATCCTGATCATTAACACTCATGGCGGGAATTGGGATTTTATGCATTATTTTATGCAAACCCGGTTGGAGAAGCGCAGGAACTATGCGGTTTACTTATACCAATCACGCAGTGGCGACCCGGAGTTTGAAAAACAGTTTGCAAAAATGAGCAAAGGTGACCTTTCCAAAGGCGACCATGCAGGGGAAATGGAAACCTCCGAGGTTTTGTATACCCGACCCGAACTGGTACAGCTGGACAGGGCTAAGGACGAATCCGGCGCCATGCTGAACAGGCTTACTCTGAAAAATATCTATACCCCCATCTGGTGGTATGCCGGTTATCCCAATCACTATGACGGCGATGGCTCCACAGCAACGATGGCGCTTGGTAAAGTGGAAGTGGAGCATGTGACCAAAGAGATCGCTGAAGTATTGCGCACCATCAAAGCCGATCAGCAAACCCTTAAACTGCAAAATGAATTTTTTGACAAGGTTAATGCGGATCAGAAATGAAAGCTTTATTGCTGAGCCTGTTACTATTATTAGCACATCAGCTTGCATTTGGCCAGGTTTCGGGGAAACTGACCGATGTTGCCGGGCAACCTGTACCGTATGCTACTGTGTCGCTGCTGAAGGCTGCGGACAGTACGCTAATACGGTCTGCTTTGAGCGGCGAAAAGGGCGATTATAAATTGGATAATGTTGCGCCAGGGCAGTATATATTGCGCCTGAGCAGCGTGGGCTACAAGGTTTTATATACACCGGTTTTTGATCTGACAATCGGGCAACCCGGCAAAGATTTGGGAACCCAGGTACTCAAAGACAACAGCAAACAGTTGGGAGAAATTGTGATCCGGGCGGACATGCCCTTGTTACAGCAGCGGGCGGATGGTACAGTAGTTAACGTAGAAAGCAGTGTAATGACCAAAGGGAGTTCGGCACTGGAAGTACTGGAAAGATCCCCCGGAGTAATTATCGACCACCAGAACAATGGGATAGTGCTTAACGGGAAAAGCGGCGTAATGGTAATGCTAAACGGAAAGCCCGTGCGGATGGCCCTGGACCAGGTGGTAACAATGCTGGGCGGAATGAGCGCGAATGATATCTCCAAAATAGAATTGCTGACCAACCCTTCTGCTGCTTATGATGCGGAAGGAAGCGCCGGGCTGATCAATATTATAACAAAGAAAAACAGCCGACAAGGCACCAATGGTTCAATATCGCTTACAGGCGGCTATGGTTACGGGGAAAAAGGGACAGGCAGTTTAAGCCTGAATCATTATTCGGGAGAAACCAATTTTTATGGCTCTTATACTTATTCGCATGACAGGGCTTACAGTGACTTTCATGCCATCGGTTCAGAACAGGAACCCTTATTGGGCGGCCTGGCAACATCTGACTTTTTAAGCATCACCAAACCCGTGCTGAACAATCACCAGGCTGCTTTTGGTATGGATACAAAACTGAATAAGGGCCTTGCCATTGGCGGTAGCCTGAACTATAACAACAGCAGCACAGCTATCCAAACGGTAAACCATGGCCGGTACCTGATCGGGCCGGATTCCATTTACCAGTTGAATGCGACCATTAACGGGGTTAACCACTGGAGGAACCTGACCTCCGGTATTTATGCGGAGCAGCAGCTGAGGCCGGGTGAAAAGATCCTGCTGAACCTGGATTATATCAATTATAAGAACGATTATCCCATTGAGGTTCAAAGTTCTTTCCTGGACAGGAACGGCAACCAGGCTGGGAATAACGATACCCTTTTTTCTCCCCGGTCAAAAGGCTTATCCAATACGCTGATCCGGGTTTGGGCGCCTAAAGCGGATTACATCCGGGAATTCAGCTCCAGGGTTACCTTAAATGCCGGGCTGAAGGGAACATTAACACGTACTGCCAGCACATCTGCCATTCAGAGCCTGGTCGATGGTGCTTATGTCAGCAGGCCATCCGCCATTAATAATATTGTTATGGAAGAGGGGATAGGTGCGGGTTATGCCTCTCTTAAAGCTAAGTTAGACACATCAACTGAACTGGTAGCGGGCCTTCGTTGTGAATATTCGGATACCCGGATGGATAATCCCTTAAGCGGGCAGGACATTGCTGACCGCCAGCTCGGCGTGCTGTTCCCCAGTCTTTTGTTGTCCAAAAAAATAAGCAACAATGCAGAATGGCTGTTATCCTGGTCCAAAAGGATCAGCCGCCCTTCCTATGCCGACCTGGCCTCTTACGTTACCTATAATGGGCCCAGTTCGGTCAACACCGGGAATCCTTTGTTAAAACCTACGATTACCAATAACCTGAAACTGGGTTACAATTACAAAAGCTATTCTTTTTCCGCTTTGTTGAGCAGGGATGATAACCCCATTGCCCGCAACCAGACGGTTTACACAGCTGACAAAACGCAGATGGCCGTTTCCCCGCAAAACATGGTTTACCAGGATAACCTGACCTTCCAGGCCAATCTTCCATTTTCGGTCGGCAATTGGTGGGAGATGAATTATGACCTGATTGGAGGCTGGCACCGGTTTAAACTGGATTATACACCTCAGCCCGCTGAAAAGACCTATTTCGCTTATAACCTGCATGCCAGCCAGACCTTTAAACTGCCATCAAAATTATCCATAGAGCTTTCCGGCTACTACAATTCAGCTTTTTATAACGGGTCAAGAAAAGTGGATGGTTATGGTGTGCTGAATGCGGGCATCAAAAAAGAATTGAAAAATAATGGTGGCAGCTTTCAACTGGCTGTTTCAGATCCGTTAAGGACGAATGTGATCAGCAGCTATTTTGGATCGTTGACAAAGGAGGCTTTTGATTTGAAAACCCACGTGGATTTCCATACAGAATCCAGTAAATACCTGCTGATTAAACTCTCTTATTCCAAAGCTTTCGGTTCTGTCCGTTCTACCGTTCAGCGGGATAAAGGATCAACAGAAGAAAGTGAAAGGATAGGGCATTAAACATGACTGGCGTGACAGGTACAGCCAACTCAGGTGGCTTTGGTCAGGCTTTTGGTTTTTTGGTGTATTTGACGATCAATGCGGCAGTCTTTTCTGATGCACCAGGCTTACCCATTTTATCGTGCAATTTTTTATAGTCGCCGAGAATCTTATCGCGATGTTCATTATTATTTAACATCAAATTCAATTCATCATTAACCTTTTCGATGCTGTAATACGGCTGTATTAATTCTTTTACAATCTCATCATCCATTATCAGGTTCACCAATGATGCGAATCTCACCTTGCCAAGGGCCCTTATGATCGTAATACTAATCACATTACCCCTATAAACTACCACCTGCGGCACATTAAACAAAGCGGTCTCCAGCGTAGCAGTGCCTGATGCAACAATTGCGGCATAGGCATTGGTCAGCAGATCATAAGTGGCGTTGAATATGACTTTGGTGCCTGTTCCATCTAAATATTGGTCGTAATATTCCTGGCCGAACGAGGGCGCACCGGCAATAACGAACTGATAATCGGGCTGATTTTTAGTAATGGTGATCATATCGGGCAACAGTCGGCTGATCTCCTGTTTGCGGCTGCCCGGTAACAGGGCAATGATCTTTTTATTGGATGATAAGCTATTCTTTTGATAAAAGTCAGGATTGGGCTTAAAGGCTGCAACAGCATCAAGCAGCGGGTTGCCGACATAATCAACCTGCATACCCCACTGTTTATAAAAATCCACCTCGAAAGGAAGGATGCAAAACATGTGGTCGACAATGCGTTTGATTTTAAGGACGCGCTTTTGGTTCCATGCCCAAACCTTGGGAGAAATATAATAGCAAACCATAAATCCTTTCGACCTGGCAAAATCGGCTACCTTCAGGTTAAAGCCGGGGAAATCGATCAGTATAACTACATCAGGCTGCCAGGCGGCGATATCATTTTTACAGAAAGCCAGGTTTTTTAAAATAATGCGCAGGTTGGCTATCACTTCCACAAAACCCATAAAAGCCATATCGGAATAATGCTTTACCAGTTCGCCTCCCTCGGCCAGCATCAGGTCGCCGCCAAAAAAACGGAATTCAGCTTCCGGATCTTTCTCCTTCAGTGCTTTCATCAAATTGGCCCCATGCAGATCGCCGGAGGCCTCGCCCGCTACCAGGTAGTATTTCATAGCCGTTAGGTATTAAATTTCCAACCGTTCAATAATGGGATGGCGTGGTGTGCCGTCATATCAAATTGCACCGGCACAACAGAAACATAATTATTATCCAGAGCCCATACGTCAGTATCCTCGCCCTGGTCGTTCACCTGGAACACGCCTGTCAGCCAGTAATAGGGCCTTTTATAAGGATCATGGCGCTCATCAAATTCTTCGGCCCACTTGGCGTTGGCCTGGCGACAGATTTTGATACCCTTAATATGGGCCGTATTCGGGAAGTTTACATTGAGCAATGTAGCCGCGGGCAAACCATTTTGCAAAACCTGTTTGGCAATTTCCTTTACATATTTGATGCAATGGCTAAAATCAGCCTGCATGGTATAATCATCCAGTGAAAAGCCGATAGATGGAATGCTTTCTATTGCTCCTTCAACCGCAGCCGACATGGTGCCCGAGTAAAGTATGTTAATCGAATTATTTAAACCATGATTAATACCTGAAACGCACAGGTCAGGTTTTTTGCCTTTGAAGATTTTATTCACCGCCAGCTTTACACAATCAACGGGGGTGCCCGAGCAACGATAGGCTTCAATACCTTCGTATACCTCATCCCTGTCGAGTCGCAGCGGGCTGCCGATGGTGATCGCATGGCCCATACCTGATTGCGGGCTGTCAGGGGCTACCACTACAACATTGCCTAATTCGGTCATCGCATCCATCAGGGCTTTGATACCGGGGGCGGTGATGCCGTCGTCGTTTACAACAAGAATGGTAGGTTTTTTCATTTCGCCCAAAATTAGTTATATTTGATTATGCTTACTGCTGAAAAGAAGAAATATACTGTTGATGACTATATGATGCTTGAGGAAGGTGCACCTTTTCAGTTGATTAATTATGATCTAATTATGTCGCCATCGCCAACACCTGTCCACCAAGCTATTTCAATAAGGCTTTCCCAGATAATTTTAAACTTTTTAGATAGCACGAACAACGATGGCATGGCGTATGCAGCTCCAACAGATGTAAAATTTGACGACGGCAATGTATTACAACCTGATGTGCTTTATATTTCAGCTCAAAGAAAATCAGAAATAGTAAACGATAGAATTGAAGGCGCTCCTGACCTTGTTATTGAAATACTTTCGCCTTCAAATGCTTATTATGACTTGCGCCAAAAAAAAGATATTTATGAGAAATATGGCGTAAAGGAATATATCATAATTGACCCTATAGCCCAAAATGCAGACTTGTATTTGTTAAAAGAGGGTGCTTACTATCTGAATCAACAAGCACAGAAAACTGAAGTGTTAAATTCTGTTTTGTTACCCGGCTTAAGATTTGATTTGAATAAAATATTCAATTTTTAAACAATCCTTCTCACTCCCGGAATCAATACAATTACCGATCCCAAAAGAAAACTGCCGGCAACCGCTAAAGGCGCTACCACTAAAAGTTTGAGTGCGGGTTCTATAGCCCAGTCCCTTACAGCAAGCGATAGAGAAATAAGCACCAACGGATGAAAAATGTACACCGCGAAAGCACTACGCGATAACCTGCTTTGAAAGGCTGAAGACTTGTTGAGCAATTGTTTTCCGATGCAAAACAGGGCTGTCATGATGGTTACCCCTGCCATTTGTTCCCACATCGAATACAATAAAGATGGCCAATGGAGACCCCCGCTAAAATAGCTGGAAGGGAATTTGAGCCAGGTTAACAATACATAAAAGACCGGGAAAACGAGAATTACAACGGAGGCGGCTATGATAGCCATCTTCTTTCCTTGCCGGTAATCGAGTGTGTTCAGCCAGTTGCTTCGTGATGCGATTAGCCCTAAAATAAATAAAACGATATATTGTGGGAAATGCCCTAATTGAAAGCCGACCGGTTTTAATATCCAGCCGATAGGGAAAATGATCCTTACCAGGAAGCTGAGTACACCTAACCCAACCGCAAATAGAAGAATCGTACTTGTACCGGGGAATGGCCGATCCCTCTGCGGCAGCTTATCGAAGATCATCCGCCACACCACATATAATAATGTAAACAACAGCAAGGCGGCAGCGAACCACAGTACACCAAAATCTATCCAGTCATCATAACCGCTTAAATATTGCATCAAAGTGATGTGCTGACCTTTGCCGAAATAATAAACCAGGTAATTCATGAATGGCCCTAACACGAACGTATAAAAGAGCATCGGTATACCCAGCCGGAGCAGCCTGTCTTTTATAAAGCGTGCCGGTCCTTTTTTATCATATGACGAAGGCACAAACAACGCCGACAGAAAAAAGAAGAAGCCCATAAAAAAAGCCTGGTTGGTAGCTACAAACCAGGTCATGGGAATTTTTGCACCTTCGGATGTTGTTTTTTGGAAATAGTACCACCCACCCGGTGCACCATAGGTAATAAAGGTATGATGCAAAACCACGAGGATGATCAGCAGCACTTTCAGATTATCGATATAAGCGATCTTGTTTTTAGTGCTGGTGGGGACAGGGGTTTGGGTTGACATCGATGGCAGATTATTTTTCTATAACTGACACCAAGTTAAGGATAAAGTTGCATCCAATAAAAAAGCCCCGTCATCCGGGGCTTATTTTTCTTATAGACTGTTGATCCATTTTACCAGCTCATCCCGGCCCTTGCCGGTTTTTTGCTGGAGCTTGCCAAGCAGTTCGTCGTCTTTTCCTTCTTCGCGGATCAGGTCGTCATCGGTCAGGTCGCCGTAGGCTTGTTTTATCTTGCCCTTTGTCTCGTTCCAGGCACCTTTTATTTGTAATTTATCCATGATGTTTTTTATTAGATGTATTTGTTTAACAAAGTATAGCTGCATCTGTTTGTGGTGTTTGAGTGATAAATTAAGCTGAGCCGCTGGCCAAATAAACTTGAGCTGCTGGCCAAAATCACGTACAAAGCTTTAAATGATCTTTGTATTGCAAATAAAAATAAGATCATGAAAAAAGTAGTTTTAATAACCGGAGCCTCAGCCGGTATCGGCATGGAAACAGCCAGATTCTTAAATGAGAGCGGCTACACTGTTTATGGAGCAGCACGCCGTACAAGCAGGCTAAAAGAATTGGAACAATCAGGTATAAAAACCCTGATAATCGATGTAACCAAAGATGAATCGATGGTTGCCGGTGTACAACAAATAATAGCTACAGAGGGAAGAATAGATGTGCTGATAAATAACGCCGGGTTTGGCTCTTATGGAGCTATAGAAGATGTAACAATGAATGACGCCCGTTACCAATTGGAGGTAAATGTTATTGGCGCTATGCGACTGACTCAATTGGTGTTACCTTACATGCGCAAACAGAGTTATGGGAAAATCATCAATATCTCATCTATCGGGGGGAAAATTGCTATGCCTTTTGGCGGTTGGTACCATGCAAGCAAGTTTGCCATTGAAGGATTGAGCGACAGTTTACGCAACGAGGTGCGGCCCTTTGGTATCGATGTGGTAGTGATTGAGCCGGGGGGTATAAAATCGGAGTGGGGTGGTATTGCCATGGATAGCATGGTAAAGGTTTCGGGCAATACTGCCTATAAGGGTACTGTGTTAAGGATGAATGAATCATTTAAGGAAGTTGATAGCAAGATCCCAGGCCCAGAGATCATCGCCCTTCTGATAAAAAAGGCGATTGAGGCAGAAAAACCTGACACAAGATATTCTGCTGGTTATATGGCAAAGCCGGTTTTGTTTTTCCGTAAAATATTTTCCGACCGTTTGATGGATAAAATGATATTGTCACAGATGAAATAATGTAATTTAGTATGATGGCACATAATAATCTGGGTTTCTTTCCCTCGGTTGATGAATCATCGCCACTTAAATGGCTTGGAGGCGAACACTTACAACATAATATCCTGTACTCGTGCATCACACAAAACAAACGTGGGCACGAACACCTTGTGATGGAGCATTCTTTGGGCTATCTGCTTGCCGGGGAAATACAGTTTCATAATAATGATGGCATGCAGGTGATAAAGGAAGGTTCTATAGGTATCATCAGGAAGAATGAGCTGACCAAAACAATAAAAATTCCTCCGCCTAACGGCATGTTTAAGGCGATAAATATCCTGATAGACCAGCAGCATTTGCGGCAATATGGTTCTGAAAATAATGTGCAGGCTGATGCACCATATCGCGGGTTACCGCTGATCGATCTTTCCGGCGATCCTTTTCTGAAGGGGTATTTTGATTCGCTAAATCCATATTTTGATCAGCCCGATCAGCTGACAAAAGAGCTGACCGACCTGAAAACCAACGAGGCTATTAAACTGCTGCTGCGCAAGCCTGGATTGAAAGATTTTTTATTTGATTTTTCCGAACCTTTTAAGATAGATATCCAAGCCTTTATGAACAGTAATTTTAAGTACAATATCTCTATCAGTCAGTTCGCAAAGTTAACCGGACGCAGTCTGGCAACCTTTAAACGTGATTTTGCCAAAGCTTTCTCTGCACCGCCTGAGCGCTGGCTGCATCAGAAACGCTTGGAGATGGCGCACTATCTTATATCCCAAAGACATCAAAACCCCACCGAGGTTTACCTTGAAGTGGGGTTCGAAAATATGTCGCATTTCTCTACCTCATTTAAGAAGCATTTTGGTTATAACGCGTCGAGTGTTTAGAAATAACTTATAGTTCATAGATAATGGTTCATAATGTTTTCAGATCGGCTATGGACCATTATCTATAACTGTGAACTTTTATTACAAAGCTCCCCCCTTTATCTCGTCCACAATAGCCGGATCAAGCAAAGTAGAGGTATCACCTAAATTAGAGGTATCCCCCTCAGCTATCTTGCGCAAAATACGCCGCATGATCTTGCCCGAACGTGTTTTGGGCAGGCCGGTTACAAACTGTATTTTATCAGGACGGGCTATAGCACCGATAATACGGGTTACGGTCATCATGATGTCCTTGCGGGTCAGTTCTTCGTCGCCATGCTTGTTGGGACTCACCACGAAGGCATATACGCCCTGTCCTTTGATATCATGCGGATATCCAACTACGGCTGATTCCACTACGCTGCTGTGCATATTGATGACGTTCTCCACTTCGGCAGTGCCTATACGGTGACCGGATACATTCAGCACATCGTCTACGCGACCGGTGATACGGTAATATCCATCCTCATCACGCAGGCAGCCGTCGCCGGTAAAATATTTGCCTTTGTAGGCTGAAAAATAGGTTTGGCGGCAGCGCTCATGATCGCCATAAGTAGTACGCAGCATACCCGGCCACGGGAATTTGATGCACAGGAACCCGCTTACGCCATTACCTTCTACTTCCTGGCCATGCTCATCAACCAATACCGGCTGAACGCCTGGCAGGGGTAAAGTAGCGTAGGTCGGTTTAGTCTTGGTAACGCCGGCGATAGGCGAAATCATAATGCCGCCAGTCTCCGTTTGCCACCAGGTATCCACTATCGGGCAATTTTTATGGCCCACATTCTCGTCGAACCAATGCCAGGCTTCCTCATTGATCGGTTCGCCTACCGAACCTAGTTTCTTTAATGAACTCAGGTCTTTATTTTTTACCACATCGGTACCGAAGCTCATTAAAGAGCGAATGGCGGTAGGGGCGGTGTACAATATATTTACTTTATATTCTTCCACGATCTCCCAAAAGCGTCCCGGACCTGGCCAGGTAGGTATTCCTTCGAACATAAAAGTGGTAGCGCCCTGCGAAAGCGGTCCGTATACAATATAGGAATGGCCCGTGATCCAGCCGATATCGGCGGTACAAAAAAAGATCTCGCCCGGATTATACTGGAACACATTGGCAAAGGTATAGCCTGTGTAAACCATATAACCGCCGCAGGTATGCACCACGCCCTTGGGTTTGCCTGTTGAGCCGGAGGTATAAAGGATAAAAAGCATATCCTCGGCATCCATTTCTTCGGCGGGGCATTCTATATTTCCCTGGGTTTCTACTTTCTTGATCTCATCTTCCCACCATACGTCGCGACCCTTGATCATCGAGATCGGCGTGCGGTTTCGGGTTAGTACGATCACCTTTTTAATGGATGGGCACTGTACCAGCGCGTCATCAATAATTGACTTCAGCGGAATTTCTTTCGCACCCCTGAAACCACCATCGGCGGTAATTACAATATTGCAGGTAGCGTCCTTGATCCTGTCGGCAATGGATTGCGCGGAAAAACCACCAAACACTACCGAGTGGATAGCACCTATCCTTGCGCAAGCGAGTACGGCAATAGCCAACTCGGGTACCATCGGCATATATATACAGATGCGGTCACCCTTTTTGGCGCCGTTGTTTTTGAGCACGTTGGCAAACTGGCAAACTTTATCATGCAGCTGGCGGTAGGTGAGTATGCGGTGATCTTCGGCGGGATCGTTAGGCTCCCATATAATGGCGGGTTTATCGCCCAAAGTTTCCAGGTGGCGGTCGAGGCAGTTCTCGGTAATATTCAGCTTCGCGCCCTGGAACCATTTGATGCTGGGTTCGGTAAAGTTCCATTCCAGCACTTTATCCCAGTGTTTGCGCCACTGGAAATTGCCTGCTATATCAGCCCAAAACTCTTCGGGCTGTTCTACGCTTTTTTTGTAGGTTGACTGGTATTCGTCGAAGGAGGTGATCTTCATGCTCATGATTTTAAGAATAATAATTTTTGTTACTTAATGTTTACATTATTTCACTAAGCATCGCAGAATATCATATAGCTATATTGGTGGGGGAAAATTAGTAATTTTCCGGTTAATGGGCATATTAAATTTGTATCTTTAGGCATAACCTAATCTTTCACTATGTATTTAAATAAAAGATTTTTGATACTAATGCTCGTCATGCTCGCTTCCTGTAAAAAGCAAGGGCCAAAGCAAGTATGGATATATAGCCAGGATGGCACTGAAATGTTGTATGGAAATGTAAAACAGGTACTGATTGGTGACTCAGCCCTAAAAAGTGATTTTTACATGATCTATTTCGGGAAAGACGGCAAGATGGCCGGCTCGATAAACAGGACGACGGATATCTCGACCACAGCACTTGGTTCGGATACGTCGTTTTACATCCACCAGGTGAAGTACGGATTTATGCAGGACAGCAACGGTAAGATAACTGGGATAGTAGGCCGCGATTCGTCGAATGATGGCTCCTGGCGATCAAAATGGGAATTCGGCAAGAATGATCGTGTGTCTGATTTTATTTCAGGCGTAGATGATTCTGCGAGGACTGTTATTACTTATAAATATGACACTGTAGGGAATGTGATAGAAGCGAAAAGTGTTTTTTTAGAACGGCATAGGGAGCCCGATATTTATCGCTATAAATACAATAGCAAACACGAGATGATAGAGAAGGGGTTGTATGAAGGCACGAACGGTTTTTTGAGGCTTTTAATGAGAAATAGCTTTCGCTACATATCTTTTGATTCGCATAATAATTGGATTAAAATGATATCGCATTCAGAAAGTTTTCCTCCGATGAGTAAATTCTCCCACACCGATACTATCACCCGCAAAATCACCTACTATTAACCCCCTTAAATCTTTTTGAAAATATTTTAAAATCACTGTTGAATATTTGACTTAAAATCCTGATATTTGCAAACTCTTTTAAGAAAAGGGATTGAATTAATCATATTGTCATGTCAAGAATTTGTGATTTAACGGGAAAAGGTTCACTGGTAGGTAATAACGTTTCTAACTCAAATGTTAAAACCAAGCGCAGGTTTCACCCAAATTTAAAGCTGAAGAAGTTTTATATCCCTGAAGAAGATAAGTGGATCACTTTAAAAGTATCTACTTCTGCTGTAAAAACGATCAGCAAAAATGGTATAACTGCTTGTATCAACAAGTTTGTTAAAAAAGGATACATTTAATAGGTTGACTAAGTTGATTGGTTGATTAAGTTCAATCATTAATTCAATAAATCAATCATTCAATAATTAAGAAGATGGCAAAAAAAGGCAACAGGGTTCAGGTAATATTAGAGTGCACCGAGCATAAAGAAAGCGGTTTACCGGGCATGTCTCGTTACATTACTACCAAGAACAAGAAAAATACAACTGAAAGACTGGAATTGAAAAAATTCAACCCGGTTTTAAGAAAAGTAACCGTTCACAAAGAAATTAAGTAATTAGCTGATCAATCACTAATTCACTCATTCACTAAATCAATAATTAGTTAGAGATGGCAAAGAAAGTAGTTGCAACCCTGAAAACAGGCAAAGGCAAAGAATATTCAAAAGTGATCACCATGGCAAAATCGCCAAAATCAGGTGCTTACTCATTCAAAACAGTAATTGTGCATAATGATCACGTTAAAGACGCGATCAATGCAGGCAAGGGTCAGTAATTGACCTGGAAAGAAATTTAGAAGCCGTCTTGTACACAACGAGAGGGCTTTTTTTGTTAGGCCTCACCCCAGCCCTCTCCAAAGGAGAGGGAGTTAATGAGGACCATTTTAAATATAAATTGAATTATTATATACTTTAATTAAAAGTCCTCTCCTTTGGAGAGGATTTAGGTGAGGCTTATGGGATTATTTGATTTTTTTAAAAAGAAAGAAAGCACGCCGCAGGAACAGCAGGCGCTGGATACTGGTTTAGAAAAAACAAAGGATAACTTTTTTGCCAAGATTACCAAGGTGGTTGCGGGCAAATCAACCGTGGATGATGATGTGCTGGACGAACTGGAAGAAGTGCTGGTAAATTCAGACGTAGGCGTAAGCACTACGTTAAAAATTATCAAACGCATCCAGGACCGTGTGGCACGCGATAAATATGTGAACACGTCCGAATTGAATAATCTGCTCCGCGACGAGATACAGCAGTTATTAGCCGAAAACAACAGCAACGATTTTACAAATTTTGAATACGGCAACCATAAGCCTTACGTCATCATGGTGGTGGGCGTGAATGGTGTGGGTAAAACTACCACCATTGGCAAACTGGCTCATAAACTAAAACAGGCAGGTAATAAAGTAGTAATCGGCGCGGCGGATACGTTCCGT
>Ga0105237_10005571_pt1 | contig 14202 bp, 12 predicted proteins | sample KBSC24metaG_FD_81520 | JGI IMG/M metagenome (GOLD analysis project Ga0105237, IMG submission 81520) | Corn rhizosphere microbial communities from Kellogg Biological Station, Michigan, USA - KBS C2-4 metaG | ecosystem: Host-associated > Plants > Roots > Rhizosphere > Soil | place: Michigan, USA... | reverse complement strand
TTCGTCATCCGGACCGCGGTGCACGATGGTGGCACACATCTGCCGCACGGTTGCGGCGTCTATGGTTTCATCTTTGCGGCCTACGAGGCCAGCTATCCCGCACACCGTTCCACCGCCTCAAGGCTCTCTTCGGACCGCGCTCTCGGCGTACGCGGCGCCGTTCCGCGAACTGAGATTTGAACGTTCGCGACGTGGAGGTCTTCCAGTCCGCAGCTTTCGAACCAGCGGAAGACTTCCTCGTATGTGTGCTTTGATTGGTACCAGGGCGAGTACCAGTCGAACGTGTCAAGCACGCGCCACTCGGGATCGGGATCCTGGGCCAGCGGGAGGACCATTCGCATGGTGCCGCTGATCAAGCGTCCGATAAGCGGAACTTTTCGGATGGCATTGTCCACGGTGTAAAAGGGCACCGCGATCTTGCACAGCCGATGCAGAGTCTTCTGCGACATCTTGCGAGTGTATTTGCGATAGAAATCGCTGGCGCGATACCAAGGGTTATAGGCGCTGTACAGCCAGATCGCGATCCGACCGCCGGGCTTGAGTAGTCGTGGGAGACTCTTAAACGCCTTCTCGCAGTCGGGTGTGTGATGCAACACACCCAGGCTGTAAATCATGTCAAAACTCTCCGGCGCGAAGGGAAGCTTGAAAACATCGGCTTGGATGATGGTGGCGTCGCGATCCGCAAGATTTCTCGCGGCCGCCTCGACCGCCCGGCTGAGATCGATCCCTACGACATGCGCACCCCAGCGGGTGATCACCTCGGCGTAGCGTCCCATGCCGCAACCGACGTCCAGGACGAGCTTCCCTGCGAAGTCTTCGGGACCAAGCCCAGTCTTTTCCATGAAGTCGAGTTCCGACCTCCGGCTATTTTCGCCGTCGAGTTGAGTGCGATCATGCTTGAGCCACTGGAAGCCAAAACTTCCGGCATACTCCTGGGCATTTACAAAACGGACCACTCCATCCACCCATGGATATTCGCGTCCACAGTCCGAGCACGTCATCCCAGCATCGGTGGTTTGGAGATGTCCCTGGCAATCGATACAGCGAAAAATGCCGGCGACCCGATCCGAAAAGCCTGTCCAAGCTTTCTCTTTGGTTTTGATATCCATGAAGTCCAATCCCCGTTAGCGGTTCAGTCTTAGCGTTCCTGCGGCGTGCAAAAGATGTGGCTTGGGCGACGATCGCCAAGGGTCGCACGCGTCAGATAATCCTGGTGCTCCACATCGTAGATTTTGTATCCGTGCTCCTCCAGGAAAGCGGTTACGGCCTGCGAGTTTTCGGTCTTCTCCTTGAGAGTGGCCCCGTGCATCTCGATGTAAAGCTCCGGCCGGCGCTCGCGAAGCAGTCGTTGCATCCCTTTCAGTGCGTTCAATTCCATGCCTTCAATATCGATCTTGATCATGTCAGGCAAGGGTAGCGAGTTTTCTTCCACTTCGGTGTCCAGCGGGCGCACGGCAATGGAAGTGGTTTGCGCCGACTTCACTGAACCGCCGATCTGATCTTTAATCGCTGCGTCTCCCGAACCCGCACCGGGCATCAGGGGATCGTAAACCAGTTCAATGCTCCCGGGGACGTCAGAGATTCCCCGCTGCAGAATAGTCACATTGTTCAGGTGATTCAGTTTGACATTCACAATCGCGCGGCCATAGTTCCGCGGATTCGGCTCCCACGAGATGACCTGCTTGGCTTTGCTCGCGAAAAAGAGCGTGACCAGACCTTCGAAAGCCCCGATGTCGTAAACCGTCTTGCCTTCCAGTGGCAACTGGCGCAGAAAATCTGTTTCCGCGGTGTCGCTAGCTTGTCCTGGAAGAAAACCGAGTCCCCCACGACGGCGCATTCCCGTCGCCAGCCCATGCCGGATGGTATATGTGTAATTCCCAAACAGCCTTTGACTAAGAAATGCCACCACCAAGTGCCGCAGCCTGAAATGCCCACTCCTGAAGCTCTTCATCGTCTCCCGCTCTGCTGTTACAGCCTCGGAATTGACCACGTTCTCCCCTTGACCGATCGATATGCACTACATGGCGCCCGACGCCACGCGAGCGCTGCGACTCTAGTAGGTGCGCGCCAACGAAGGCTGACGGTTCTTATACGGAAGCCCCTTGCTCGCACTTAAAGATCCATTCCCCGTTGGTTTGGATTGAACCGGTTCTGGCTCCGCAGACAAACCGATGCGGTAGAGAGCAGCTACGTATCCGACCATGAAATAAGGAAAGAGATTGTAGGTCGTCGATGCAAAGGCGGCGCCGACAATGTAGGCGAACATCCCCGCCCGTAATGCACTCGTAAATAACCGTAGTTGCGGATCAGTTTCGAACGCCGCGCTCTTGCTCACATGCTTCAAGTTCCGAAAGGTGAGCACAATAATCGTAAGGAACAGCGCAAGCGCCGGTAGACCCGCTTCAGAACTCAGCTCTGTGTAAGTATTGTGGGTGACGTGCCAAGATTCAGTAATCGCCTGAAAGTTGCCAGGGCCGACGCCAAAAATCGGATGGTGCAAGGAAACTCGAATACTTTCCATCAACAACTCGCGGCGTGCATCGAGTGACCCGTGGTCACCCGAATTCTCCACCTCACCGCCTTCTACAAGAGTCTTGATTCGAGCCGTATAGTTTGGCTTGGTGAGACCCACACCCAGTCCTAGCATTACGACGAAAATTGCGGCGGCAACGACTTGCGGTCGTTTACCTCTAATTCCGAACTCCCACACGCAAATCATGAAACAAATCACCATCGCAATTAGACCGCTGCGGGAATAGGTCGCAATTACCCCGTAGAGCAAGAACAGCAAGGCCCCGCCCCAAAGTACCTTTTTGAGGATCCCCTTCGTGGCGTAGAAAAACGCCAAGCACAACGGGAAGTTGATTGCGATGTTGATCGCGAAATCGTTGGGGTTCGAAAAAACGCCTCCCAGTCCCCACAATCGATATTGCCCGGTCAAACTTGTCTGTGGGTGGATGATGATGGAAGCAATCGTCATCACAGAGACTGAGACCGCCTGCACCCAAAGGAGGCGTCGCAGATCGTCCATCGAGCCGACGATCATGCTGATCAGCAAAGCAACGATCACCGCTTTCGAGAAGTCGTCTCGCACCACTTGGAACGCTCCCCCTCGCCAAAATGCGAAGGGCACAGTGAGGCACATGTGCACAAACAGCACGAGCACAAGCTTGATCACAAGCGGCATCTTCGTCTTGAGCCGTGCCCAACTTAACAGCAACCCGGCGAGCGCCAAGCCTCCAGAGATTTTGCCAACCGGGATGATGGCCATTCCCGGGATAAAGTCTTCCGGGCGGGCATAATACAGAAAACTAAAAGTCAATAACGCGCCATAAGCAAGTGTCGCGCGCCGCTGAACGAACTTCGGCGAACTCGCAACGCTCTGCGCGGCCTTCGCTTGGACTGGTGAAGTACTCGTTGATTTCGGTGTCAACGCGGGCTTCTTCGCGATGGTTCCGTTCCCGAATTTCTGATCATAGAACGTCATCTGGTCCAAACCGGCTTTCTGCCGCTCACGAATTTTGCGAACGCAACCAACGCCGCTACATTCAAGAGCACAAATGTGAACGCCGCATCAGCCCCGCGCGCGAGCAGACCACGTCCAGCTTGTACAATCGCCAACAAACCGAGCGCGTAAAAGGCTAGCTGAAGGAGTAATAGGGTTCTGAAGAATGCCCCGGTCAGCAGCGCCGACGTCACCAGTGTCGTCGCAAGCGCAAACGGCACGATCAGCCGGCAGAGCTTGTGGCTCACAAACTCGAATCGGATCGGATTCTGTCGCGTCAGAAGCCAGGGCGCAAGTTGCAGAAGTTGATAGTTGCCGGTAAGCGTCCGCACCTTGCGAGCAAACTCCCGGCCCGTACCCTGACTAGCCAGATCCCACGCATGAGCGCGCTCATCGAACACCACTCGGAAGCCCTGGCGAACCACGTTCATCGGAATAAAGACGTCATCCAGAATCGTATCGACCGGGACTGATACAAGCAGCTTTCGGCGCACCGCATAGAACGCGCCCGTCGCGCCCACGACCGAGCCTGATGCGGATTCTGCCTGGCGAATCTGCTTCTCCATGCGCCAGTAGAGGCCGACGCCGCGCGCAGATTCGCCGGCATGCGGATCACCCAGCAACAATTCACCGCTGGCGCATCCGACAGAAGGGTCCGCGAAATTCTCCATGAGCAACTGCAACGCTCCGGACTCAATCTCCTGACGAGCGTCGGTAAACACCACCACATCATTCGTTGCTATCTTCAGCGCTTCATTTAGCCCCGCGGCCTTCCCTCGTGCTTCGGTCAGAAGTACCGACCGGATTCGGCTCGAAGCATGCTCCCGAAGCGCACGCTCTGTACCGTCCGATGATCCGTCGGAAAGAATCACGATCTCACATTTATCAGCGGGGTAGTTCAGAGATAGCAGGTTTCGCAGTTTGCGGTCGAGAATTGCCATCTCATTGCGAACAATCATCACGATCGAAATCGCCGGTAGAAATTCCCCGCGACGAACGGGAGACGATTTCCATCTCCCACGTACCCACAGCCACGCCGGATACCCGAAATAGGTGTAGGCAATGACCGCAACCGAAGACCAAAAAAACCATCTCATTGCGCGCCTCGCCCAAGCAGCACAATCTTGACGGTCTGGAACATGATCATGAGATCAAGTCCGAGCGAAGCATTCTTGATGTAGTAGAGATCGTATTGCAGCTTCTCTTTCGAGTCCTCGACGGTGTTCCCGTACTTGTACTTAACCTGCGCCCAACCCGTGATGCCCGGTCGAACCGCGCTACGAACAGGGTAATACTGAATCACCTTGGAGAGCATTTCCACGAATTCCGGCCGCTCGGGGCGTGGTCCGACAAAGGCCATATCGCCTTTCACGACGCACCACAATTGCGGGATTTCATCGAGGCGCGACTTGCGCAGAAACTTGCCAACTCGCGTGATCCGCGGATCGTCATCACCTGCCCAGGTAGGGCCGGTGTCGGATTCCGCATCCTGTCGCATGGTGCGGAATTTGTAGCAATAAAAAACTTTGCCTCCCAGCCCGACGCGTTTCTGCCGATATAAAACCGACCCAGGCGAATCCAGCTTAATCGCGAGGATCACGAGTGGGATGATTGGCAGAACCACAAGCAACAGCACCGCGGATGCAAGAATCGCAATTAAACGCCGCACGACGAGAAACGTTGCGCTGAAGCGAAAGCCTTCGGCGAAAATGAGCCAGCTGGGATAAAGGTTATCAACTTCAATTCTTCCGGAAATTTTCTCCAGCCATGAGGTAGCCTCCTCGATTTTCACGCCGTTCAGACGGAGGTGCAGCATCTCCATGACTGGCAGCGTGCCGCGGCGGTCTTCCATGGCGACGATCACGCGATGCACCCGATGCCCTCGAATCAATTCCATCAAGTGGGCGGCGATCGCTTCGCGCGTCGGAGCGCCTTCCACGTTGCCACTCCATCCGGCAACTTCAACCCCGAGTTCGGTACGAGTGCGAAGTCCGTTCACCAATCGTTGCGCCCGCTCGCCAGTCCCCAACACGTATACCCGTTCGCGAAGGTAGGGTCCCTGTGCCAGCCAGGCATACGCCAGACGCCACGTAAACAGCGTAGCGGTAACCAAAAGCAGCGCCAGAACAACGGTGTTATTGCCAATCAGGAGATTCGGGAAGATGTAGGCCAGAGCCGCGGTCAGCAGCGCCAGGATTCCAGGCACCATCAGCAAACGGAAATACAGTTCACCCCGCTCGTTCCATTGCACTGGCTCATACAGATCGAACAAATGCGAGAAGATGAGCACCGCAACGGTCGCCACTACGATCTTCAGATATCCGCCCTCGTAGTTCAGCAACACGTAGGCGCTCTCTGGGTGCTGCCAAATGGTCGCAACCAGAAACGAAATCCAAACCAGCAACGCCTCGCCGCCCAAAAGCACAAGCGTGCGGATCGGATAGTAAACATTGAACAGTCGGATCAAGGATTCCCCTAGTTCTTGCTTTCAGCCTGCCCATCGCGACCGTAAGCCGCGTAGTAGTACTGCATGTAGGGGGCGAGTTCCGGAGTAATACCATTCAGCACGACGCCGATTACGTTGCGCTCCGCGAATTCACGGCGAGCGCGGCGAGCGGCGTCGGTAGGCGTACTGTTGGAACGCACCACGAGTAAGACGCCATCGCAGTCGTTGGCCATCAATACAGCGTCGGTCACAGGAACTGCGGGCGCCGAGTCGACAATGATCCAGTCGAATGTCGCTTCGAAGCGGTTCAGCAGGTTCCGCAAGCGACCATTAGCCAGCAGTTCCGCCGGATTGGCGCTGTAGTTCCCCGCCGGGATGAAGAAGAGGTTTTCCAACGGTCCGCGCTGAAGAATCGAGAATTCGTCCGCCTCGGAGCGAAGATATTCAAACAGGCCAGGCCCGGCATCGGTGCCAAGCAATTTGTGCAATTGCGGATTGCGCAGGTCGCCATCAATCAGGAGAACGCGGCGGCCGTGCTGGCGAGCGAGCACCTGCGCGAGGTTTGCCGATGTAAAGGACTTCCCTTCCTTGGGCAGAGCACTCGTAATCAAAATTTTCGAGAGCGGCTGTTTCTCGCGCGCCTGGTATAAACGGCTGCGAAGGGTCCGGAACTCTTCCATGCCGGAGGCGTGCTCCTCGGAGTTGAAGAAGAGCATGCAGTTGGTATCAGGAGCCCAGCGAATCTGGCGAGCTTGTGACAGAACAGAGTCCGCGTTGAACGACATCACCGGTGCCGTGCTGAGGGCAGGCATAGCGGCCGTGGCCGCCTCGGCCACCTCTACAGCAGCGGGCGTGGTCTCGACTCTCGATCCGGGCTGGGACATCGCCCTTTCCTGTTCGGCCTTCTTCAATGCTTCGTGGATGCGGCTCATAGTTTTCCTTCCTTGGGTAACTCGCGCTCGGGCTCTTTCAGTCGCTCTGCAAGATTGGAAAGCGTCTTCAATGCCTCGGTCAGGTCGAACTTATCGGGACTCGGCAAGGGAGCCGGGGGCAAGCTCGCGTGGTTGTCGCCCAAATCAAAATCCCTCGCCACAGCGTCGACGATTGTCGGGCCAACCACCTTCTGCTGATCAACAAATGCGCTGACCAGGCAGTGTTCGCAAATAAGGTTCACGACTCGCGGAATCCCACTCGAATACCGATGGATTGCCGTCAAAGCATCGGCGTCGAAAATCTGCTGCCCATTCGAACCGGCGATCCGCAAACGTTGCTGGATATAGGCCCTCGTCTCATCGGCGCTGAGCGGATGAGTCTTCGCCCGCAACGTCAGCCGTTGGCGCAACTGCCGCAAGTGTGGCTGCTTGAGTTTCTGCTCCAATTCCGTCTGGCCAACGAGTACGATTTGCAGCAACTTCTCGGTGAAGGTTTCCAGATTCGTTAACATTCGAATCTCTTCGAGCACTTCATCGGCGAGGTTCTGAGCTTCGTCAACGATCAGGACGGCAGTCTCACCGGCGCGATAGCGTTCCAGGAGCCAGTTATAAAGCCGCATCAGTATCTGACTCTTAGAGCGGGTTTCGCACGGAATGCCGAAGTCAGCCATCATGTAGTCGAGGAACTGCGGCACGTTCATCCTCGAGTTGAATACGAAAGCTGTCGGGACCTGCTGAGCCCGCAGCCACTCGAGTAGTTTGTTGATCAGCGTCGTTTTTCCCGTGCCGACTTCGCCGGTAAGCAACACAAAACCTTTGCGGCTCTGGATGCCGTAGGTCAGGCAGGCGAGCGCTTCCTCCGTGTGCCGCGTCAGGAACAGATAACGCGGGTCCGGATTGACATTGAACGGGTTTGCCCGAAGGCCAAAGAATTCTTTGTACATTCGCGGTTAGACCCCTACCGTTTCTTTCTTGCGAGACTTGCTGGTGCCATTGCCATTGCTCGCTTCCATCCCGACCCACGGAACTTGAGTGAGCACGGGCAGATCGAGCAGTGCCAATACATCAGCTTCGTTCCGGATTGACTGGTCGCGGAATTCGAGCCACGTCGCCAGTACTAAACCGAGAACAAGTCCAGCGCCGAATCCACCACCCGCAAAAAGCACACGATTGGGAAAACTGGGGGAATCGGGCAATCCGGCGGGCTGAAGCACGTGCATCTGCTCGCCCTGTTGCTCGCGCTCCATATCGATCTGCGTATCGGCCCTGTTTTTGTTCATGAGCAGATCGTTGTAGTTCTTCTGAGCTGTGTCGTAGTCGCGCGTCAACTCTTTGTATTGCTGGTCAATCGCGGGACTAAGAGCTACACGGCCCTCATACACTTTGATCTCGCCCTGGATCTTCTGCTGCGCACGAGTGGCCTGCGTAATCGTGTCCTGCTGTTGATGGATCTGAAAACGAAGCTGCTGAATCTCCGGCGGCTCCGCAAGATTGTTTGTATTGGAACTCACCGTCGCCGGACTCGCGGCAGCCGCGTTGGCTTCATCAATCTTTTTCTGCAGCGCCTTGACATCGTTCTTCGCCTTTACGACCTCGGGATAATCGTCGGTGTAACGGGTCTTGAGCTGCAGTAGTTGACTCTGCAAATCGGCCATCTGCTTCTGCAACGTCTTGGGATCGGTACTATCGGGTGTCGATTTCCACGCGGCCAACTGTTGCGCCAGCATCGATTCGGCGTATGCCTTGTCCTGCTGTGCCCGGTTTAGCTGTTGAGTATTTGACTCAAGTTGTGAATTCAGCGCCATCAGGTACTGCATGTTCTTGTCGGAATCCGTCGGCAGCTGCCCTGGATAACGCGCCTTGAACATGGCCATTTTGCTGTCGAGTTCGTCGAGCTTGTTTTTCGCATCCTGGACCTGCCGTCCAAGGAATTCCGCCGTTTCCTGAGCGATGTGTTCGCGATCCGCAAAATTCTCACGGATCATGATGTTGGTGATCTCGCTGCAGATCGCCTGCACCGTCTTAGGACTGTTGCCGGTGAAGTTGACGTTAAAGCCCGGCACGTCGCCTTTGTTCTGCCAGGCAGGTTGCACAACAACGGCTTGAACCGCCTGGATACTTACGCCCTTGCGAATCTGCTCCAGCGACATCCCGAGCGGGCCTTCCGAAAGCTTCAGCTTCTCGACCATGGGACGGAGCTCTTCCGTGCTCAACGCCCGCTGCTCAAGTCGCGTGATCCGCTGGCTGAGATCTTCAGTCACCACCGGTTTCACATACCCCTCTGGGACCTTTTGTTCTTCGACCAGCACGACGGCCGTCGAGGTGTACCTGGGCGTAAAGGCGTATGAAACGGCAAAGCCGATCGCAGGCGCCAACACAGTGGGCAACAAGATCACCCACAGGCGCCGCCGTAACATCGCCAGATAATCGTCCAGAGTCAATTCGCGATTCATCATCGTTAATTTCCGTTCTGCCAGCATTGGGCTGGCGCAAACCTAATCGAGGCGGATCGGTCTCGGGTGCCAATTAATTCCGATCTGCCCGGTATGACGCAGCGCACTCAAACCGCAGACACTCCCAGCTCCGGTGCACTGTCCAACGCCCATATCGTTGAACTGGTAGCTCACAAAGACGCTGAATTGCTGGCCCAACTGTCGCTGCAACGAGCTTCCCGCATACCAGAACTGATAGCTGCGGGTTTGAATCCCGGCCCCTGAAGTCGTTGTTGACGTCTGCAGGTTGGAGTTATGCGAGTAGCCGACGTCAGTGTTCGTAGTCCAATGCCGACCTAACCGATGGCCCAGGGTAAACCGCGCCGCATTGGTATTTGCGCCGGCAAAGAACCCTGAACCCGGCGTGACGAAGCGCTGATACATAACCGTCGCACTGGTCCGGGAAGAGACGGTGTAATTAAAAGTTAATGAACCATTGGCCGAGACCAAGTTTGAACTGGTCGCGGATGGGTTGCTGGCAGTCACCTGATTTTGCACTTTAACTAATTGTGGGCCGCCCGCTATGGTAAGGTTCAGCTTTCCGGTGATTCTGCGCCCATAAAGAACATTCCACACATGCGCGGTGATACTGCCGCTTCCTGCCCGCGGGAAGTGAAATTCTTGAAAGGCATACTGCACGCCCACTTGGTCCTTGCGTGTGAGCAAGTGGTTGAACCCAATTTGTCCTGTAGTCTGCTGGCTGTTGATGATCTTGAATGGCGCGGTCGAGTTGTTCACATTTAGATAATTCGTGAGGTCGTAGCCACCCGCGAGAGTGACCGTGCTGCGCGGGGACAGTCCCTGCGTGATATCGACGATCGTGTCATTGCCAATTCGCGGTTGGAACCCAAGCGAACCAAACTGGCCGCCGCCGAAAAGGCCTGCTGGACTACCGCCTGAAATACCTCCGCCCAGACCTGTGCCGGCACCGCTTCCCGAGATGCCGCCGAGCGCCGAACCGACGCTTCCGGCGCCTCCATAGGAACTGAACCCAAATGTGCCCTCGGGAAGATAGTCAAAACTGTCCCGAATGACCAACTGCCCGGTACGCCAAAGAATCCGCTGATCCGCGGCCAGCGTGTGGTTTTGCGTAGCCCGACCCTGGCCTGAAAGTATGGTTGGGCCAGCGTAAAAGTCCCCACCCGCGATGTAATCCAAGCCGAACTGGTATCTCCTCCATATCTTCTGCATGTCGACAGAAGCTAGAGCGCGGGAAATTTCGGCCATATGATTCTTGCTGCCGCTCGCGCCGGCTGCATTCGAATCCACGGATTCGCTTAACTGCAAACCCGGAACCAGGTAACTCCTGCCACCGAACGCTGGTTCGGCAACCGGTTGATCCAGCCCCGAGAGAGGCGGGTTTTCAGCGTTGTTCTGTTCCGCGGGCGCAGTTGCCGCAGGAACCGCTCCGGCGTCATTGGATCCGGAACCATCCTGCGCGGCCGCAATCGAGACGCAAACAGAGGCGCTCAACAGCAGGAGGAGTACACGCCGAACTGTAATCGTGATTTGGTTCATATCAATCCTACGGGACAACAATCGTGTCTCCGGGTCTAAGCGTTATGTTCTGCTCCATGGCCTCTCCCTTGATCAGCTTCTTGTAGGGCACGGGAATCTTCTTCTGGGCGCCATTCTCGTTGCGCAGTACGTAAATCCCCTTGGTATTCGCGAATTGAGTGAAGCCGCATGTTGCCAAGGCTTGAAGCACAGTCATATTGGGCAACAGGTTAAGGGATCCTTGGTGCAGCACCTCCCCCATCGCATAAATACGCTGGCTGTTCATCTGCGTCACAGTGACCGTGACGTGCGGATCAGAGAGGTACTTCTTGAGTTTCTCGGTGATATCAGCCGCCAACTGCATGGGAGTAAGACCAGCCGCCTTGACGTCGTTCAGCAGAGGCATGGAAATCATGCCGTCCGCACGTACCGGCAACGTAGTGGTCAGATCGGGCTCTTTCCACACGTGGATAGACAACATATCGTCGCCGCCGATGACGTAGGTGGCATTATTGGCTTGCGGAAGCGGCATGGCTTCCGCGGCCTTCGAGGCTGGAGGATTGTTCTGCGCTAAAGCTGGCAGCAAACCTCCTATTAACAGAACCATGAGATAAAGAGGAACAGTACGCTTCATGTCTTCTCCTGGCTACGAAGCTCCAAACTCGCTGTAGCCAATCTGCTTCAGCTTATAGAGCAGAGCCTTGTAACTGATTTGTAATTCCTGAGCCGCGCGCCGGCGATTCCAGCGCGTCCGGGTTAGTACTTTCAAAATCAATTCCCGTTCGGCTTCACGAGAAGCCGCACGAGATGCCTCTTTCAACGACGTCTTTTCGCCATTGGAACGAGAATCGCCGCGCGTCAGCAACGAACGCAGCCCTCCCATAGCGACCGACTCATTACCCACAGCGACGATGGCGCGAACTGCGGCTTCTAGCTCGGGAAGGTTCCCCGGCCACGAGTGCTCCAGGAACAACTTGTGAGTGGAGGAACTCAGCGTCGGCAGCGGCCTATGATATGCCTCGGAATATCGCTGCAAGAAAAACGTGATCAGGTGCGCGATATCTTCTCGGCGTTGGCGCAACGGCGGAACACGCAAGCACACGCCGCTGATCCGGTAGTAGAGATCTTCGCGGAAGTCGCCGGAACGAACGTCTGCATCCAGGTCCCGTGAGTTCGCGCAAATGATTCGAAGTTCGCGATGGCCGTTGCCATTGCTTCCCTGCTTAGCCAAAATCTCAAGAAGCTTTTTCTGGCAATCATCGGGCAACTCGCTGATTTCAGACAGGTAGAGGGTGGCTGCGGGCGGCAGAAGCTTGGGATCGAGCCCGTCAGGGGTCGATTCGGCGCAACTCCGGACCTGGAACTGATCGAGCGTGCCTCCAGAGTTCAAATGAATAGCGTGGGCAATGCTCTGTTTACCCGTGCCATGCTCTCCGATCAGTAGCACCGGAACATGGCTCTGAGACAAGTCACGGATAAGAGCCACGACCGCTCGCATGCTGGGACTGATGGCATCCAGCAATGGAAGGTCGACGAATTCATCCTCCCCGAGAGTCGCCAGGGGTGACACCTGTTGGTAATTGTGTTCCATGATCTGGTCGCGAAAAGGTTGGGGGGAACACACTTCGCGAGGCGGTGAAAATATCTTTTGCACGGCGTGTGCCACATGGCGTCCGGGGTCACGAACAGTCCAGAAACACAGGTCGCCAAACCTTTTCAAAGACTTGCAGACACAAAAGAACAAGCCCCTGCTCCAGCTAGAGTACTTGAGGTGTGCAGAAAAGAGAAAAGTTTTTCCCACCCCGGGGTGACCTGCGCGAGGTAACTTTTGTCCTACCGGGTTCACCGAGCTGCATAAAACGTTGAAAAACAAAGGAAATACTTGGAAAAGGAAGTTAGCCAAAGTGCTTCCAGGGGTGGAAATGAATTATCCCTTCGAAGGAGAAGGTGCGTTACAGTGGTCGTCGATGAGTACCCGGCCAAGTGACGAGAATCAAGCACTTGCAAGGTAAAGTCGCTTCCGTTTTCGGTTTGCGAGGCCGCTCTCCACGGCTCCAAAATTGCAACGTCTGTACAAGGCAAACCGGGACAATTTGCGCCCATTGATGGCTGAACTAGCACAAACAGTCGAATTCCCACGCCCGAGGATTTCCTGGCCGACAAAATGGCCCTTTTGGCAGCTTGTGATGCTGATGGCCTTGGTCTTCTGGATCTATGCCCCGGTTTTAGGCCGACTTGTGCGTCAATGGTGGACAGACCCCAATTTTTCCCATGGCTTTTTCGTACCTGCATTTTCGCTTTACGTTCTGTGGCAAAACCGCGAGAAGCTTCGGTCAGTGCCACCTAGTCCGTCCTCGTGGGGCCTTGGACTAGTGCTCCTTTCTCTATGCACTTTGATCCTCGGGGTATTCGGGGCGGAGCTTTTCCTTTCTCGGATTTCCCTGGTCTTTTTGCTTGCCGGCATGATCATTTTCTTGTCCGGCTGGCAGATGCTCAGGGCGGTGCTGTTCCCGCTGGCTTTCTTGGTCCTGATGGTTCCAATTCCGTCGATAGTTCTGAACGAGATCACGTTTCCCCTACAGATCCTGGCGTCAAAATTGTCAGCATCGTTACTGCCCCTGCTCGGAGTACCCGTTCTTCGCGAAGGGAATGTAATCAATCTGCCCGCGATGCCGCTGGAAGTCGCGGATGCCTGCAGCGGCATACACTCGCTGCTTTCTCTTACTTGTTTGGCCGTGATGTATGGATACCTGCTGGAGAAGCGAGTGGGCATCAGAGTCATTCTTGCAATCGCCTCCATTCCGATTGCAGTCGCGGCGAACGCATTTCGAATCGTGGGGACGGGATTACTGGTGCAATATTGGGACCCGGACAAAGCCGAAGGATTTTTCCACCAGTTCACCGGATGGCTCATCTTTGTCGTTTCCTTGCTGATGCTGTTTGGCCTGCATTTTCTGATCACGTTTAATGCGCGACGAAGGGAGCAGCGGGCATGAAACGACATTGGCGTTTCACTGTCGCCGCCGTTCTCCTCGCAGCTACTGCCCTTGTCCTGCAAGCACGAAACGGCAAGGAGATTATTCCGCAGCGTCCGCCACTATCGTCTTTTCCGCGAGTTCTTGATGGATGGAACGGAAGCGATGTCCCAATCACACCGGACGTCCTTGAGGTGCTGGGGCCTGGGGACTTTCTGCTGCGGAACTATCGGGACCAGAGCAACACACAAAAGGCAGACGTCTATCTGTTCATTGCCTATTTTCCAAGTCAGCGTGCCGGAGACACGATCCACTCTCCAAAGAATTGCCTGCCGGGAGCGGGGTGGGCGCCGGT
>Ga0105237_10005568_pt1 | contig 14204 bp, 11 predicted proteins | sample KBSC24metaG_FD_81520 | JGI IMG/M metagenome (GOLD analysis project Ga0105237, IMG submission 81520) | Corn rhizosphere microbial communities from Kellogg Biological Station, Michigan, USA - KBS C2-4 metaG | ecosystem: Host-associated > Plants > Roots > Rhizosphere > Soil | place: Michigan, USA... | reverse complement strand
GTCTTCGCCGAAATTACCAGCTTCGTCGGAGGCGTCTTGGTCTGCGCCAACAGCGCAGTCAGGCCAAATGCCGCAAGTAATAGGAAGTAACAGAGTGCTTTTCGCATATTCGCACCCGATTTTAGCGCATTACGGTCTGTGATCTCGGACCGCAGCCAATCCTTTCCAGTCTTCCAAATCCTGCTCCGGGGACTCCATGCGATATTTCGCGTAGAGTTCGATGCCCAGCTGATCTTCCAAAATGTCCACGCGCACACCTCTATGCCGCAGCATCTCCTCGTTCCCGCGCGCATTCGTTACGTCCCCCACCACCACTCGCGAGAACGCCCGCATGTAGATGAGCGTTGCGCAAACATCGCACGGGCTGAGCGTCGTGAAGAGTGTCGTCACACTGAAGTCGCGTCGCCCCGCGTCCCGGATTGCCGAAGTTTCGCCATGGTTGTAGGGATGCCCCTCCTGCACCAGCGTGTTATGTCCTTTCCCCAAAATCTGCCGCGTCCCGTTGTCGACAATGATGCCACCGATCGGACAGCCGCCCTCGTCATAACTCTTCTGAGCGAGAAACACCGCGATCCGCATGAATTCGGCATCCGTCAGTTTCGCAAGGAAAGCATTCTCCACCAGCGCGTACAGACTCCTCGTCGGCATATGCGCGATGGCCTTCAAAGCCCCGCCGGTAACCGGCGTATTCCCCGTAATCAGCGTCTGCAAAGTACCCCTTCTCCCAAGAAATCGACAGACATTGGCCTATGACAACAAGCCAAAAAGTACCACTCCTTGGCAGTCGCGACTCGGAATCGGCCCTAATGCTACCGAGCCGCCAGGGAGTGGTACTTCATCAGACTTTGAAGCCGCGATACGTCACAGGTCGTTTGCTTTACTTTCGTCTGCCAACCCGGGCAGTCGATGGCTTTCTCAGCACTAAGCCGATAAATGCTTAGCCAGGAACGGCAGCCCGCGTTTGCCCCAGAAACTGTGCGGACCATCGAAAGTCTCCTGCTCCGTCAACGTGCCCGCCTCGAAGACCTCGTACACCTTCTTTACCCGCGCAAAACTCGCACGGCTTGCAGCGATTGGAAAAATCGTGTCCCGCTCCCCTGACTCCACAAACAAAGGGCGCGGCGCAATCAAGCCGGCAACGTCATACATCTCCGCCCAATTGAGAATCCCCGGAATGTAGTTGTCGATGCAATGCGACACACTCATCACGCTATCGCGGAACGTATTCAGGTAGCCGCTAATCATCGCCGCTTTGATCCGGGGCTCCAGCGCCGAAGCAAATGTCGTCACCGTTCCGCCGCCCGAAATTCCCATGCAGCCGACGCGCCTCGAATCCAACTCCGGCCGGGTTTCGATCCAGTCAATCGTCCGCATCACATCGTAGACGCGCCACGCCACCATCGTCTGCCCCAATAGCAGCGCCGCGCCCGCCGCCGGCTGGCATGCCGACGTCGTCAGTCCTTTGGCCTTCGTGATCGAATCGCGACGGCATCCGAACGCCATTGGCTCGATCGCCACCGCCGCCATCCCGTGCTCAACTGCCTGAATCGCGAAATCGTACTCGTAGCCTTCCTTCAGGGTGCGATCCTGACCCTTATCATCGATCCCGACGATATCATCCACTCCGCGGCCGTGGCCTGTAACGCACACCATCGCCGCCTGCGGCCGCGATGCGCTCTTCGGCGTAAGCAGATAGCCCAGCACCCAGGCGTCCGGACGGCTTTGAAACACGAACTTCTCTCGACGGTACCCGGGAAAGTCCCGAATCTCGAGCGTCTGCGTCAGCAACGGCGATCGCTTCACCGGAAACCCGCCGATTAACTCCGTCACCTTGGCCCTGAGCGTCTTCTGCCATTGCTCCGCTTCCCGGCGATTCTGCGCCTGAAACGAGAGGCGCAGCGGCGCCGATTCGTACAGCTTGTGCGTGAAGAGCACCGGGTCGAAGCCCGCACCGTTCACCTTATCGAGGAAGCCGTCGAGGGCCCCCGTATACTTCGGACTATCGGCGGAGATCGCCTGTTTCTGTAGTAGTGCGGTGGCGCCCGCCAACCTGGCCAGTTCGCGTCTCGTCATGTAACAGATATACAACGGACCGAACGCGCGCGCCATCCTTTATAATGAGACTTTCCAATCTGAAAGCGTTCTTATTTCCTAGAAGGAGTGTTCATGTCTGCAAAGCGTATCGGTATTCTCACGGGCGGCGGCGATGTCCCCGGTTTGAATTCCGTGATCAAGACGGTGGTCTATCGTGGAAGCGAAATCGGCTGCGAAGTGATTGGCATTCGCCGCGGCTGGGAAGGCCTGACGCACGTCGACCTTCGCGACCCCGCCAGCCGCACACGGTATATTCTGCCGTTGAACCGAGAGAATACCCGTACCATCGACCGCACCGGCGGCACCTACCTGCATAGCTCCCGGACGAATCCCTCGAAAATGAAGAAGCTTCCTCCCGTCCTGGAGGGACAGGAATTCCCCAAGAGCGAGTCCACCAAGAAGGGCGTGACCTCGACCGTCTTCGACGTCACCAAGGCCGTCAAGGACAACATCCAAACATTGAATCTGGATTATCTCATCGCGATCGGCGGCGACGATACGCTCAGCTACGCTGCGGAACTCGACCGCCAGGGCATGAAAGTCATCGCGGTCCCCAAAACCATGGACAATGACGTCCAGAACACCGAGTATTGCATCGGGTTTTCGACCGCGATCACGCGCGCCATGGATGCGATTGAACGGCAGCGAACTACAGTAGGCTCCCATGAGCGCATCGGAATTTTCCGCGTCTTCGGGCGCGATGCGGGCTACACCGCACTCTATACGGCTTACGTCACGTCCGTTCGTTGCTGCATCCCGGAATTTAAAGTCGATCTCAAGAAGCTGATCGACCTGTTGATGACGGACAAGCGGCATAATCCAAGTAACTATTCCCTGGCGATCCTCTCAGAGGGCGCTGAATGGGAAGGATATACAGTGAAGGAGTATGGCGAGGCGGACGCCTTCGGCCATCGCAAAAAGATGAGCGTGGCCGAAGACCTCAGCAATGAGATCAAGGCGTCGACCGGCGAGGAAACGATCGTCAGCGACTTGACCTACGATTTGCGCTCGGGCAGCCCTGACTTCGTCGATCGCATGGTCGCCGCGACTTTTGCGGGCATGGCGATGGATGCGATTGAAGCCGGCAAGCATGGTCTCATGACGGCCATCCAGAATGGCTGCTACTCCATGGCCAGCATTCCCGATCCGAAACTCGGACCACGTCGTGTGGAAGTCGGCACGATGTACAACACCGAGCGGTATCGCCCCACTTACGACCAAAAGCTGGGGCTGCCAATTTTCTTAACCAAAGCTTAGAGTTCAGCTCGACAAACGCTTGAATCTAAAACGTCTATTTGGGCTGAAAAAAGAGCCGCGCGCGCACCTCACCGACGAATTGCGCGCGCGCATCCGCTCGTCCTTCGACGATGCCGCCCGGGACGAAGAGCACTTCCCTTCCACCATCGACCCGCGCATTTTCCACGTCAAACTGATCGCCGAACACCTCGGAGATCTCGCCGGCAAGCGGATCCTGGATGTGGGCTGCGGCAAGGGCCGGTTCGCCCGCGTCTTCCAGGAACAGCAGCCGGAGGCGGAACTTTGGGGACTCGACATCTCCGAAGAGATGCTTCGATTTGTGCCCGCTGGCATCCACACCAAGGCGGGCTCCATGACCGAGCTGCCGTTTGAAAACGGCTTTTTCGACGGCGCTTACGCCACCGAGTCTCTCGAGCATGCGGTCGAAATCGACAAGGCCGTGGCCGAAATTTGCCGCGTGGTGAAACCCGAAGGGCGCATCGCGATCATCGACAAGAACGCCGAACATTGGGGCCGTCTTGCTACGCCAGAGTGGGAGAAGTGGTTCACCCGTAAAGAACTGGAGAACCTGCTCAAGCGCGATTGCCATAAGGTTACGAGCCGTCTGATTTCTTACTGGGAAGACGTCGAGCCAGACGGACTCTTTCTCGCTTGGCTTGCCGAAAAATAGCCTTCACATCGGGATCTATCGAATCCACAGCGTTCTGCCGATAAGATCCACGTGCGGTTTCTTTCGGTAACACGTCTGATGTTCTTGGTTGCCCTGGTTCCGGTCTCGGCGTGGTGCCAACCCGGTTTGGCTGACGCCAGCCTCGAACAACTCCTCGACATACAGGTCACTTCCGTCTCCAAAAAGGAACAGAAACTGGCCCGTACCGCGGCAGCGGTTTTCGTCATCAGCCAGGATGATATCCGGCGATCCGGTGCGATCTCGCTGCCGGATCTCTTACGAATGGTCCCCGGCATCAATGTCTCCCAGATCGACGCCAACGCTTGGGCGATCTCGATTCGCGGCTTCGCCACCCGTTATTCCAGTAAGTTGCTGGTACTGATCGACGGTCGCTCGGTTTACACTCCATCGTTTTCCGGCGTTTTTTGGGATCAGGTTGACCTGCCCCTCCAGGATATTGACCGGATCGAAGTGATCCGCGGACCCGGGGCGACGGTCTGGGGTGCCAACGCCGTGAACGGCGTCATCAACATCATTACCAAATCGTCCCTTGCCACCCAGGGAGGATTACTCGAAGTCGCGGCGGGGAACAGTATAGAGCCGATAACCACGCTTCGGTATGGCGGCAAGATAGGGAGCGCCGGAGCCTTTCGCGCCTTCACCCGGTACTCCAAATTCGCTGACGGCAAACTCGGGGACGGAGCGCTCGCAGCAGACGGCTGGTCGCGGACGCAGGGCGGGTTTCGCACCGATTGGGACCTGGGCCAGCGGGACGCGATCACCGTTCAGGGAGCGCTGTTTGCCAACCGCGGATCTCACAGCCGGTATCATTGGTTCCTCAACGTTCCGTCCGACTTGCCTTTTGCGGAAAAGCTCCAGACGGCGGGTGGCGACTTTGAAGCGTCATGGACTCACACATCCGCAACCGGCGCCGAAACCTCTTTACGGGGCTACTTCGACTCGTACCGGCGAGTGGACTTGGGAACGGTCGAGTTGAGCAAGACTCTGGACTTCGATTTCCAAAATCACTTCCACACTCTCCAGCGTCACGACGTCGTTTGGGGAAGCGGGTTCCGGACGACCTATTCGGGAGTCCCTGCCGGTTCTCCAGTTGAGTTATCCCCGACGTTCCGCACCGACCGGCTCTACAACGTGTTCCTACAGGATGAAATCGCTTTTTCGAATCAATTGTGGCTGACGGTTGGGTCGAAGGTCGAACATAATGCTTACAGTGGCTTCGAATATGAGCCCAGCGTTCGCGTCGCCTGGAATCCCTCCAGCCGCAACACGCTCTGGGGCGCGGCATCACGTGCTATTCGCCAGCCTATGCGCGCTGAGACCGGAATCTCGCTAAACCTGTTGGAGATGCCGCTCGACGCAAACACCGTGTTCATCACCACCATCGCTGGAAACCCGCGGTTCCGCTCGGAAGAGCTCAATGACCTTGAAGTCGGCTACCGCGCCGTACTCACGCGGCGAGTCTCTCTCGATATGGACGGGTTCTGGAGCCTGTATCGGCACCTGCAGACGATCGAACTCCAGCCACAGACGATCAACACCAAAACACTTCCCGTTCATGTCGTAATGCCATTCGTCTATGGCAACAAAGGACGGGCTAATAATTATGGCGCCGAACTGTCACTCGAATGGAGCGTCACTTCCCGGTGGCGGCTCGCCCCGGGATATGCTTTCCTCCAAATGAACGGAAGTCTGGAACCGGGGTGTATCGATCCCTTCTTTCCGAATCTGGTCCATGACAGCCCCCGCAACTCCTTTCAATTGCGCTCAACCGGAAACGTGACACGAACACTCGAATGGGAGTACACCGCCTACTGGTCAAGTGCTTTTTCGCAAAGAACCGTCCCGCACCATTTGCGCTTCGACGCGCGACTCGCCTGGCGCCCCCTGGAACGGATTGAGTTGAGTCTGGCAGGCCAGAATCTGTTGCGTCCAGGATTTATCGAATTCACCGATACCGCGCAGATTGCGGCAACTCAGGCACGTCGGGCGATTTTCGGAAAGGTGTCGTGGAGATTTTGACTCGTCGGCCCAACTGCGAGGGACAAACGTGCTTCGATAGGAAGACGTCGCGTCTGGTCGCGGCACTGGGAATTCTCCTATCGCTGTTTGTCACGACGTTAGGCGGAGAGATGTCTGAGACAGCAAACGAGTATGAAGTCAAAGCGGCCTTCCTCTACAAGTTCGCGAGCTTCGTCGAGTGGCCACCCGACTCGCCATCTTCGACTCTATGTATCGGTGTTATCGGACAGGACCCTTTCGGATCGATGCTAGAAGGGGTAGTCAGAGGGAAGTCGATCAATGGCAGGAATTTTCTAATCAGGCGTTACAAATCGGCCCAAGACGCCGTGGCTTGCCACATAGTTTTCATTAGCTCCTCCGAACGCAGTCGCCTCCGCACGGTTCTGGACGGTCTGCGAGGTTCGGCGGCTCTGACCGTAAGCGACATTCCCGGATTCTGTGAGAACGGGGGTATGATCGACTTCGAAATTCTCGAGCAGAAAGTGCGTTTTGTGATCAATCAGGAAGCCGCCGAGCAAGCGCATCTCAAACTCAGCTCGAAACTGCTGAATGTCGCAATCTATGTCAGTCAAGGGACCAAATGATCTCGGCATTGTCACAAAGGTTCGGCAAGCTCTCTATCAAACGTAAATTGCAAGGCATTATCATGTTGACCGTAACGGCTGCCTTGGTACTGGTCTGCGCCGTTGTCTTCCTCTCCTTTCGAATCGGCACACGCAACTCTATGAGGAGCGAGTTGGACCTTCTGGTCAGGATGATCGGCCAGAACAGCACCGCTGCCCTTAGCTTCAACGATCGCGATGCAGCGAGCGAACTGCTGCAAGGCCTGCAAACCCAACCGGCGGTCGTAATGGGCATTCTCTATTCAGCCGATGGGGCCGTCTTCGCGCACTATTCGCGAGCTGAAATGGAAGGGGTTTCACCCCACCTTGCCGGGGGATACCGCACCGCATTTGAGCCGGAGCGATTGCTGGCCTATCATCCGATTGAGTTCAACGGTCAGGTACTTGGCTCCGTGTACGTGGAGTCGGACCTGGAAGAACTCCACCTTCGAATGATTCGCGCCACGGAAGTCAGCCTCGCACTGCTCGTGTGTGCCGGAATCTTCGCGTTTTTTCTCGGCACACGTCTCCAGCGCTTCATCTCCGAGCCGGTAGTCCATCTCGTCCAAACCGCAAAGGCCGTCACTCTGCTCAAGAATTACGGCATTCGGGCACGCAAACAGACCAGCGATGAATTGGGAGCATTGATTGATGGGTTCAACGAGATGCTCGCCGAAATCCAGGACCGCGACCATGAGTTGCGAACCCATCGGGAGACGCTGGAGGACGAAGTATCGCAGCGTATTGCTGAACTACGGAGCGTCAACAGAGAGCTGATCGATGCCAAGAACCGGGCCGAGGAAGGCAGCCGGGCGAAGAGCGAATTCCTGGCCAACATGAGTCACGAGATTCGCACGCCAATGAACGGCATCCTCGGCATGACGGAACTGGCCCTCGAAACAGACTTGACCTCCGAGCAGACCGAATACTTATCCACGGTAAAGAGTTCCGCCGACGCGCTCCTGACAATCATTAATGACATCCTCGATTTTTCCAAGATCGAAGCAGGTAAACTCGACCTCGAGTTGATCGCCTTCGAATTACACGAGTGCGTCGGTGAGACAATCAGGTTACTCTCTCTGCGATCCGCTCAGAAGGGTGTTGCCCTCCGCTATGAGATTCATCCAGATGTCCCACCAAAGGTCGTCGGCGACCCTATCCGCCTGCGCCAAGTCCTGATCAATCTCGTCGGTAATGCCATCAAGTTCACGGAACAAGGCAGCGTCCTGCTCAACATTTCGCTGCAAGCCCTTGAAGGCGAATCGGCCCTTCTGGAATTCGCGGTTCACGACACCGGCATGGGTATTCCGTACGAGAAGCAGAAAAGCATCTTCGAAGCGTTCTCCCAAGCCGACGGCTCCATGACGCGGCGCTTCGGCGGCACCGGCCTTGGCTTGACCATTTCCTCTCGTCTGGTCGCGATGATGGGTGGACGGATCTCGGTCGAAAGCCACCCCGGCGAAGGCAGTTGTTTCCGCTTCACAGTCCGCGTGACGCCTACCGATGAACCGGTTGTCCAGAAGATCGAAGCTCACCCCGTTCACGACACCAACCGGGCGCGCGCATCCCACCGCAGCAGCAATGTCCTGTTAGCGGAAGACAACCCGGTCAACCAGCGACTCGTGCTCCGCATCCTGGAGAGGCAGGGCCATCGCGTGACCCTCGCCGTCAACGGACGCGAGGCAGTAGAGGCGGTCAAGCGCGCCGAGTTCGACATCATTTTAATGGATGTGCAGATGCCCCAAATGACGGGCTACGAAGCTACCGAGGCAATCCGCTCTTGCGAACGCCAAAGCGGCCGGCACATTCCCATCGTCGCGATGACCGCTCATGCGATGAAGGGCGACCGCGAGAAATGTCTTGCCAGCGGGATGGACAGCTATATTTCCAAACCCGTCAGCGCGAAAGATCTGCTGGAAACGTTAGAGACTCTGAGTCTCACCGCCTGATCGCTACAAAAGGAGTAGACGAGAAGCAGGACGGAGCATTCGCGTTAACAGAGCTGTGGACGTTGCTAGGAAACCGACGACATGCACCATTGTGAAGAACTCGCACCTTGCACGTGCGATTGCGCCATTACTCTTTCCACTTCGCCAGGATTTCTCGCACTCGATCTCCTACCCGCTCACGAGCAAGAGCACGATCCACGCCAGCGATAAGAAGCGTGTTGTAATCCGTGTGCTTATGGCGAATGGCCGCGGCGACCGCGGCGGTCAATGCCCCCTCTTCGAGATCGCGGCCTGCCGCGGTCCGGCCCACTCGGCCACTCCCCCGCGCGGCAGTGTGTTCGGCGATGGCCTGTGCTTCGGCCCGAGAGCACCGAGGGAATAAGACGAGCAAACGTTCCACCATTCGTGCAATCAGGTCGCGGTCCTGTACTCGACGGACCTCCGCCGCACTGGCGCGAGCGGCCGCTCGTTCCGCGCCGTCTTCTGCGCACTCGAGTTCAGCCTGTTCCAGAGCCGCAGGCTCCACGAGGATACCCTGCCGCTCGTATCGCTTGCGTGACCGGCTGAACCGGACCACAACCGCCGTGCGGCCGCTGTGTTTCGATGCCCGCCGGGTCAGCGCCGTATCACCGGCCGGCAGGAACTCCAAATCGCTCCACTGCGCGCACGCCAGGCATAACGGTTGGTTGGCTTCCATCGTCAGATAGCTATCACGGGGCAGTTCTACCCCGCACTCCGAGCATTGGGAATCTCGAATGATCTGGAACACGACTGGTTGAGGAGGCTTGGCCAGACGCTCCTCAAGATTCCTGCGTTTGCGTTCAGAGAGTTCAGGCGAAACATAATGCGTGCGGTAGAATTTCTCGATCGAAGGATCTCCACTCTCACTGAATTGGAGGTTCCGAATGCCGGTACGTCCTCTGGCCACATAAGCGGTTTCACTGGGCAGGAGTTCCCTCACCCTCGCCCAACGACGAAACTCGGCCATGGCGGAAGATATCTTCTTGAGATTACCTTGGATCATACGTTCCAGGAAATCGATTCTGCCCTTGCGCCACGCCTCAACGTGCGTGGCGGCCAATAGCCCCATGCCGGTGAAGACGTCTATCGCGCTCACGTATTTGTGATCGGCCAAAGCCGCTTCCGCCGCGATGGCAACGCGCTGCTCCAGGCTCTGCGGTTTCTCATGCGACATCGGATTTATTGCAAATTCCAAGTTCTCTAAATGTCAGTTTAGATGCATCCAGGTCTGTTCGGAAAGGGGGCGAGCCCGGAATTTTTTCCATGAGAAGCGGTGCCTGCCGGGCGGCTCCGCCTCGTGATGGTGAATCAGTCTACGCGATAGGTCCTAGCCTCTCAGGTAGCCGATTGCATTGATCACAATCTGCGATAGTGGTGACCGCCTCACCTAACTGGACTTTAGGGTGTCTAAACGAGATGACCGTGGGGTGTGGTGGCGGGCGACGGCCCGAAACTGACCACTCTGCGCGCTAACACGCATTCGACGATCGAATCCAGCCTAAGTGATTGATTTTTTTGTGGTGGCCAGGGACGGAATCGAACCGCCGACGCCAGCCTTTTCAGGGCTGCGCTCTACCAGCTGAGCTACCTGGCCTAGGGAAGTTCCAGTGTACCAATCGCGGATTGCTTCTGCAACGCGACCCTCTGCTACAATCCCCTTGGAAGCCATTCTTGGCCGGTGCTCGGTGCGGGCTTCAAACCCGTTGTGCGGCACTTGTGTCGCAGGTGGGTTCGACTCCCACTGGCTTCCGCCACCCTAACCGCTCCTCGCTCTCTTCGTCTCAACTCATCCATGCGAACTGCGCTGTGCTGCGTTGCAGTCCTGCTCCCCTCCGCCCTATCGCTTCTCGCACAACCTCCCAGCGATTCATCCCCGGAAGCCCTCGATCTCTTCCGCCAAGTGTAGGCAAAACCGTAGTCGCTCACCTCCGTCTCGTATCGCTATCGCCACCAGCTCAACTACGCTTCGGAGAAGCATCAAAACGTCCTCGAAGGCAAGGTCTCCATCTTCTTCGACGCCACGCAACTCCCCGACGGCGCACTGTATCAGGCCCACGACGCGTCCGGTTTTGAAATCTTCAACGGCTCCGAGATCCTCCGCGGCAAGGCCACCGCTCACTCCCTCACCATGGAAGCAGTACATGCCGCCAACGACCGCGAATCGCCTCTCCTACCTCTATAACTCGTTTTTGACCCTACTGCTCGCTCTCCCCAAACTCCTCGCCGCGCCCACCATACGCAAATCCATAAGCAGCCACGACCACGATGTGTACAAACTCGAAATTTCGCATCCCCCGAGCCGTTCTGAACGCCACCGGCACCCTTTCACCCACCACCCTCCCTCGCGACGTTTTCTCACATCAACCCAGCCCGGAAAAACCTCGGGCCGACTCCTTGGCGCTACTCCTCGTACGCCGTTTACCGACTGGTAGTCCCCGGCCCGACCCGTACGCCGCTAGCCGTTAACACCCCGGCCCCCGGACGCTACCCCTAGTCAACGCCAAAGGCAAAACCACCGCCCTCACCCAAATTCTCGCAAGCGAAAAGACCAAGCTGCTCCCTCTTGAATTCTGGATGCCGTTGCGGTTACTCGATCGACGCGGTACCCAAGCTCAACGCCCTCAACCCCGATGACACCGAAAGCGCCATTCAGCTCTTCGTCAAGAATTACAGCCCGCAGTTCGCCCTCCTAACCTCCGCTGGCAAGGCCGCCGAACAGTACGGCGTCCTGGTTACCCCACCGTGTTCCTAATCGACAGGCAAGGCAAAATCCATTACTCCGGGGCCTTCGACAACGATGCCGTCGCCTCCAAGATCGCCAGCCTGCTACCGGACATCCCGTAAACGCCTGGTTTGCACCCGAAACTTAACTTCGGACATTAACCAGCTACTGGCTAAATTGAGGTCCACCGCACCCAGGTACCTCAGGTACAGTTGAGGTCCTGAGGTCGTTATGAATTGGCTGCGGAACCTTCCCCTTTTGACCGTCTCCGGTGCGCTCGCATTTGCCGCTGAAGGCGGCTCCGGACTGGAAAAAGCACCTGCTCCCGATCCAACCCCAACAGTTACAACGACAAGACGACCGGTCGCGGCGACAACCGCGCGCACCCCGATCGTCTTGAAGAGCCTGGAACCGGCCGAAAGCCGCGTACTACTACTCCCAGCCCCCAGAGGCTTGGCCGAGCGCATCGCGCCACCACCTGCGCCTTCCAAGTTTTCTGTCAAACCGAACTGGCACCCTGTCGGCACCCCGAGCCTCCCGGCAGCCCCGGAAGTGAGCCTTACCGCTTCCCTGACTCTGGACGTGATCACCCGGTTCGCCTCGGTGACGACGTCTCCCCGGCCGTTGATCGCCCCTTCGCTTCCAACAGAAACCGCAACCGTTCCCGCACCCTCGGCCGACGGAACCCGATCTAAGTACCCGGCTGGCTTCGCCCAGGAAAGTGCCGTCTTCTGTCAGCGTGAACTCGGCCACTGGACGCTCGCGGACGCCCGCGCCCTCCTCGGCGAACCCATCCGCCAGCGGGCCGCCATCGACGACGACTCCATCGAAAGCGGACATATCTTTGCCTTCCACGATCCCACTCGCCGTTATCGCGAGTTAGAACTCGATTTTGATAAGGACAAAGGCCTTCTCCGCACCGTTTTCATCTACCCCTGGAACCTCACCTGGACGGAGTGCCGCAAGCTTTGGGGAGCCAAGGTCAGCGCAACCGAAGGAAATGCAGGCCGCGTTTTCTATTCCTACGTGAACCGGCGCCTCGACGTCCTGGTCGATCATGATGGAAAAGTCATCAGTCTCGGCTTGTACTAGGCATCGCTTTTCGTAGTTGAAAACGTTAACAAAGTAGCCGAAACCCGTTCGCGGGGGACCACGTTTATTAGATGTAGGCACACTGTGGTGAGAATAGGCGTATAGTGTACCTATAGAGGAGTTCTGGGAATGAACGTTCGATCCCCACTCGCGGCGACTTTAGCGATCAGCCTCCTGCCCTATGGCTTATGGGCGGGCGACAACAAAAAGAAGGATCCCGAGGAAATCGGAAATCGCGATATCGGCAAAGGCGTGAATTTCTATTCTCTTGAGAAGGAAATCGGCCTCGGCAAACAACTGGCGCAGGAAGTCGAGCGCCAGGCCAAAATCATCGACGATCCTGTCATTGCCGAATACGTCAACCGCGTCGGGCAGAATATTGTCCGAAATTCCGACGCCAAGGTCCCCTTCACCATCAAAGTCCTCGATTCCGAAGAGGTAAATGCCTTCGCCTTGCCCGGCGGTTTCTTCTTTGTCAACTCTGGCCTCATCCTCAAGGCCGAGAGTGAATCCGAACTGGCTGGCGTTATGGCCCATGAAATCGCGCACGTCGCTGCCCGTCACGGCACCAAGCAGGCCACTCGCGGCGAACTCGCCAACATTGCGTCTATTCCGCTGATCTTTATGGGCGGCTGGGCTGGTTATGCGATCCGCCAAGGTATGGGTCTGGCCATCCCGCTGGGGTTCCTCACCTTCTCGCGTAGCTTTGAACGGGAGGCCGATTACCTGGGACTGCAGTACATGTATAAGTCCGGTTACGATCCCACCTCGTTCGTAGATTTCTTTGAAAAGATTCAGTCACTCGAAAAGCGTAAACCCGGCAGTGTATCCAAGGTCTTCTCGACTCACCCGATGACCGATGACCGCATCAAGGCCGCTCAAACGCAGATCGATAAAGAACTCGTCGCCAAACCCGAATACGTCGTCAACACTTCGGAATTTAACGACGTGAAGGGTCGACTCGGAATGCTCCACAATCGTCGTAAGGTCGATACGGACGACCCGAGCCGTCCCCGCCTTCGTCGCGCCCCTGGCACTGGCAACGGTCCTGTGGATGAAAACGAAGACGGCACCAAACCCAAGACCGATCAGGACGAACGGCCGACACTGAAGCGTCGCGCTGACGGCGGACAATAAGAACGTTCTTCCCAGGGAACTCCGAAAGGGCCGGTCGATCGCAAAGATCCACCGGCCCTTTTCCTTTGTGTGGCTGCCGTTCGCGTATTTGCGACACCCTGCAAGATGGAAATCCCCTACTACTGGATTGAACAGCACGCGCCTTCCAAAAATCCCGTGTTACAGCGCACAGCCCTGCTTTTGAGTCATTTTAGTCCGATGATACGCTCAATTTGATGCCCCTCAACCGCCAGATTATGCTGGCGTCTTACCCGGTAGGTATGCCCCAGGAGTCAGATTTTCGATTGGAAGAATCACCCCTCCCTCATGCAGGTCCCGGTGAAGCGTTGATCCGCACTCTCTATCTTTCCGTCGATCCTTACATGCGCAGCCGCATTACCGGTCAGACCACTTATGCGAAAGGTACTCAGATCGGCGAGTTGATGACAGGCGGCGTTGTCGGCCAGGTCGTCGAATCCAACGATCCGCGCATTTCCGTTGGCGACATCGTTACCGGAACTCTCGGCTGGCAGGACTACTCGACTGCCATCGCCAAGTCACTCCGCAAGGTGGACCCGGAGCAGGCACCGATCAGCACAGCACTCTACGTCCTTGGAATGCCCGGGCTCACTGCCTACTTC
>Ga0105237_10005566_pt1 | contig 14205 bp, 13 predicted proteins | sample KBSC24metaG_FD_81520 | JGI IMG/M metagenome (GOLD analysis project Ga0105237, IMG submission 81520) | Corn rhizosphere microbial communities from Kellogg Biological Station, Michigan, USA - KBS C2-4 metaG | ecosystem: Host-associated > Plants > Roots > Rhizosphere > Soil | place: Michigan, USA... | reverse complement strand
GGAGTTCCTGAAGACGCTGTGATTATGCGAAGGGCCGAGCGCGTCGAACGCCTTCGCTACGAGGTGATGCACGCGCTCGCGAACCTCGAACTTCTCATAACTGGGGTCTTCTCATAATGGCCGTTATGAAAAGCTTTCCATAACGGCCATCAGCTGTCGTTCGCCAGCGACTGCTGCCAAGCAGTCAAAGTTGGGGGGCCCCGCGACCCACATTGGGCGACCGGCGTTGCGGTCGACTCCGTCGCCGACACCGAGTCGCACACATTCGGCCTGGCATCGTCCTGTGGAGTGCGACGACTGCCCAAAGATGGACGGTTGAATGTGGCAGGAGTGCGGTAACGCCCGCGCGAGTTGGCCCGAGCCGAGATCAATTCGACGGAGGAAGCGGATCGATCAACGCAGACACGATCGACAGGTCCCCGAGGCAACCGAATCTTTGCTTCCAGAAGTGGATGCCGCGGTGCGATGGCGGCAGTTCGCTAGCCACGGAGAAACGTCACGTGGTGCCGGTCCGAGGGATCGAGGACCTCGGCCAAGCCCTCTAGTTCGGTGATCTTCATCTCGAGTCCCGCTGCATCCGCTCCCTTGGCGTCGATACAGGCGAGGTCGATCAACGGCGATGAGCTGGGCGCAGCGCCTCAAGCGCGTGTTCGGCATCGATATCCAGACCTTGCGCTGTGCGGCGGGGCGATGCGCGAGACCATGCGTTATTGGGACGACGATCTTCCTGATTGGGACGCGGAGGATCGCGAGTTCGCGGTGGTGTGGCGGAGCAAGCCGAAGTGGGTCGTGTCGCGTTCCCTCAAATCAGTTGACCCCAACTCGACGTTTGTCGCGGATGACTTCGAGACGGTGATACGCAGGCTGAAGGCCGAGCTGGCTGGCGAGACTCAAGTTGCCGGACCAGTCCTGGCGCAAAGCCTGACCGAGGCCGGTCTTGTCGATGAAAATCGACTCTATCTCCGCCCCGTCCTGTTTGGTGGTGGCCAGCCATTCTTCGCGGGCCCCCCCGGCCGCCGCTCCACCTGGTGGCCAGCGACTTAATCGCCGATGACTTGACTCGATTGACGTACGTTCCTGCTTAGTTCTGCAGCAAGCTCGCTGACGACAAGCTCACTTTCCATAGATTTCAGCCAGCTTTGCCCGGCGAATGGCCACGCGCTTCTCCGCAGGAGCTATGACGCGCTCCGCAAAATGCGTGCGCAGATCGTCCTTGCTTCCAAACTCGAATATCGGCCTTAGGACCCAGTCATATTCCAGCAGGTCTACGAACATTGAAAATGCCTGCTTACCTTTCTCTATCACCGGAACATAGGGAATCTTGACGTTCGGTACGGTGGCTTCCAGTTCTTTGGGAACCGATGGACCGCTCAGGTCGACAACGACGAAGCGTGCAAGGCCCGCGAGTGTACGCACGGTCTCCGTATACGTTTTGTCCTTTGGCTTCTCGAACTCGAATATCACAGGCAAGTAGCCGGCGCTCCGCAGGCAATCTCCAATCTCGCGCAGGATTTCCAGGCCGCCACCTCCAAATCGGCCCAGGATCAAGACTGCCTTCTTGCCCAGAGTGTCGATCACATCGCGCAATTCCTGGTTGTCGAGCAGCAGGTGGATGAATTGCGCGACTTTCAGGTTGTCCGTCGTGACGTCCGGCTCACCCATTCGACTGATGATCAGACTGTCCTGAGCGATCGGCGTTCCTTCGACATCCCACGCAGAGATTCCGTAAATTCTGGACCCGGAGAAACGCGCCTTGTCAATTTGCGCACCCACGAGAGAAGCATGCGTGAGATTGCAATTGATCAGATTTGCGTTTGTCAGATTTGACTTCAGGAACTTCGCATCCTTGAGATATGCCTTCGTCAGATCCGCTCCAGTGAGATCCGCCAACGTCAGATTGGACCGAGTGAGGTATGAGTTCGTGAGGTTCGCATGCCGGAGGTCGGCCTCGTGCAACTGAACGTCAACGATCATTGCCTCGCTCAGGTTCGCGCCTCGCAGGCATGCCCAATTCAGGTAGGCATCGTCCAAGGCAGCGCCACTGAGGTCGGCATTGCTGAAGTTCGCGTGCCCTAATAGGGTCTTGTAGAAACTCACGCCCGCGAGCTTCGCGTCGCTGAAGTTGGCCTTGGTCAAGTCAGCTTCCGCGAGCACGGCGCCTTCGAGGTTGGCGCCATGCAAATCCGCTCCCGCAAGGTTCACGGGAACCCCATAGTTGGCATCGCGCCACTCGTTCCATCCTGCGACGCCGTCGAACAACCGTGCCAGTTGCTCCGGGTCACAAACTCCAGGCTGTTCAGAGAATTCGAGATGAGCGGGTAGATCAGGGAGACTCATCGGATTTGTCCCTCAGCATTACGCGCGCACGCCGCACCATCGCCTCGATGCCGCGCTTGACGTCCTCGTCGTTTGGAGGATCGTATGAAATATTAGCGGGGAGCATAGGAATTTTAACCGCCCTCAGCAATGCCCAGGTGGTCCTGAGGAGCCCTGAGGACCGTGCGGCGGACGCCTGAAGTGCCAAGATTGCGTGCCGGCGACCTTGCGTTGCGGGCCTTGCGTTGCGCTGATCCGGCAGGTGATTGCCCGTTTGCGTGGGGCGGGCGAAGACAGGCAAAGAGCGCTTTCGACCTCGACCTTAGGATTGCCCCTTGGTCTTGCGGCATCGGGTCACCAAGTCGCGCAGCGCCACCTGCGGGTTGGCAGCGCCGCCCGTGTCGATGTGTGTGGTGTCTGCGGCGGGGCCGGCGCGGCTCAGGTTGCGAAGACTTGCCCTGCCTCGCGCGCTCGGCCCCTGGGCGGCGGCTGCGGATCCAGCCCCAGGTGGCTGAGGATCTCCTCGATGACCGGTCGCTCCAGGATGACCGCGATGATCTTCAACTCCCCGGCGCCGCAGTTCGGGCAGGTGTACATGTCGATGTCAAAGACACGCTTGAGCAGCATTGCCCAGCTGATGCGGCCGGGCCGCGCCTGGGCGGCCTCGGTCTCGCACTCTTCGGCGGCGACTTCGGCGGCCGGTTCCTCGCGCGAACGCGGCGCTTGCGGCACCACCAGAGGCCGCAGCTTCGCGTTGGGCGCCAGCACGCCATGGAACCTGATGAGATGCAGCCGCGGACGCGGCACCTGCGCGGCCAGCCGCTGCATGAACTCCAGCGGGCTCATGACCAGATGGGTCCCCCGACGCATGAGCATCTTCATGAGCCGGACGATGACGGTCTGCAGCAGTTCGTGCAGTTCGTCGTCGGTGGGCGTACCCGCCTCGACGAAGGTCGGTGCGCCGTCGGCTCCGCACCGGTACGCGCCGTCTAGCACCAGACAGTGCAGGTGGATGTTGAGGTTGGCGGCGGATCCGAAGCGCTGGATCAGCGTGACGGCGCCGCCGTGGCCTTCGTCGGCCGGAATCTGGGCGTCGTCCCGCAGATGGCGTGTGATCACACGCTGCACGACCTGAAGCACCGGCGTGACCAGCTCGGGCTGCGCGGCCATCGATACCCGCAGCGGGATCGGCAGCGACAGCACCCATTGCCGCACCGGCACGTGCGGCATGACGTGATCGATTGGGTGCGCGGCGGTCTGCGACACGCGCCTTGCGCTGCATGAGGGGCAGAACCCGCGGCGTTTGCAGCTGAAGGCCAGCAGCTTGTCGTGGCCGCACTCGCCGCAGCGCAGCCTCAGGAAGCCATGCGCCAGGATGCCGCACTCGAGGAAGGCGTCGAACTCGTCCTTGATGAAGCGCGGCAGCTCCGAACCGGTGCTGGCCTCGATGTGCGCGATGAAGCTGGCGGCGTGCTGCTGGACCAGGCGATACAGCGTGGTCTGCTCCGGGCGATGGCGCTCGTAGTGGAGCGGGGCTGTTGGTGCCGGCGCCCATTTGAGCCAGGTGCCGACGCTGCAGTGAGCCAGGTATTCGAGGCGGGACATCAAGCACGGCGCGGTTTGCAGCAAGATTGCCGTGGCTCAGTCGTCGGCCGGCACGTGGTTCAAATCAGCACCGGCGCCCACAGGGCAGAAGGTCGATGCGCTGGACGAAGAGCCGGAGGCGGAAGCACCGGCGCAAAAGCCCGAAACTCCCTTCACGATCGCCGAGGCCAAGCGGCGGCTGGCTTGTGCGTTCGGCGTCAGCGAAGCCGACATCAAGATCACGATCAGCAGTTGAACAGAATCCTTGCAGAGAACTTTAAGATGCCTTAGAGTAAACTCCACAGAAACTTGGAGGAGCAAGGCAATGCAGCAGATCCAGATTTCCGACGCTCTTTGGGCACGCATGCAGACGTACGGCACGACGTTGATCGACACGCCCGAGACGGTGCTCACGCGGGTGTTCGATCACTGGGACAAGACGGGCGGCTCACGGCAGCACGTGACGATCAAGGTCCCTGTGGCGGAGCCGCCCAAGTTCTTCCGGACTACTCGTGGCGTCGAGCTGCCCATTGGGCTCAAGATGTTTGCCGACTGGAACGGCAACAGGCTGCAGGCGACGGTCACAGCAAGCGGGATCGAGCAGAGCGGGAAAACGTACGCCGATCCGTCCGGTGCGGCCAAGGCGGCCAAGCTCGCGCTCGGGGCTACCGCTACGCAGGCATCAACGAACGGCTGGGAATTCTGGATGATGGACGCGCCTGGGGTCGCCAACCGAATCTGCGCCATCGACCGGTTCCGCCAGAAGAAGTAGTGCACGGGGCGCTGGCGCGCCCGGCCGCTGTCGCGGCGATGGCTTCAAGGTGTCAGAAGCGAGTACGTGACCTTGTTGCCGCTAATGGCGATGAGGCCCTTGCCTTCGAGCGCCTTCAGTAGGGCTGCCAGATCGTCATCGCCCAGCTGCTTTTGGAACAGCGAACTGATGGTGCTGGTCAATGTCTTGACGGTGCGGGGTCGAGAGGCACCACGCTGCTGAAGGTTCGCCACCACCACGTCCATTTTCTCGGACGTGCTCTTCGAGTTCGCGGCCTTCAGTAGCGGGATCTCTGCCACGTCCTTCGACCTTGAAGCGAACACCTTCCTGTCCTTCATGTGCTGGATCAGGGGATCGAAGCCGGTGTCCTTCGAGATGACGTGGAAGAAGGCTGTAGGGTCTTCCGCGGCGATCCGGCCCATGTGAAAAGCGATGTGGAAGTCCAGCGCGTTGGACCCGTTGCCTGCGATCTTGATGTACTCCGCCCGGGCACCCAGTTTCTGCACGGCCGCGGCTGTGTCGAAGGTCAGCTTGGTCTGGCTGGCACCAACGAAAACGATCACGCGGAAGTGCTCGGCATCAAGGCCGGCCAGCGAACTGGGTTGGACGTTCTCGTAATCGATCAGGACGTAGTTGGTGCGCATCAGGATTGGCGATTGAGGGCGGGAAGCAACGATCATGGCAGACGGGGCGCTAGGCTAGAAGCTAATCAAGCTTCCAAGCGCTGAACAAGACGAATGACTGCGTTGCGGCACTGAATCGGTCGGCTCGAAAGACAGCAACGGGTCGGGAGCCGCTGCTGGAATTCGGTGAGAGCGGTCGCTGGCTGACCGTCGTGGCGACAGGTGATCGCCATCCGGTCGACTCACGGATGAGCGGCCGCTTCGGAGGTAGAGCGGACAGCCGGGCCCGCGACCGCTGAAAGGCAGGTTTCGGCAACCGCCGACATTCGGCGTGCCGAACTTGAACGTCGGCAACCAGTCTAAAGCGGCCATCGCCTTCCCGATTGGCTGCTCTGCAGCGGAAGCGGTCATCGACAGGCCGATCGGCAAGGTTTGCTTCTGGCCTTCTGGCCTATACCGGGTTGCCCGCAGGGCCGCCGTAAACTGACCTTGGCCGGCAGGGCTTACGAATCGAAAGTCAGCTTTCTGACTCGGCCTTGTACCCACACTGTTGCGGCCACAAACAGTCGGCCGCCAGCAGGCAGTTCAGCGAGCGCAAAGTGCCCAACGGGCGCGATTGCTCAATCAAATGGCAATTGAACCATCTTTGCGCAAGTAAGATTGACTCGTGTCTGAAAGTTCGGTCGAACTGACGCGGGCTGAGCTTCAACCCGTCGAGGTCGACGTGGTCATCGAGGTTCCGCGCGGCAGCTTCCTGAAGCGCGGCTCAAACGGGTCGATCGACTTCGTCTCGCCTCTTCCCTGCCCCTACAACTATGGAGCCGTCCCCACCCACCTGGGGCTGGAAGGCGATCTTCTCGACGCCCTCGTGTTGGGACCGCGCCTGCCGCTGGGAACCCGCAAGCGGTTGCGGGCGTGGGGTGCCGTCACGCTGACTGACCGGGGCATGATCGATGACAAGCTGATCTGCAGCGACTGCCGCCCGAGTGCCGACGAGATTCGCCGGGTGCTGCGCTTCTTTCGCTTCTATTCGCGGTGCAAGTCGCTGCTGAACTTCGCACGTCACCAGCCGGGGCCAAACACCTGCAACGGCTGGCGCAGCGCGACGGACGCACTCGCGCGTGCTCGGCCGCTCGGCAGTGCGCCACCGCAGTCGCCGCCGCCATTCTGAGGCGAGCACGCAACCCTCGATAGCGCACGAATGCAGAAATTATCGAATACCGATTAGTTTTTGTTCGAACATTGATTCTCCATGCCCCTTCAATATGCGTGGATGTTGACCTGAAACGCACTTTTTCTGTACGATTATCGTCAAGTCGATAGGCGCCTTCAGCCTGCCGATTCGCGCGATGGCCAAGACACCCTCGCGCCTTTCCGCCTGATGGCAGACCGGGAGTGATCACATGGCCTCGATCCCGTTGAACGACGTTCAGTTGGTCAATTTCACTATCCTGACCGTGACACATGACGCCGCGCGAGAAGATCCCGCGGCCGCCTGCTGCAAGTTCGGCTTGAATCGACGCCAGTTGCAGACCATCGGCGATCTGACGCCGCATGCCGTGATGGCCATCGTGGCGCGGATGGGCAATGAGTTGCTCTTCGCGCCACGAGAGGATCTGGACGTCTTGCTCACGGCCCCGGCGTCGCTGTTGCCGGTGCTGGCCTCCGCCAGGGCCGCCGTGCCCACCAGACGGGTCGAAGCGACCGCAACGGTCTGACTCCCCGGTGGGGAGATCGTGGTGGCGTTCGTCGACACGCGCATCAGATCGTTGAGCACGGCGCGGGCCTGTGCGCTGCTGGGGGCTCACCAGCGAACCATCGCCTGGATGACGGGGTTGCCGCCCAGCTTCATACTTCGCAACGTCTTCGACAAGCAGCGGCCACCACCACGGGGCCGTCCTCGGTACGCCGAGGATTTCGTTTTCCACGCTCCGCTTCGGGTGCAGGCCGAAGCCAGTGTTTTCGCTGAAACATACCGCCGCCTGACCGTCGAAGGCTTCGCGCCGGCCCCCTCGCTCATCGCGGCCTTTGGCCACCACCACCACCTGTCTTGCGCTGATCGCCCCGGCTTCTGCTTCGACGAAGCGTTTTTTCTGGTCGCCAATCTCGATGGCGTGTGGGCGCGGAGCACACGCAACCTCCAGCTCGGCGCGTGCGGGCAGTGCGGCAGCAGCCATCTTCAACCGATGGGTTGCCTGTCATCGCTGACTTGCCCGTTCTGCAAACCGCCCCAAGGCGCTTCGTCGATCGCTACCGTCTGCCCAACCTTCCGAGAACTAGATTCTCGGGGCGAGCCGATCGGCGACGCGTTCCGCCCCATTCCGGAACTCGACCGCCGAATCGAGGCCCTTCGATTCCAGCGCTCTCTTTCCGAACTGGGTGCACATCCCCGCGTCGTGGCGGTGTTGACGGCACCCGCAGGCATACCGTGCCCCAGCCCGGTTCGGGTCGGACGACCGTTGTCCCTGCATCGCTGGGGCGAAGCCGTCAAAACCCTCTCTCGCGCCCAGTACGCTGTGGCCGCATCGGCCTTCCGGCGCCTGACAAGTGCGGGCTTCGGCGCCGAGGCCGCACTGGTCGGTGCCTACCGGCACTCGAGGCGCCTCATGGAGGGCGCGGCACCTGCTCGCTTCGACCGCTGCTTCGAGATCGTTTCCCTGCTGGAGGGCCTGTGGGGTACCCCGCGCATCGAACTCGATCTCGTGCTCTGTCGCCTGTGCCTCTCCCAGCATCTAATCAGCCGCCGCGATCGCGCTCCGGCTCATTGCCCCTTCTGCCTGTTGCGGCGGCACCCGGACCAGTACCTGCACAACGATGCGTCCGCCGACCCCCCCGAAACCCCGGCCACTTTCGACGGCCTTTCCGCGTAGACCTCGCGCAATCACCTCGCGCACCATCGTCGCTGCAACCGGCAGCAACGAGTCATGTCACTTCTGTCCTCTCTCCGCTTCGGTCGCGGACGCACCGAGCGTGACAACCCGCCCCATACCGTCCCGAGCGACAGCAGTACCTCTGCGTATCCCGCGGTCGATCCCGGCATCGCCACGCGGTCCATCGATCAGATCCTCGAGGCACACCACGATCTCCTGTCGAGGATCAAGCTCTGCTACGGGTGCGACCGCGCCACCTTCGAGGCTGACCTTCTGGTGCCGATCCGCAATGTCGCGGGGTTCGTCAATCTGCTTCCGGCAACTGCCGACAACTTCTATTGCGAGATCGGAGGCCTGTTTCGCCTGGGTCTCGAGGTCGCGTTCTTTGCCTTGCAGGGAACCGACGGGCATATCGTCTCCGGACGCGCAACGATCTCGACGCGTCGACATCTGGAACCGAGGTGGCGCCACGCCACGTTCCTTGCCGGGCTCTGCTCCGAAATCCACCGCACGTTGAGCCAGGTCGTCGTGACGGACGAACGCGGCGACGAGTGGCCGGCCTACCTCGGCCCCCTGACGGCCTGGCTCGAAAGCCGACGGTCCACGCGCTTCTTCGTGCGATGGCTGGCGAATGCGCAGGAGTCTCGTGCGCTCGGATTGTTCGCGCTGCCCCACGTGCTGCCGGCGGCGACGATGCAGCACCTGGCGACCGGCAACAACATCGCGGTGCCGCAGATGCTGTCGTGCCTCTCCGGCCTCCCGCTCTATCGCGAGCAGAGCATCCTCGTGGATCTGGTGAAGCGCGCCACCGCACTGGTGATCGATCGGGACCTGATCGTGAGCGCCAACCGATATGGCCGGCCGATCCTGGGTGCGCACCTCGAACGCTATCTGCTCGATGCGATGCGCCGCCTCATCACGTCCCACACCGCGTGGGCTCCGAACCAGGAACGCTCACGGGTCTGGTACGCCAAGGAGGGGCTCTTCGTCGTGTGGCCGAACGCGGCGACCGAGATCCGAAAGCTACTCGAAGAGGACGAATTGCCGGGCATCCCGAAGGCGCCCGATACCATCTTCGAAATCCTGCTGAGCGCCGGCGTCTTCGAGGCCAAGGGTCGCGACCAGGCGCTGTGGCACATCGCCCCACCGCCCGGGAAGACCGTGATGGAAGCGGCCAAGCTGTCTTCACCCGACATTCTCCTGCCCTCGTACGCCGAGTTCGCCGAGGCACTGCCCAATCCGCTCGTGACGACGGCGCCGACACGCCCGAACGCTGCGCCTCCGCAACCATCTCCCGCCCGAAACGCTGCACCCGTCGCACCTTCACTGGGACCTGCAGAAGCTTCGGCGGCGTCAGGTCACGGTGTCGTCAATGACGATGGCGAAATCACCACGACGGCGGACATGACCGACATCCCCACTGCGCGAGACGCGTACGCTCTTTCGAGCGAGGCGACAGAACGGGCACCCCGGTCGCAGCCCTTCTTCAAGCTGGCCGCGCCGCTGCGCCTCAACCCTCAGATCCGCGATGCGCTGGCCAACGCGATCGACTCGCTGAATGGTGAGCCGCAGCGCGCCCGCGCCATCACCGTCGCGGCGGGGGTGTTCATTCCACTGGATCACTTCAAGCGGGCGCGGCTCGATCTGCCCGTCGTCCTCCGAGGCCTCGCGGAACTGGGCATGACCGCGGGCTCGTCGTCGTCTCGATTCAGCGAGGCCGGCACCGTTCGCCACGAGTTCGGTGGCCAGCAAGAGATCGGCATCGTGTTGAAGGCCTGTTTCGTCGACGGGCTTGACCCGGCCGACTTCGCACCATCACCCTGAGGGGACTGCGCCATGCTGGTTCGTTCTTACGAGATGCCCTGGCGGCCCGCCTACGAGTTGTGGGCCGGGGCGGCCTGGTGCTTCGGCCTGCTGTACTTTCTCTATCTGGGAAGTCGAGGCTTGCTCACCGTGCCGATAACGATCGCCCTGGCGATCTTCGCGGCGCTGATGTGCCTTGTCCGAACCCGAAAGGGCCTGGTCGTGCTGACCGTCCGTGCCTCGCTTTCCGGCAAGGCGATGCAGGTCATCACGACAAAACGCCTGGGAGCCCTGACCCGGGATCCCGATCAGATCTTCCTCGGCTTCGGATTCGAGTGGCAGCCCGTGCACTCGCAGCGCCTCTACGAGCTCGCCAAGATCAACTACAAGGACTATGCCGTGTCTCCCCGTGTGCTCTGGCTCCTCGGCTATGCCGTGAACCCACAGCCCGACGCCGAGATCGGCCTGCCGTACATCCACGGCGTCGAACCCAATGAGCAGGACCTCTACCGGCCGCTGCAGAACTTCGAGGGTGGCACGCTCGTGGTCGGCACGACGCAGACCGGCAAAGGCGTTGCGCTCGGGAGCTTCCTGACGCAGGCGATCCGCCGCGGCGACGTCGTGATCTTCATCGATCCGAAGAACAGCCAACGGCTCAAACGCGTGGTGCAGCGCGCCTGCACCGACTACAGGGACGCCGACACTTTCCTGGAGTTCCACCCGGCGTTCCCGGAGCTCGGCGTCAGGCTCGACTTCACGTTCAACTGGCAGAAGCCGACCGAGATCGCATCGCGAATTCAATCCGTCATGCCGGTCGACGCAGGGGGCGCGTTCACCGCGTTCGGCTGGGATGCGGTGAACGTCGTGGTCCAGGGACTGGTGAGCCTCGAGGAGCGGCCCAACCTGCTCAAGCTGACCCAATACATCGAAGGTGGCATCGAGCCGGTTCTCGAAGCGTCCTTGCAGCGCTTCCTCGAAGGGCAGCTCGGACGGGCCTGGCGCGAAGCACCGGAGATGCGTGCCTTGATGCAGTCCGCTGCGCGCGGCCAGATCCGGAGGCCTTCCGAGGTGACGACGCCACAACTCATGGCCTACGTTTCCTACTACGAGCAGCACATCGGGCAAAGCAGTCGAGACAAGGTCATCGACTCGCAAATCCGCGTCTTCCGGCACAACCGCGAGCACTACCAGAAGATCACGGCCAACCTGCTGCCGGTCCTGTCGATGCTCACCTCGGGCGATCTCGGCCAGAGCCTCTCCCCTGACCCTTTCGACCTCGATGACCACCGGCCGATCATGAACTTCGAGAAGATCGAGCGCGGCGGCCACGTTCTCTACATGTGCCTCGATTCCTTGCCCGACCCCTCGGTCGCCTCGGCGATCGGCGCGCTGGCGATCGCGGATCTCGCCGCGCGCGCCGGCATGCGCTACAACCTCGGCATCCAGCGCCGCATCACGCTGGTCGTCGACGAAATCGCCAATGTCATCAACCAGCCGCTCATCGAGATCCTGAACAAGGGTGCAGAAGGCGGCATCCAATCCATTTGCGCGATGCAGACGCTCGCCGATCTGGCCAAGCGCCTGGGATCCGAGGATGCAGCGCGCATGGCGCTGGGCAATCTCAACAACCTCTTTGCGCTGCGGACGAAGGATCGCCCGACACAGGATTTCATTGTCGAGACCTTCGGCAAGACCGGTATCCACACGATGCGGGTCGGGCTCAGTCAAGGCGCCGACACGCACCTCGGCGACTGGAGCACCGGGCAGAGCGTCCAGGTCAGCGAGTCGATGGAGGAGCGCGTTCCTGTCGACGTCCTCGGCAAGCTGCCGAACCTCCAGTACTTCGCCTCGGTTGCCGGCCGACTGATGAAGGGACGGGTGCCGATTCTCGATCCCGATTTCGATCGCTCGGGTGACGATTCGCCGAAGGCCGCGTGATGATCCGCTATGTCTGGATCGCCGCGCTGCTCGCGATCCTTTGCATCGTTCTGTACATCCCCTCGGCGGTCCCGCCGGATCGGTTCTTCGAGGTCTTGCGCGCCGAGCACGTCGTCAATCGCGACGTCTGGGGCCCCGCCGCCGCCGACCGCATCCTGGCCAGGATGCTAGAACTGCAACAGTCCGCCACGTCCTTGAGCGAGCCTCCGCCGCCAACGGTTCGAGTCGGCGACCAACCCGCGGTCAATGCAGCCATGGCGCAGCAGGTTTCCCAGATGAGCATGCGTTTGTTCGGCAATGCTTATTTCCGGTCGATCGACGCACTCTTCGCCTTGGCAGCCTTTCGGGTCAGCGAACTCGTGGAACTGATTTCGCTCGTCTTCGTCTTCTGTCTGGTGGTCATCACGGATGGGTGGGTGGTGCGCAAGGTTCGCGCGCGCGAGTTCCGAGCCCACAGCGCGGAGACTTTCTCGGCCAGTGTCATCGCCGCCATCGCCGCGGGGAGCGCCGTCGTCGTTGCCTGCTTCGTGCCCTTTCAGCTGAATCCGATGTTCTTCACGCTCACCCTTCTCGGGGCGCTCTTCCTGCTGAGTCGGGCTATCGCGAACTACCACGCCATCGGCTGATCGTCGGGGCCCCACAACTCGGCCCATTCCCGATGGGATTTCGTGTAGACCGCTCCGATCTCTTTCCCTACTCTGACATCACAAAGACACCGATGCTGGGTGTCTGGACAGGGACAACAGATGCATTGCGCACTTCACTTCCCGCGAGGACAGGCGATGGCCACTCCGATCGACCGACACGAGCGCCACTCGACGGTTCAAACGCGGGTCTGGATTCAGGAGCATGACTGGCTTCACCACGTCTTCAAGTCTGCGGACAACTCTTCGCCGAGGTTTCGCTTCCCCGACTTGTTGAGTGCGTGTGTGACCCTGGTGATGGGCAGCGAGGACTGCCAGCGCAGGCTGTCCGGCTATCTGGCCAGCCAGCTCGCGCTCCGGGACCCGAAGACCGAGCGCCGGAGCTGCGACATCTGGACCGTTCAGTTCGAGCAACTCGTGGCGGCCCACGGTGCGCCCTGGAATCGATTCCCGAATCCGATGTTCGACCTCGATCAGCTGTCGACCGCCTGCGTCGCACTCGCGATGTCGCAACCCGACGGAGAAGCGATGGTGTTGCGGCAAGCCCGGCTCAACCTGCTTGCCCGCACCGATGCCGGCAACCCCGTCGCGGGCTGAGCTTTGATGGCTCGCCGCAGCAACCACCTCGGGGCCGCCATGTTCGCCAGCGCCCTTGTTCTGCCGATCGCCGGCCACGCCTGCTGGGAAGAGGCCGGCGCCACCTACGGCATCGCGCCCGCCCTGCTGCGCGCCATCGCCGGTGTCGAGTCGAACCTGCGGCCTCGCGCGATCAACCTGAGTCACCTGTCCCGGACGCACACCTACGACATCGGCTTGATGCAGATCAACAGCAGCAACCTGCCCGGTCTCGCCCGCCTCGGAATCGAGGAAAAGGACTTGTACGAACCGTGTACCAGCATCCGCGTGGGTGCCTGGCTGCTTGCCGGCTCATTCGCCAGGAATGGCATCACCTGGGACGCGGTCGGCGCCTACAACGCCGCCTGCAGCCGACTGCGGGGCGACGAGTGTCTTGCCGCGCGCCGTCGATATGCATGGCAGGTCTATTCGCGCGTGGTGCGCGACGCCCAACGAGCTCCTGGCAATTCAATCCCGACGGCGGCGGGTGGGGCATCCGCGCTCCCGCTGCCGACCTACATCCTGTCCGCCCGGGTCGCACCGCGATGAAGATCGAAGGCCACCCCGTCATAACCGTAGCGGTCGCGTTGCTGTTTGGCCTGACCGCGTGCGCCGGTGATCGCAAGGCATTGCCCGCCCTTCCTTCGCTGGCCCTTGCCTTGCCGGCGCAAACATCATCGCCGCTCACTGGCCGCCCGCAGATCGTCCAGCTGAACTTCGGCGACAAGGCCCGCTACGGCGTGTGCCGGGAGCCGGCGTGCCCTGTCGTCACGCGCAAGACACTGGCAGCACCCGACGATGCTGCCCTCGACGCTGCTTCGCCCGCGGCGCATCAGCCGATCGCATCCAATCCTGCGGACCGGTTATCCGAGGCCCATCCGGCATTGTTGAAGGTCGAGCGCCTCGACGTGGCCTTCGACAGCGGCTCAGCGACGCTGTCCGCACGGAGCCGCACCACCTTGGACGGGGCCGTGCCGCTGGCTCGATACGCGACGCACATCACGATCGCCGGCCGCACCGACAATGTCGGACACCGTGCG
>Ga0105237_10005564_pt1 | contig 14209 bp, 10 predicted proteins | sample KBSC24metaG_FD_81520 | JGI IMG/M metagenome (GOLD analysis project Ga0105237, IMG submission 81520) | Corn rhizosphere microbial communities from Kellogg Biological Station, Michigan, USA - KBS C2-4 metaG | ecosystem: Host-associated > Plants > Roots > Rhizosphere > Soil | place: Michigan, USA... | reverse complement strand
TTGACCGCGATCCCGATGAGCAACATGAGCGGCGCGAGCAGCAGCAGGGCGAAGCTCGCCAGCAGGATGTCCGTGACTCGCTTGGAGACCGCATCCATGCCATGAAACGGTGTGTCGCAGACCGAGATGGCCGGCATGCCGTTGATCTGCACCAGTCGACCCTGGATCAGATCGAACGCAAACACATCGGGCACGAAATAGATGGACGCGGTCGTATCGCGAAGCTCGCGGATCATCTCTCCGATGCGGGGCACGTTGCTGAGCGGCAGGGCAATGTAGATCGAGGTAACGCCGCGAGTGCGCGCGAACTCGGCCACGTCTTTGCAATGACCGATGAGGTGAGCCGGATCGATGGTGTCGGGCAGGCGGTCGGCACTGCGGAAATCGAAGAAACCCAGGAAACCCTTGCGCGGCAGGCGCCGGAACAACTCGAAGCCGACCGTGTTGGCGCCGATGATCAGGTAAGTCGGGGCAAGATCACTGTTTGAGATGAACCATTGGGCGCGCAGCCGTGCCACGTGTACGGCATACAGTGTCAGGGGCGTCACAGTGAACCACGTCAGCATCATGGCGCGCGAGAACTGCTCGGTGACCTTGAAAGCAAATCCCGACAGCAGCAGCACGCCTACGATGGCGGACCACTCGATGATGATCCGGCCGAACACGCTGGCATGGGACCGGCTGGAAAGCTCGTCGTCGGCGTTACGCAGTCCGAACACCCGGCCCCACATGACGAAGGCGAGGACGGCGACCGCTCCAACCGAGGGCGTGAAGGGAACGCGGAAAATCAGCGCACAGACCCCGAGTGTCAGTACCGCAGCGAGGGGTTCGAGCTGCTTGAAAACCGCGAGCAGCGCCGGTTCCACGCTACCGAAGCGCACCCGCTTCTGGGAGCCCGAGCCCGGAACAGAACCGCCGACTGAACCGACGACCGCAGCCAAAGTGATCAATCTCCCGTGATTGGAGTTCTTATGGAGTTCGGCGACAAAGCTGCAGGGATCCTAGCACCGCAGTGCGGCGGTTCCGGCTGTGAAAGCCGCATTCCGCGGGCCGCGTCACAGATCCTTTGGCAGTGCAAAACGCGAGCAGTGGCGTGGCTGATCAAGGAGTTATGACATAATCAGGATTGCGTTCGTTTGTGCTGCTGTTCGCGGACATATGGCGGTGACGGGGCGCACCCTTCGCAGTCGGTCATCGTGCCTGCCGTAGTTGGAAAAATAGAGACAAATTGGGAGTCCTTGCCAGCGTGATTGACCGTTCCCGTCGCCTGAGCTCGTATGGAATGCGCCTTTGCGGGGCTGCGGCCGCCATCATCCTGCCACTGCAGGCGGTGGCCCAGCTGACCGGGACGGCCGCCGCCACTGTCCAGTACGAAAACAATTCGAACGTGTTCGACCTGAACTCCGGGTTCGGAGCGCCCGTGACCGGCACGACCCGGCGCTCGGACTCCTACTATTCCTATGGCGCGCAATTCACGGCGAGTTATCCCTGGAGACGCCAGGAGTTCTACGCGACTGTGAGCGCCGCGGACTACAAATATCAGCACTTCTCGGAGCTGAACCACACCAGCTACAACTTCGAAGGCGGCTGGAATTGGCGACTCGCTGAGGCGTTCGACGGCAAGCTCGACGTGGTGCGCACCCGTAACATGGTGCCGTTCTACAACCTTACAGGGAGCACGTTTTCGACCACGTTGTCGCTCCTGACCGAGCAGCGGGAAACGGCACAGATCAACTACACGTTGAATTCCCGGTGGCGGCTCGAAGGCATGGCCTACACGAGCAAGTCCGAGCAACCGGTCGTCAATGCCCCCGATCTGCAGCTGACCCAGAACGCCGGCACGGTCGACCTCGACTACCTGGGACTCGGCTGGCTCACGAGCGGCATCACCGCCACCTACCTGAAAGGTCACTACGAGGGATCCATCACCACCGACAATCCGTCGTTCACCGAAACCCGTTTTGGATTCCTGGCCAAGTACAAACGTACCCGCACCACCTTGAACGGCCAGCTCGGCTACAGCCACCGGACTTCGGACAACAACCGGGACAGCACCGCGGGATTGACGGGGCTGCTGGAATTTACAGATCAGCTCACCCCGCGAACCACAGTCACGGCCAAGGCCGAGCGGGTGATCAACAGCTACGTGTTCGACGCCGGCTCCGAGATCGATTCCAACCTCTCCGGCAGCGTGGCATGGCAGGCGACCTACAAGTCGGCGTTTACAGCAGGCTATACATTCAGCTACCGGGATTTTCCCGGCCAGGGCAACAATCCGCTCGGTTCGCGGCGCGTCGATATCCAGGAGTACGTGACGTTTGGCATCAACTATCAGCCGTGGCGCTGGCTGCTGGTGCGACCCTACTACAACGCGCAGACGCGGCGATCGACGTTCGTCGGCGGCCACTTCAGCGCGACTATCTACGGCGTCTCAGTGACGCTGCAGACACCAGACGAGAAGCGTCGGCCGCGTTAGTAGATATCGACTGTCGTCACGCTGAGTGGGGGCAGCTCGAGGGTGATGGCGGAGCCGGAGGCCGGCCGGGTGCCGGCGGCAATGGGCTTCACGGTAGATTGTTTCGCCGCCGTGGCCGCGGTCATCTGGAAGAGATGAGCCGTTCCCGACAGGGGCTGTCCCGTGACCTGCGTAACCTGCTGCGCCTCGGAACGATTGATCGCCACCATCACCACCCGCCCGGCGCGCGTGCTGTCGGTGCTCACGTAGACAACCACATCCGCAAGATTGCTCGACGTCGCTTCGATCGACGTATCGCCGAAATTGTGGCCCGCGCCGTCGAAATCACGATACGCACGGAAGCCCGCCAGCGAATACGGCTCCTTCGTGAGCGGCCACAGGGTCGCGGCAAACAGGCCGCGCGCCCCGAATATTCCGAGGTTATCCGCCTCGGCGATCGTGCCTGCGATGTGCTGGCCGCCCCCCGTGTCATATTCGCCGATCGCGAGCTTCGTGCCGGGCGAGTCGGCATTGATCCGCACCTGGAGCCTGTCGATGATGGCGATAGGGCGGCTGATGACATTCATGACCCAGGATTTTTCCTTGTAGGTCTGGTCATAGAGGCTGCGGGGCGCTTGCACGATCGCCTGCACCTGGTCGCTGGTCAGCTTGGCATCGGACAGGGTCGTGACCCGCTTGCCGGCACTGTCGGTGGCTTCCGGATACCAGTGGAATTCATAGACATCGACCAGGGGTTTGCCGAAGGCGGTGGAGGCGTTGTGTAAGGCCATCAGGTACTTGTCGGCGAACCAGTTGTTGGCCGTGGCCGTGGTGTTGATTTCGCCATTCCAGTTGTAGAGCCCCAGGAACCCATAGTTGCCTGGGCCGAAAATCACGACCTCCGGGAACTGCTTCTTGAGGGCAGTGGCGAGCGCAACGGTGCGGGCAATGAAATCATCGGAGCTGATGCCGTTCGGTCCCTGCACCTCGAGGTGGGTCATCTTCCACAGCTCGGGCTCGTTATCCAGGTCGGCAAACACCGGCAGTCTGGCCGGCCGGGCGCCGAAGATGTTCTGCCCGGCAAACTTGCGATCCAGGGCCCAGATGAACTCATCCATGAAGACGTAGTTGTCGCTGGTCGAGGGTTTCACCGTGAACGGCTCATCCGTCACCGTCTTCTTTTCGTAGAAGACTTTTTTGAACCGCGTTTTGTCCGGTGGGCTGGTGACTGCGACGGGGCCCTTGGTGTCGCCCGCAACCAGTCCCTGCAGCTGGAAGGTGACGAGGCTCGCCATGCCGGCCTTCTGATCCTTGGCAATCCGCGAGGACACACCGGAACCGGCCTCGGCGTCATTGCCCATGGAATCATCGTTTTGATAAAGATAGTCGCTGCCGGCGTTGGAGGCATTGGTCTCCCAGTTGTAGGCGGTCCAGCGGTTGCCTCCGGAGCGGTCCAGCGTCACCCCCGCAGGCCTGCCCTCAACTTCAGTGGCGTTGTTGATTCCATACACCCAGGGCGAGATGGGGTGCTTGCTGCCCGGGTTGACGGTGACAGTCACGGAGTCGCCAGCGTCGGTTGTTGCCGCAACGGTTCCCACACTGGAGGCACACAACAGCAGGCAGGGCGTTATGCAAAAAGTGAGGTATTTGAGGCCATGCAATCGCATTGAGACCCGCTCCAGCTTTAGTTGAGCGAAACCCAGGACACTAGCGGTCTGTGTCACAGCCCGTCAATGCACGCCTCGCTACAATCCGCAGTGTCGGACGCGCAGAAATTTCACTCACGGCGCGACAACGACACTGTACTCTTCCGTGCAAAATGACCAATCGGGGATGAATTTGACTTTCGCTGCAAGCCAGGGGGCAGTGCTCGAAACCAAGGGCACGAGCGCCGCGCATCCGCAGGAGTCGGTCGCGCCGTCCGGCAACCTCTACATCCCCTCGCTGGACGGGATCCGGGCGATCTCGTTTTTCCTGGTCTTTTTCTCGCATGCGCACCTGGGCGCCGTCATCCCCGGCGGCTTCGGGGTGAGCATATTCTTTCTGTTGAGCGGCTACCTGATCACCACGTTGCTGCGCACCGAGTTCGATCGTTACGGGCGCATCAGTCTGAAGAGCTTCTACCTGCGCCGCGTGTTGCGAATTCTGCCGCCCCTGTATGTCACGCTGGCACTCGCAATTGTGCTCTGCAGCGTCGAACGGGGTCCCGCTTCGATTCCCGTGCTGGGCACCATCACCCAGGCACTGCAGGTTTCGAACTATTATGAGATCTACGCCTCCGAGGCGTACACCATCCCCGGCACCGGCGTGTTGTGGTCGCTGGCGGTCGAAGAGCACTTCTACCTCATATTCCCGCTCCTGTATGTCTGGATGCGGCCCCGGTTCAGCGCCCGGCGGCAAACTGTCATCCTGCTCTCGCTGTGCGCGGCGGCCCTGGCCTGGCGCTGCTGCATCATGTTTTTCGACTTTCAGAACGGTTTCGCCCACACGTTTTTCGGCACCGATACGCGGTTTGACTCCATCCTGTTCGGCTGCATTTTCGCGATTGTGGCGAATCCGGTGCTGGACGATCCGCTGCAGCGCTGGTTGATCCGACAGATGGGCTGGCTGCTGCCACTGAGTCTCGCCGTTCTGTTGGCGACGTTCCTGATCCGCGATGACACTTTCCGCGCCACGCTGCGCTACACCCTGCAGGGACTGTCACTCATTCCGCTGTTCGTGGCCGCGATCCATTACCAACACTCCTGGCCGGTCCGATTTCTGAACCTGCCGGTGATGCGCTTCCTCGGGGTGTTGTCCTATGCACTGTATCTGTGCCATTTCATCCTCCTGGAGAGCATCCAGAGTCTCTGGGGGAGCCATGGCATCCCGGCGGGCGCCGTTTCGCTGGCCGCCGCACTGGGCTTTGCAACCCTGGTCCACTATCTGATCGAACGTCCGTGCACGAAGATCCGCAAGCGCCTGTCGAAATCGCGCGGGGGATGATCTTCTGAAACTGTTTGCCAACCGGTTGGCGTTTGCGCGGATTTTCGGTGGCGGCGTCATGAGCCAGGCGCTGCTGTCGATTATCAACCTGCTGACCGGCCTCATTCTGATCCGGCGCGCTTCACAGGCCCAATACGGCTCGTTTGTGCTGATCTCTGGTGCGGCCCCTCTGGTGGTGCAGCTGCAGAATCAGCTCATTGCGCCGCTGCTCACGAAACGTGTAACGGCCGCGCCGGATTCCGAGCGCAAGAGCTATGTTGGAGGACTGCTGCGCGAGCAGCGCTATCTGCAGGCCATGGTCGCTGCTGCGGGCCTGCTGATTTGCGCGGCCGTGTGGCTCGCGGGCGGTGAGCTGCGCACGACCGCGCTGATTTTCCTCGCCGGCGCAATCGCGGCGGTAGCAGCCCTGTTTCGCGACTTCCTGCGCATGATGTTGGTCACCTACAGGCGGCCATACGACGTGCTGCGCGCAGATGTCGTGTACGCGGCGCTGTTCGTAGCCGGAGTGTGGTTTGCAACGCTGACAGACATTCCCGCCGCGCTCTCGGCTCTTGCAATGGCAGCTGCCGCCACTGTTGGCGGATTGCTGCTCTCACGAGCCCTGTGGCGCCACGATCCCTGGACCAGCCCGGGTATGCGGGGCGCGTTCTCCCAATCGGTCATGTACGGTCTGTGGGCCGCCACGGGGGCCGTCATCCATTGGGTCTTCAACCAGGGATATACCTACATTGTCGCGGTCCGTCTCGATGTCACCGCCGTGGCGGCTATTGCCGCGACCCGCCTGTTGCTGAGTCCGCTCGGCGTGTTTTCCTTAGGCATCAGCAGCCTGATGTTTCCAACCGCGACCCTCTGGTTGCAGCATCACGGTTTGCGTGGCCTGTTGCGCCGGGTGTTGCTGTTCGCCCTGGGCCTGGCGGCGATCAGCCTCGTGTACCTGGTCATCATGTGGTCAGTCCGTGACTGGATCTTCCTCTACGTTCTGAAGCGCGATTACGCCCAGCGCGATCTGCTGCTCGGTCTGTGGTCGGCTATCTTCTTCGCCACCGTGATTCGCGATCAGCTGATTTTCCTGCAGATGGCACGCGGCCACTTCAAGCGCCTGGCCGGTCTGACCGCGTTCTGCGCAGCGCTCGGATTATCCGTGACCTTTTTCGCGACCCAGAATCACGGCGCGGCGGGGGGACTGCTGGGGCTCCTCGCCGGAGAGCTCGCTTACGTGGGCGGAGTGATCTTCCTGACTGTTCGCGATGTGCGAGCCTCGGCGCCGCCGGCACCGAACGACCTTCCCGTAACTTCGTGATGAGTGGGGCCACCGCCGCGCCCGCAGGGCGGGTGTTTCACACCCTGGATGCTCTGCGCGGTATCGCGGCTGTCGGCGTCGTCATCTTCCATATGCAACTGGCATTCACGCCGATCCGCGCTCCAGGCGGGTATCTGGCCGTGGATCTGTTTTTCATGATGAGCGGTGTCGTGTTGAGTCACGCCTATGAAGGCCGGTTCCGAGCCGGCATGGGCACCGTCGACTTCATGCGTGCCCGGCTCATCCGTTTGTACCCGTTGTATCTCCTGGGTACGTTGCTCGGTATCGGGGTGACGTTGGCCAGCCTGATGGGGCGCAATACTCAGAACTGGGACGCCGCGAGCCTGGTGCTGGCAACGCTGCGCGCACTGTTTTTCGTGCCGAATTTTTCGAACGTGCCCGTGGACCAGATGTTTCCCCTGAATATCCCCTGCTGGTCGCTGTTTCTCGAGCTGCTGGTGAATTTTCTCTTCGTCTTCACGTGGCCGCTGCTGTCATCCCGGCGCCTGTTCGTGGTGACGCTGCTGACCGGAATCGGGGTGGTCGGCGCGATCCTGTACAAGGGTGACATCGATCAGGGCTCGACCGCGGCGACGGTCGCCGTGGGATTGCTGCGGACTCTGTTCGGATTTGCCATGGGCGTACTCATCGCCCGCCACCAACGGCCCGGTCAACACCATGACAGTAATATTAAATTCCTGTTGATCGCAGCCGTCGTGGTGATCGCAATCGCCGGCGCGCCCGCCGGCTTTGCTCGCACGCTGTGGGATACAATTTGCGTGCTCGTGGTGTTTCCCGTCCTCGTCTGGTGGGGCACGATCGTCGATCCGGGCGCGCGAGTGCAGAGGGGTGCCACTTTTCTGGGAGTAACATCCTACGCCGTCTACGTCTTGCACAGCCCGCTGTCATCCATAGTGAATTCGGTCAGCCGGCCGCTCACGGGCGGCGCCGGAGTCGCGGCGGCCGCTCCCTATCTGGGATTGGCTGTGCTCGCCGTGTTATTGATGGGATGCTGGCTGATTGACGCCTATTTCGATATGCCCATACGCCGTCAATTGAGCCGCATCGTCCCCAGGTACGCACTCAACACCCTGAGATCAGGAACTCACTCATGAATCCGGTGCCGACCCCCCAGCCGAACCGAGACGGCAGGAATATCGCGATCATCGTTGCCGTGGCGCTCGCCGCCTGCCTCGCGATGGTGTTTGTCGTGTTTCGCGAGCAGAGCCTCGTTGCCAATGGTGGCGATCCCTATCGCTACGGTGAGCTCGCACACGGGTTGGTGGAACATGGCTTCACGAAGCTCACCCGGCGCGGGGCATCCCTGTATGTAGAGTGGCTGGCGGTCGTGTACCGCCTCGGCGGCAATGATGTTGTCGTCGTGCTCCTGCAATGTCTGCTGCAGATCGGCACGTGCCTGCTGGTGTACTCGATCGGGCGCCGTCTTTTCAACTCGCGGACCGGGCTTCTCGCTGCCCTGGCCTGCGCGCTGCACCCGATGCTCCTGCGCTACGTTCCGGACCTGCACATGGAAACGTTTCTGACGTTCATGTGCATGCTCACGCTCTGGGCCGCCATCCGCTTCCACGACAATCCAACATGGAAAAATGGCGTCATTCTCGGCGCCATCGGCATGGCCACGGTTCTCACGAAGGGAGTCGTGCTGCCGTTTCTCGGGTTATTCGGCGTCATCATGTTTCTGCGGGCGCTGCGCACGCGCTCGGTGGCAGGCGTGGCAGCGGTGATCGCAATGTTTGTGACCATGGCGCTGCTGGTGGCGCCGTGGACCTACCGGAACTATCGGGTCACGGACGGCCGGTTTGTACTTCTGACACCCGGCGCCAGCGATTCCTTCCTGCGCGGCTATATCTTCACCCGCTGGGAATTCGCGACGCTGCAGAAGCCGCCGTACACCGATGCCGAAAACGAGTGCAACGCCTGGTTCCAGAAGATTGCGCACGATGCCGGGACGGTGTGGGAGGCGGACGAGGTCGTTGATGAAGTCAACAACAAGGCGGTTGTGAAGGAGATGATCCGCACGCAGCCACTGGACACGGCCCGCAAGATCATCGTCGGTCTGTTTACGTTCTGGTATGAGATGACTTCACTGAAAAATTCGCTCGTGCCGGCCACGTTGGCGATCGCCGGTTGGGCGTTGGCGATCGTCGGATTGAAACGCGCCCATCGCGAAGGCCGTGCGTCGTGGCTGATATGGCTGCCCATTGTCGTGATGAACGTCTTTGTCGCCACACTGATTCCGTTGGGTCGCTATTCGGTGCCCATCCTGCCATGCCTGATGATCCTCGCGGCCTTTGGTGTTGACACGCTGTTGAGTCGACGCCGCGCGTGATACAAGCGCGGCCACGGCGGTTTGCGGCTGTCTGGATGTAACGACACTTTGCGGGTGTCTGGATGTAACGACAGTTTGCATCGGTACCCGATCGCAGGTTTACTCCGCCCACCTCGGCAACCGCGACTGTGCGCATTGCCAGGCTTGCCGGATCCCATCGCGTTTCTGGCCCTCCAACATGTCGGTCAACGGAGACGCGTCCCCCCATGCGAAGTCGCTTTCACCTGCACTCTCTGGTGCTTTCCGCAGCGCTGCTGGCGTCTGTTTCGGTCGCCGCACAGGCGAGTTTCAAAGTCACCTCGGCGACGGCGCTGCCGGCGACCGTGACATCGGGGCAGAGCGTCGCCATCGCGACCTCGGTTCAGTCGAGCGCGGCCGCCAGCAACATGGTCGTGGATCTCGAGCTTTACAACTCATCCGGGGTGAAGCTCGCGCAAACTTTTTATACCGGTCAGTCGTTTGCCAGCGCCCAGACGCGCTCCTACTCATGGAGCTACAAGGTCCCGTCCGGCACCGCAGCGGCAAAATACACTCTGATGGTCGGCGTTTTTACCGCGAACTGGGCCTCAGATGTCTACTGGAACAGCGCTGCAGCGTCATTCAACGTAACGGCGGGCGTCGCTGTCAACGGCGCGTGCGGCTCGTCCAACGGTGCGAATTTCACGGCCAAGCCGACGAACAATCTGTGCACCACAGGGACAGCGTCGATTGTGGCAGGAACCGGCCCGTGGACGTGGAGCTGTGCCGGCAGCAACGGGGGCACAACCGCCAGTTGCAGCACTGCGTCAGCGACACCGCCCAGCACCGGGGGAGGGCAGGTGCCCAGCGGATTGCCGAGCACATTCTTCGTTGGATTGTCGGCCAACCCGAACCAACTTCCAGCATGGGTGGCCACGTCCGGCGTGCCGTGGGCCATGTGCTATCAATATCTGTCTTCAGGCGTCACTCCGGGCAAGTCCTGGGCCACCACCTGGGGAACCAACTTCGCATATAACTATGCTGTGGCTTCTCACCAGGCCGGTTGTATTCCCGAGCTGACCTATTATCAGCTCGTGCCGACGATCGGGGCTGAAGGCGCGTCAGCCGAAAGCGCCGCGCTCAAGAACACAACCACGATGGCCAACTACTACAAGGACTTCACCACGCTGATGAAGCAGTTGCGCCAGTACGGCGGCACCGCCGTGGTCCATGTAGAGCCGGATCTGTTCGGTTATCTCGAGACGATCAGCGGTAACCCGGCCTCGATCTCCGCCGCGGTGGGATCGAGTGGCGTGGCCGACGTCGCCGCCTATCCAAACACGGTGGCAGGCTTCGGCGCCGCGCTGTTGCATCTGCGCGATCTATATGCTCCCAACGTCGTCCTGGCGGCGCACGTGAGCACGTGGATGTGGAGTCTGAGCACGTCGGCATCGCTGGATGTGGCATCGATCGCCAGGAAGGATGCGGCGTTCATGACCGGCCTGGGCAACTGGGACCTGTTCTTCACCGATATTTCCGACCGCGATTCCGCCTATTACCAGTATGTAGTGGGTGACAACGGCGCGCACTGGTGGGATGCCACGAACCAGAAGTATCCCAACTTCAACCGCCTCAACACCTGGGCCGCGGCGTTCACCTCGGCGGCGCAGAAGCGCCTCGTAATCTGGCAGATCCCGGTGGGCAACACGCTGATGGCGGCCATGAACAACACCAACTACCACTACCAGGACAATCGCGAGCAGTATTGGCTGCAGAACTATCCGAACAACCAGGCGATCAGCGAGCTGGCGCAGGCCGGTGTGATCGGATTGTTGTTCGGGGCCGGTAACGGAGGCACCACACAACCGTACGATGCGGCCGGTGACGGAGTCACCAATCCGAAGTCCATCAACGGCAATACTCGTACTTCCAGCTACGCGGATGACGACGGTGGTCTGCTGCGAATGAACGTAGGCAACTACTACAAGAGTGGGGCCACACCCCTGAAGTAAGGCCCCTGAAGCAGGGGAGGTCAGAAGTTACGCAAGGATGCGTACTGTGCAGGCTCCAGCTCCGGAGCCTGCACATACTTCAGGTTCTCGCGCAGATGACTTTCGACGCGCATGCCGAGCAGGGTGACACTGACACCGGGTGTGCCGCGGCAATATTGAAACGCCAGATCCAGGGCGGAGCGCCCGAGCTTCGTGCTCAGTGAGCGCGCAGCCAGGATGCGTTCCCATTTGGGGCTGGCTGCGGCGAGTTGCTCCTGCGTGAGGCCATCCTTCAGCAGCCCGCCGGCGAAGCAGCCGCGCGCGATGATTGCGAGCCCACGCTCGCGTGCGCTCGCAATCGTGCCCTGATCGAGCGCCTCGGGGTCGATCAGGCCGAATCCGACCTGCAGGGAGGCAATCCCCGGCGCCGCCACACAGAAGGGCGCATCTTCCGGTACCTCGGTGGCCACTCCGTAAAAGCGGATTTTCCCTTGTTGCTTGAGCTTTTCGAGCGTCTCCAGCGCCGCGCCGAATGCCGGGGTCTGGATGAACGGCGCGCGCGGGCTGTGCAGCTGGTATAGATCGACGTAGTCGGTCTGCAAGCGTTTCAGGCTGGCCTCCAGCGCCCTCGTGAGATACGCCGGCGTGAAGTCCTGAGACAGCGCCCCGGAGAATCCGGAAGGCAGCCGGGCGCGCTTCAGGCCCAGCGCCTGGACAATGGGCCGGACCAGAGGCTTCACCCGTTTGATGAGATTGCGCCTGGCGGGGAGGGTGTAGCCGCCCTTGGTGGCAATGACGATCTGGTCGCGGCGGCCGCGAAAGGCCTTCCCGATGAGCGACTCGCTCTCGCCCTGTGAATACATGTCGGCGGTGTCATAGAAGTTGATGCCGGAATCGAGCGCGCCGCGCAGCACCCGCAGAGCCTCCGTGCCGCTGTTCTTGTCAGCAAAGACACCGCCGATCCGCGAGCCGCCGAAGCCAATTTCGGACACCTTCATGCCCGTATTGCCGAACTCGTTGAGTTTCATTCGAAGAGGCTCAGGCACGCGCGAGATCATGGGCCAGCCGCGCGGCTGCCCGTGTCGCGAGCGCCATCACGGTGAGCGTAGGGTTCTTCTCAGCGGCTGTGGTAAAGCTGGATGCATCGCAAACGAGCACGTTCGGCGCATCATGCACTCGATTCCAGGCGTCGGTAACGCCGTACCTGGGATTTGAATGCATCCGCGCTGTCCCGCCGTAGTGAGCAATCGTCCCAGGAAACAGTGTCGGCACAATGTCTCCGATGGTGGCTCGCGAGCCGGCCTCCTCCAAAACGTTCATGAGGTGCTGGCGCGCGTCGACGACATTCTGGACCTCGGCGTCGCTGTAGTGAATGTGAACTTCCAGCGCAGGCAATCCGAATTCATCCTTCTGCCGTGCCGACGGTTTGGCGAAGCACTCCGCGGTCGGAATCATCGTCCCGATCATCTGCACTCCGACCGAGGTGGCCTTGCCTCCAAAACGGCTTCGGATGCGGTCCGCGGTGCTGGCCGTTCCAAAAGTCCATGACGTTGCCAACAGGGGTGGCGAGGAGTCATAGGGCAGGCGCGTGAGATACGCCGAAGGCGAGAGGATCTGACGCGGGCGCTCCATCTCGAAGCTCCACCATTCCCGAGGATGATCGTGCAGGTAGCATCCGAGCACGCCGTTCGAGTTGCCCAGGCCGTGCGGAAAGTCGCTCGAGGTCGAGTTGTGGAGCAGCTTTGCCGAGCCCAATGGACCGCAGGCGACGATCACGGCGCTGGCTTCGATTCGTTCAGTCGCGCCCGTCGCGCGGTCGTGATAGATGACAGCGTCAACTCGTCCCTTGGCTGGCGACCATTGCAGCTGCAATGCATGCGCGCCGGTCTTCAATTGGAAATGAGGTGACGCCAGCAGGGGGCGCACGACTTCCGTGTAGCTGTTGAAAGCGGTCCCGCGCCGGACGAGCATGTTTGGCGGGCCGTCCGCGAGCGGGTAGGTCGTGAGGCCCTGACCATGCTTGCCTGCCGCCTCGGCGACATCTTTCCAGTCATCAGGCAGGTGTTCTTCATAGGTGACAAATCCGGCGGGAAGCTGGGGCACATCGTGTGTGTCGCCGCTCACACCGATATAACGCTCCACCTTTTCATAGTGAGGTGCGAGGTCGGAGTAGGTGACGGGCCATACATATCGTTCGTGCAGGCGTCCGCCTTCGGTGAAATCTTCAGGAGCAAAGCGCAGCACCGCCCCGGTCCAGCAATTGGACAGTCCGCCGGGCGCGAGCTTTACGTAACACACGGTACGCGGGTCGCCGGAAACCAGATGCCTGCCTTCCTCGCCCGCCTGCGGCGCGCGCCGGAAGAAGTTTCTGCGTCCCAGACGCAACAGCAGCCCCTCGGGGAGGCTGGTTCCAGACTCCAACATGGTGACGCGGATGCCCAGTGCCACGAGCTCGCGTGCTGCGGCAGCGCCAGCCGGGCCACTGCCGATGACCACTACCTGCCGATCGTCGTTCATACCGGCCGTCAGTAGGTTTTATCTACGAGCGAGCGTGCAAAGCGAAGTGCCGAATAGGTGAACGGAACCTTCACGAACAGACGCTCGCGCATCCGACCCACGCGCGTCGGTTTGAACCAGTTGGGGAGAAAACGGATGGCGCCGCCGTCTGCGTTGAATGGATCCGGGCTGCTGCTGCCGCCATCTTCCCAGGTCATGGCCAACATCGGGCGCGGCACCTGGGTCAGGTTGGTCATGCCCCGATGCCAGACATTCGAGCTGCGGATGAGCACATCGCCGCGCTTCAGTGGAATGCGGACACCGTCGCGGCCGCGACGTTCCAACACGAAGCGCGTATATCGGTAAAATTGCTTGTGCGTTCCAGGAATCACTTCGATGGCGCCATTCGCGATGTCCGTGTCCACGACGGCGACGTTGGCGATCAGGAACTCGCGGGTGAAGGGCCGGTCAATGTGGTAGTGCTGCGTATGGCTGCCCGGCAGATTGAAGTTCATTCCCACGTTCGGCATGCGCTGCACAGTGGGGTGCAGCTCCTTCAGCAGGTCGATGATGCCGCGTTCCTGCAGAGTGTCGTAGGCGAAGCGCGCGCCCGCTCCCGGGAAACAGTTGAGATGGCCGCTCATGAGGCCGCCGCCCTCAAACAAAGCACCCGA
>Ga0105237_10005562_pt1 | contig 14214 bp, 14 predicted proteins | sample KBSC24metaG_FD_81520 | JGI IMG/M metagenome (GOLD analysis project Ga0105237, IMG submission 81520) | Corn rhizosphere microbial communities from Kellogg Biological Station, Michigan, USA - KBS C2-4 metaG | ecosystem: Host-associated > Plants > Roots > Rhizosphere > Soil | place: Michigan, USA... | reverse complement strand
GTCAGCCTCGGCACCGAGGCATACCCGGTTGACGGGTCCGACTACCAGTCGTTCGCCACGTTCTACAAGGAGGCGACGGCAACCGCCCCACTCGACGTCCTGATCAACAACGCCGGGATCATGCCGATCGGTGCGTTCCTCGACCAGTCGGCCGAGCGGCACCGCCGCGCCGTCGAGATCAACGTCATGGGCTGCATCAACGGCATGCACCTGGCCTTGCCCGCCATGGTCGAGCGCGGGGCCGGCCAGATCATCAACGTCGCCTCGTCCGCCGGGAAGGCGCCGGTTCCCGGCGGCCTCACCTACTGCGGCACCAAAGCCGCCGTCATCGCGCTCACCGAGACCGCGCGCGTCGAATATGCCGGCACCGGAGTCGAATTCACGTGCGTGATGCCGTCATTCACCAACACCGAACTCATCGCGGGGACAGCCGGGCTGAAGTTCATCCCGACAGCGCAGCCCGACGACGTCGCCGAGGCGATCGCGGCGGCCATCGCGCGTCCAGCCGCAGATGTGTTCGTGCCCAAGATCATCGGGCCGATTCTGCGCAGTCAGCCCTTGATCGGCCGGCGTTTGCGCGACCTCGTCAACCGCCGGTTGGGCGCGTACCGTACGTTCCTCGACTTCGACCCGACGGCCCGCGCCGAGTACCAGCACCGCATCGACGAATCCTAGTTCAGCGGACCGACAGCCCGGTCACCGCCCGCGAGATGACCAACCGCTGAATCTCGCTGGTGCCCTCGAAGATGGTGAAAATCTTGGCATCTCGATGCATCCGCTCGACGGGGTAGTCACGGGTGTACCCGTTGCCACCGAGAATTTGAATCGCCTCGTCGGTCACGTACACGGCGGTCTCGCTGGCCACCAGTTTCGCCATCGAGCCCTCCGCGCCTTCGAATGGCACATTGTTGCGCGCCATCCACCCGGCCCGCCACACCAGCAGCCGGGCGGCGTCGATGCGGGCCTTCATGTCCGCCAGCTTGAAAGCAATGGCCTGGAATTCGCCGATCTTCTTGCCGAATTGCTCACGCTGGCAGGCATATTCGAGCGCATACTCGTAGGCGGCCCGGGCCACCCCGACCGCCATCGCGCCGACCGTCGGACGTGTCCGCTCGAACGTTTTCATCGCGGCCTGCCCGCCCGCGGATGCACCCGACTTCACCCGCGCCACCCGGGCCTCGAACTTCTCCCGGCCACCGAGGATCGCGTCCTCCGGTAGCCGCACGTTGTCGAGCACCACCTCTGCGGTGTGCGACGCCCGGATGCCGTGCTTCTTGAACTTCTGCCCCTGGGACAGCCCTTTGGTGTCCGGTCCGATGACGAAGCTGGCCTGGCCGCGCGACCCGAGTTCTGGGTACACCGACGCGACCACGATGTGCACGTTGGCGATTCCACCGTTGGTGGCCCAGGTCTTGGTGCCGTTCAGGACCCACTCGCGGGTGGCCTCGTCGAAGCGGGCCCGGGTGCGGATCGAACCGACGTCAGAACCGGCGTCGGGTTCCGACGAGCAGAATGCGGCCACCTTGGGATCGGCTGCGGTGCCGAACATTTCCGGCAGCCACTGACCGAGCTGCTGCGGAGTTCCGTTGCCCGCCAAGGCCGCTGCGGCCAGGCCCGTACCCATGATCGACAGCGCGATGCCGGCGTCACCCCAGAACAGTTCCTCGAACACGGCCAGCATGCCGAGGCCGCTGGGTTCGGCGGCCTGCGTGGCGAACAGCTCAGGTGAGTACAGGCCGACCTTCGCGGCTTCCTGGATGATCGGCCAGGGCGTCTGCTCCCGTTCATCCCATTCCGCAGCGGCAGGGCGTACCACCTCGGCGGCGAACTGGTGCACCCAGTCGCGCACCTCGATGACGTCGTCGCTGAGCTGTAGTGAGAATGTCATATCACTCCTGTTGGTAGTCAAAAGGTTTCAGTTCCGCGAGCGATCAGCAGCTCCGCCAGGCGGTAGCACCGACGTATAGATACCGAATCTGGCGCTCGAGCATCGTGGCGGCCGCGTCCAGATCGCGCGCGGTGGTCTCGTCGTCGAGTCCGCGCGCGATGACCTCGAGCATCGAGTCGATACCGGCGAGGATGGTGGCCATCAACATGCTCGACAGCATCTCCACGTCACCGACGCTCCACGACCGAATGGGTTCAAACCGGGCCATGTAGGTGGCCAATTGACTGGCGTACAAGCGGATCTCCGACCGGATCTCGCGTCGAAGCACCGAATGACCGGCCGCGCGCTGGCGAGCCAGGAACGCCAGGTGCGCATGATCCCGCGAGACCACACCGCGCAGTGCCTGCACACCGACGTGAATGGCGCCGCCGGACGAATCGATGTCGAGATTGGCCATCTCGCCCATGATCTCGCGCAACGTGCGAAACGTCTCGTGAATCACTGCGAGACCGAGGTCATCGAGCGACTGGAAGTAGCGGTAGAACGCCGACGGCGCGACACCCGCCTTGCTGGCAAGTTGCCGCAAGCTCAGCGCGTCGAAGCTTGATCCGCCACCGGTCAGATCCAATGCCGCCGTCATCAGCGCACGGCGGGTGTGCTCGCGGCGCTCCTGCTGTGTCCGGCGCCCATGCCGATCCCGTCCCTTTCCGGAGTCTGGCTCGACAGATAGAGAGCGTCTGTTCTCTGTGTCACCGGTCACGAATCCAACTATAGCTATTGACCTCGGCATATTGAGAACCATATCTTACGGAACATTCGTTCTCTAACTTGAAAGGAGAGATCATGGCACGCATCGCGACCCGCCTACCCGGCGAGCGCAACCTGGCAGCGGAAGACCGTGACCGGATCGCCGAGATCCGCGGCGAGCTCATCCGCATAGGCAACGACTGGCGCGAGCGCCATCCGTTTCTCGCCGCCCACCAGAACGGTGTCGGGATGGCGATCTTCCTGACGTCGATCGCCGGCGTGCTCGTTGACGCCGTGCTCTACGCGGCCGGCGTACTGCCCTGGTACGCGACGATCCTCATCACCGCGTTCTGGCTGTCATTGCTGCACGAACTGGAGCACGACCTCATCCACTCGATGTACTTCCGGCAGAACCGCATCGTGCACAACGTGATGATGTTCGGGGTCTGGTTCTTCCGGCCGAGCACCATCAACCCCTGGATCCGGCGGACGCTGCACCTGCACCACCACGAGGTCTCGGGCACCGATTCGGACCTCGAGGAGCGGGGCATCACCAACGGCGAAGGCTGGGGTAGCCACCGGCTGCTCAGCTTGCTCGACTCGATGCTCGGCATCTACAGCAAGCCGCTCCGACAGCACGCCATCGTCACCGCCTACATCAAGCACGAGGCCCGCTCCCCCGAAGAAGCGCGCCAGCTCGCCGCCAAGACGCTCGCGCTGTACTTCCCGCTCGGCACCATCCACTACACGCTGTGGCACCTGTTCATCGGCGTGCACGTGTATGAACTCGTCACCGGCACCAGTGTTTCCGGCAGCTGGGTGACAGCGTTGAACTTCGTCGCCGTCACGCTGCTGGCACCGAACGCGGTGCGCACGTTCTGCCTGCACTTCGTCAGCTCCAACATGCACTACTACGGCGACGTCGAGAAGCACAACGTCATGCAGCAGACGCAGGTATGGACGGCCAAGTGGCTCAAGCCCTTCCACGCCCTGTGCTTCAACTTCGGTGAGACGCATGCCATCCACCACTTCCTGGTCCGCGACCCGTTCTACCTCCGCGAGGCGATCAAGCACGACTGCCAGAAAGTACTGCGCGACAACGGTGTCCGGTTCAACGACTTCGGCACCTTCGGGCGGGCGAACCGGTTCAGCCTCGCCCCGGCGCACGTCGAGCCCTGACCACACCACTTCTCCGAACGGAAACACCATGACCGAGACCCAAATCGCCCAGCTGTGGATCTGCGTGCGCTGCGGCATGATCTACGATCCTGCCGACGGCGACCCCGACAGCGGGATCGCCCCCGGCACCGCGTTCGAGGACATCCCCGACGACTGGGTGTGCCCCGTCTGCGGTGTCAGCAAGGACGAGTTCGTCCCCTACGAAGACTGAACAGCACATACCTCTGCGAACCCGGGTCGGCGACCCGGGTTCGCGGTGTCGTTGATGGGCACACCCCAGGCGCCACGCCGCAGCAGGCGCAGTCCGTTGAGGCCGACGATGATCGTCGACCCCTCGTGGCCCGCGACCCCCAACGGCAGCGGCAGCGTGCCGACGAGGTCCCAGACCACGAGTGCGGCAATGAATGTCGCGGCGATGACCAGGTTGGCGATCACGACGTGCCGGGCTCGTCGCGACAGTGCGATCACGGCGGGGATGGCGCGCAGGTCGTCACCGATGACGACGGCGTCCGCGGTCTGCAACGTCAGGTCCGAACCGGCACTGCCCATCGCGATGCCCGTGTGCGCAGCGGCCAGTGCGGGTGCATCGTTGATGCCGTCGCCGACCATGACCAACCGATCGCCGTCGGCTTGCAGCTCCCGCACTGCGGCGACCTTGTGGTGCGGCAGCAGACCGGCGCGGACCTCAGCGATGCCAACCGCGTCCGCCAATTGCCTTGCGGCAGCGTCATTGTCACCGGTGAGCAGCACCGGGCTCCGGTCCGTGACAGTGGTGACCGCCGCGACCACATTCACGGCGTCAGGGCGCAGTTGGTCGGTCATACCGAGGACCGCGACGCGACGACCATCAACAGTGACGATCACCGCGGTGTACCCGCGCTGCTCCATCGCAGCCACCGCGTCGGCGCTATCGCCGGATGGCGAGGACACGGTGACGGTGCGTCCATCGACGGAAGCTCGCACGCCGCGGCCAGGTTCGGCGACGAAATCAGCGACGCGCGGCCAGTCCAGACGACGCGCCTTCGCCGCCCGGACGATGGCCGCACCCAGCGGGTGCTCGCTGGGATGTTCAGCCGCCGCGGCCAACCTCAGCACCTGGTCCTCGGTGAAATCAACTGTCAGTAAGTTGATTTCGGCGAGTTCCGGAGTGCCACGGGTCAACGTTCCGGTTTTGTCGAAGGCCACCCGCGTGGCGGCGCCGAGTTGCTCCATCACCACAGCCGACTTGACCAGCACGCCGTGACGTCCAGCATTGGCGATCGCCGCCAGCAGGGGCGGCATCGTCGCCAGCACGACCGCGCACGGGGACGCCACGATCATGAAGGTCATGGCCCGCAGCAGGGCCTCCCGCACGGAGTCTCCCGCCAGCAGGGGCACCACGAATACCGCGAGCGTGACGACGACCATGCCGACCGAGTAGCGCTGCTCGACTCTCTCGATGAACAACTGGGTGCGGGCCTTGGTCTGCGACGCCTCTGCCACGAGTGCCGCGATACGCGACACCACGGAGTCCTCGGCACGCCGGTCCACCTTGATCCGCAGCACCCCGGTGCCGTTCAGGGTGCCGGCGAAGACCTCGTCGCCGACGCGCTTGTCCGCCGGCAGCGGTTCGCCGGTGATGGTGGCCTGGTCGACCTCACTGGCTCCGCCGATCACCGTGGCGTCAGCGGAGATGCGCTCCCCCGGCCGAACGAGCACCACGTCACCGACCTCGAGCTCGGCTGCGGGCACCACGCGCTCACCGTCGTCGGACAACCGAGTCGCAGTGTCGGGCGCGAGGTCGAGTAGACCGCGCACAGAGTCCTCGGTGCGCGCGGTGGCCAGCGCTTCCAGCGCGCCGGAGGTCGCGAAGATGACGATCAACAGGGCACCGTCGGTGGCCTGGCCGATCGACGCCGCACCGATCGCGGCGACGACCATCAGCAGGTCGACGTCGAGGGTCTTCTCACGCAGCGCCTGCAGCCCGGCCAGCGCCGGTTCCCAGCCTCCGGCGACGTAGCAGCCCAGGTACAGAGCCCAGTAAACCCACGTCGGCCCACCGATCAGCAGCGCCACCAAGCCGGCGAGGAACAGCGCCAAAGCACCTGCGGCCCAGCGCATCTCGGGTAGGTCGAACCACCCGCGGCGCGACCGACTCGCCGCCGCGTCGGCAGTTGCCGACCGGACGGCCGCAGTCATCGTCGCCATGACGCACCTCGCAAACACATGCAGCCAACGTTATCAGAACAAATGAATATGTCTTCATGTGTGTGCGCTAGTACACTAGGGCGATGGGACATGGTGTCGAGGGGCGTGACCGCCCAACCGGGCGACTCGACGCCGACTCCGCAGCCCAGGTGGCCACCACACTGCAGGCACTGGCCACCCCGAGCCGGTTGATGATCCTCACCGAGCTACGTCAAGGCGCCCGCTCCGTCACCGACCTCGCTGACTCGATCGGCCTCGAACAGTCCCTGGTCTCCCACCAGCTCCGGCTGCTGCGCAATCTCGGACTGGTGACCGGAACCCGGAGCGGCCGCAGCATCGTCTACAGCCTTTATGACAACCACGTCGCGCAACTGCTCGACGAAGCCGTCTATCACAGCGAGCACCTGAGACTGGGGCTGGCGGACCGTGCGGGCAACGCCGGCTGAATGCCGGACGGTCTCGTGAGTCGCAATGCCGTATCGCAAGGAGGGGCAGTGTCCACGACACCCACGAGCACCAATGTCGCGACCTTCGAACGATTCCACTGCAGCTGCAACAGCGGTGACATCGACGATATCGTGAGCACGATTGACGACGTCTTTCTCCCCGACGCCGTCGTCCACTCACCGCTCGCGGCAGGTTCCGGCCCGGACACCATGAAGCGCATCTGGACCCTGCTTCTTCGAGCCTTCCCGGACATTCACGTCATGGTCGACGACATGGTTGTCGACCATGACAAGCTCGCCTCGCGACAGACGGTGACCGGGACACATCTGGGCGAGTACCGGGGATTGGAGCCGACCGGGAAAGCCGTTGTGTACGAAGAGATATTCATCATCCGGTTCTCCGACGGGCTGATCGCCGAGGTCTGGGGTGTGGTCGACACGTTGACCCAGCTGCAGCAGCTCGGGGCGGTCGGCAGACTCTAGTACTACGGAGGCGACGATCAGCTGCCGCGGTCGACCAGATCGAACACCTTCACGGCATGCGAAAACGGCTGCGGGGTAACGCCTATCGGACCAAATGGGTGATCAAGGGTGTAGATGACGTACAGCAGCAGCGACAACAGGACGGCGACCGCTCCGACGAGGATTGCGTGAGCGCGGCCGTTCTCCAACCGCATGAAGCAGGTCAGCAGGATCAACACCGTCCCACCGAAGATCAGCGCAGACCACAGCAGCGTGGGGATGCGCTGCCGGGCGTTGAGGATGCGCTCACTGCGGTCCGAGGCCAGCACCGTCAGCTCGCTCAGGAACTGCGAATCGATCGGGCTGGCCGTCGGCGCCGAACTGTGTGTTCCCACGATGCGATAGAGCTCGGTGAGCGCGACACGGCCGTTGTTGCTGATGTCCGCGAATTCGTCCATGCCCCAAGCGGGTCCCTGCACCGCGGCGGCGTACTTGCGCAGCTCCTCACGGGCCTGCGCCTGCTCGGGTTGCGGCATCGCGACGGTCTGGCGGTACAGCGTCGTCAACGTCGATGCCTCATTGGCGACGTTCGTCTCGGCACTGAGGAACTGCTGCCAACCGACGACGACCGTGAATCCCAGGAGCGCCCCGTAGACCAAGCCGACGACGGTCAGAAACGGTGACAAAAAGGAGTTCTGTTCCGGACGCGCATCGCGGGCGATGACGCGCCGCGTGACGAACACGCAGCCGACCGCGACGCAGACCGCCCCGCCGACGACCATCGCCAGCATCAGCCAGGCGCCGAACACTCCGAGATCACCCATAGTGGGCCAAGCATGCCAATCACGCCGCGCGGTTGCCAAGCATTCTCCGCAAACTTCCTAAAGCACGAAACCGCACAACACGACGCAATTGCCGGGCATCTCGGCAACATGCGGTGCCGCAGGGACCACCGGTGGCCCCAGCGACGGCTTGTCGCGCAGAACTGACTGGCCACAAGCGCAGAACCGCGTTGCCGCAGAAAATGTCGGCGGGGTCAATGGGCCTGCTACAGTCCGGCTGTGTCCGGTGGTCAGTCGACCCGGAGCTGGCACTGTGGAAAGGATTACGGCAATGGTCTTCACCAAATCGGTCGCCCAGCGGGCGGTCGTGGCTGCCGCAGGAGCCGCCATGGCCGTCATGGCGGTCGCCCTGCCGATGTCGGGTCAGGCGCTGGCCGCCCCGACGGCCCCCAACTGCACCCCCGCGGACCTGGCCGGCGTGGCTTCGGGTGTCGCGGCTGCCGCCTCCGCGTACCTGTTCACGCATCCGGACGTCAACGACTTCTACGGCAGCCTGCAGGGCAAGCCGCGCGATGAGGTCGCCAACGATGTCCGCACGTTCTTCAACGCAAACCCGCAGGCGCACAGCGAACTTCAGGCAATCCGTCAGCCCATGACGGATTTCCGTGAGCGCTGCGGTCTCGAGCAGCCCGACCGTCCGCTGTTGGGCGACTGATGTCCGCCGTCTCGCCGCGCCCCCGTCGTAGGCTGGTCGCCGCCGCGCTGGCAGCAGCCGCCGTACCCGGATTGATCGCGGTCATCCCCGCCGGCACCGCCAATGCCGATGTCTGTTTCGGCGCCGGACGACGCATCACGGTCAGCGGATGCACCGACTTCGGTGCCGTCGCCCCGTACGCTCCGCCGCCGGCCTACTACGCGCCGCTGCCCGAGGACATGCCGCCACCACCGCCCCCGCCGCCGGTGCAGGGCTGCGTCGGCTGGAACGGCCGCTGGGTCAGCGCCAACACCTGCCGCTGAGCCCGCACCCGCCTCGGACCACGCCGGTCAGTACGCCCCTGCGGCAGCCGGCTGGTCCGCGGCGTCGGCGCGGCCGCGCAGGGCCCAGTGCAGACGCTTGGCCGCGGCCAACGCACCGCTGGGCGCGTGCGGCTGGCCGTAATGGATGAGCAGGGTCACGCGCCGCTGACCCGAGGCGATCGGCATGTTGGCGTGCAGGCTCCGATAGCCCCAAAACAGGTACACGTCACCGACGTTCATGTCGACGACGGTCGGGCCGTGACTGCGGCCGAGGCTCTCCATGATCCGCTGCCGGAATGTTGCGCTCTGGTGGACGATCTTCTCGAAGATGTTGACCAGCACCGAGCGGCGGAACGGCCGCTTGTTGAAGTAACCCACGAGCTCTCCCGATCGACCCGGCTCCGCGTCGGGGATGAACAGCGGGACCACCATCGTCACGACGCTGGCGTCGTAGTGGAACCACCAAGCGTCACCGTCGGCGTGCGGCCCGGCGACGATGCGCACCGCCGTGCCGGCCATTTCATGCGCGCGGTCCGGGAATCGCCGGCGCACGACACTGTCGAGAAATGTACGGACCGAATCGCTCGCCATGAATGCGTGAATCGATTCCAGGTGCCCATCCTGCGGCGAGAGGACGAAATGGTCTTTCTCGCCGTACTCCGCCAACCAGCGGTCGATTTCGGCCCGGGAATCAATCACCCAGTCCCATTGCACAGCGTTTGCTACCTGAGCGACGCCGGTCGCGTCCAACTGGCGCGCCACATCGACGGGATCACACGCGTTCATGTCAAATTCACACATTTGGACGGAAGTGTAGACAACGAGGTAACGGCGTTACCACGATTGCTGCGATTTGACATTTGTCCGGACGCGACCTCCCAATTCGGCGGGCGCGAGAACGATTCGTCAATAGCGTAAATATCGCGGAATTACCGCACTTCAAGCGCGGAAATCGAGTCCGCTCCCCCCGGGTCGCTACCCCTCGATCCGGGTGAGTCCCAGAACCGGAATTCTGCGGGTGGTCTTTCTCTGATACTCAGCGAAGTTCTCGAAGCGGCCGGCCTGCGTCGCGTAGACGCGGTCCCGTTCATCCCCCTGCAGCTCGCGCACCCGAACCCCGTACTTGTCGGGCCCGATTTCGACCGCCACCTGCTCGGGACGGGCCACCGCGTTGTGGTACCAGGCGGAGCTCGTGTCATTGCCGTTGTTGGACGCGAACACGTAGATCTCGTCGCCGTCAGACTTCTGATAGGCCATCGGGTTCTGCCGCGGCTGGCCGGATTTGGCGCCGACGGTGTGCAGGATCAGCATGTCGAACTGGGCGAACCAGCCATCGACCGCGCCCTTTTCGCGGATTTGCCTGATCACGTCGTTGTGGAAATCCGTCTCGTCCCCAGAAGCGCTCATGAATCCATCGTGCCGACATCATCCGCCTATGTCAACAAGATTGATATGCGGGCGGGCTCACGGCGCTGCGGTTGTCGAGATCCCGGCAAGCTAGACATCCCATAACCGGAGGCAGTGATCGTTGTTGCGCTACGGGAGTCAGGATGGACCTGGGCGCTAGTGAGTTGGCTAGCCCTGCCGGCTCTGACCAAGTTGGTGTCTCGCGCATCTCATCGCATCAAATCCGCAACCCGTACCGTTGCAGCCTTGGCCTGATCGATCGTGTACTCCTTGCCGATGAATTGAACCTTGAACGTTGGAGTGAAGTAGGTCAAGTTCACCTCACAACCTGGTTCGTATCGCTCAGCGCTCCCGTCATAGATGACGAAGACTGCGTCCGGTCGTTCTGGGCCGTCCGGTTTGGCTAGCGAGTGCGCCGGCATCATCGAAGTGGACGGATCCCAAACTCCCCGTTGGTCGAGGATCTCCTGCACGTTGGTCGGGCTGTATTTCGCTCCGATGAGGACACTCTTTCCGGTTGGCTTGTCTTCCCACCAACACGAGGCGCCATTCTCGGTATCTTCCTGTGTCAGAGCCATTTTGACGGGCTTCAGCTGTGCGACAAGGTCGTGAAGTGCTTCGCCAATCTGGGCGCAGGTCGGCAACCTGGGTGTGCTCGCGGCTGGCGGATCGCCGCCACCGGAGTTGTTGGCACCGCAACTCGTGGCCAAAAGGACCGCTCCAATCATGATCAGGGCGAGGATGGTGTTCCGCAGCATCGCGCGTCGAGTGGTGAACATGTTCTACGCACACCCTCTCGGAACAGACGAAGGGTAGGCGGTGACGATCTTCCCGCCACCACCGTCAATGATGACGTTCGCCCACAGCGTTTTTCCGGTCAATTGTCCGCCTTTGAGGATGTTCTTCTCAAAGAGGAGGTAGCCGATGACGAACGTTCCATTCGATTCGGCATAGCAGACCGTCATCGGGTGCCGCAGCGCCACCTCAATGCTGTGATCCGCGTTGTCACGCCAGTTGTACCTACCGTCAATTTGATCCCAATCGTATTCGTGGCTGTCGGCGATGTGGCGGTACCCGTACTTGAGGTTGCCGCAGTACAGGGTGGAGGTGCCTTCGACCATGGCGTGGCCGGGTGAGTTGATGGGTGCGCGAGCGAAGGTGCGCACCGTCTTGTCCTCCGGTGAGGTACGCCCGCATGCCCCCCAAGTCTGCCGTTCGGAAACATTGGGCGTTTTCGGTCCGCTGGTACATGCCTGCTGCAGCGCCGCGGCGTCAGCAGCTTTCGGGCCACCTTGGGGCTGACCACCCGGGTTCATCAACGCCGCAGGGTCGTCTGAATGTGGCAGGCCGAGGGCATGGCCCAGTTCATGGGCCAACACCGACGCCAACTCCTGCGCCGACAGGTTGTCCGGGTTGACCCGTATCCGTGCGGGGGCCGTATCACTACCAGAGGTGTATTCGGCGATGCCTACCTTGGGATCTCGGGAGACTTCGATCACCACCGTCGGCGAAACTCCGGTCGAGCTGGCGTCGCTGATGGGTACCGAGCCCGCACCCACCCATTCCTGGGCAGCCTGGCCTGCTGCAGCAGCCACCTCAGGACTCGCCGTATACGCCACTTGCCCGTTGGTCACCGCCGATGTATTCAGGGAGCAATCTGACTCTTGCCCTCGCTGTGGTTGTGTCGACTGCTGCGGCGGACTGGGCTGCTGCGCCGCATTTTGTGACGGCGCGGCCGAAGACTGCTGCTGCGGAGGAGTCGCTTGTGTTTGCAGGGGAGCGTCGTAGTCCGGAGGCTGGGATCCGTTAGCTGGCTGCAGCTGCTGCGGGTAGTTGGGGGCTTGGTTGTAGTCGCCTTGGCTGCCGGTTGGGGCTTGCGCCCCGGTCTGGTAAATATCGATGCCCCAGGACTGGTCCGGGGCGGGATACGAGCCGCTGTTGTATGCGCTTGGGCCACTGGGCATTCCGGGCGGCTCAAGGGGAAACGGCGGGCCACTAAAACCTCCACCAGAGCCGCCACCGGTCGGGCCGGTCGGAGGTTGACCCGTGGCACCGGGCAACACCGATACGCCGATACCCCCGGAACGTTCCCGGTCGATCACCACGATTCCGGCCAGCAACACCGCGGCCACGGACACCACGGCCATGGCGCGTTGCAAGGCACGCGGTGGTAGCCGCGTTCGTCCACTCACTGTGTCCCCCCAGCGTTGGCAAAATGCACCCCCCAGCGCATTTTCAGCTACCTTCACATACGCGGACTGGTGTGTCAATCGATGGAGCCGCGCCGAACGGTCACACACGTCATCACAAGTACTACCTAGGCTTATCTCCACCCAGAACGTCCTAGGGTTCGATTTGCACGACAAGGGTTCGCGTAGTGAGCAAACACGACCACAGTCGTCCCGGCCCCACGGGAAAAATTCACCCGCGAGCCAGCCACATGCGACTGATGGGTGCACATCGACTACGCCAGCATCACAATCACCGCTTCCACGCAAGCCCAAATACCGCCATCAACAGTTCGCCGTCTAGCATGAGTCGTCCCTTAGGGTTTTAGATACCTATTTCGATAGGTCCCCCGCCCCCGTAGCTCAGGGGATAGAGCACGGCTCTCCTAAAGCCGGTGTCGCAGGTTCGAATCCTGCCGGGGGCACTTTCCCGGTCCTACGCCGAGCGTGGGCCTTTCCGAGGCCCGTGTCGGCGTGTCGCCTCGTCAGCCCCCACGCTCGACGTAGGACGTTAACCCGGCAGGTAGATCAGCCTGGCCATGACCACCGTGATCACCATGGTCAGCGCCAGCAGGGGCACGCCGACTTTCGCGTAGTCCGAGAACCGGTAGCCGCCGGGTTCCATCACCAGCATGTTCGTCGGCGACGACACCGGCGTCACGAATGCGGCGGAGCAGGCGATGGCGACCGTCATCGCGAAGCCCTGCGGCGAGACGTGCAGCGCCTGGGCCGCTTCGATGGCCACCGGCGCGATGAGCACGGCGGTCGCGGAGTTCGAGATGAACAGGGCGACCAACGCAGTCACCAGGAACACCACGGCGAGCATGCCGGTCGGACCGAGGGCGCCGAGAGTATCCACCAAATGACGAGCGATCAGCGTCGTCGTGCCGGTCTTGGCCAGCGCCGTGGCCAGCGGCAACATCCCGGCGATCAGGACCAGCGTGTTCCAGCTGATCAACCGGTAGATGCTGTCGACGCGAACGCAGCCCGCGCCAACCATGGCCAGGGCCCCGAGCAGCGCCGCGTCGGCGCCGGGCAGCCAGCCGAAGGCCATGCACGTCACCATCGCGATGAGGATGCCCACCGCGGCGCGCGCCCGGCCCGGCGCGACCAACCGCTGTTCGTATTCGGCGGGCAAGTTCAACAGGATGAAGTTCCGGCGCGCATCGCTGAGCCGTTCGATGTCGTCCCAGTTGCCACCCACCAACATCGCGTCGCCGAAGTCGAGAGCGCGGCTCGCCAGGTCCTCGGTGATGCACTGACCACGGTGCCGGACCGCCAGGACCGTCACGTTGTGGGCGGTGGCCAGATCGAGTTCACCGAGCGTCATGCCGATCGACTTCGACTCGGGCGCCGGCATCACCTCGGCCACCCCGACGTTCTGCAGCACTTCGCGGCGCTCGTCCTCGGCGCGCGGACCGGTCACCTGGCAGCGCAGGTCTGCCGACACCGCAGCGGTCTGCCGTTCATCGACGAGCGTGAAGACGAGATCGCCTGCCTCGAATACGGTTTCCGGTCGCGCGGACAGGTACTGCGCCGCGCCACGGACGTGTTTCTCGAACCCGAGAAGGTCGAGGCCGTAGCGGTCGCGCAGCGGTTGTCGTTGCGCGGCAACCGATTGTCCGACCAGCGGTGAGTCCGCCGAAACGTGTAGCAGGTGCCACCGGGGCTTCAAACCGTAGGACGCGATGACGTCGAAAGTGGAGGGCTCCTGGGCATCGGGTGCGCCGGCCTTGTTGCGGCTCAAGAGGTTACGGCCGACGACGAGCATGAACACGACGCTTACCGCGAGTGTGACGACGCCGAACGGTGTGAAGCCGAAGAAGCCGAGCGTCGGCGCGATCCCCCGCTGGGTGAGGATGCTCTCGATG
>Ga0105237_10005561_pt1 | contig 14215 bp, 14 predicted proteins | sample KBSC24metaG_FD_81520 | JGI IMG/M metagenome (GOLD analysis project Ga0105237, IMG submission 81520) | Corn rhizosphere microbial communities from Kellogg Biological Station, Michigan, USA - KBS C2-4 metaG | ecosystem: Host-associated > Plants > Roots > Rhizosphere > Soil | place: Michigan, USA... | reverse complement strand
TCCTGCAAGTCTTCAGTCATGAGTCTGTCTCTTCCACCGCCGTTGCCAGGCGTTCGTTGTCGGGCCGGTTGCCGGTCCACGAAACCTGCAGCACTCCAAGCGGTTCTACTTGCTCGAATGCTACCGCCTGGGCCCTGAACAATTCGAGCAGCGCCAGGAACCGCCCGACGATCTCGAGCCCGCCCGTGCAGTCGCCGATCAGCTCGGCGAACGTCAACCACTGCCCGACGCCGCGCTGCTCGAGCAACGACAGCACGTGCTGTGCTTGTTCCGGCACCGACACCGCAGACGCGTGAAGGTGCTCGAGGCCGACCGTGGGCACCGGCCGTGGCGTGAACGCCGCCGCGGCGATCTGGGCGAACCGCTCGGCGTCCACCCCGAGCATCACCTCGGGCAACAGGTCTTCGTACCGGTCCTCCAGCGACACCGCCCGCGGGTAGCTGCGCAGCGCGGCGGCCTCCAGCTCGGCGAACATCACCGCGACGTGCTTGTACGCCCGGTACTGCAGCAGCCGGGCGAACAGCAGGTCGCGCACCTCGAGCAGGGCGAGGTCCTCCTCGTCGTGCACTTCGCCCGCGGGCAGCAGGCGCGCGGCCTTCAGGTCCAGCAGCGTGGCGGCGATCACCAGGAACGCCGTCGTCTCGTCGAGCTCGAGCTGTTTGGCGGCCGCCTTCGTGTAGGCGATGAAGTCGTCGGTGACGGTGTGCAGCGCCACCTCGGTGACGTCGAGCCGGTGCGCGAAGATCAGCTGCAACAGCAAGTCGAACGGGCCCTCGAAATTGGACAGCCGAACCCGGAAACCCTCTGCGGCGCCCTCCTCCGCAACGGCTCCGATCTCCGGTGTGGTCTCGGTGCTCACGCGCCCATCCGGTCGATGACCTCACGTGCGAGCATCCGATATGCTTGGGCGCCACTGGATTTCGGCGCCCACGTGGTGATCGGCTCGCCGGCGACACTGGTCTCGGGGAAGCGCACCGTCCGCGCGATCACGGTGTCGAAGACCAGATCGCCGAAACGCTCGAGCACCCGGGCCATCACCTCGCGGGCGTTGACAGTGCGGGTGTCGAAGCGCGTGATGAGGATGCCGCTGATATCCAGCCGGGGATTGAGCCGGTCGCGCACCTTGGCGACGGTATCGGTCAGCAGGGCCAGACCGCGCAGCGAGAAGTACTCGCACTCGGTGGGGATGATGACGCCGTCCGCGCAGGCCAGACCGTTGACGGTGAGCAAGCCGAGCGAGGGCTGGCAGTCGATCAGCACGTAGTCGTAGCGGTCGAGCACCGGATGCAGTGCCCGCGCCAGCGACTGCTCGCGACCCACCTCGTTGACCAGCTGGATCTCCGCAGCGGACAGATCGATGTTGCTGGGCACCAGGTCGAGACCCTTGACCCGGGTCTTGATCAGCACCTGGTCGATGGACACCTTCGGGTCGACCAACAAGTTGTGCACGGTGTGGTCGAGCTCATAGTGCGGCACGCCGAGGCCTGCCGACAGCGCGCCCTGCGGGTCGAGGTCGACCAGCAACACGCGACGGCCGTACTCGGCGAGGCTGGCGCCCAGGTTGATCGTCGACGTCGTCTTGCCGACGCCGCCCTTCTGATTGCACATCGCGATCACCTTGGCCGGCCCGTGCACACTCTTCGGCTTCGGCTCGGGAATCACCCGCGGCGGGCGTCCGGTGAGGCCGGCAACGTCTCCTGCGTCGTCGCTCATGCCAGACCATCGCTGATCAGACAACCCACACCCATGGCGAACATCCGGTGAAGTCTAACGGTTGAGCTGGCCCGCAACGGCCAACCCGCGGGCAACGTGGCCGACAGATCCGCCGGTGACGGGCCTAGGCTGGCGATCATGAGCCTGAAGCAGCGCCTCCCGTTCCTGCGCTGGTCGTTTCTCCGACTCGCGATGGGCGTCCGCAACATCTCGACGACCGGCCAGGTCGGCGACGGGCGCGAGGCCGCTGCCGTCGAGTACGTCCTCGCCAACTCCAGCAAAGGCGACATCGACGGCGTCCTTGCCGCGATCGACGAATTCGCCTACGAGCAGTCGTTTCTGATCAACGTGGGCGACGAGAAGGGCGCCCTGCTCGACGCCGCCGTCGCGCGGGCGAACCCGACGCTTGCACTGGAGTTGGGTACCTACGTCGGCTATGGCGCCCTGCGGATCGCGCGCGCCGCGCCGAAAGCCAAGGTGTATTCCGTCGAGCTGGCCGACGCCAACGCCGTCAACGCGCGCCGGATCTGGGAGCACGCCGGGGTCGGCGACCGCGTCACCTGCGTCGTCGGCACCATCGGCGATGGCGGCACCACCCTGGACGCGCTGGCCGCCGCGCCCGGCTTCGGCGTGGGAACCCTCGACTTGGTGTTCATCGATCACGAGAAGAGCGCCTACCTCACCGACCTGCACAGCATCATGGACCGCGGCTGGCTGCACGCCGGCACGATCGTCGTCGCCGACAACGTCAAGATCCCCGGAGCTCCGAAGTACCGCGCCTACATGCAGGAACAACAGGGCACGGGATGGAACACCGTCGAGCACAAGACCCACGCCGAGTACCAGACGCTGATCGCGGACCTGGTGCTGGAGTCCGAATACCTGGGGTGAAACTAGCGCGCCCGCGGGTGCGCTCCGGCCCACACCTCGCGCAGCGCATTGACCGTGACCATGGTGTAGATCTGCGTCGTGGTCACGGACGCGTGGCCGAGCAGTTCCTGCACGACGCGGACGTCGGCGCCGCCCTCGAGCAGATGCGTCGCGAACGAGTGCCGCAGGGTGTGCGGTGACACGGCGGCCGAGATCTTGGCCCGTTCGGCGGCGTCCTGCAGCACCTGCCAGGCGCTCTGCCGGGACAGCCGCCCACCCCTGACGTTGAGGAAGATCGCGGGTGTGGCCTTGCCGCGCCGGGCCAGGTCGGGGCGGCCGCGCACCAGGTAGGCGTCCAGAGCGCTGACGGCGGGCCTGCCGATCGGGACCAGCCGCTGCTTGCCGCCCTTGCCGCGCAGCAGGACCGACCGGCTGTGGGTGTCGACGTCATCGACGTCGAGGCCGACGGCCTCCGAGATCCGCGCACCGGTCGAATACAGCACTTCGAGCAGTGCCCGGTTGCGCAGGGTGAGCGGGCCGTCGGTCTCACTGTCGCCGCCTGCGCCGTCCAGGAGCGCGAGCACGTCGTCGACCGAGAGGCTCTTCGGCAGCCTGCGACTCGGCGTCGGGGGCTTCACGGCGCGCGCGACGTCGAGGTCGGTCAGCCCCTCGGCTGCCGCGAAGCGGTGCAGGCCGCGCACGGCGATCAGGGCGCGGGCCGCGGAAACGGCGGAGAGCGCGACGGTGCCGGTGTCGGGGTCGCCCTTGCGCAGCGCAACGAGGAACTCGCTGACGTCGGGTTCGGTGACGTTGCGCAAGTCGTCGACGCCGCGTGTCGCCAGGTGCTCTGAGTAGCGGCGCAGATCGCGGCGGTACGAGCTCAGGGTGTTGGCGGCCACGCCGCGCTCGATGGCCAGGTGATCGAGGTAGCCCTGCAGCTGATCGTCCAGCGTTCGGACGCCCGCGATGGTCATCGCTTGCGGGCCCGGAACTTCGACGATCGGTCCACCCACGGCGCGTCGACCGTGCGCAGCGTCGCCGGATCGCCCATCGCGTGGGCGGCCAGAATCCCGGCGACCGCAAGCGAGTTCACGATCTCGCCCGTCAGAACCATCTGGACGGCGTTGTCCAGCGGTACCCGCTTGACCGTCAGGTCGGCTTCCTCGTCGTGCGCCTCTGGCCGTCCGACCTCGGTCAGCCCGGTGGCCAGGAACACCCGCACGCTCTCGTCGCTGAAGCCCGGCGCGGAGATGATGTCGACGAGCACTCGCCACTGCGCGGCGGCCAGGCCGGCCTCTTCCTCGAGTTCACGGGCAGCGGTGTCGTGCGGCGGTTCGTCGCCCATGTCCAACAGCCCGGCGGGCAGTTCCCACAGCCGACGGCCGACGGGGTGGCGGTACTGGCGCACCAGCACGACGTTGCGCTCGTCGTCCAGGGCGACGATGGCGACGGCGCCATAGTGCTCGACGACTTCACGGCGGGCGGTGTTGCCGCCCGGCATCCGCACCTCGTCGGCCCGGAGCGCGAAGATCTTTCCGACGTAGAGGGTTTCGCTGTCGGCGGTCTCGAAGTCGTGCTCAGCCACGATGCACGGGCTCTTGCACACGCTGCCCGGCATCCTCGAGGTGCTCGGCACCGGCTGTCTGCTCCTCGCGCAAGCGCTCGTCGCCGTTCGCGCGCTGCTCCGATATCTCCATCGGCAACCGCTCGGCGGCCTTGTAGTCGAGCGCCGCGCCGATGAAGCCGACGAACAGCGGGTGTGGTCGGGTCGGCCTGCTCTTGAGCTCGGGGTGGGCCTGCGTGCCGACTACGAACGGATGGACGTCGCGCGCGTACTCGACGAATTCGACCAGGTGACCGTCCGGCGACGTACCGGAGAACTTCAGACCGCTCTTGGCGATGCTGTCGCGGTAGGCGTTGTTGACCTCGTATCGGTGCCGGTGCCGCTCGGACACCTCGGTGGCCTGATACGCCTCGGCCACAATCGATCCCGCTTCGAGGACGGCGGGGTATGCGCCGAGGCGCATGGTGCCGCCGAGATCGGCGTCACCCGCGACGGCATCGCGTTGGTCGGCCATGGTCGAGATCACCGGATCGGGGGTCTTCGGGTCGAATTCCGCGGAATTGGCGCCCTTGATGCCTGCGGATCGGGCCGCCTCGATGACGATGCACTGCAGACCAAGGCACAGCCCAAGCACCGCAAGCCCGTGCCTACGGGCGTAGCTGATGGCGCCGATCTTGCCCTCGATGCCGCGGATGCCGAACCCGCCGGGGATCAACACGCCGTGCACGTCGTTGAGCACGGTGGCGGCGCTTGCGTCGGTCTCGCAGTCGTCGGAGGCCACCCACCGGATCTCGACCTTGGCGTGGTGCGCGAACCCACCGGCCCGCAGCGCCTCGGCCACCGACAGATACGCGTCGGACAGGTCGATGTACTTGCCAACCAGCGCGATGCGCACGGTCTCCTGCGGCTCGTGCACCCGGCGCAGCAGGTCGTCCCACTCGGTCCAGTCGACGTCGCGGAACGGCAGGTTGAGCCGCCGCACCACGTAGGCGTCGAGCTCCTCGCGGTGCAGCACCTTGGGGATGTCGTAGATCGACGGCGCGTCGGGCGTCGAGATGACCCCGTCGATGTCGACGTCGCACATCAGGGCGATCTTGTTCTTCAGCGGCTCCGGCACGTCGCGGTCGCACCGCAGGATCAGCGCGTCGGGCGAAATGCCGATGCTGCGCAGCGCGGCGACCGAGTGCTGGGTGGGCTTGGTCTTCAGCTCGCCCGACGGGGCCAGGTAGGGCACCAGCGAGACGTGCAGGAAGAACACGTTGTCCCGGCCGACCTCGTGGCGCACCTGGCGGGCGGCCTCGAGGAACGGCAGCGACTCGATGTCGCCGACGGTGCCGCCGATCTCGGTGATCACCACGTCCGGACGGTTTCCGTCGGCGTCGGGCTGACCCATCGCCAGGATCCGGCTCTTGATCTCGTCGGTGATGTGCGGGATCACCTGAACGGTGTCGCCGAGGTACTCGCCGCGGCGCTCTTTGGCGATCACCGACGAATACACCTGCCCCGTAGTGACATTCGCCCATCCGGAGAGGTTGCGGTCGAGGAACCGCTCGTAGTGCCCGACGTCGAGGTCGGTCTCGGCGCCGTCCTCTGTGACGAACACCTCACCGTGCTGGAACGGGTTCATCGTTCCTGGGTCGACGTTGAGATAGGGATCGAGTTTCTGCATCGTCACCTGCAGACCACGCGCCGTCAGCAGCTGTCCGAGACTGCTTGCGGTGAGGCCCTTGCCGAGAGACGACGCCACACCCCCGCTGACGAACAGATGCTTGGTCGCGGTCTGCGGATGCTTGCGTAACGATGGCAAGTGCAACCTCCGTGGCCGATGGGGCAGGACTTACTTTTCCAAGCTGTGGCCTGGCTGGGGGCCTGCCGACCCACGGAATCTCACCCTAACACCGACTCCGACAAGCTGTCGTTGCCGCGCCGGTGGCGACAGCTACTGAGGCACCGTCACGGCGGTCGCGCCCTGCCCGATGCCGTATTGGCCCGGCCTGCCACCGCCTGCCAGTTCCTGCAACGCGAGCACGGTGGTGATCCTGCCGGATTGGGCGTCGATGTCGTCGACGGTGCTCACGGCGCCGGTGAGTGCCGGGTCGGATCTGGTCACGGCGACGGCGGCCGTGCCCAACGCGGAACCGTCGCGCCCCGCCACGACGGTGCCCGCTCCGTGCGGGGCCAGGCCAGCGGCGAGGCGGGCGACGGTGGCACCCTGATTACCCGCGTCCTCCCCCAGCCCGCCTCCGGTGACGATCAGCGCGGTGTCGGCGGCGCCGACCCGCTGGCTGCCGTAGGTGATGAAACCGGTGTCGCGCAGCGCCGTCAGCACGGCGTCGCGCTGGGCGTCGTCGACGGCCGGCGCACCCGGCGCCTTGTCCCGCAGCAGAGCGATGCCAAGAAGATCACCGGCCTGCGAACCCTGATCCACCGACTTGGTGTTCAACTGTCGCCCGGCCGGCACGATCGGCGAATTCACCACCGACAGCAGCTTCTCCGCCGAGTTGGCATCGACGAATTCCTGGGTCAGCCCGACGGTGCCCGACACCGTGCCTCCTGCCGAACCGATGAAGCGGGTCAGCGCGTCGACGTCGTCGTCGGCGGCGTCAGGGGTGCGGAACACCACCACCGACTTCCCCGTCAGGGCATCGCGCAGAATCCGCGGCGACATCTGGGCATCGAATTCCCCAGCTGCGCTGAGCTTTTCGTTCAGCGCGTTCTTGTCGTCGGTCAGGCCGTTGATCTGGTTCTGCATCTCGTGCTTGTCGTCGCGCAGGCCGGAAAGCAGCGTGTTCGACAGCAGGCCGGAGCCCAATGCCACGCCGACGGCCAATGCCAGGAAGACCGCGGCCAGCGAAATGGCATGCGAGCGTAGGGAAATCATGGTGCTCCTAGTGCCCCTAGGTGACGATGCCCTGCACCCAGAGCAGGAACCGATCCCAGTAGTCCGAGACCCATTGCAGGACAGCGGCATCGGCGCGCGACACCCACAGGGCCACGATGACTGCCAGCAGCATGGCCAGCACCAGAAGGGCGATGGCGCCGCCGGAGACCCGGCTGCGGTAGAGCGTGGCGACGGCCTTCGCGTCGACCAGCTTCTCCCCCACCTTGAGGCGGGTGAGGAAGGTCGACGGGTTGCTCTGCTGGCGGGTGCGGTCGAAGAACTCCTCGATGCTCGCGGTGTGGCCCGCGGTGACGATCAGCGATGCGCCGTGGTGATCGGCAAGCAGCAGCGCCAGGTCGGCAGCCGAACCGGCGGCAGGGAACGTCATGGCGCCGACGCCCAGGTCCTGGATGCGTTCGAGACCCTTGGCGTGACCGTCCGCGTCGGCGGGCAGCACCACCTGGGCGCCCGAGCGGAGCACCTCGACGCTCATGGCCTCGGGATCACCGACGATCAGCGCGGGTCGGTAGCCGCCCCTGCGCAGGATGTCGGCTCCCGTGCCGACGCCGATCAGCACCGGCTGGTACTCCTTGATGAACGGCTTGAGCGCCTTGAGGTCGTCGGCGGCGTTCGGCTCCTCGGCGACGATCACGACGTGCCTGCGGTGCAGGTCGACGTCGATGTCCGGGATGCCCATGCCGTCGATCAGCAGCGGGCTCTCGCTGCGAATGAACTCGATGGTGTTTCCCGCGAACGCCTCGAGGTGCGCGACCAGTCCGCTCTTCGCCTCGTGCATCAGTTCGTGGATCGCCTCGGCGGTGCGTTCGGTGCCGAGTGCGAGCCTGCGGTCACCGGTGTAGACCCCGCCGTTGTGCAGCCGGATCCGCGCGCCGTCCTTGATCTTCTTGAAGATCTCGGGGCCCGCGTCGTCGATCAGCGTCACGCCGTTGGCCACCAGCACCTCGGGGCCCAGGTTCGGGTAGCGACCCGAGATCGACGGCGAGGCGTTCACGACGGCCACGATGTCGGCCTCGACGAGTGCGTCAGCGGTGATGCGATCGAGGTCGAGTGCATCGATCACGACGATGTCGCCAGGCCCGATGCGTCTCAGCAGCCGATCGACGTCCCGGTCGACGCGGGCGGTACCTGCGACACCCGGTCGGGAGGCGGCATTACGCGAGAGAAGCGCTGACATCTTCATTTGGGTGATTCTGTCGGCCAACCCTCAGGTAGAGGTGGAGGCGCGCCGTAACACCAGCCTCACAAGTTACGTTCTGTCACATCTGCAACACAGTTGCACTTTTGGTCCTCGCGTCCGCAGGTGCACTTCTGCTCCTCGCGTCCGCAGGTGCCCTATTGCTCCTCGCGTCCGCAGTCAGGTCGCGGTGTCGACCCGAGCCGCCTCGAGAAGTTCACGCGCATGCGCCCGCCCGCTGTCCGATTCGCCGAGTCCGGCCAGCATCCTGGCCAGCTCGGCGACGCGATCGTCGTCGTCGAGTCGCCGCACCACGCTGGACTTGCTGCGCCCGGCACCACTGTCGACCACGAGGTGGACGTCGGCGTAGGCGGCAACCTGCGGCAGGTGCGTGACGACGATGACCTGGTGCGTGCGCGCCAGCCGTGCCAGCCGGCGCCCGATCTGAACCGCCGCGCGGCCACCGACGCCCGCGTCGACCTCGTCGAAGACCATCGTGGTGCCCTCTGCGGACGCGGCAAGCACCACTTCGAGCGCCAGCATGACGCGGGACAGCTCACCACCGGAGGCGCTCTTCGCCAGCGGGAGCACGTCGGACCCGGAATGCGGCGTGAAGCCGAACTCGACGGCATCCACACCGTCGTGTCCGGCGTGCACCGTCTCGCCGGACGGCAGCTCCAGCGGCGCCGAGTCGTCGGCCCGTGCGAGGAGCGGCGTCACCGAGATGCTGAAACCTGCGCCCGCCATGGCCAGGCCCGCCAGTTCGGCGGTGACGGCCTTGGCCAGAGCCTTTGCGGCCTTGGCGCGGACCTTGGTGAGTTCCGCTGCGGCCTCGACGAGGGTCACCCGCAGCTCGTCGACCTTCTGGTCCAGCGCCGCAAGGGTCTCCTCCGAGACGTCGAGCTGCGCCAAGCGATCTCGCGCGTCACGGGCCCAGTCGAGCACGCCGTCGATGTCCGCCGCGTACTTGCGGGTGAGGTTGCGCAGCTCGCCTTGGCGAGACAGTTTGGTCTCCAACGTGCTTGCGTCGCTTGGTAACTCGGACAGGTAGCCGCCGAGCTCGGTCGACACGTCGCCGATCACGGCGAGCGCGTCGCCGAGCCGGCCACCCAGCGCACGGAGTGCCGTGTCGTCGGTCGACTCCAGCGCCGTCTTCGCGTGCGCGACGCCGTCGACGGCCGACGTCGCTCCGGTCTCGGCCACCTCGTCCAGTTGGCCCGACAGCGCCGCCCTCGCGGATTGCGCGGCCTCGCGCAAAGCGTCCAGCTCGGACAGCCGCCGAATCTCGGTCACCAGCGCTTCGTCCTCGCCAGGGTCCGGCGCGACGGCGTCGATCTCGGTGAGCCCGAACTGCAGCCGGTCGGCTTCCTGTGTCAGTTCCCGTGCGCGCTGCCTGCGGTCCGCGAGGTCTCGACGGGCCGCCACCCATTCGTCGCGGATGCTGCGATAGCGCGTCAGGCGGGCGTCCCCGTCGATGAACCGGTCCAACGCGCCGCGCTGTTCGTCGGGCCGCATCAGCCGGAGCTGATCGTTCTGGCCGTGCAATGCCAGCAGTTCAGTGGTGAAGGTACTCAACGACTTTGCCGGCACGCTGCGGCCGCCGAGGAAGGCCCGCGACGGGCCGTCCTTGCTGACCGACCTGGCGGCGATCACGCTGCCGTCGTCGTCCCGCTCGGCGCCAGAGGAGTCCAGGATGTCGTCGACCCGGACCGACACGTGCTCGCCGACGTCGGTCGTGGTGAACCGACCCTCGACGACGGCACGTTCGGAACCCGACCGCACCCGGCTCGCGTCCGCACGTCCACCCCCGAGCAGGTGCAGCCCGGTGACGACCATCGTCTTGCCCGTTCCGGTCTCCCCGGTCAGGACCGTGAGGCCACGGTCGAACTCGGCGGTGGCGGCGTTGATGGCGCCAAGCGCCTCGATCCTGATCTCGGCAAGCACTACTGGCCGCGCCAACCCGTGACCGGCAAGCGGAACTTGCGCACCAATCGGTCGGTGAACGGGGCGCTGTCCAACCGCACCCACTTCAGCGACGTCCCGCACCGCGTGACCTCGAGGCGTCCACCGGCAGGCACCACCATCTCGCGGCGACCGTCGCAGAACACCATCGCGTCGTGCCCGTCCGCCTCGACCTCGATCGCGATCGACGCGTCGGGGCTGGTCACCATCGGGCGGGCGAACAAGGCGTGAGCGTTGTTGGGCACCACCAGGATCGCCTCGAGATCGGGCCATAGAATCGGGCCGCCCGAGGAGAACGCGTACGCCGTCGACCCGGTCGGCGTCGACACCAGCACGCCGTCGCATCCGAACGAGGACACCGGGCGGCCGTCGACTTCGAGCACCACGCCGAGCACGCCGAGCCTCGGCCCCTTCTCGAGGCTGGCTTCGTTGAGCGCCCAGCCGCGATGGGCGATGCGCCCATCGACGCGCACGACGATGTCGAGGGTCATGCGCTCCTCGACGCGGTAGTCGCGCTCGATGACGTGATCCAGGACCGAGTCGATGTGGTCGGTCTCCGCCTCGGCGAGGAATCCGATCCTGCCGAGGTTGACGCCGAGCACCGGAATCTCGACGTTGCGCGCCAGCTCCGCAGCACGCAGGAACGTGCCGTCACCGCCCAGCGCGAGCACCAATTCACAGCCCTCGGCGGCGCGTTCGTCGGCGTCGACGATCTCGATGCTGGAGCCGAGGCTGCGCAGGGCGTCGGGCACCTGCTGCAGACCGTGGTCGACCGCCTCGGCCGCCAGCACGCGCAGGCCGATGCCCTGCGCGGCGAGCGCCTTCTCCACCCGACGGGCAGTCTCGGTGGCCTCCTCGCGGCCGGTATGGACCACCAGCAGGATGGTGCGTTCGGTGGTCACTGAGGTCCCTCCGCGACGGCGGCCGCCACGGCGGCCGCCAGTGCGTCACCGACGAGCGGCGTGTCGGTGCTTGCCCGCAACCGCAGGAAGTACTCGACGTTGCCGGACGGGCCTGGCAGCGGGCTCGCGGTGACATCGACGGCGTGCCAACCCAGTTCGGCGGCGCGGTGCGCGACCCCGAGCACCGATTCGGCCCGCAGCCCTGGGTCGCTGACCACTCCGCCTGGGCCGACGCGACTCTTGCCCACCTCGAACTGTGGCTTCACCATGGGAACGATATCGGCGTCCTCGGACGCGCACGACACCAAGGCGGGCAACACGGTGGCCAGCGAGATGAACGACAGGTCCGCCACGACCAGGTCGACGGGTCCGCCGATGGCGTCGGCGGTGAGTTCGCGCACGTTGGTGCGTTCCATGACGTGCACCCGGGGATCGGACCGCAGGGGCCACGCCAGCTGGCCGTAGCCGACATCTGCCGCCACCACTTCGCGCGCGTCCCTGTCCAGCAGGACCTCGGTGAAACCGCCGGTCGACGCGCCCGCGTCCAGACAGCGACGGCCCGCCACGGGCACGCCGAAGGCGTCGAGTGCGCCGATGAGTTTGTGGGCGCCTCGCGACACCCAGTTGCGTTCGTCCGCGCCGGAGACGGTCAGGCTGGCGTCGATGGAGACGGCCGTCGCGGGCTTGGCCGCAGGCATGCCGTCGATCCTGACCCGCCCGGCGCCGATGAGCTCGGCGGCCTGCTGGCGCGACCGCGCCAGGCCACGCCGAACCAGCTCCGCGTCAACGCGGGTACGTCGAGGCACGTGTGCTCACCCGCCGAATCCGTAAGACGCCACACCCCCGCCCGAGGCTGCATCAACTTCCCCGGTCGCTGCGCTCCTGTCCACGGACTCCAGTGCCTGTACCAAGAGGTCGTGCGCCTGCTCAAGGCGCTCGGCGATGTCCTCCACGTCGGAGTCGGCTGCGTCCGCCTCCGGCAGCACCGCAAGCAACGAAGTGATCTCTGAACGGATCTGGTCGGGATCGGTAGTCATCTCGCGATTCACGCTAGCCGATTCACGGCAAGGTGCGAAGCAGCGACCAGCGCTCCAGTGCCTGGTGTGCGGTGTCGTCGCCACCGGCGACGGCGAACGCCCGCCCGTCCAATCCGGCATCCCAGATGGCGCTCGCGGTCGCGCGCACCACCGTCAGGGGGTCCTGCGCATCCTGCCCGGTCCAGTGCACGGTCACGGCGCCGGGTGCGACGTCGACCCGCCACGCCGGATGCGGTGCGACCCGCAGCGTGCTCGCGGTGTCGTTGAGCGAGCGCAGATCGTCGGCGACGTAGCGGGGGCGCTCCCCGGGGATGGCGTAGACCATGTCCGCCGCCGTGTTGACGCCGGTGAGCACCATCAGACTCGGCAGCCCAGCGGCGTTGGCGCCTGCCATGTCGGTGTCCATGCGGTCGCCGACCACCAAGGGGTTGTCGAACCGTCCGCGGGCCAGCGCGTCGTTCAGCAATGTGGGTTCCGGCTTTCCCGCCACCTGCGGGTGCTGGTCGGTCGCCGTGCACAGGGCAGCGACCATCGAGCCGTTTCCTGGCAGCAGGCCGCGCTCGGACGGCAGGGTGCGGTCCACGTTGGCCGCCACCCACAACGCACCGGCACGGATGGCCAACGCCGCCTCGGCAAGTTGGGCCCAACCCGTCTCCGGCGAGTGCCCCTGTACTACACCAACGGGATCATCCGAGAACTGCCGGACGGGACGCAGCCCTGCGTTGCGGACCTCGTCGGCCAGCGACTCTGTACCCACGACGAGAACCGTTGCCCCCGCCGGCAATTGGGCCGCCAGCAGCCGTGCCGCGCTCTGAGCGCTGGTGACCACGTCGTCGGGTTTCGCGGTGAACCCCATCGCAATGAGGTGTTCGGCCACCGCGCCAGGAGCCCGCGACGCGTTGTTCGTCACGAACAGCTTGCGCGCCTCGATGGTGGCTAGCGTGTCGACCGAACCCGGCGTCGGTTCATCGCCGCGGAACACGGTGCCGTCCAGGTCGAGGAGCAGGCAGTCATGCTCCTGAGCGAGCGTCGTCACGTCAGGACAGCTCCGTGATGCGTTCTTCGGCATCGGTGACGCCCTCGACGTCGGCGGCCGCGGTGTTGATGAACCAGTCCAGCGCCTCAGCCTTCCGGCCCAGCACGAGCAGCGTGTCGGCGTAGACGTAGAAGAGCCTGGCCGTGGTCGTACCCGTCTGGGTGGGATCCAATGGCGGTGTCGACAGGATGGCCAGCGCCTGTTCGTTCTGTCCGAGGTCCGACCTTGCCCCGGCGACCACGATGCGCAGTTCGTCGGCGTCGTCACCGGTGAGTTCAGCGGCTTCGGGGCTCTTGGCCAGTTCGATGGCCCGTTCGGGCCTTCCGACGCCGCGCTCGCAGTCGGCGATCAACGGAAGCAGGGCCGACTTGCTGCCCATCCGGCGGGCGGCGCGCAGCTCCGCCAGTGCCTGCGCCCAGTCGCCGCAGTGATAGGCCGCGATGCCGACGGCCTCGCGGACGGCAGCGATTCTGGCCGCTCGGTTGCGAGCCGCCTTGGCATGTTCGAGCGCAGCCTGCGGGTCGTCGTCCAGGAGCTCGCCTGCCGCAACCAGGTGGCGCGCAACGTAATCCCCGGTGGCCTTGTCCAAGGTGATCAATTCACGGCGGACGTCGGGTGCCAATTGCCTGGCCTCGATCGAGGCCGGCAAAGGAGGGCCGCCAGGCTTGGATGCGTCACCCGCATCATGCGTCCTCGGCTGTGCGCGTCGTGCCCGATCCGGGCTCGACGAGCGTGGCGTACCGCGACGATCGCGGGGCCCGCGATGCGGACCGCCGGCGTTGGACGCTCGCCGCGGAGGTCGCTCCTCGCTGCCGTCCTGCTTGTCGCTAGCCACGTCTGCCTTACCTCTTCCCTTGACCGTCCCGCAAAGGATACGGGGCCACTCCACACTTCGCGAAGAAGGACGAATTGAATTCGTCCAGTCGCCAAATGGAAATCACCCCCCACCGGGGTGGTGGGGGGTGATTCCTAATGGGTGTTCGGCGGTGTCCTACTTTTCCGACCGTGTGGTCAGTATCATTGGCGCTGGTAGGCTTAGCTTCCGGGTTCGGGAT
>Ga0105237_10005559_pt1 | contig 14217 bp, 11 predicted proteins | sample KBSC24metaG_FD_81520 | JGI IMG/M metagenome (GOLD analysis project Ga0105237, IMG submission 81520) | Corn rhizosphere microbial communities from Kellogg Biological Station, Michigan, USA - KBS C2-4 metaG | ecosystem: Host-associated > Plants > Roots > Rhizosphere > Soil | place: Michigan, USA... | reverse complement strand
GTGAGCCATCATATACACATTTTTCCCCGCAGCAATGCACAGTGGGCAGCCTCAATACAAGTGCGCAGCATACGAGTGATTCCTATAATGTATATAGAATTCTCTATGTCCGTCATTTGTCTCTCGCTTTTATTGTTCTCTCTTTCAAATCTACATGTCAGTAGCCTGACTGACCCTGTCCTGCCTCTGTAGATGATGCTCTGCCTATACGGAATCCTGCCCGCCATATCCCATTCACTACATCACCCTCACTCTTACGCAAGACGACATTCTGCAAACCCAAAGTACCCCTTCACCTTCTCCAGAACCCTTCAAATTTTGGGTCGATTTCACACACACGGTCCATTTCCACAATTGACTCCTCGCATAAACAGCCTCCACAACCTCAACGGGCTCGCCGTACTGTAGTGCGGACAATCTATGGACAGAAGGTCTGGCGTAGCTTCCCTTCTCATTTTTATTGTGTCGGCTCCAGCTCAGTCAGAGTGGTGAAAACCGCAAAACCACCCCGTTGGCCCCTACTATCAAGGCCACCCTCCACCGAACCTCACAGTGGCCCCAAGTACTCATCAACTGGAGCTTCCAAAATCCATCCCCTTAATCATCTTAACGCCTCAGGCGAGGCACACATGGTTTCAATTGCAAATAAGTTCCCTACCACCCGTTCTGCAACGGCCACATCTCTGCTGATCTTCTCCACACCCGAGGCCTACGAATCGCTGATTGCCGCCCGGCTGGGAAAGGGCGATGCTATAGCGGTTGCTCGAATCGCCGGCATTCAAGCAGCGAAGAAGACATCAGATTTGATCCCTCTTGCACACCCCTCCTTGGCAATCACCGGTGTCAGCATATCTATCGAGCCATTTGGAAGCGGACGTACGCCTAACGACCACCGGATACCATTGAACTACAGAGGCTTACACAATCGCGGTGGTGTCTACATCGAGGCAACGGTTGACTGCGAGGGAAAGACCGGAGTTGAGATGGAGGCCATGATGGCTGCCTCAGTAGCCGGGCTCACCATGTACGACATGCTGAAGGGGGTCGACAAAGCCATGACCTTGACCGAGGCTCGAGTTCTCAAAAAATCTGGTGGCAAGAGCGGTGATTGGAGTTACAATTACAAATCGAGGGGCATTGTAAAGGCCAGTGATACAAGGGAAGGCCGTAGCGAGAAGGACGTTTCGCAAAATTTTAAGCCTTTGATAGAGCGGCAACGGCAAGAGGAGAAAAACCAATGCATACCCAACAACGACCACGCCATATCTCCCACACTACCCACCGCCAACACCATCACCACCGACATGAACCACAATGTAAACCACAACAACGACCACACCACAGCCTCACCAACCCCGACCCCAACCCAGTCCCCTTCCTCGCCCCCTTCCCAAGCGCCAGAGCCACCGCAGCCACCATCACCACCATCACCAACACGCGAACAAATAATCCAAGAGCGCGTCCTAACCCGCCAGCACGAAATCGACCACGGGCGGCTCGTGCCCGCCGAGTCGATCACGCCATCAGCCGACGTGCAAACGATCTTGGCTGAAGCCAGCAAGCAACTGTCACCTGAGCACGGTGACGACGACGCGACATACCAGCGCGCACTAGCCGTCGTCAAGCGCGGCTATGTCACCGCCAACGACCTGCGCAACGCGCGTATCCGCGAGTGGCTGAAGCGGAATCTCGAGAATGGGCTGGAGATTCCCTTAGGGCCTGCACGCTAAATGCAGATTGACGGACGGCTTGATGGATGAATAGATGTCGGTATGGGATGGGACTTCGCCTTTCTTATATAAATCCGTTGGAAACGTTGAGCATAAAGGAATGCGCACGTTCACTCCATACGGAGCGAGCCCGTGGCCCCAAGAGAGCCCCCGGCCCACTTTTTCTTCTTCTTTTCAAATGTTTTTGCAAAGGAGCACGAACTTATCAACGATACCCGAACCAAGGATAGATTGGAAGGGCCAAACTAACTAGGTAGTTTGGGAAAACTGGGACCCAGCCAACCTGGGATTTCTCGCACGTTTTCCTTGAGAGCGTTCTGAGTACGAGCACAGCAGCTATCTATCTAATTTGAGGCGTCCCTGAGGGCCCATCTGCGTAGTGAGGGCTATTTCAGGTCATTGGCTCATGCAAGCACTGCAGAAGCCATGCGGTGCCGATGTGATGAGTAGCGTGATCGAGAGAGAGTATAGGACATATATGTACTATAGTATAGTTAGTGTACGTGTATAACAAACATTTCAATATCGTAAATTGGAAAGAGAAGTGTGTATCTAGGCTAGTTGAGTCTCCTATCGTGGCCTTCGAGCTTCCATTTGCAGTGACGGCTCGCGCAGTTGGGAGATAAAGCATACATAACACCGTGAGGTTTGGACGAGCCTCGCGTTCGTAGATCATATCTCCACCGCTCCGTATGCTGCGAACTCTGAGAACTCTGGGGTCGGAATCCTACCAGAGGGGCCACTCATGTGCAATGCCAATCGCTCGAACTCGTTCGTCCCTCTCTTCAACGATCAGCCGGGTGAGCTCAGCCGTGATAGCGCCATGATGCTCTCCATCTCGATTTCGGTACAATTCTTGCTGCCTTGACAAAAAGTGTCCCCTACCAGCGCTCCGGATCTCGCCTTCAAATATCCAACCAAAATGGTGCACCATTTCCCGGATAGCCCGTGCTACAGAGCGAGGCGGAGGTATACCAACTAATCTAAAGGCAGCAGTATAAAGGTTTTCACTTACTATAAGTCCTTCAGAATCCCTGATTGCAATGCTCTCTCTTGCCTTTTCAGGCTTGTCTGGATATGGTTGAGCTTTCCATTTTTGAATAACGTCTTCCATGCTAACTTGAAGGCACGACCCATGGCGGGATTGCCTTGCGCCTTTGAGAATTTGAGTTTATTGAGCTCAATCCTAAGCAAGTCGGCAGCTGTCGAGGCATCTTTGGCGACATTTTGGAGCCTCGTGGTACGTGTCGAAGCCGGCTGACTTTTCATGGCTGCGTCCAGTTCCTTGTTTGCTGTCATAACATCCTTCGCGTATTTCTGAATCAAGTCGTTCTCATCGAGCGAACCTCGCTCATGTAAAGTCTTGCAGACTCGTACAACTTCGATTGCTTGCTCAATGATCTGAGCAACATTGCGAAGCGAGGCTGAGGGCATTAATCGGGGCCATTGTAATCCTACTGCAAATAGCGAATTCTCCAATATCTAGCTGGACGCCAGCTCGAATGGTGTTGTTCTCGGTCGAGATACTAGCTATCAAGACTCTGATCGTCGGAACCAACGCCTTTTCAGGTTCGATCGCTGTTTCAATTTTCGACTTTCTTCTCACGAGGGCTGGTGTCTTCAATCCCGTTATACGTCTCTTCGCATTCAATTGGCTCGATAAAAATAATTAGAAGAGTAAAAAATCCATGGAGAATGATTTATTGTTCAGGCAGAAGATAAAGCGAGGTTGAATTGTACTAAGCCTCATCCTAGGCTGAAGTGAACTTTGGAGTTGTTGTATAAGCGAATCATACATTAACTAAGGAGCGCATGAACTGTAGAACTACCATTTTCCGGCCCCAGATCCTTATGTCTTTCCATCTTCCACTAACAAGACGACATAAACCATATTGCCTACTACAATTGCGAAGTAATAGCTTCTCGTTTTCATTTATATTAGAGATATTAGAATTTTCTATCAATTACTGCTAAAGCAGCCGCTGTAAATGGAGATCATTTCAGCAGGTGCCTTTTTCAGTTGGATCTAGGGAAATCTTTACATCCGGGTCACAATCAAGCCTTTCTGTCTCTTTCCCATTGCTGAACAATGTCTCTATCCAGGATTACTCTCCATATTTGCGCTTCCACTAGCTTCTGATCAACTACATCATCATGGAGTGCTTCCCGTTCATACCAACATCCAACTGTGCTCGCCGCCAGATCCCTCAGCCTGATTTGTTTCACGTCTTTAGTCTTACTGTTTGTCCAAGCCCCCACATCTGTCCTACTCAACGCACAAGGCTGAACGACGTTGCTGCAGAATTCTGCCCATTGATCCACAGCCTTCCTCCCCGCCCAATTCCATGGAAACAAGGCAAAGCAATGCGGCATTCCTTCGTAGCCATCGAATACCACAATTTGCGTATCGGGATCTGCGCTGAAGACTCGTCGTGCAAATACTTCAGCCTCGTCCTGCATGCCTTCCCAGCCGACGGAGACATACACGGGTGGGACACCCCGCCAATGGTGTGGTTGTGCAGCGAGAGGTGACACCAGAGGATGTATGCACAGCTGCGCAGAACAGTATGTTTCCACCCGTGGGGGTGATGCGGGCCATATAGCATCAGGTGGGAACGCGGGAGTAGGGTTTTGATTTATAGGTGGCGGGGGAGCAATGATATCCCATCGGGCGTTCGCTCTCGTCGAAGGCAGACTTCGCGTGATGTCCAACCAGGGTGATGTGACCGCCAGACCAGCGCAAACAGGGTCAGGGATGGCAATAACCTTGCCATGAAATGTTATCCTATGCTTCTGCCTGCAAAGAGTCTGCAGCAGCAGCAGAAGTGATGCTGCTAAGCCTCCCCCTGAGGAGTCTCCAGCCAAAACGATCTGAGAGGGCGGAACAGCCTCGTGGAAGGCATGCAACGGAGGCGCAGTCAGCGCCAAATACGCTGAAAGCGCATCAATAAGAGCTGCTGGGAAAATATGCTGCGGTGCGAGTCTGTAGCGGACAGAAAGGACACGTCCATTGGATTTCTGGCTCAACATGGACGTCGGCCATCGGTGGGTGACCGGATCCATGAGACAGTGTGCACCGCCATGGAAATAAAGAATCGTCGGACCGGATTCATTAGTATCTTCCATCATGGCCTTGTACATTTCTCTTTCTGAGAACCCAGGGCGGACCGCGAAATGAGAAACGTTGCGACGGTAAGCTGTCCATTCAGTTTGTACTGGATGGAGGTCTGGCATGGAGTATTGTGAAGGGGAGAAACCATTGACTTTTGAACTATGGTCTACGAGCTCAAGCATAGCCACTTTGACGGCTTCCTGTAAGCTCATGCCTGCCTCAATTCGACCGCTGTCTTCCTTGATACTATTCTGAGCTAACTTCTCGCACCCACTGGCATTCACGTGTGTGTGATCAACGGGAATAGTCCATTTGCTTATCCATATTCGACCCCAAACACCATAGTCGAAATTGAACACTTGCTGGGACTTGAGCAGCGCTGCCGGTGTCCGCAGTGCAGGACGTGCCCAAAGTGTTATCAGCTCTGTCAACAGGTCCTGGTGAGAGCCATTTTCAGAATATCCCGCGGCGGCAAGTAGCGTATTGTATGTCAGAGCTGGTAATTGGTGGGCAAAGGCACGAAAGAGCCCCACTGGAGTTATATCCATAGGCACTAGAAGTGAAGATGCTAACAATCAGCACTCACTTCCCTTGTTGTTGTTGTTGTTGTTGTTGTTGTTGTTGTTGTTGTTGTTGTTGTTGTTGTTGTTGTTGTTGTTGTTGTTGTCTGAGAATGATTACGGGCTGACAGAAAAAGTCGTAATTAGGACGGCCTACCGAACATCCACAAGACTGCTATCGTGTTGAATTAATCCCAGGGGAGATCGCATGTTTTACATACACAAGCCCAAACCATATTCGAAACTTTCACATGATACACTGACGCAAGGCGTATCACATTGGGACCAACGCAAGGCTCGGGCTCCTGGAGATACGGGGGACCAATCAAAGCCACAAATCGCGAAATAACAGCACGATTGGTGATGTCATGACTCAACATGGCAGCCTTGTGGGTGCCTTGATGGTGCCATGACTATGACATGAAATCACCATTTTATATCGATTCAATCCAATAATTCTTAGAGTAAAACCTCAGATTTCTGTACATAAAATAGGATAGCAGTACAGGCAAAATATGGGCTGCTGCATATAGCTATCTTGCCTAACATGATAACTCAACTCATTAAATTCGTAGTTAAGAGAGGGGGGGAGAATCGGCCCCAAGTTTGCTGGCACGAGATGAGGTGACCAGTCTTGCCTGGCTTCAACTACGAGAATGTGGGGCGACTTACTATTTTAAGAACCACCCACTATCGTTTACAAATGGCATAACATCGTCGCTTCTCGGGTCCTAGAAACTAAGGAAGAACGCATAAAGATAATCCAGGTCCAACCACGACAAGGTAACCGAAAACTAGTGAACATTGGTGCAATCCATAGGGAAAACCCCTTTGCCATTCCCCGGCATCCATTCCAGAGCGGGGTGATGTCAACCACACCTACATCCTTCCTAGACCTACCACCAGAGATCCGCTGCGTGATATACTCGTTCGTCTTTAAGCAGCGAATAGACGGCTGGGTGCGGCGCCGGGTGGACGAGGGCTCAGCCAAATGGCCCCAAGTTCACTCTCCAGAACTACACTACACAAAGAAGCCCAAAGCGATCCTCCAACCAAGCACCAACACCAGCACCTCATACACAATAACAACCAACCTGCCCATCTCACAACTCAACCGTGGTCTTCGGCTTGAAGTGCTCAATCACCTCGCCTATACTCACAACACCACCACAGCCACCACCACTACTGCCGACGCCAATAGCGGGATCGACGTCTCAGCACGCATCCTCAACTTCGACTTCACCCATCTAATCGCCTACCTATGCACATGCCCAGCCCCGCGCCAGCGCGACTTCCACGTGCGCGAGGACGGCACCGCAGCCAGCTGGCTAACGCTCGAGCTGTGCGGGCCGTACGACCACTCGTGGCGTGCGAATCTGCATCATTGGCTTGAGTTTGTGCAGCGCCTTGTGGGTGGTGGGCGAGAAAGGGAGTTGGCGACGAGGCATCGTATTGGGGTTGATACGTTGACGACGTCGATGGAGCAAGCAGATGATGGTAGTGCTGCTGTTGTTGGTCGTGGGAGTCGGGAACGTGTGTCGTCGGCGTTTATGATTAGGTTGTATTACAACTACCAAGAGCATACTCCCGGTGCGGCGAGGCTGGAGTTGGATAAGATCTTTTATTCGGTGTATGCGAAGTATTGGGTCGAGAGCCAGTGGGACCGGGATGGGATATTGTTTGGGTGGTAAATCTCTATGTGACGATAGAAAGGAAGGTCTTGAAGTTGGCCGCCTGACCTACCTAACTATCCAGGCAGTGATGGGCCGTGGTGGCTGAAAGTGGGAGAGAAGATGGTCAATCGCTGCGCTAGGGCGAGAGGACTACCTGGTTGTTGATGCAGGTGTAACTGCTTTCCGTGACATGAATACAGCGTTGCAAGAATGGGGCATCTTCGTGACCTCCTTAGGTAATTTTCGCAATATGCTAACGAATTTGATATGGCCAATCCTATACCGTAAAAAGTCCAACAAATAAGACATGAATGCGTTATTCTTCCTTCCATGAAGACGCCAGGCTGAACGAAAGCTTTGGGCTCCAGTGCACCGCTAAGAAGATGACATAGTAATGCTAATTCAGGTTCTTCATCCACATCAATCCTCATGTCGCGTTCATACTTATACCCAAATCCCAATCCCTATTAGTATCCTCGTTAACCCTTTCATCGCGAAAGTTCTTAAAGACATGCCACATAAACACTGGCCATTAACAGCACGTTAGAGTAACAGTCTTTATCCAGCCGTTCCCTAATTAGATTATATCTCATCGCCGGATCACACTTGGCCCGGTCATCCTCCCTCCACCCGACAATAGACTTGTTCTGACGATCATCTCTGCCGCAGCTGCCGCGGCAAGGCGCTCTTTTTGTCTAGAACGATCTCTCAAGTATCCTCCAGCCTCGGGTCTCATTCTGAGAATTCTTAGAATCATGTCGTCATTTGGCTCGGCTTGCGCGGCCTTCCACTTCTCCTCCTTCGCTTTTCGCATGGTTCCAAGATTTCGGCTCATCATGATACTCTTAGCACGTCGAGCACCTGCCATATTGCCAGGCTGTAAAAGACCTCCACCACCTACTTGGCCTAGGCTGGGTGGAGCAGAGACTCTCGACCGGTGCGCTTGTTGATTGGCCGCCGTTGTGGACGCCATGCGTTCGGATTCTCGAATTAAGGCGTCCGTTGGTTCAGTATAGAAGAAGTTGAGCATTTGTAATTCATGATACTTAGGGTTCTTGAGCACGTTGACGGGAACTCCATTCGCTTCTCCAGTCTCCTCATCCACAGCATTGAAGAACTCGAAAAGACTTTGAAGCCATTTATAAACAACATCAATTTCTTGCTGAGTCAATGGTTTTTGCTGTGACGGTTTGTCCGAAAGGGGTGGGACAAGAAGGCCCTCTACCGTGGTCAAGACCTCCTTCCACAGCCGAGTCATCACTGCAATCATCGCGTCTGGAGTAAGCGTTTGTTGCATGATGGCAAAATTGTCATCAAAGTAGTCGAAGAGTGGCTTTAGCGCGTTGATGATTTCTGCTTCGGTTGGCGCAGCGGTGCTTGGGGCCACGGATGCACGATTTCTCGCAAAGTAGGAAGATACGCTAGATATCGATATTCCGCGATTGAGGAGCGACCGAAGAGCTCGCCGTGATAAGCAATGATTAATATACGCGGAAAGCTTGTCTGTGATGCGTCGAGTCATGTCTCGTTGCGTGCGTTGCAGACATCGGAACGCTTTACCAAAATAGAACTGGATGTCATCTCGCTCACCTTCCATACTCACCCGAACCAGGAGGCGACCCTGGGTATCCAAGTCTAGCCAGTACTCACGAGGTAGAAAGTCACTAAAATGGGCCGGGTCAAGCTTGAGAGACGTTCTTCCAACATAATCGTGGTCTCCAACGGCATCCCAATCCCAAATTGTTGCGATCAGGTTGAGGGGGCCTTGAGTGGTAATGTCGACAGATTCGTCCCAGCGAGGATTTAGATTTCGATAAACGATCCTGCTTTTAGACAGACGCTTTTGATATTCGTCTGTAAGAACGACATAGGGGTCACTAAATCCGCTGACGTCGCATGCTTTCAGATCCTCGGCTTCAACAATTTTAATGCTGAAGACATAATTTGTTGCTTTTCGAGGCCGTTGGGCTGCTGGTGGTTGGTATTTCTTGATCACCTCTGCACAGGCATCCACATTGACCTCTGCTTCCATTTTGTCCCACTGGTGAATGGCGAAAGAGATATCATTGAGTTTGACAAATGATTGGGGATAGAACTGAAAGGGCTCAACCCTTTCTTTGTTGTTCCAGGTGTCTTTGGCCAGCTGCATCCATTTCTCTTGCCTTGTCATATTGGCAGCAGCCTCTTGTTCAGGAGTCAGTCTGTCCATCTCCTTGCTAAACATTTGATCAAGAAGTTCGCAGTATCTTGCCATCCCATCACCAATTGATTTTGCCAAAGCTGTCATGAACTTGGCGTAGCTAAGATCATCGTCCCAGTTGAGTTGAGCCACCTGCTCGATTACCTGGTTGAAAGACTGGTAGATGTCTATTACCGAAGTGGAGTGGCGCTCATCTTCTGTGGGCACCTGGTCAGGATTCTGAGTCCTGACCGCAAAGGTGTCGTGCTTGACAGCATTTTCGACCCAGCCGATAACTTGTCCCTCGGTCGATTTGATCCACTTCCAGACAAACTCAGCCAACAGCTCTTCGATCTTATAGGGGAACGGGGTTCCTGGTAGAGCATCGCTGTGCACACGACGAAACTCGCTCAAATCTTTGTACAAATCGAAGCCGTCCTGAATTGGTATTTCAAATTGGTTCTTGTCTGCAAGAATCAGAATTTGCTCGACCATTGCCTTAGAATCCTCTCCGAAAGCTGGCAGAGTAGATTGCAGAAGGATCATCAGTGGATTGATACCAAGAATCTCTGGGTTTTTCCTGAATCTTTTCTGGATCTTTTCTGCGAGTTTCAAAAGCGCCTTGGCAAGCTGTTGAATATGATAGAATTCCCACTTATCGTCTTCTGGAGGTAGTTCACGAGCGAGGATCGTATTGTACATTTTTCTGGCTTCGCCTGTCAATCCTTCAATGGCAGCATGTTTAAACTCGTCGAAATCCTCCGAGCCTTGAGCGAAGCTAGGGTCATTCCGGATGTGCTCGTCAATAATGGTCATGATAGCTCCCAGTTGTGGTAGTTGAGCCTTGTCAGCATATGATGTCAATACCACATCGTACAACTGTCGAAGGAGTGCATTATACACCGCGGAGAGCAATTTACCCATGAGAGCGAAATCCGAGATCGTCCAATGATAACGATCGTACAAGGCCGAGGTCATAATCAGGGAGCTTCGTTTATTCTTCGTATCTTCTGGAGGGGGTTCCTTGACATAATTGAAGGCTGCATCCAGCATATCTAGACTGATAGTCTGTTCAGCGAATTTCTCGCGCACCACATCTAGAAATAGGACGATACGGGTGAATTTTGGAATTCGCCATCTCAATGCAATTTCATTCAACAACTCGGTGGTCTTCTTTGAGAAGAATTGTCCGTTTTCCAGGCCGCTGGAAGCATCGTTCGACTTGTCATTTAGATCGTAATTGAGAGCCTGGAGTAGTATAAAGCGGAACATGGCTCTAGGATCAGAGGGAATAAAGGTATAAATTTGGGATGCATCACCGTTGCCTTGGGAGGCGGCAGATTCAGCAGAATTCAAATCTAGAGAGCCTAGGTCCACCGGGAGGTCGAGCACATAGGAAGACGAGTCGGTGGGGTGAGAGAGAGAGCGAGAAACTTCTGCATAATGAGCATCATTGGGGCTGTTGGATGCAGCCTGGGGATTGAAAGTTGGCAAACTACCACCGGGAGTGCTCTTAGCCAACTGGGGGTTAGATTGCATGATGGCCAGCATCATCTGAGACAAGTCCGGGCTTTCGTTCTTCTTCCATGTTTCGTATGCTTCATGGGTGTCAAAGTCATCGGCGTTCAAAGTCATTTTTGTGCCGAGGGTTAGATGCTGCTGATAAGTTTTCAAGTCCTGCAAGGCAGCCTTCTCGGTCCAGACAGGTTTGTTCTTGGTGAGGTCAGACTGTAGCATGGTATTTGTAAGTCCAAATATTTTGCCGACCACTTGCACCAAAGCCATATCTTTGACTTCATAAGACAGGGGTACAACCTCTTCGACAGTTTTGAACTCTCCATTGCTTTGGGAAGTGGCAAGATTCTCGTCACCTTTGAGCAGTTTTGATTCCAGAGTGGACAGGCGTGAGGCGAGGTCAGGCTTGTCCTTGGCCCAATCGCGGTCTTTCAAGATCAGGCTCAGCAGTCGAACGAAGAGAGCGACATGTCGGTCGACCATACGCTTGACCGCATCATCACCAGGAGGTTTCCCCTTTTGTAACTCTTTTGTTGCATTTGAGAAGAAAATCAGGACCAGGTCTTCAGCTCTCCGATCAGCCTCCATGCGCTTTTTAAAAGTTGGATCTGAGAGGGCATTGAGAAAAATGGCAAAGATGCGCTTGACCAAGGGATCTTGGTACTCAGGGCGCTTCTCTCGGCCGATCAAGATACCCTGCAGTCTCTTTTCCAGCTCTTTGACAAAGTCATGAGGAAACCTTGCGCTTTTAGAGTCTCGAACGACGGTGAAGTCGTTCATGAGATCATGGAAAGAAGTGGAGGTGCTAGCACGATTGATGGGGGGCTTTGTCTCGACATGGCGCTTCCTGGTTGTTCGGGGCTGAAGCAGATAGGAGAGGTAAGCAACTTTCAAAGCGTACAAGTATGCTTCGTTTGCGGTGACAGATTTGCGGCGAGGTTTGGAGCGATTCCTCGACAGATCCCTGGTGAGATCTCTGGATAACCTGGAACCATTTTGCAGGCTGTTCACGCTCCGATTAGGCGGCCGGTGGGAGGGTTGGGACATATGGAGGGCATTAATCGGATTGGGGCCAAGAGTCGGTCGAGAAGTAAGGGTCGTAGGCGACGAGGTCGGTGCGATGGTCAGGGTTCAAGTGCAGTATCTGGACTCTGGACTCCAGTGTCTAGAGAGAAGCAGAGAATGGGAATGGGAATGAGTTGCCTAGGCCAGAGTGTGTGAGAGTGGGTGTGCGTGTGGGTGGTGGTGGCATGCAGTCGGGAAAGAAGCAGCCTTGTACTCTGCAGACGCACCAAGAGTGGGAAGTGGTTATTCTGAGAGTCTTTTAGGACTTTCCGGGAATAGGGCCCGATCGGGCTGCGCCTTCCTGCGTCAAAGAGTCAAGGGCTCCTGCCACGCTCGTTCAGGTGACGAGCGGGGAAATTTGGAGGGGCGGGCGGTGACGATGTGACGAAGTTTTGGGCAGCGGGTGGATTCAAATTACGAGTAGAAAGGAGATGATAAACGACGTACGGGGTACAAATAGTAATTAATAGATGCAATAATAGTACACGTACTCGGTAGAGGCAAAAGTGCAATACTCCGTGCGAAGCATCCTTCAGAGTGCCTGCCACCTGGGCAGTGAGGATAGCAATACACTGGGCCAGCAGGTGCGGTTTCAAGTTTCAGTCTCCTGCATCCCTCACCTGCACGGTGGCCTGTGGGTCGCTCCTGCCCTACGGGCACTTGTTCTCCGGACAGCTCCCTAAGCGGCCTAAGCCCCTAATACTGCTCGCAACGCGTGACTGCCCAAACTTAGCCCAAAGTCACATGTCACACTATTCCCTTCTCCCCTCAAGGCTCCTCAAAGAAATGTATACCACTGTTATCTACAAGTACAAAGCAGACTGACAACAAAATGTCATCCCAAGTTCGGTGGAGTAGCCGACGATCTGTCACTATCACCATCAATATCACGGCCAATGTCACCATGTTTTTATTTTGACATGAGCATGTAGCCGCGACACGGCTGTCATACCCGTGCCCTGCCAATGCCGAGGTAGGTCAGAGACTCACAGAGGATATAGGTCCCTCAGATCATGGCGTCCCATATGAGTATTTATCCAGAGCCGCATCCACACTCTCGAACTTGAAAACCCCATCCGCGTTACTCATACTCCTCTCTAGCTATATCCAGCCAAATCCTCAAATATGCTAATCAAAGACCGCACATTTATCGTGTCTGGCGGCTCTAGTGGCTTGGGCCTGGCGACTGTCGTCACACTCTTACAAAACGGCGCGAACGTCTCCGTCCTTGACCTCAATCCTCCCCCTTCAGAAGCCACATCTCAATTTGACTCTTCACGTATCCTCTTCTCCAAGACCGATGTCTCATCCACTTCCTCCATCCAAGCCGCAGTCAAGAATACTTTAAAATGGATCCAGAACTCCAGTTCCAAGCCCCTTGCTGGCACCGTCTGCTCTGCTGGCATCGGGACCGCGGCCCTGAGTTTACCGAAGCAGCCTGCCAATGCGACACACGACACAGTTCAATACATGGACATGGCCCAGTTTGACAGAACCATGACCATAAATGTTCGAGGTACTGTCGACTTAATCCGGCTGACCCTCCCCCACCTTGCCTTGAACGAGCCGTGGGGTGAAGATGGGGAGCGTGGTGTCATCATTGTCGTCTCGTCCGTTGCTGCATTCGAAGGACAAGTTGGACAACTGGCATACAGTGCCAGTAAAGGGGCCGTTCGCAGCCTCGTACTACCACTAGCCAGAGAGCTTGGTCAAAAGGCAGGCATCCGAGTCCTGGGCATTGCGCCAGGCGCTTTCCAGACAGGAATGACCATGCCCAAAAATCAACCCGCAAAAAAAGACAGCCAAGCTGCGAAACCTCAACAAAGCACCGGAAGCCGCGCAGCCATCAATACAGAAATGGTCCAGTATCCCAAACGTATGGGCAAGGCAGATGAATTCGCGAGGTTGGTGAGGGACATGATAGAGAACCCCATGTTGAACGGCGAAGTAGTCAGACTTGATGGAGCCGTGAGAATGCCCACTAGATTGTGATCGGTGTCCGGAACCCATGAGCTCACTCCAGAGTCCTTTTTCCTACGAGATATTCCCGACAATGGCGGGTCAGGTCGATCGCGTAACCCAGCCAAGCGTGAGGAAAGTAAATCCTTGTCATATTACTGTAAGCCGACTCACGCGATATCTAAGATTTCCCTGTCATTTATGGAAGTTGCCTAGGGAATCCAAAAACAAAAAGAGATTGCCCCAGTCACACAAACTTCATCTGCCAGTCCCGCCGGGTCTGAGTGGATATTAGAGACGAGAAAATGACGAAAAGCACATTCATATCACACAGTCAATCAACACAACATCAGGGCAAATAGTCAGAAGTTGTGCGAAGAATCTATCGTCTTTCCTTAGTATCTGAGATCTACTTTTTTGCTAG
>Ga0105237_10005557_pt1 | contig 14218 bp, 10 predicted proteins | sample KBSC24metaG_FD_81520 | JGI IMG/M metagenome (GOLD analysis project Ga0105237, IMG submission 81520) | Corn rhizosphere microbial communities from Kellogg Biological Station, Michigan, USA - KBS C2-4 metaG | ecosystem: Host-associated > Plants > Roots > Rhizosphere > Soil | place: Michigan, USA... | reverse complement strand
GTCTTCTCCTTGGCGTTGATGTTGCGCGTCTCGAAGGAGAGGGTCTTGCCGTCCGCGCTGAGCGTCGCGTCGTCGAACGGGATGGTGCCGTACCAGTCGCTCGTCATCTGGCCGTGGAAATGCCCGTCGGCGCCGCGGCTGGCCTCCAGCATGCGCACGCCGGGATAATGATCGGCATGATCGAACACGAAGGCGAGCGTCTTCGCCTGGAACGGCGCGCCGCCCTGCGGCTGGCCGGCGCCGAGCGCCAGCGCGCCCAGCGCCACGGCTGAAAAGAGACCGGCGATGCGCATGATGATGCTCCCCTTATCCTGTCGCGATCAGTCGCACGCGCCTGACGATGCCGCCGGCGGCATTCGGGTCGGCATGGGCGCGAGCATCTCCCATTCGGTGACGGCGACGGCGGCCGTCTTGCCATCGGCCTGCGATGCGTCGAACACGGCCCGCACGCAGCGGGTCCGCACCGGCGGGAAGCGCGCTTCCTGAGGCTCGCCCACCGCCGTGCCGTAGGTGCCGGCGCCCGGCACCGGCTTCCAGCCGCCGTCCCAATATTCGAGGTGCCAGCTCTTGGGCGGAGCGACGCCCTCCCCGGCCCCGGCGGGATGATCCGCCCAGAACCAGATGCGCGCGCCATTGAGGGCGACGGGCCGGTCCCAGCGATATTGCACCCAGGGTTGCGCGGGATTGTCGCCCCCGCGCCACGTCCCCCACATGTCGGGCGGGAGCGGCGCCGCCGGACGGATGCCGTCGTTGAGCGCCGCGATCCAATATTGCACGGGCACCGGCTCGTTCGAGGCCGAGGCGGCCGCGAAGCGGGCGATGTTGCGATCGGGCGCGGCGGCCGGCGCCGGCCGCCTGGTGGGCGTGATCGGCAGGATGGCGGGCGGGCTGACATGATCGTCGAAGGCCATGCGATCGATCGCCACGCTGCGGCGGAAATGGCCGCCGCCCGCCGCATCCGCCGTATGATAGGCGAACCACCACTGGCCCTTGAACTCCACGGCACCGCCATGGGAGGTGGTCGACGATACGGGCCCGAGGAACACCCCGCGATAGGTCCACGGGCCGAGCGGCGTCGGCGCCGTGCCATAGGCCTGGCAGGCATGGTAGACGGCCGGCGTGCAGGGCGATCCGGGTCCGGCCTTGTTGCCGGCATAGAGCAGGTAATAGGTGCCCTTGCGCTTCATCAGCCAGGCCGCCTCGAAGAAGCCGGTGAGGCTGCGCACCTGGACCGGTTCGCTCCTGGGCGTGATCATGTCCGCCGCCAGCTCCATGCCGCGCAGGCGCCCGAACGTGCCCCAGTAGATGTAGACCCTTTTGTCGTCGTCGACGAGCACGGTCGGGTCGATATTCTGGATGTCGTTGGCGACGGGCACCGTCTCCGAGATGATCGGGCCCGCAGGATGCGCGTCCGTCCACGGCCCGGTCGGGCTGTCGGCCACCGCGACGCCGATGCCGAAGCAATCCTTCGCCCCGCAATCGCGCTGGAGGACGGGCGCGTACATATAGAGCCGCCCATCCCCGCCCCGCACGATCTGCCCGGCATAAGCGCGGCCCGGCTCCGCCCATCGGAACACCGTCTCGGGCCGGGCGATGGCGGGATAATGAGTCCAGTCGCCGGACTGGGGGTCGCGCGTCTCCAGCAGCTGCCATTCCGGCATGATGAAGTCGTTGACGCCCACCGGCGCGACGTCGCGACCAGTGAGGATCCACAGCCTGTCGCCCAGCACGACGGGCGCCGGGTCGGTCGAATAATAGCGCCCGTCGGCCATGATCGGGTTGCCGGGCGCATGGATATGCTCGGGCTGGGGCGCCGGCTGCGCGAAGGCGACGGCGGGAAGAGCCGCGAACAGCGCGCCCAGCCGAAGCCCGGCCCTCACGTCGTGGCGCCGGGCTTGGCGGTGAAGAGCACCATGCCGAACACCGGCCCCGCCGACACCTTCTCGTGCGGCACGACCTTCACATTGATCTGCGCCTTGCCCTGGGTGAGCGCGATCGGCAGCGGATATTCGACGTCGAAGAACTTGCCCGGATGATCCTCGCCGAGCTGCTGGGTCGCCACCTTCACGCCGTCGACGAGGATGTCGAACTCGCTGTGCCGCTCACCGCCCCAATAGGTGGCCGACAGGATCAGCGGGCCGGGCCGGGTCTTCATGGCGAAGGCGAAGAAGCCGCCGGCCCGCGCATCGCGGCCGTTGCGCCCGCGATAGGTGACCGGGTAGCTGATGTCCGAGGTGAGGCCGTGATCATGCTCTGGCTGCATCTCGCCGAGATGGACGACGTCCACCGATCGCGCGGCGATGTCGCGCAGGCGGGCCTGCTCGGCGACATAGGCGGCCTCCTCGGTCTTCCAGGCGGCTTCGCTGAAATGCTTGAAATAGACGGCGCTGCGCCGGTCATATTGCCGGTAGAAGGGCACGAAGGTGAGGTCGGCCGGGCGGATCACGCCGTGGGACGCATAGGTTGCCGCCGAGGCATCGGTGGGCGTGAAGCCGCCGAGCAGATTGTCGCCGACCATCGCCGGGTCCGCGCTGTCCCATTTGTCCTCACGCCCGCCGAGATCGGCGGCCATCACCATCGGTCCGCGCAGCACTGCGATCGTGTCGGGGGCGCCGGCAGCCGCCTCCGTGCGCAGCTCCAGCGGCAGGCGGATGGCGAGCACGTCGCCCGCTTTCCACGGCCGCTCGACGATCACATAGCCGCCGGCGGATCGCGTCAGCGCGGGCTTGCCGTTGACCGTGACCGTCGCCTGCCCGTTCGCCCAGCCCGGCACGCGCAGCGCGATCGGGAAGCGGCCCGGCTTGCCGAGCTGCGCCAGCGTCAGCCGCGAGTCCGGCTCGAAGGGATAATGCGTGTCCAGAACGAGCTTCGCGTCATGCTTCGCCCAGCGCGCCTCGGACGGGATGTAGAGGTTGACGAGCAGCATGCCCTCCCCCTCCCAGAAGATCGAGGCGCCGTGCTTGGCATGGCTTTCCATGCCGGTGCCGACGCAGCACCAGAAGGCGTCCTCGCCCGGCTTGGAATAGCCGCGCGTGGCGCCCGTCATCAGCGGCGTCATGTAGGTGAAGCCGGCCGTCTTCGGGTCCTGCGCCGCCATCACGTGATTGAGGTGCGCGCGCTCGTAATAATCGACCAGCGCGCCGTCCGGCTGCCAGCCGAACAGATGATCGGTCAGCTTGAGCATGTTGTAGGTGTTGCAATGCTCGCAGGTCTGCTCGGTGATGTGATCGGCGATCGTATCCGGCGCGGAGAAATATTCGCGGTCCGCATTGCCGCCGATGACATAGCTGTGATGCTGGGTCACCGCCTGCCAGAAGAAGGTGGCGGCGGTGCGCGGTTCGGCCTTGCCGGTGAGTTCGTAGATGCGCGCCAGGCCGATCAGCTTGGGCACCTGGGTGTTGGCATGGTGGTTGGCGAGCTCGTCCCGCTGCGCGACCATCGGATCGAGCATCTTGCGATCGTAGATGCGCATGCCGAGCGCCAGCCACTTGCGATCGCCGGTGCGCGCGTAGAGCTCGGCGAAGCTCTCGTTCACGCCGCCATATTCGCAGCCCAGCATGTCCTGCAGCTGCGCATCGTCGAGCGCGGCGAACACCGTCTCGAAATAGCCCGCGAAGGCGACGGCGACGGCCAGCGCCTTGGGATTGCCCCAGCTGGCATGGATGTCGAGCAGGCCGGCGAACAGCTTGTGGACGGTGTAGAGCGGGGACCAGGCGCCGTTGAGATCGAAGCCGGCCGAGCGGATGTCGCCGTGCATGATCTCGGGGAAGATCTCGATCGCGTCGACGACTGTGCCGTCCTTGCGCTTGCGCTGCATCGCGCCGATGTAGCCGTTGCCGCGCTTCGCCTGGCAGACCGCCAGCTCGTCGACGATATAGTCGGCGCGGGTACGGCATTCGGCATCGCCGGTCTGCTCGTGCATCAGCACCAGCGCCGACATGTAATGGCCAAGCGTGTGACCGGCGATGGTGTCGCTCTCCCAGCCGCCATAGATCGGCGCCTTGGGCTCGAGCCCCGCATAGAGCCGGAAATTGTGCAGGAAGCGATCGGCGCTCAGCCCGAGCAGATAGACGCGGTTGACCTCGACGGCGGTCGCGTAGTCGGACGGGCGCAACCGCACCGCCGACAGCGGCAGCGGCTTGGCCGATCTGGGCAGCCCGGCCGCACCCGTCGCGGCGAGCCCCCGGGAGGACAGGGCCAGCGCCGCCGCGACTCCGGCGCCCATCATCAGTTCGCGGCGATTGGCTTCCACCATGGTGTCCTCGTGTCGAAAGGGGGCGGTCAGTCTTCGAAGGGCTCGGTCGCGATCTGCCGGCAGCGCAGGAAGGCATCGGCGACGAGGCGGAGCGGCGTCCGGTCGACATCGCTGCGGCCCTCGGCCACCAGCCGGGCGAAGCGGGCGTAGAGATTGGGATATTCCGCCTCGGGGCCGACCTCGCGCTCGACGCCCTCGATCCACAGCCGGGCGCCGCCGTCGGACATGCGCAGCACACCATCGTCGGTCTCCACCGTGATGTCCCAGGTCTGCGGGCCGGTCTGCCGCCAGTCGAACACGGCATGCACCGGGCAGCCGCTCATCCCGATCATGTTGAGCTCGGCGGCGATCGGTGCGGCGCGGTTGGAGGGGATCTCCATCGTGCCGTCCTGCAGGAAGACATGGCGGGGCAGGATCCGCGTCGCGATCGACAGCGCGTTGATGCCGGGATCGAACACGCCGAGGCCGCCCGGCTCCCAGATCCATTGCTGGCCCGGATGCCAGCGGCGGACATCCTCCTTCCAGACGATCTCGACCCGGTTGATGCGGCGCTCGATCAACCAGGCGCGGGCATGCGGGACGGCCGGTGCGAAGCGCGAATGCCAGGTCGCGAACAACGTGATGCCCGCCGCCTCGGCCAGGCGCTGCAACGCCTCGACCTCGGACAGGGTGGCCCCGGGCGGCTTCTCCAGCATCACATGCTTGCCGGCGCGGATCGCCTTGGCGGCGGCGTCGAAGCGCACCTGCGGCGGCTGGCACATGGCGATCGCGTCGATACCGACATTCGATGCCAGCAGATCGTCGATGGTGCGGAACACCGGGACGCCATCGAACGCGCCGGACCGGGTCGCCACCGCGACCAGCTCGTACGCATCGGAGTTACGGATCGCGGGGAGATGCTGGTCGTGGGCGATCTTGCCCAGGCCGACGATGGCGATGCGGATGGGCATGTCAGATCACCCTGACGCGCACCGGGTCCGCCGCCGCGATCGCGATCGGGTTGCGGACGGGGAGGCGGAAGGGCCGGGCGTCGATCTCGAAGACGTCGCCCTCCTGCGTGCGGACATCGTCGCTGAAGGACAAAGTCGCCGTGCCGAAGAAATGGACGTGCAGGTCGCCCGGCCGGCGGAACGCGCCATATTTGAAGTGGTGATGCTCCAGATTGGCGATGCTGTGCGACATGTTCGCTTCGCCCGACAGGAAGGGCTTCTCCCAGATCACCGCCCCGTCGCGCAGGATGCGGCTGGTGCCCTCGACATGATCGGGCAGTTCGCCCAGCAGCAGCTCCGGGCCGAGCGCCGCGCAGCGCAGCTTCGAATGCGCCAGCCAGAGATAATTGCCGCGCTCGGTGACGTGATCGGAGAATTCGTTGGCGAGCGCGAAGCCGAGCCGCACCGGCGTGCCGTCCTCGTCGATCAGGTAGAGGCCGGCGATCTCCGGCTCCTCGCCCGCATCCTGCGCGAAGGCGGGGGACGGCAAGGGCGCGCCCGGCGCGATCAGGCCGGAGCCATCGCCCTTGTAGAACCATTCGGGCTGCACGCCGGTCTCGTCCCCGGCGGGCTTGCCGCCCTCGACGCCCATCAGGAACATCTTCATGGAGTCGGTCTGGTGGTTCGCCCCGGCCATGTCGCGATGCATCTTGTCGCGCCCCTCGGCCGAGCCGAGATGGGTAAGGCCCGTGCCGGTCATCAGCAGATGCGCCGGATCGGCATGGTCGACCGGCGCCAGCAGCGTCACGCCATCGAGGTCGATCGCATCGCCCGAGCCGGCCGCCGCCGCGGCGGCCGCGAGGGATGTCCGCTCGGCGAGCGCCCGCCGGGCGATCTCGACGGTCGAGCGCACGCCCGGCACGCGACGGGCGACGCCGTCTTCGCCCAGCAGGGCGACGCCGCGATCGCCCTGGACGTCACGAAACTGGATCAGGGATTGGGGCATGATGGTCCTCGTCAGCGGCGCTCGACGACGCCGTCGATCAGGCGCGCGACGTTCCACGGATTGTCGGAGCGGAGAGCGGCGGGCAGCAGCCGGTCGGGCAGGTTCTGGTAGCAGACCGGCCGCAGGAAGCGGTCGATGGCGAGCGCGCCGACCGAGGTCGTGCGGCTGTCGCTGGTCGCCGGGAACGGGCCGCCATGCACCATCGCGTGGCACACCTCCACGCCGGTCGGCCAGCCATTGCCGAGCACGCGGCCGACGCGGCGCTCCAGCACCGGCATCAGCCCCGCCGCCGCATCGAGATCCTCCTCGTCGAACAGCAGGGTCGCGGTCAGCTGACCTTCCATCCTGTCGAGCAGCGCCTTCACCTCGTCCCAGTCGCGGGCGCGCACCAGGATGGAGGAGGAGCCGAACACCTCGTGGGCCAGCGCGCCGTCGCGCAGGAATTCGGCGACCGTGGTGCCGAACAGCGCGCTGCGGGCCTGGTTCACACCGGTGGCCGCGGATCCGCGCGCCAGCGTTTCGACCGCGGCGTGGCCGTTCAGCGCCGCGACGCCTTTCTCGAAGCTGGCGTGGATGCCCGGCGTCAGCATCTGCTGGGCGGGGCAGGCTTCCAGCGCGGCCGTGGCCGAGGCGACGAAGACGTCGATCTCCGGCCGGTCGAGCGCGATGACCAGCCCCGGATTGGTGCAGAACTGGCCGGCGCCCATGGTCAGCGACTGGACGAAGGCCTCACCCAGCGCCTTGCCGCGCGACGCCGCCGCCCCGGGGAAGAGGATCACCGGATTGATGCTGCTCATCTCGGCATAGACCGGGATCGGCTCGGGCCGGGCCGCCGCGATCTGCACCAGCGCCATGCCGCCGCCGCGCGATCCGGTGAAGCCGACCGCCTTGATCCGGGGATCGGCGACCAGCGCACCGCCCAGCGCGTTGCTGGTGCCCGGCAGGTAGGAGAAGACACCATCCGGCAACCCGCATTCGGCCACCGCCTCGCGCACCGCACGGGCGACCAGCTCGCCGGTGCCAGGATGGGCGGGATGCCCCTTGACCACGACCGGGCAGCCGGCGGCGAGCGCGGAGGCGGTGTCGCCGCCCGCCACCGAGAAGGCGAGCGGGAAGTTGGAGGCGCCGAACACCGCGACCGGGCCGAGCGCGACGTTGCGGCGGCGGAGATCCGGGCGCGGCAGCGGCGCGCGATCCGGCAGGGCGGGATCGACGGTGACGTCGAGCCAGTCGCCCGCCCGCACGACCTGCGCGAACAGCTTGAGCTGCCCGGTGGTGCGGCCGCGCTCGCCCTCCAGCCGTCCGCGCGGCAGGCCGGTTTCCTGCATGGCGCGCGCGATCAGCGCATCGCCGATCGCCTCGATCCGGGCGGCGATCGCTTCCAGAAATGCCGCGCGACGGTCGAGCGGCAGCTCCGCATAGTCGCCGGCCGCGGCCGCCGCCAAAGCGCAGGCGGCATCGACCGCATCCGCATCGGCCTCGGCGAAGGACGGCCCGATCAGCCCGCCGGTCGAAGGATCGACGGCGTCGAACAGAGTGGGGCCCGTCCGATCCTCCGAACCGAGCAGGATAGCGCCAGTGATGTCCATGGACTCAGCCCTTACGTCTGACAGTATACGATATAAATAATCTTCGCAGATCGCCGGTCGGGGGTCAAGGGCGGAGCGGCCCTGCCGAGCGCCGCGCGACGCTCAGGTCAGAGGCTGGTCCAGCTGCTCCGGCGTGGCCACGGCGTGGGTCGGCCGCGATCCCCACAAAGCGTAGAACAATGTGTAGAGTTCACACGCGGCGGTCAGCAGGAAGCTCCACTGCAGGCCGTAATGATCGGCCAGCTTGCCCTGCACGATCACCAGCGCGCCGCCGGCGATCGCCATGATCAACAGGCCCGAACCCTCTTCGGTGAGCGGCCCCAGCCCCTTGATGCCGAGCGTGAAGATGGTCGGGAACATGATCGAGTGGAACAGCCCGACGAGGATCAGCGACCACATCGCCACCGGCCCGTGGGTGAAGGTCGTCACGATCATCACGATGAAGGCGCCGACCGAGAAGAGGGCGAGCACCTTGTCTCCCGGGATGGACCGCATCAGGAAGGCGCCGATGAAGCGCCCGATCATCATCCCGCCCCACAGCAGGAAGAGATAGTGCGAGGCCTGCTCGTGGGTGAGGTTGCCGATGTCCGGCGCGCTCACGAAGCTGATGAAGAGGTTGGCGACGCCGATCTCGGCGATCAGGTAGATGAAGATGGCGGGCACGCCGAACACCAGGTTGCGATGCTTCCACAGCGAATGGCCGCGCCGTTCCTCGGCCGAGCTGCGGCGGGTCGCGGTCCCCATGTCGGGCAAGCGGAAGCGCGCGATCACGATCGCCAGTACGACCAGCACGACCGCCACGATCAGATAGGGCAATTGCACCGAATGGGCGTCCGCCAGCCGCTCGGCCGGGGTGAGGTGCACGCCGGCCGCCTCGGTGCCGGACTTGGAGCGCCCGAGGATCAGATAGCCGCCGAACAGCGGCGCCAGCGTGGTGCCGAGCGAATTGAACGCCTGCACGAGGTTGAGCCGCGATTCGGAGGTTTCCGGCGGGCCGACCACCGCGACATAGGGATTGGCCGCGACCTGGAGCAGCGTGATCCCGCTCGCGATCACGAACAGCGCGAACAGGGTCACCCCGTAGGACGGGATCGCCGCCGCCGGGATCATCCCGAGCGCGCCCGCCGCCATGATCAGCAGGCCGACCACCATGGCCTTCTTGTAGCCGATCCGCTCGATCAGCTTGGCCGAGGGGATGGAGGCGAAGAAATAGGCGATGAACCAGGTCGATTCGATCAGCGTCGTCTGGGTGTAATCGAGATCGAACACGCTCTTGAGGTGCGGCAGCAGCGTGTTGTTGATGACGGTGACGAAGCCCCAGATGAAGAAAAGGCTCGCCAGCAGGGTCAGCGCGGACGCATAGGTCGGCCGCCCCTGCCCCGTCGCGGGCGCCGCCGCGCCTCCCGTCTGCCCCGGTACGATCGCCATCTGTCACCTCTCCTGAAACGTGCCGACGAAACGGCTTTCCTTATTCCTATTTGTCTGACTATATACAGTTTCAGACAGCGTCAATGCGCGGAGAGGCTTGTGGGCGAACGGGGCACTATCATCATGACGGCCATGGCGGCCGCAACGCTGGCGGGCGCCTGCGCCGGATCGCCGGCCCAGGCGGTCACCGTGCAGCGCGCGCCGTTCGGCACGATGCCCGACGGCACGCAGATCGAGGCGGTGACGCTCTCCAACGGCCACGGCGTCAGCGCCCGCGTCATCAGCTTCGGCGCCACCCTGCAGTCGCTGAAGGCGCCGGACCGCAACGGGCGGAGCGCCGATATCGAGCTCGGCTATGACGATCTCGCCTCCTATGTCTCCAAGCCCAATTACTGGGGCGCATCGGTCGGCCGCTACGCCAATCGCATCGCCGGCGGCCGCTTCACGCTGGACGGCAAGAGCTATCAATTGCCGCTCAATGACAAGACCAATTCGCTCCACGGCGGCAGCGCCGGCTTCGACCGGCGGGTGTGGCGCGTCGCCTCGGTCGACCAGAAGGGCAGCGTCACCTTCGAGTTCGACAGCCCCGACGGCGACCAGGGCTATCCCGGCGCGCTCAAGGCCCGCGTGACCTATACGCTGACCGAAACCAACGAGCTCAAGATCGACTTCGACGCCGAGACCACGGCGCCGACCGTGGTCAACATGACCAACCACGCCATCTTCAACCTCGCCGGCGAAGGTGCGCCGGGCGGCATCCTGCGGCACCGCCTGACCATCCCCGCCAGCCATTATACGCCGGTGAACGCGGCCCTGATCCCGACCGGCGAGCTCAAGCCGGTCGCGGGAACCGTGTTCGACTTCACCCATGGCCGCGTGATCGAGGACGGCGTGCGCGATGGCCGCGATCCGCAGATCGTGGCCGGCCGGGGCTACGACCACAATTTCGCACTCGATGCCGGGCTGACCAGGACGCCCAAGCTGGCCGCCCGCCTGGAGGACCCGGCCTCGGGCCGCGTGCTCGAAGTGCTGAGCACCGAGCCCGGCGTGCAGGTCTATACCGGCAATTTCCTGGACGGCACCTTCCTCGGCAAATCGGGGCATCTCTACCGCATGGGCGACGGCATCGCGCTCGAGCCGCAGAAATTCCCGGATTCGCCCAATCAACCGGCCTTCGCCTCGGCGCGCGTCGACCCTGGCAAGCCCTATCACCACTCTATGATCTTCCGCCTGTCCGTGGCGCGCTGATCCTTCGGAGCCCCTTTGCATGTCTGACGCCCCCGCCCCGGCGAAACTCCGTTCGCGCGCCTGGTTCGACAATCCCGCCAACATCGACATGACGGCGCTGTATCTGGAGCGCTATCTCAACTTCGGCCTGAGCCTGGAGGAATTGCAGTCGGGCAAGCCGATCATCGGCATCGCCCAGACCGGCTCCGATCTGTCCCCCTGCAACCGCCATCATCTCGTGCTGGCCGAGCGCGTGCGCGAAGGGATACGGGAAGCGGGCGGCATCGCGATCGAATTCCCGGTCCATCCGATCCAGGAGACGGGTAAGCGGCCCACGGCGGGCCTCGACCGCAACCTCTCCTATCTCGCGCTGGTCGAATTGCTCTACGGCTATCCGCTGGACGGCGTGGTGCTGACCGTCGGCTGCGACAAGACGACGCCCGCCTGCCTGATGGCGGCGGCGACCGTGAACATTCCCGCGATCGCGCTGTCGGTCGGGCCGATGCTCAACGGCTGGCACAAGGGCGAGCGCACCGGTTCCGGCACCATCGTCTGGAAGGCGCGCGAGCTGCTGGCCGCCGGCGAGATCGACGATGCCGGCTTCATCAAGCTGGTCGCCTCCTCGGCGCCGTCGACCGGCTATTGCAACACGATGGGCACGGCGACGACGATGAACTCGCTGGCCGAGGCGCTGGGCATGCAGCTGCCGGGCTCCGCCGCCATCCCCGCGCCGTATCGCGATCGGCAGGAGGTCGCCTACCGCACCGGGCTGCGCATCGTCGACATGGTCCACGAGGATCTCAAGCCCTCCGACATCCTGACCCGGGAGGCCTTCCTCAACGCGATCGTGGTCAACTCCGCGATCGGCGGATCGACCAACGCGCCGATCCATCTCGCGGCGATCGCCCGGCATATCGGCGTCGACCTGCCGCTGAGCGACTGGCAGGAGCATGGCCACAAGGTGCCGCTGCTGGTGAACCTGCAGCCGGCAGGCGAATATCTCGGCGAGGATTATTATCGCGCCGGCGGCGTTCCGGCCGTCGTCTCCCAGCTGATGGCGCAGGGGCTGATCCACGAAGGCGCGATGACCGCCAATGGCCGGACGATCGGCGACAATTGCCGCGGCGTGGAGATCGAGGACGAGAAGGTCATCCGCCCGTTCGAGCGGCCGCTCAAGGACGAGGCCGGCTTCATCATCCTCTCCGGCAATCTGTTCGACGCGGCGATCATGAAGACAAGCGTGATCTCGGACGAGTTCCGCGCCCGCTACCTTTCCGATCCCGACGATCCCGATGCCTTCGAAGGCCCGGCCATCGTGTTCGACGGCCCCGAGGACTATCACGCCCGGATCGACGATCCGGCGCTGGGCATCACCGTCCGGTCGCTGCTGTTCATGCGCGGCGCCGGGCCGATCGGCTATCCGGGCGCGGCCGAGGTGGTCAACATGCGGGCGCCCGCCTACCTGATCCGCGAGGGCGTGCATGGCCTGCCCTGCATCGGCGACGGCCGCCAGTCCGGCACGTCGGGCAGCCCCTCGATCCTGAACGCCTCGCCCGAAGCCGCCGCGATGGGCGGCCTGGCGCTGCTCCAGACCGGCGATCGCGTGCGCATCGATCTGCGCAAGGGCACGGCCGACGTGCTGATCTCCGACGAGGAACTGGCCGAGCGTCGCCGGGCGCTGAGCGCGACGGGCGGCTATCCCTATCCGCCCTCCCAGACGCCGTGGCAGGAGATCCAGCGCGGCATCGTCGGCCAGATGGACACGGGCGCGATCCTGGAGGGATCGGAGAAATACCAGCGCATCGCCCAGACCAAGGGGCTGCCGCGCGACAATCACTAAGAGCGGATAAATCCTCCCCTGCCAGGGGGAGGGGGACCACCCGCAGGGTGGTGGAGGGGAGGACGGCAGGGTCCTGTCGAGAGTGCGCCGCCGCCCTCCCCCTCCGTCGTCTTCGGCGCCACCTCCCCCTGGCGGGAGAGGATTTTGGCGATCTGCATGACGGAAACCGGACCCAGGCCGTGTCCCATCCTGCCCCCGGTCACCGAATTCCCAGGTTCAAAGCGTATCGTTGAGCGAGAGCTCCGTGTCGGCGAGCGCCAGCCGGACGAGCTCGGCCATCGCCGCCCGTGACTTGGGCGCGCTTCCCGCCGCGATCGCGGCGAGCAACGTCCGGTGCTCGGGGATCGGATCGCGCGGCAAGGCGCGCTTGCGCTGCTTGAAGATGGTGGTCCAGGCGATCGCCGCCATGATCGAGCTGGCCAGCGCGATGATCGCATCGTTGCCCGTCGCCTCCAGCATGATCAGGTGGAAGCGCTGGTCGGCGGATCGCCCCTCCTCGGTGGCGAGGCCGTGGGCCGCCATCTCGTCCAGCGCCCTGCTCATCTGCTCGACCTGCTGGCGGCTCCGCCGCTTGGCGGCGAAGGCCGCGGCCGCCGGTTCGACGACCATGCGCAGCTCGAACAGGTCCCGCACGAAGCGGGGCGGCGGCTCCGATTCGAACTGCCAGGCCAGCAGGTCCGGATCGAGCAGACTCCAGCGCTGGCGCGGGCTGACGCGGGTGCCCGATTTGGGCCGGCTGTCGATCAGCCCCTTCGCCGCCAGGATGCGAAACGCCTCGCGCAGCACCGAGCGCGAAATGCCCAATTGCTCGCTATATTCGATCTCGCCGGGAAAGACGTGCCCCTGGGGCAGTTCCCCCGTGAGGATCATGACGCCGAGCTGTTGCGCGAGCGATCCCTGCAACCGACGGTTATGATTGCTGCCGGGTATGGTCCTGTGGAAATTCATCGCGTTTCCCATCCACGGCTTTTTGCCCGAGCCCCATCTCGAAGTCAGCCCGAATCCGTATTTCGTCTGATAATATACCGTATAATATAATTTGACCGTGGCGGATGGCGCTGGTTTAATCGTCGCATGACGAGCGGAGGCCTCCCGACATGAAACGCCGCCATTTCCTCGCCGGGCTCGGCGCCTCCGCCGCCGCGTCGCGCGGCACGGCGGATCCGGGGATGCGATCGGCCGGGCCAGGCAATCGGGGGTTCGATGTCGCTTTTGCCGATGGCCGGCTGACGCGGCTGCGCCATGCCGGCGGTGCCGATGAGACGGATTATCTGGCGCCGGGGCTGAGTCTGGGCGGCATCGTGCTGGCCGTCCGCCGGCCCGGGCAGGCGTGGCGGGATTTCGACACCGACGCCATCCACGACGGCGGCGCTTCGCCACCGGGCTCCACGCGAGGGGACCGGGCCGTGACCCTCGCGCTCGATAGCCTGCCCGCGCTGCGGATCGCCAGCGCGTTCACGCGGGTGCGGGACGAGCTGCTGTGGTCGCTCACGCTGGAAAACCTGCTGGCGGAGCCGCTGGAGATTGGCGATCTCGCTTTGCCCCTGCCGATGAACGGCCACTTCACCGACAAGAAGCCGCTCACCAGCTTCGTGCTGAAGCACAGCTTCGTCTCGGGGGCCGGTTCCTCTTCTACTGGATGCGCGCCAACAGCGTCGGCCCCTATCTGATGATGACGCCCGACGAAGGCACGTCGTTCGAATATTGGGATCATCATCCCGGGGCGCCGTATCGGGCATTCGTCCATTCCAAAGCGGAGCGCGAGGCGGTGGCCGCGCGCGGCGGCACCTGGCGCCTGCCCGCGACCTCGCTCACCCTCGCGCCGCGCGGATCGGCCGGGAGCAGCGCGCGCAAGGCGGTGCGCTTCGGCTGGGTCGCCGATCATGCCGGGGTGCGCGACCGGCTGGCGCAGCGCGGCCTGCTCGATATCGACGTGACCCCGGG
>Ga0105237_10005555_pt1 | contig 14220 bp, 15 predicted proteins | sample KBSC24metaG_FD_81520 | JGI IMG/M metagenome (GOLD analysis project Ga0105237, IMG submission 81520) | Corn rhizosphere microbial communities from Kellogg Biological Station, Michigan, USA - KBS C2-4 metaG | ecosystem: Host-associated > Plants > Roots > Rhizosphere > Soil | place: Michigan, USA... | reverse complement strand
CGTGCGCGACGGCAAGGAGCGCCGCGTGAAAGTCAAAGTGATCGACGCCGGGCGCTGACTACTGCTTCTTCGGATCGCGCGCCTTTAGTTGCTCGAGGAACGGCGTGAAGTCGGTCGGCCCTTCCCTGAACCGCTTCTGCAGGTTCGCCAGGACGTTGCCCCATGCGCGGTCGAAGTACGCATAGGTCGCGTCCCACTTCTCGCCGTCGCCCCAGCCCACGTGGTGGATCGTGACCTCGGTGCTCTTCTCGTCCACCGGGCGAAGCCGCACGATCACCATCGTGCGCTGCGCGCGGATCTCCGGTTGCGAAGGCGGCGCATTCCAGGTGAACGAGATCATCGTGGGCTCCTGGACCGCGAGGAAGCGCATGTCGTCCGCGCCCTTCATGCCGGGTTCGCCGAACGGATTGATGTGGATGTGGAACGCGCCTCCGACCTTCGCCTCGATCTCGGCCTCGGGCGCGAAGAACGATTCGATGCCGGCCTTCGTGGTCCAGCTCTGCCAGACCACCTGAGCCGGCGCCGCGACGACGATCTCCTTGTCGATGGCCCGTTCGGCCGCGTGAGCGAAACCGGCGCCCGCGAGGGCCGCGGTGCAGGCGAAGGAAGCGAGCGTGGCGAGGTTCATCGGATCGAGCGCGCGGCGCGAAGTGGCGGCGCGGCGATCTTAGGCGCTCCCGCGCCGCCAGGCTCAGCGCTGGCGCCGACGCCGCGCAACGAAGCCGACCGCGCCCAGTCCAGCGGCCAGCAGTGCGTAGGTTTCGGGTTCTGGTACCGAATGGACCGCCGGGACGCCGTACTCCGAGGGGTTGTCGGCGACCTGCGCCTTCTCGCGGTGGTCGCCGAAGTCCGAGCCCCTGTGGAGCGGCGCGACGCTGAAGTCCGAGACGGCCTGGGCCGCAAAGCTCATCGTGATCGACTGGCCGAGATCGATCTCGCTGCCCGAAGGGCCGCCGCTCACGCCGAGGCAGCCCCAGCCGTTGACGAACTTGGTGGCGAAGTTGCTGCCGCCCACCGCGAGGCTGACCCCGTTGACCGTGCCGGCGTCTCTGCCGAACGGGCTCGCGTAAGTCGAGCCATCGAGCAGCGATTGGGCCTGCGCTGCTCCCGCGCAGGCCAACGCAACCGCAGCGAACAGCGGGGCGATCTTCTTCGTGAGGACGGTCGACACAGGCAACTCCGGCAGCAATGGGTGGCGCTTTGCCCGATTCTTCGGAGACGGGGTCGATCACGCCCATCCCCCGGTCGAGTGCCGCACCGTCATATGCGTGTCATTCACGCATCACTCCCACTTGTTCAGGGGGTGTGAACCATTCGCCGCGGTTGCGGATCGGCTCGCCTAACATCGACGCATGGCTGCGGATCACGTTTGCACTCCCTCAGAGCCGGCAGGAATCGGCCCGCTCGCCGGCTTGAAGGTCGTCGAGCTTGGCCAGCTGATCGCCGGGCCCTTCGCCGCGAAGACGCTGGCCGACTTCGGCGCCGAGGTGATCAAGATCGAACCGCCCGCCACGGCGACGAGCCCGGGCGGCGACCCGCTGCGTCAGTGGCGGCTGCTGCACGACGGCACCAGCGTCTGGTGGCAGGTGCAGTCGCGCAACAAGAAAAGCGTCGCGCTCGACCTGAAGGACGCCGCATCACGAGACATCGTGCGGCGACTGATCGACGAAGCGGATGTGCTCGTCGAGAACTTCAAGCCCGGCGTGATGGAGGACTGGGGACTCGACTACGACGCGCTCGCAGCGCGCAACCCGGGGCTGATCATGCTGCGCATCAGCGGCTATGGGCAGAGCGGGCCGTACCGTGACCGGCCGGGCTTCGGTGTGGTCGCCGAGGCGATGGGGGGCTTGCGCCACCTGACCGGTGAACCGGGGCGCGTGCCGGTACGCGTCGGCGTCAGCATCGGCGACACCTTGGCGTCGCTGCACGGCGTGATCGGCATCCTGATGGCCTTGCAGCATCGGCACGCGAGCATCGCACCCGATGCACCCAAGGGGCGTGGCCAGGTGGTCGACGTCGCGCTGTACGAAGCCGTCTTCAACTGCATGGAAAGCCTGCTGCCCGAATACAGCGCATTCGGCGCAGTCCGCGAGGCCGCCGGCTCGGCACTGCCCGGGATTGCGCCGAGCAACGCCTATCCCTGCGCTGACGGCTGGGTGCTGGTGGCCGGCAACGGCGATTCGATCTTCAAGCGGCTGATGAATGCGATCGGCCGCGCCGATCTGGCGAGCGACCCGCAGCTCGCCGGCAACGCCGGGCGCGTCGCAAGGGTCGAGGAAATCGACTCGGCGATCGGCGCGTGGACCGCGCCCCGCACGGTGGCCGCTGTGCTCGAGGTGCTGAACGCGTCGGCCGTGCCGGCCGGGCGCATCTACAACGCGCGCGATATCGCGCAAGACCCGCACTATCGGGCGCGCGGAATGATCCAGCGTGTGCGCACCGCTGACGGGCTCGAGCTCGACGTGCCCGGCATCGTGCCGAAGCTGAGCCTGACGCCCGGCGCCATCAGCCGGGCCGCGCCGACGCTCGGTGAAGACAACGCGTCGGTACTCGACCTGCTGGGCAAGCGGCCGCGTTCCAGCTGACCATCCTCAGCGCCGCGGACCAGGCGATGGTGCGCGCGTGTCGACGCCAGCGATCGGCGCCCGCTTCAAGTCACGAAACGCCGCAAACAGCCATGAGCGCATCCCGACGATCAGCGTGTACGGCTTCTTCTGCTCGGGGCTGAGCTTCTGATCGGCGAGGTGCTGCTGCGCGAAGTCCTGCCCCACGCGCTGCAGCCGCTCGACGAACGTGGCCGCCTGGCTGCTGCTGATCTGGCCGTGCACGAGCAGCAGCGTTTCGCCGTCGGCGTCGAAGCCGCCGCTGTAGTAATCGGCGGCAACGTGCTTGCGGAAGTACTCCATCACCGGCCCGTGCGGCTGCCAGCGGAAACCCTTGGCGATCTTCAGCCGGTATCGGTTCAACGGGCGCAGCTCGATGATGCCGAGCTTGTCGAGCTGCAGCAGGTACTTCACGCATTCGGCGTCGCTGAGGTCGTAGGTCGCAACCATTTGCTCGAAGGTCCATTGGCTGACGCAGCAGATCGCGAGCAGCAGCAGCTTGCGATCCGCGACCACGGCACGCTCCTGCTCGAGCGTCAGCTCGCGGCGCAGCGGCTGCGCGTCGGCAACCTTGCGCGCAAGCTCGGCGAAGTCCATCTTCAGCACACGCAGCACCTCGTCGACGCGCGACAGCGGCATGTCGGCCTTCGCGAACACGCGCTTGATGCTCGACTCCGCCATGCCCAGGTGCTGCGCCAGCTCCGCGTAGGTGATGCCTGCGGTCTTCAGCTCGGCCTTCAGTGCAGCGACGAGGTCGTGTGTGGTGCTCACGGCGACAGCCTCCAAAAGTACCTCTGGACGATACCAGAGGCACGTTGCTCCGCGACCCTCTCTGGAGGGATGGATACCGAGCCGGCACGTGCCGATCATGCGGCCACCTCAACTGTTCGTTCCAGGGAACCCTTCATGCAACGCACCTCGATCCGCCAGGACACCAAGGCCTGGAAGGCCCAGGTCTGGATCTCCTTCGCAGTGGCCGCCACGCTGTGCGGCACCGGCCTGGCTTATCTGCCCGGCACGGACCTCGACCGCGCGTTCATGTTCATGGGTTACCTGTTCTGCCTCAGCACAGCGTTCGCGCTTGCGAAATATGTTCGCGACAACGAGATCCGCAAGACGGACACGCCGATGTGGGGCACGGTCGTCTGGGGCGGATTCAGCCTCGCGATGGCGCTGACTGCATGGGGCCTGTGGAACATGGCGGTGAACCCGACCTACAAGGCTTTTCTCGGCGTCAGCTGGCTGTTCCTGATCTCTTGCGTGTTCACGCTCGCGAAGACGCTGCGCGATGCGCACGAAGTGCTGCTTGCGCAACTTCGCGCCGAGCGCGAGTGATCTGTTCCTCACCCCAAGGAGTTCATATGACTTCGTTCCCGAACCGCCGCACGCTGGCTGCGGCCCTGACCAGCCTCGCGATGCTCGTGCCGCCCTGGAGCGCGCGTGCGCAATCGGGCGCTTCCGAAGCGAGCGCGCTCTCGGCACTGCCGATCGCGGTCTCGGTGGCTGCGCCGGTGATGATCGTCTCGGGCGGCGCGGTGCTGACCGTCGTTGCCGTGGAAGCGTCGGCCGACGGCGCGATCTGGGTGCTGCAACGCGCGTCCGACGGAGCGCGGGCCAGCGTACGGCTCGCCGCGCGCGCCGCCGGCGAAGTGTCGGTGGCGGCGGGCACGGTTGTGACGGTGGCCGCCATCAGTACCGGCTGGGTGCTCTCGGCCGCCGGCCAGGCGATCGCCTTCATCCCGAACCAGGTCGGCGCCGCACTGCTCTACAACGAGCGCGTGACGCGATGAACGCCGCCACGCGCACATGGGTCGGCGCGGCGCTGGCGGCCGCTGCGCTCGGCGCCCAGGCCGGACGGACGTGCGAGAACAAGGCACCGAGCGCCGTCACGATCGATCGCGCGCTGACGCTGGCGCAGCACACCGCCGCGCGGCTGGACGACAGCGGCGCGCAGGTGGTCGTGCTGGCGCGCGCCGGGCAGAATCTCGGCGACTACGGGCTGCGCTACTCGCACCTCGGCTTCGCGTATCGAGAGGGCGGAGCTTGGCGGGTCGTGCACAAACTGAACCAGTGCGGCACTGCGCGGGCCTCGATCTACCGACAGGGCTTGGGCGAGTTCTTCCTCGATGATCTGTACGAGTACGAAGCCGCGATCGTGATCCCGACACCGCAGGTGCAGGCCGCGTTGATCGACACGTTGCGCGACAACGCACGCCTCGCCACGCTGCACACGCCGGCCTACAACATGGTGGCCTACCCATGGTCACAGACCTACCAGCAGTCGAACCAGTGGGCGCTCGAGACGCTCGCGATGACCCAAGACCCGATCGCCGCGCGCAGCCGCGAGCAGGCGCAGGGGTGGCTGCGCGTCAAGGGCTACGCGCCGAGCACGCTGCACATCCCCGCGCTCAAGCGTCTGGGCGCGCGATTGACAGCCGCGAACATCGCCTTCGACGACCACCCGAACGAGAAGCGATTCACGGACCGGATCGAAACCGTCACCGTCGACTCGGTGTTCGCATGGTTGAATCGCAGCGGCCTGGGCGGCACAGTCCAGGTGATCCGCTAGAGTGCGCGGCGAACGGCCCGACAACGACATCATTCGATCGGCACGAGACATGAGCCAATCCACGAGCGAACTCGCCCACGCCCACCCGAACCAGTTCGCGTTGCTCGGCCAGCGCCGGTTTGCGCCGTTCTTCTGGACCCAGTTCCTCGGCGCAGGCAACGACAACCTGTTCAAGTTCGCGTTCACGGTGATGGTGACCTACCAGCTGCAGCTGGAGTGGCTGCCGCCGTCGCTGGCCGGCCTCGCGATCGCAGCGCTGTTCATCCTGCCGTTCCTGCTGTTCTCGGCGACCGCCGGGCAGGCGACCGACAAGTACGACAAGACGCGCGTCATCCGCTTCGTCAAGAACCTCGAGATCGCGATCATGGCCGTCGCGGCCTACGGCTTCTGGACCACCAACGTCTACGCGCTGCTGGGCTGCGTGTTCCTGATGGGACTGCACTCGACGATCTTCGGCCCCGTGAAATTCGCGTACCTGCCGCAGCACCTGAACGAACGCGAGCTGACCGGCGGCAACGGGATGGTCGAGATGGGCACCTTCGTCGCGATCCTGCTCGGCCAGGTGGCCGGCGGGCTGCTGGTCGCGATTCCAGCGGTCGGCGCGCACTACGTGGCGATCGCATGCATCGCCGCGGCGCTGATCGGCCGCGCGACCGCGCAGTTCGTCCCGGCGTCGCCATCGACCGACCCGACGCTGGTGATCAACTGGAATCCGGTCACCGAGACCTGGCGCAACCTCAAGCTGGCGCACGAGAACATCGTCGTGTTCCGCTCGCTGCTCGGCATTTCGTGGATGTGGTTCTTCGGCGCGGTGTTCCTGAGCCTGTTCCCGTCGTTCGCAAAGGAAGTGCTGCACGGCAACGAGCAGGTCGCGTCGCTGCTGCTGGTCGTGTTCTCGGTCGGCATCGGCATCGGCTCGCTGCTGTGCGAGGTGCTGAGCAAGCGTCACGTCGAGATCGGCCTCGTCCCGCTCGGCGCGATCGGCATGAGCGTGTTCGCGATCGATCTGTACTTCGCGTCGCGCGGACTGCCGCCTTCGGCCAGCCTCCCGGCGCTCGACTTCGTCGCGAAGAGCGCGCACTGGCGCGTGATGGCCGACCTCGCGCTGCTTTCGCTCTTCGCCGGGCTGTACAGCGTGCCGATGTATGCGCTGATCCAGCTGCGCTCGCAGGCCAGCCACCGCGCCCGCATCATCGCGGCGAACAATATCCTGAATGCGCTGTTCATGATCGCGAGCTCGCTGATCGTCGGCGTGCTGCTGAAGGTCGGGCTGACGATCCCCCAGGTGTTTCTCGCGATCGGGCTCCTGAACGCCATCGTCGCGTTCTACATCTTCATGCTGGTGCCCGAATACCTGCTGCGCTTTGTCGCGTTCCTGGTCACGCGCGTGGTCTACCGCTTCAAGGTGCGCGGCGACGAACACATTCCGGTCACGGGCGCAGCCATCCTCGTCTGCAACCATGTCAGCTTCATTGACCCGGTGCTGATGATGGCGGCGAGCCCGCGACCGATCCGCTTCATCATGGACCACCAGATCTTCAGGATCCCGGTGCTGGGCTGGTTCTTCAAGCTCGCGAAGGCGATCCCGATTGCATCGCAGCGCGACAACCCGGTGATCTACGAACAGGCGTTCGAGCGGGCCCGCGAGGTGCTGGACGAAGGCGACCTGCTGTGCATCTTTCCCGAGGGTGCGATCACTCGCAACGGCGAACTCGGCGAATTCAAGGGCGGGGTGATGAAGCTGCTCGAGACGAACCCGGTGCCGGTCGTTCCGCTCGCGCTGCAGAACCTGTGGGGATCGTTCTTCTCCCGCAAGGACGGCAGCGCGATGACGAAGCCATTTCGGCGCGGACTGTTCAGCTCGGTCGGCTTGGTCGCCGGTGACGCGGTCGCGCCGACGGCGGTGACGCCGAACGCACTGCGCGAGCGGGTCGGCGCGCTCCTCGCGTCGTAGTTTCTCAAGCTCGCCAAGGCGTCCGATGGCCTGGGTTCCGAATCGCGCCGCCCAGGCGCGCTGTGTTCCGTTCGCGGCGTTCATGCTGCTGCTCGTGTTGCGGGGCCTCGTGCCGGGAGACGGGTCGTGGGGTTTCGACCCTCGCTGGATCCTTGCGATCACGGTACTCGTGGTCGGCGCCTTGCTGGCCTGGTACTGGCGCGAATACGGCGAGCTGGTGAAGCAGACGCTGCCGAGCCGGGCCGAGTCCGCGCTCGCGGTCGTTGTCGGCCTGGTCGTCTTCGCGCTGTGGATCCGCCTGGACGCACCGTGGATGCAGCTCAGCGAACCTGCAGCCACGTTCGTGCCGACCGACACGAACGGGCGGCTGCTGTGGCCGCTGATCGCGGTGCGTTGGATCGGCGCCAGCCTGGTCGTGCCGGTGATGGAAGAGCTGTTCTGGCGCTCGTTCTTGATGCGCTGGATCCGCAGCCCGCAGTTCGAGACCGTTCTTCCGCAGCAGGTCGGCCTGAAGGCAATCGTGCTGACGACCTTCGTCTTCACGCTCGCGCACACGCTGTGGCTGGCGGCCGTGATCGCCGGCCTCGCCTACGCCCTGCTCTACGTGCGCACCGGCAGGCTGTGGGTGCCGATCATCGCCCATGCGGTCGCGAACGGCGCGCTCGGCGTCTGGGTCGTTGCGACCGGGCGCTGGAGCCTCTGGTAGCCCCCGTCGACGATCAAGGGGCCGTCGGCGCGTGCTCCGAGATCTCGCGCAGCGTCGCGTCGGTGTGTGCGCTCTGGCGGGTCGCCAGGTCGCCGAGCGACACGACGCCGACGATCTTGCGATTGTCGTCGAGCACCGCGAGGCGCCGCACCTGAGCCTCGCCCATCAGGTCCATCGCCTGTTGCACGCTGTCGCTTTCGCTGCACCAGCGCACGTCGGCCGTCATCACAGTCGATACACGCGCTTCCTGCGGGACCATGCCGGAAGCGACGCCGCGCACCGTGATGTCGCGGTCGGTCACCACGCCGACCATCGCGTCGCCGTCGCACACCGGCAGCGAACCGATGTTCATGCTCTTCATTTTCTGCGCCGCATGCTGCAAGGTGTCGTCCTGCTGAACGACAGCCACGCTGCGGGTCATGATCTCGCCGACTTTCGTCATCGCGTCCTCCCTGGTGTTCGCCCACGAATCGTGGCGGCTCAAGGGTAGCCCTCGTCCAATACCCCGGTCAGCGGTGGAGTTCGGGGCGCGTCGTCGGACAACGCCGACGCGCTTCAGTCGATGCCGCGCCGACGATCCTGCGCGAAGCGCTGCGCGAACGCCGGGAATGTCCCGGCATCCAGGGCCTCGCGCACCTCGCGCATCAGGTTCACGTAGTAGTGCAGGTTGTGCACGCTGGCGAGCATCGGGCCGAGCATCTCGCCGCAGCGATCGAGGTGGTGCAGGTATGCACGCGAGAAGCTGCCGCAGGTCGGGCAGGTGCAGGTCGGGTCGAGCGGGCGTTCGTCGCTCTTGTGGCGCGCGTTGCGAATCTTCAGGTCGCCGAAGCGCGTGAAGAGATGGCCGTTGCGCGCATTGCGGGTCGGCATCACGCAGTCGAACATGTCGACGCCGGCCGCGACTCCATCAACCAGGTCTTCCGGCGTGCCCACACCCATCAGGTAGCGCGGCTTCGCCTGCGGAAGCCGATGCGGCGTGTGCGCGACGATGCGCTGCATCGCCTCCTTGGGCTCGCCGACGCTGACGCCGCCGATCGCGTAACCCGGCAAGTCGAGCTCGACCAGCGATGCGAGCGACTCTTCGCGCAGGTTCTCGAACATGCCGCCTTGCACGATGCCGAACAGCGCATTCGGGTTGGCCAGGCGCCGAAATTCATCGAGGCAGCGGCCGGCCCAGCGCAGGCTCAGCTCCATCGACGCGCGCGCCTCCTTCTCGGTCGTGATTTGGCCCTTCGTCTCGTACGGCGTGCACTCGTCGAACTGCATCACGATGTCGCTGTTCAGCACGTGCTGGATCTGCATGCTGGTTTCGGGCGTCAGGAACAGCTTGTCGCCGTTGACCGGCGAGGCGAACTTGACGCCTTCCTCGCTGATCTTGCGCATCTCGCCGAGCGACCAGACCTGGAAGCCGCCGCTGTCCGTCAGGATCGGTCGTTGCCAGGCCTCGAAGCGATGCAACCCGGCGAACTGCCGCAGCACGTCGAGCCCGGGCCGCAGCCACAGATGGAAGGTGTTGCCGAGGATGATCTGCGCCCCCATCGCTTCGAGCGACGACGGCATCACGCCCTTGACGGTGCCGTAAGTGCCCACCGGCATGAAGACCGGCGTCTCGACGACGCCGTGATTGAGCGTGAGGCGGCCGCGGCGCGCATGGCCGTCGGTCTTGAGCACTTCAAAGCGGAGCATGCGGAATTGTGGCTTGCGGGGTCGGAAGGGCCGCGATATTATAACAATCGTTATAACACCCAATGAGCCTCGCCATGCACGCACTCAAGCTCACCCAGATCGGCAACTCGGTTGGCGTGATCCTGCCGAAGGAGGTGCTCGCGCGGTTGAAAGTGGAGAAGGGCGACACCTTGTACGTGACCGAATCGCCGACCGGCGTCAATCTGACTCCGTACGACCCGGCGCTCGAAGAGCAGCTCGCGCTCGGCCGCGATTTCATGCACGAGTATCGCGACACCTTCCGCGCGCTCGCCAAGTGAAGCGCGAGTGGCGCTGGATCGACAAGCGCGCCTTGTTGATGCTGCATGACGAGAGTCTCGCCGAGCACGGCGGCGCCGCCGGCTTGCGCGACGAAGCTCTGCTCGACTCGGCGCTGGCTCGGCCGCTGAACCTTGTCGCCTATGGCAAACCGGACGCGGCCGATCTTGCAGCCGCCTGCTCTTACGGCCTGGCGAAGAATCACCCGTTCGTCGATGGCAACAAGCGTGCGGCGTTTCTTGCAGCCGGTTTGTTCCTAGCGATGAACGGACTTCGACTGTGCGCGACACAAGCCGAGGCAACTGTCGCGATGTTCACGCTCGCGGCAGGCGAGCTCGACGAAGCGGGTCTCGCCGATTGGCTGCGCAAGCACAGCCAATCGCGCGAGGCTCCGCGCTAGGGGCGCTTCAGCGCTCGTTGCGGACCAGCATCAGCACGGTCCGATTGCGGTCCTCGACCACCCACAGCCGCCCCGCGCCATCGACCGCGATCCCGGTCGGCGCACCGAGCGGACGCACGCCGCTTGCCGCGCTCCAGCCGCCGATCCACACCGTCGGCTTCGCGAGCGCCCGGCCTTGAGCGTCGAGCCGGTAGCCGACGACGCGGTGACCGGTCGGCCGATAACCGTGCCACGCGACGAGCAGTTGCCCGGCGAACGGTGAACGTGCGGACGACGGCACGGCGAGCATCTGCAGCGGCGCCGCATGCGCGGGCCACAACATCTGCGGCCCGACGCTGCCTGCGCAGTCGAAGCGCTTCTCGTAGCCGCGCGCCGCAACGCCGTTGCCGACGCAATACGGCCACCCGTAGTGCTTGCCGGCGACGAGCAGGTTCAGCTCCTCCGGCGGGTTGTCCGCGTCGGCATAGTCGATCGAATTCTCGCCTTGCAGCAACACGTTCGCGCCGGGCACGAACGCGAGCGCGACCGAGTTGCGCAGCCCGGTCGCGTACGGGCGCAGCGACTGCAGCGTGTTCATCGGCCCGCCGAACACCGCCTCGTAGACGGCCGCACGCGGCCGTTCGCCGATCAGGTCAGAGCAGGGAACGGCCTGAGCGCCTGCATCATCGCGACACGCATCGCTCGACGAACCGACGTTGATGAACAGGTGCCCGTCGGCACCGAACACGAGCTCCTTCAGCGGATGCGCTCCGTCGCTGGGCAGTCCGTCGATCACGGTCTCCTGCGTGATGTCGCTGCTGATCGAAGTGCGCCAGATGCGCCCGGCTTCACCGACGTAGATGCGCCCGTCCGGCCCCTTCGCGATGCCCAGCGGCCTGTCCAGCTTGCTCGCGAGCACCCGCAGCGTCGCGCGGCCGGCTTCGATGCTCATCTCGATCAGACGGCCCTGGCGCGGCTCCCAGCTGCCCATGTCGATCAGCCAGTAGCGGTTCGGCGCCACCTCGAGAATCCGGCGCGGAAAGCGCAGCCCGTCGGCCGCGCCGGCAACCAGCGCAACGCAGCTGCCGGGCGGCGTCTGCAGGCTCACACGCGGGAACTCGCCGCAGCGGCCATTGGTTGCATAGCCAGCGGCCATCGCGTTGGCGCCCGAAATCGCGGCGATCATCGCAGCCGCGATGCTCGCCACGCGCCGCAACCTCATTGCGCGCCCGCCGTGCGGGCCAGCAGCATCGCATCTCCATAGCTGAAGAATCGGTAGCGCTCGCGCACCGCATGCGCGTACAGCGCACGCACGTGCGCGTGGCCGGCAAACGCGCTGACCAGCATCATCAGCGTGCTCTTGGGCAGATGAAAGTTCGTGACGAGCAAGTCGACGACCCGGAAGCGAAAGCCCGGCGTGATGAAGATGTCGGTCTCGCGCGCGCCGGCTTGCAAGGTGCCGTCGCGTGCTGCCGATTCGAGTGCGCGCAAGGTCGTGGTGCCGACGGCGATGATCCGCCCGCCCGCCGAACGCGTGCGCTCGATCTCGGCGATGGTCTGCGCGCTCACCTCGAACCACTCGCTGTGCATGCGGTGCTGCGACAGGTCTTCGGTGCGCACCGGCTGGAACGTGCCCGCGCCGACATGCAGCGTCACGTTGGCCGTCGACACGCCGCACGCGGCCAGCGCATCCAGCACGGCGGCGTCGAAGTGCAATGCGGCGGTCGGCGCAGCCACGGCACCCGGCTTGGCGGCAAACACGGTCTGGTAGCGCGCTTCGTCATCGGCAGTATCGGCGTGCGCGATGTACGGCGGCAGCGGAACGTGGCCGTGCGCCTCGAGCAGCGCCAGCGGGTCGGCCGGAAAGCGCAAGCGAAACAGCGAATCCTGCGGTCCGCCGCGACCGATCACCTGCACATCGAACGCGTCGGCAAAGCGCAGCCGGCTGCCCGGCTTCGGCGATTTGCTCGTGCGCAGATGTGCGAGCACCTCGTGGTCGGGCAACACCCGCTCGACCAGCGCTTCGGCAGCGCCGCCCGTCGCCTTCACGCCGAGCAGCCGCGCCTTGATCACGCGCGTGTCGTTGAAGACCAGCAGGTCGCCGCTGCGCAGCAGATCGGGCAGATCGCGAAAACGGCGATCGACCGCGGCCGCATCGCGCCCGTCGAGAAGCCGCGACGCGCTGCGCTCGTCGGCCGGGTGCTGCGCGATCAGTTCGGGGGGCAAAGCGAAGTCGAAATCGCTCAGCGTGTAGGAGGGCAACATCATCGAGGGCTGGACCGACCCGAGCAGGCCGGCAAGGAAGGCAGAATTCTCCCATGACGAACGCGGCGGCTGCCTCCAGCTCGACCCCGCAAGCGAGCAAGGAGAAATCCGGCCCGCAGCGCGCGCTCGAAAAGCTCGGCCTCGTTCGTGCGATCGATCTGGCGCTGCATCTGCCGATGCGCTACGAGGACGAGACGCGCGTCGTGCCGATTGCCGAGGTGCGCGACGGCAGCGTCGCACAGGTCGAAGGCGTCGTCACCGACTGCCAGGTGCAGATTCGTGCGCGGCGCCAGCTCGTCGTGCGCATCCACGACGGCCACGACGATCTCGTCCTGCGCTTTCTGCATTTCTACCCGTCGCACCAGAAGAGCCTGGCGGTCGGCCGGCGCGTGCGCGTGCGCGGCGAGGCGCGCGGCGGCTTCTTCGGCCTCGAGATGGTGCACCCGAGCTTCAAGGGTGTCGACGCCGATACGCCGCTGCCGAGCGCGCTGACACCGGTGTACCCGACGAGTGCGCAGCTGCCCCAAGCCTATCTGCGCAAGGCGGTTGCGGCGGCGCTGACACGCGCCGATCTGTCCGAGCTGCTGCCGCCCGAGACGCTGCCGCTGCGCCTGTGGACGCTGCGCGCAGCGCTCGAGTACCTGCATCACCCGGCGCCGAACATCAGCCTGGCCACGCTCGAGGACCGCAGCCACCCTGCCTGGTTGCGCCTGAAGTTCGACGAGATTCTTGCGCAGCAACTGTCGCAGCTGCAGGCCAAGCAGGAGCGCGAGCGCCAACGCGCCCCGGCGTTCGCACTGCGCAAGGCCGGCCTGCAGGAAAAGTTGCTCGCGCTGCTGCCGTTCGCGCTGACCGGCGCGCAGCGGCGCGTAGGCTCCGAGATCGCCGCCGACCTGCAGCGAGCAACACCGATGCACCGGCTGCTGCAAGGCGACGTGGGCTCGGGCAAGACCGTCGTCGCCGCGCTCGCCGCCGCGATCGCGATCGACAACGGCTGGCAATGCGCGCTGATGGCGCCCACCGAGATTCTTGCCGAGCAGCATTTGCGCAAGCTGGTCGGCTGGCTCGAGCCGCTCGGCATCACCGTCGCATGGCTGACTGGCAGCCGCAAGGGCAAGGCACGTCAGAAGATGCTCGACCAGATCGCATCGGGCGAGGCGATGCTCGTCGTCGGCACGCATGCCGTCATCCAGGAGCAGGTGCAGTTCGCGAAGCTCGGCCTCGCGATCATCGACGAACAGCACCGCTTCGGCGTGCAGCAGCGCCTCGCGTTGCGCGACAAGCTCTCGACCGCGAACCTGGAGCCGCATCTGCTGATGATGAGCGCAACGCCGATCCCGCGAACGCTCGCGATGACCGTGTTCGCCGACCTGGACATCAGCACGATCGACGAGCTGCCGCCGGGCCGCACGCCGGTTGTCACGAAGCTGTTCGCCGACAGCAAGCGCGACGCCGTGATCGGGCGCATCCGCGACGAAGTGGCGCAGCGGCGCCAGGTCTACTGGGTCTGCCCGCTCGTCGAGGAGAGCGAGCACCTCGATCTGCAGAACGCCACCGCGACACACCAGCACCTGTGCGAGGCGCTGCCGGGGCAGATGGTCGGCCTGCTGCATGGCCGCATGCCGGCGACCGAGAAGGCCGCGGTGATGGCGCTGTTCACGAGCGGGGAGATGGCGGTGCTGGTATCGACGACAGTGATCGAGGTCGGCGTCGACGTGCCGAACGCCTCGCTGATGGTGATCGAACACGCCGAACGCTTCG
>Ga0105237_10005554_pt1 | contig 14221 bp, 9 predicted proteins | sample KBSC24metaG_FD_81520 | JGI IMG/M metagenome (GOLD analysis project Ga0105237, IMG submission 81520) | Corn rhizosphere microbial communities from Kellogg Biological Station, Michigan, USA - KBS C2-4 metaG | ecosystem: Host-associated > Plants > Roots > Rhizosphere > Soil | place: Michigan, USA... | reverse complement strand
GTAGATCTCGCGCCCATGCTTGGTGACGTCGTCGTCGAGCAGGCCGACGAGGCGCCATTCGCCCGAACGCGACAACTCGCGCGCGAGGCTGGCGCCAGCCGTGCCGGCGCCGAGCACCAGCACGGGCTTGCCCTGTCCGACGAGGCCGCCGTACAGGTAGAACTCCTTCGTCGCGCGGTACAGCGCGCGGGCGCCGCCCATCGCGAGGAACAGCATCAGCGGCGACACGAGGAGCACCGAGCGCGGAATGATCGGCGACGGTTGGAACATCACGGCGCCGATCATCACGATCACACCGCCGCCAATCACCGCCTTCGAGATCCGCACAAGGTCAGGGAGGCTGGCGAATACCCATAGCCCCCGGTACAAGCCGAACACATGGAACATCAACGCATAGACCGGCAATACCCAGACTAGCGCCGTCAGCGCGCCGCCAAGGAAATCAGGCGGAATACTCCCATTGAATCGGACGAGATAAGCGAACAACCACGCGGCGGTGACCGCCGTCAGATCGAATAGGAAAGCGCTTAGCGAAAGCCATGATGCTTTGGATCGCAACATCGGCGGGAAACCTCAAGAGTTGTTTTCGGCGGCCGACTGATACTGGCGCCAACGCATGTCGATCACCAAACCGATACATGCCAGGACGCCGTACCACGCGAAGAACGACAGCCACTGCTGGAGTTCGGGGCGGCCCTTTGCCCATACGGCGACGATTATGCCTGCGAGTATGATGAGGTACCAATAAAGAGCAGTCCGGCGGTGACCTACGCCTGCCCGGACCATCCGTTGATAGTAATGCTCCCGGTGAGCCTGCCAGAACTTTTCGCCACGTAACAAACGTCTCAAAAGTGTTACAGATGCGTCGGCAATGAAGGGCGCAAACACGAGCGCCGGAAACCAGATCGGCCACGCACCGCCGCGCCAGCCCCAGTAGCCAAGCGCGCCGGCCAGAAATCCGAGCGGGATCGAGCCGGCATCGCCGAGAAACAGCCGGGCCGGATGGAAATTCAGCAGCAGGAAGCCCAGCGCGGCGCCGGCGACAGCCGAGCCGGCCACGACCAGATCCGGCGACGGTGTCGGGCTCGTCAGCGCCGCAATCGCGTACGCGCCGAAGCCGAACAGCGCCATGCCGCCCGCGAGGCCGTCGGCGCCATCCATGAAGTTGTACAGGTTCGTTAGCCAGACCATCACGAAGCCGATGCTGATCAGCAGCCACCACGGCGCGTCAGCCGGAAATACGACGATTAGCGCGACAACCGCCGCAAGGTGCGCCGAGAACCGCACGCGAGCGGGCAGCCCGCGCCGGTCGTCGATCTGGGACATCGCGGCAAGCCCCGCGGCGGCGATCGCGATCAGCCACAAGCGTGGCGCCACCACGAGCAGCGCGACGACGCAGACCGGCACGATCCCCCAGCCGCCGACGCGCGGCGTCGGCAGCGAGTGGAGCGAACGATCGTTCGGAATATCGGTGGCAAGGCGCCACGCCAGGCCGGTCGCCAGCAGCACGCGCAGGATGGCCGTCGATGCGATGGCAGCGGCCAGCGCCACCGCGGCCGCTTCCGGCCACGTGGTTATCGAAAAATGCATGTCGGCTATTGTTGTGTATCGCGCGAACGATACCATGCGGCAGTCGCTTCGAGGCCTTGTCTCGTCGTATAAGGCGGATGCCAGCCGAGCACTCGCGTGATCCGGCCCGTATCTAGCTCGAGGCTCCCCGTCAGGCGGTCGACCGCAGCACGGCGGCCGGTCAGCGTACCGAGCGCGCGCAGCACCGCTGAGGGAACCGCGATCAGGCGGGCCGGCTTGCCGAGTGCTTCGCCGACCAGGCGCAACAGGCCCGTGACCGACGGCGCATCGTTGTCGGCAACGTGGAAGCATTCGCCTGCCGCCCGCGGATCGATCGCGCATTGCAGCAGCGCGTCGGCGAGGTTGTCGACGTAGACGATGCTGCGGCGTGCCGCGATGGACCCAAGCGGCAGTGGCATCCCGCGCGCAACCGCGTCCATCATCCGCAGGAAGTTCGCGCGAACAGCCGGACCGTAGACGAGCGGTGGGCGAACGACCACGACGTCGAGCCCGTTCGACGCACCGAATTGAGCAAGTTGCCGCTCCGCGCGCAGCTTCGAACGGCCGTAGGCATCCTGCGGGTCGGGACTCACCGCTTCCGACAACGGCGTGCCACCGTCACTCTCGCCGACCGCCTTGATGCTGCTTGCATAGACGATGCGGCGCACGCCATGCTGGCGCGCAACCCTTGCGAGACGCAGTGTGCCGGCGACGTTGGTCGCGTCGAACGCGGCGTCGGGATCCGGCGACTCGTCACGCATCACGTGCACGCGAGCCGCGAGATGGATCACGCAGTCGGCAGCAAGATCGGTTGGCCATCCTTCGTCGAGGCCATCGAAATCGGCGGCGTCGCGCACCCATTCATGCACGCCGTCGACGGACCCGCCCGGCCGCCTCACCAAGGCGGTCACGGTATGACCGGCTTCCAAAGCCCGGCGGCAGACCGCGCGGCCGACGAAGCCGTTTGCGCCGGTGACGACGAGATGGCTCACCACAGCCTCCAGCCGAAACGGTTGTAGAACTTGAAGGCCGATGCCGCGAACATGCGGATGTGCGCGAAGCCCTTGCGGGACGCACCGCCGCCGTGATGGATCACGCGGACCGAGGGCACGTACGCGACGCGCGCGATGTCATGCGTGCGCAGGCTGAGGTCGTAGTCCTCGAAATAGAGGAAATAGCGCGGATCGAAGCCGTTCAGTTTCTTCAGGACTTCGGCGCGGAACAGCATGAAGCAGCCGCTGACGATGGGCGGATCCCAGACGATGTCGCGGTCGTTGATCACGTCTCGCATTTCGTAGCGGGCGAGGCGCCTGGCGAACCACCGGCGCATGCCTGGGGGCAAGAAACCCCGGACAAGCAGGTCCAGCACCGTTGGATAACGGCGACAGAGATACTGCTGCTCGGCCGTGTCGTCAGCGATCCATGGTGAAATCAAACCGATGCTGGGGTTCGTGTCGAAGAACTCGCAACCGTTCACGAGCGCATGGAGGTCCAGATCAATGTCCGGGTTCAATATCAGATGGATGCGCCCAGTAGCTTGCCTTATGGCGAGATTGTGACCGCGACCGTAGCCGACGTTGCCATGCCCCGTCAGCAACCGGCAATCGACACCCTGCTCACGCAGCCGATCAGTCATCAAGTGCACGTCGCCAAGGCCGCCATTGTCAACCAGGAACAATTCGACAGGATGCCCTGCTGAAACGGCGTGCATGCGCTCACACGCGGCGCCCAGGCTCGCAAGCGTCTGCTCTAGCCTGGCAATATCGGGTTGATAGACGACGATGGAAACCGACAGTCCGCAATTGGACCGAGGCGACGCGCTTGTATGATTCATGCAGGCTTCGATTGCGCGCTGGCGATGGATTGGCCAACGTTAAAGGTATGGGGATTCGTAGCAGACCGATGCGATCGGGAATCCGGTTCCGGATCATACGGGCGCTCGTGCCAATTGTAACCTTCGCTGTCCCATACCTACGGTAAAGCGCTTCGTGGGTGATAGAATTCGTCCGATGCTGCCAGCTAGACATTCGCTGTCCTGACGCAGGCGAGCGCCGGCCGCTGCTGCCGACTCGACGCGCTCCGAAGCAGGTACGCGCTGCCCTATGTAGCGGGGTACCGAAACCTTAATACACGAACCAACCGAATATCAAATGACTGTTGCAATTATCACCGGCATCACTGGCCAGGATGGGGCTTACCTCGCACAGCTTCTCCTTGAGAAAGGCTATACCGTGTATGGCACTTATCGCCGTACGAGTTCAGTGAACACGTGGCGAATCGAGGAGATCGGCGTTGCCGGCCATCCGCAGCTTCACCTCGTCGAATACGATTTGACTGACCTTGGATCCAGCATCCGCCTGCTTCAAGCGACGCAAGCAACGGAAGTCTACAACCTCGCCGCCCAAAGTTTCGTCGGCGTCTCGTTCGACCAACCCACGACCACCGCGCAGATCACCGGCGTGGGTGCGCTGAATTTGCTGGAAGCAATTCGTATCGTCAATCCTGCGATTCGCTTCTATCAGGCCAGCACCTCCGAGATGTTCGGTAAGGTCCAAGCCGTTCCTCAGACGGAAGGCACGCCCTTCTATCCCCGCAGCCCGTACGGTGTCGCCAAGCTTTATGCGCACTGGATCACGGTCAATTACCGTGAGAGCTACAACATCTTCGGCGCTAGCGGGATCCTGTTCAATCACGAATCGCCGCTGCGCGGCCGTGAATTCGTCACGCGCAAGATCACGGACAGCCTCGCAAAGATTCGTCTCGGCAAGCTCGATGTGCTGGAACTCGGCAACCTCGACGCGAAGCGCGATTGGGGGTATGCAAAGGAATACGTCGAAGGGATGTGGCGCATGCTTCAGGCCGAACGCCCCGACACGTACGTGCTTGCCACAAATCGCACCGAGACCGTTCGCGACTTCGTGTCCATGGCTGCGCAGGCGGCAGGCTTTGAACTGGCTTGGCAGGGTAGCGGCGAGCAGGAAACTGGCATCGACGCGCGGTCGGGTAAGACGATCGTGAGGATCAGCCCCAAGTTTTACCGGCCTGCTGAAGTCGATCTGCTGATCGGCGATCCGGCGAAGGCCCGCGAGGAACTCGGCTGGACGCCGAAAACGACGCTGGAACAACTTTGCCAGATGATGGTCGAGGCGGATATTCGCCGGAACGAAGCCGGGTTCTCCTTTTAAAAAGCATGGCAAAGGTCTTAATAACGGGACTCGACGGGTTTACCGGCCGCTATCTGGCGGAAGAACTAACCCGATTCGGTCACGACGTGTGCGGTGTTGTTCGATCGAAGAAGGCGGATATTCCCTGGCGGGCGCACGTCTGTGATCTGCTCGATCGCGAAGGCCTTACCCATACTCTATCTGCGGAAAAGCCCGACGTGGTCGTGCATCTTGCAGCGATCGCATTCGTGCAACATGGCGACGTCGGCGGGATCTACCAGACCAATGTCGTCGGCACCCGCAACGTGCTTGAGGCGCTCGAGCGTGCCGAATGCCACCCCCGGTCGGTATTGCTCGCGAGCAGTGCGAACGTCTATGGCAATAGCGAACGGGAAATAATCGATGAAGGCGTTCCGCCGGCGCCGGTAAACGATTATGCGATCAGCAAGTACGCGATGGAACTGGTTGCGCGGATGTGGGCGGAGAAGCTTCCGATCGTCGTTGCGCGGCCATTCAATTACACGGGTGCCGGACAGGACGACAGATTCGTGCTGCCGAAAATCGTGCGCCATTTCAAAGAAAAGGCGCCCCGCATCGAATTGGGCAATTTGCACGTCGTTCGTGATTTCTCGGATGTTCGCTCAGTGGTCTCAGCGTACCGTCGATTGATTGAAGGTGATTTCGCTGGGCGAACTTTCAACGTTTGCTCCGGCGTCGGACATTCACTTCATGATGTTCTCTCCATCATGCAGGAGTTGACCGGACATGCGCCTGAAATATGCGTCAACCCGCAGTTCGTGCGCCAGAACGAGGTCTTCAAGCTGATCGGGAATTGCGCGGAACTGGAACACGCTGTCGGAAATGTCGAATCCATCCCGCTGAAGGCGACGCTGACTTGGATGCTGGAGAAGTCGCCGGGATAAGTCGATCGGGGCTGCGGTGCCGACAGGCTCCTCAACAGCCATCTCTTGATCCCGGCCGAACGCGCCGCATCCGTGGCTCCGTGCCATCAACGATTAAAGCCCCCGTGGCGATCAATGCCGGATCCAGCGGATGTCGCGCATCCAGTGCGAATTGACAAGCGTTCATTGCGGCCGGTGCGTTCGTACAGCACGCGTGACTCGACGAATTGCCCTCCGACCACGCATCCAGATGACGGCGACAATACGTGCCGCGTCGCGCGAAAACTCGAGGTATCAGCAGGATCGACATGAGAAACACACAACTTGATGGGCTCCGAGGTTGGGCGGCGTTATCGGTGGCTATTTATCACGGCATCAATATTCCGTCTAAAGCCGCGCACGAAGCATTGATGCTGCCCATGCAGGCTCAAACGTCTGCCTATGCCATCGCCACCAAGTTGCTCGTAGCGACTTTCAACGGAAGCCTCGCAGTTGTCATCTTTTTTGTCTTGAGCGGCAAAGTACTGCTTGAGTCGCTAATGCGTTCTCGGAAAAGTATGCCGGAAAGTTCGGTTGATTTTACGATCAAGCGAATTATCCGCATCTATCCCCCGCTGTGGGCAGCACTCGCGGCCTATGTACTCATGTTCTTCGTCATGCGCAAATTCGCCGGTTGGGGGGCGGTGCCCGATCTGCACCTCGTCCTGGTCAACGCGACATTGACCAAGATCACGATGTACGGCGTCGCCTGGACACTGATTGTAGAACTGCTCGCCGCTCCGTTGATCTTGATTGCAGCATGGTCTTACAAAAGATATGGTGCTCAGGCACTCTTCATTTTGCTTGCCCTGCTCTTATTATTCAAAGACAGCCCGATTCTCGCATTCTTGCCGTATTTCTCGACATATGCGTTTCTCTTCGGCCTGGGTTTTCTTACGTGCACCAATTTCGGAAAGCAACTTGCCAAGGACGTGCCTGGCGTAAGCCCTTCAGTCGTCATGCTGCTGATGATCTATGGCGTTCTGTTTACGCAATACGATTCTCCTAATGTCGTATTGTTTCAGGGAATCACTGCGTTTTTGCTTGTCGCGATGATTTCTGAAAGCAACGACTCCTGGCCAAGTCGCTTCTTCAATCTGCCGGTATCCCAGTTCCTCGGACATATATCCTTCAGTCTCTATCTCCTGCATCCGCTCGCTCTCGAATTGCTGGAGCATTGGGCTGACCGCCTGACCGGAACTGGCTTCAGGGAGCACTATCTTGCCTCCGGCATTGTGATCGGAATTTTGACCCCGATGCTCACGATTCCGATTGCCTCACTCATGTATAAATACATCGAGACGCCAAGCATAAGCCTCGGAAAAATGGTCTCCGAGAAAATTTGCGGCATTGTGTTTGGAAACAGCATAAAGGCGACGAATAACCTGCAATAACCTGCGGCGCGCTTTGTTTCGGGACATTCCGTCCCACGGGCTGGATGACTATTTGCCCGACGCCAATGCATTGAGAGCGCGGGCCCTATTGGACGTGTTCGAATGGAACGGCCGTCCTTGGCGGCCGGCTACTAACGACGGCAACCGGCAGTGCTCAAACCAGCCGATTGCCGACATTGTCGACCGCTGCGGACCGAAACCCGCCTGCTGTCCGCCGGGCTACTAGGGGGTATTTAGCTCAAAGCAACTTGGCCCGTGGTCGACGCTGCGCGTAGCAGCGACCAGCGCCGCATACCCCCGCTTTAATCATCAAGGTCGATCGATGCCGTAACCGGCGCACTCCGCGATTCGCGCCTCGATTGTTGAGCCGTAATCTGCCCAATCGAAGATCTTGCGGTCGAGCGCGTCTAGCGTCAGCCGACGACGCAACTCAGACTGATCGGCCAACTGCTCCATCGCTGTTGCAAGCGCGTGCTCGTCAAGCATGTTCACGGTCATGCAGCCGCCGCTTTCCGCGAGTTCGGCCATGACGCCCTCGGAATGGCACAGACATGGTTTGCCCATCCACAGGCTCTCCATGATCGGCAATCCGTATCCCTCCACAATTGATGGATAGACGGTAAAGGCAGCACGACGAAACTCGTCGGCAAGCGCTTCGTCAGTCAGCAGACCGGTCCATTTGATACTCGGATCTTCGTCCATCATATGCTGGAGCCAGGCAATCAGGTCGTCCGCTTCAGCGAAGCGATGACCGACCAGAACCAGTTGCAATGGCAGATCCGGGCGTCGCGCTCGCAGCAACCGATAGGCCTCCACCAATGTCCGGTGATTCTTGCGAGGCTCGATGCTGCAAACACAGAGGATCGTCAGCACGGTATCGTCGGGCGTCTCGACGAATGCCTGCACACGTGGCCTGGCACCGAACTGGCCCGGTAGATAGACGGCTTCTCCGGGCGGGCATGGGAGCCCAACACGCGCGGCATAGCTCTGGAACTCCTTGAGACTCTCGCGCGAAATTGACCAGATGGCATCGAATGAAGCCAGTGCCTCCAGGTAGCCTGGAAACCTGTCGACGACCTCCCGAGCACAAAACGGGGGGTGGGAAATCGGAATGACGTCGTACAAAATTCCGGCGACGACAAGATTTCGTGCTCGCGCCCATAAAACCCGCTTGTGCACCGTTCCGTCCAGCGCAACTTCGGGAAAAAAGAATACTGGCGCCTTGCCGTTACCGAGCACCTGCAGACAATTTTCGACCGTCCCGAAAGCGTCCCGCAACGAGATATGTGCCGGTCCATCGTAGGTCGCCAATGTCTTGCCCTCGGGATCGGTGAGCAGCCGATAGCCGTCGATATCGGGATCCCAGCGCACGAATACCGGCATCGTCCCGGCTGAATCCTGTAGCGCTCGGCACAAACGGCGTGTTACGCGAATCACGCCAGGATTGGCCGGATCGACGGATGAATTGGTGCAATCTACCAGCACCAGCCTCGGCACTTCCGATGCTACCGGTTCCGTGGGCAGTATCCCCTGCATCGGTTGATCGGAGATGCGCGCCAGTGCCGACAAGTACTGATCAAGCGTCGACTTCCAGCCAAAGGTCGCGCGAAATCGCTCGAACCGCGCCTCGGACAGATGCGGCGGAAGGCCATTTGTCAAAATGCGCACGGCCTTGTCAACCATGTCGTCTGGTTGACCACAGAGTAGCCATGGATCCGCAATGACTTCCGGGTGAGCGCCCAAGCTGAATGCCAGTACCGGGCGACTCAACCACTGCATCTCGGCCAATGGTAAATTGAAGCCTTCCCATAGTGACACGGTCATGCCCAATTCGCACTGGCGCATGATCTCATTGAGCGCAGCGTCTCCGACAAAACCGAGAAATACAACTGCGTCTGCGATTTTCTCGGGTACCGCGAATTCTCCTTCGCGCGCAAGCACCAGCAGCCGTGCTTCAGGAACGATTTCGTGGATACGTTCGAATACCTGCAGACCGACCGGACCATTCTTGTAGCCCAGCGGCTCGAAACGCCCAAGCAGCATCACCGGCTTGTGGCCAGTTGCGACCAGCGACCGTACGCGGCTCAGCGCCTCGTCGTCGACGTGACCGCCATCGGGCGCGCCAAACAAGGAACTCTGCAGATGATCCGCGCCGAGCAGGATCGTCTCCACGCCAGCGGTGCTTCCCCTGTCCGGCAGGGTCTGCGTTTCGCGAATGAACGCGCTGATCGGCAGAACCGCACTGAATCGGGGGAGTTCACGCGCGCGGATGCGCCGCAATTCGCGCTGCGTCGGCAGGATCCCCTCCGGCATGCCATCCTGGGGAACCGCCCCGGCGTCGATAAAGACGGACTTGGCGCCGCGTGCAGCACACACCGACGCTGCCGAGAAAAACGGCCAGCCGCCAACAATGACGACATCGGGTTCCTGCTCGGCAAACATCTGATTCCAGCGTTCGCGCAAATGCTCGGCCGCGCGCTCCTCCGCATAGCCGATCGAGAGGCTTCCGACGTCATTCCACACCTGCAAGGCGGGCGAAACTTGCCGAACCGCAGCCTCGTCGCAGCGTAGGCATACGAACGTAACGAGATGCCCTTGCCGCACTAGGCTTTGGCCCAGCACCAACAGGAGACGGTCCACCCCGAAACGCGGCAACAAGCGCTCGTTACAGATAACGAAGTGACGCCTCCGCACCTGATCTACTATCGTTAAATTCATGGCCAAATATCTGGGCAAGGGATATGAAAGGATGCTTGCGGCGCGATTGTCGCAAGCATGTCGGCAGCGCCGCGCGAATTCCACGCGCGCGGCAATGCCGCAGGATCGATCGCAATACTTGCCAGCAGGCCCCGAACGTCGTCAACAGATTCGATTGCGCGGACACCACCGAACATCTGTCCCACCACCAACAGCGATTTGCATTCGGTGGGGACAATGATCGGCAATCCCCAGCGGACCGCCTGCAATGCAGGCGCGAACTCGATATCCTGACTCCAGTTCCAGAAGGCGGCCGCTTCGGCCCAGGCGTCAGCGGGCAACCAGCCATGCCACAGCAAGCGCACACGCCGCCCTGCGCCGATCTCGTCTTCCGCCTGATGAAGCGACTGCACTGCGCCGGCGATTTCCCTATCCGGTGCGCCGCCCGCGCACACCACCACCGATTCGCTGGGCAATGAACGCGGATCGGCCAACACCTCCTCATATAGATCAAGCAAGCGGGCAACAGAGGCCTCTTCCGCATATCCTTCGCGACGGGCTATGTTCCTCTGGCCCTCTTGCTGCGCGCGCTCGGGGGCGGCGATGTATGCCCGCATGCCTTCGGCGAGCCGGTCCGGAGCCCACGGCGGCACGAGCGTCCCCGTCTTTCCTGGCTCGATCAACGCGCCATTGCCACCCACGTCAGTGGCGAGTTGCGCCATACCTGCCGCCATTGCTTCAAGGAGCGACACCGGCTCGTTCTCGGGCCAACGCGAAGGCAACACGATCACGTCGCTGGCGCTCATCAAATCAATGATCCGCTCGCGCGGTACGCGCCCCAAGCATTGGACAGTCTCGCCAAGTCCGTAATCGACGATCTGGCGCTGGATGTCTCCGAGCAAGTGGCCGTCGCCCGCGATGGTCAACGACCAACGTCCTTTCAACGAAACATCACTCGCCAGAAGTCGCGCCGCTTCGATGAGATCGGGAATTCCCTTGTGTTCCCCCATGTAGGCGACGCACAGAAAGCGAGTTGCCGTGGAAGGCACTCGCTTCAATTCCCGAAACGGGCGAAGGTCAATGCCGTTTGAAATCACGAAGGTTCGGTCGCGCTGGGCGGCGCCCGCTTTCACGTACGCGTCGGCGAGGGAAGCACTTGGCGATACGAGCGCCGAGGCATGTCCGAGACACCAGACGATATAGTCTCGCCGCAATCGCATCGGCACCGAATGCGCTAGATCATGCGGACGAATCGATGCACTGCAATGAGTCCCGCACTCTTCGGTATTGCTGCAGATCGAGCCATCGTCGCGAAGCTTCGTTCCGCGATAGCAGAGCCCCCAAAGATCGTGGAGCGTCACCACCACCGGAATTCCGCGGCGTCGCGCCAATGGGATGAGGTGCATCCCGAGACCGGCCATATTGTGAAAGTGGACCAGGTCGGGTTGCTCCGCATTCAATATCGCCCTGAAGTGCTCCGCGACACGGTCGTTCCTGAAGTTGTCGTTGGCTTCGAACGAAGTCAAGCTGGTTCGCCAAATGACCATTCCGTCGTCATCTTCCCGATCGAGACGTCCTCGGGCGTCTGCGCTTTCGGCGATTCTGCCCGTAAATACGACCACGTCATGACCGCTTGCCGCTACACCGAGCGCCTGACGTCGAGCCACGACCTCGGCGCCGCCCAACACGTGTGGCGGAAATAGATTACTGACGAAAAGGATTCGCCTTCGGCGCTTCTTGGTATCTGAAAGCACGATTAGATCTTCTAATGAGGAGTACGCACGCCGCTACGATTCAGCACACTGGCTTTCCGGCGGCACTCACTGATGCTCATCCGCCGAGCCCAGGCGAATCGCGGACAGCTCGAATTCGAAGCACTGGCCGTTACGGCGACCACGAACCGGTACCTCGACCTGCCCGAATCCGGCTTGTTCGACCAATTTCGTGAGGCTTTCCGGCGTCAACAGGTTGAAATGGAAATCGCCGTTGTAGTCCTGGCTTCCAAACAATACCTCGCGAAAATCGTCGAAAGAGTAGCTTCCTGCCGCCACCCCCTGGAGCATGGCCTCGCCGTCGGGCACGATCGCGCGCAAGCGTCCACCTGGTTTCAGCATGGACCGCCAGTGCGGCAACAATCGCCGACGCAGTTCCTCCTGAGGAAAATGTTCGATGAGATGCGACGAAAACACTTCGTCGACACTTCCCTTGTCGAAAGGCAGCCCGCCGACATCGGCCACCACATCAACGCCCGGAACCTCACGAGCATCGACATTGACGTACTCCGGCATTGCAATGTGACCACACCCAAGGTTGACCTTGAAGTTGCCCGCGGCCTGGGCCTCCTCCACTTTGCCCGGCGCCACCACCTTCGCGACGACATCGCTCGATACGGCACCGGGCCGGGCGTTGCGTCCAGCGCCATAGCTGAGTTCATACATCATTTCGCGACGCACGAACTCGACGCGTTCAAGCAAGTAGCGCAACGTGTCGTCCACTTGGACATTGCGCTGCGTCATGTCCTGCCGTAGACCGTCGATCGACTGTGCAGCGCTGTCCGCCACTGCCTCAAGGCGCTTTCCGACCGCCGTCGCAATAGCCGGGTCGAGCCGCGCCTGGATGCCGGCTTCCAGCCTTCCTTCGATTTCCGATAGATGCGTCAATCGATTGTCAATTCCGCTCATGTCGTTGCGCACTCGCAACCAGACCTTGGTCAGATCGTCGATCGTCCGCTGGCTGCGGCTGCACTCCTGCTTCAAGCGATCCGTCGTCGCAGAAGAGGAGCGCAGCTCGTTCTCGAGATGCTGGAGCCGAGGTTCCATCAATATCAGCGGCCGATTCAAGCGAAATAGCAACGGCCGCAGTAGCGGTCGCGCGAAGTGCTTCATGGTTTGCTTCAGTTGGCTCACGGTCATAAGGTGCTCCGAATTGCGTTTGAGATGTTGGCGGGATATCAATTTCCCTTCAAGCGATCTCGACGGGAACTTGGCAAAATCAATTAAAGGAACGTCATGCAGATCAAGCAATGCGATGTTGGCAGACCAGAGTTCAATCGCGTGACGATCGCTCCGATCGACGTTTCGCCCATAGCACTTCAAGCCGATCCCGCATCGCATTCCCCACTGGAACGGCGCCGTAGCGCTGCCAGATGCGTTCGCGCGCAACTCTGCCACGTCTGCGTCCTTCCGACGGATCCGCAGCGACGTGCCGCATCACTTCAACCGCCGCCGCATGATCAGGCTCAGCCCACGACTGCCCGTCAGACCACGGATATTCGTTTGACGCCACCGGCCGCAATTGGTACGGAATCGGATAGCCTGTTTCTGTGGAAAGAAAATCGGTGCAACCGGAATAGTCAGTACCGATGACGATCCGCTCGAACGTCATCGCTTCCGCCATGCCGAGTCCGAAACCCTCGGCACGGTGCAACGACACATATACATCCGACGAACGGATGAGGCCGAGCATTTCGTCGCGCGCCATGTTCGAGTCGAGCATCAGAATACGAGGATCCTGTCTCATGGCATCGCAAATGACAGCCTTGATATCGGGGAAGTGATCGGGTGCGCCGGTCGACTTGATCACCAGCCCGACGTTCTCGTCACCGAGCGGGAACGCTTCCTGGAACGCCCGCAGGACGCCCAGCGGGTTCTTTCGGAACGGCGACGAATAGTAATCGAAGCTGAACATGAAGTAGAAGCGCTCCTCGTCCATGCCAAAGTGCGCGCGCCCCGGATGATCTCCGCCGGTGTCGTCCATCGCGGGTGGCATGACGACGATCGGTCCATCGAAGATATGCGCAAACGCGTCAGCGATGAACGTGTTGGGTGCCCAGATTTCGTGAATATGAGCAAGATTTCCACGCCAGGCATCAGGAGCTCTCGCAAGCTCCCAATAGGGACAAAGAATGTTGTAGGACTGCGCCAGCAGACGTGGATCCAGTTCGCGGAACACTGCCGGCACCTGGTCGCACGCGACCTCGATCATGTTGATGTCGTATGGATGCGTCTTGTCGTACCGATGGGGCATGTATTCCCCGATCAATCGGCTTTCGATCCCGACACGGAATGGATAGACGGCGAACGGCAAATCAACAGCTTCAGCCGCTGTCAGGTTCGCACGAAATGCCTGCCCCAAACCTAAGGCGCCTTCGGCATATCCGATAAACAAGACACCATCCCGAAGTTCCAGCGGTTCACGGGTGAAGCGCACGGGCAGAACCGGCGCTTGCTGATCCAGCCCCTGGGTTTCGCCAGCAATCCGCTGCCTGAGCCACTGCATCCGAGTCCGGAAAAAAGGAGCGACCAATTGCCTGGACGATACGGCGAGCGCGTGCCTCCAACCCTGTTGTTCCAAACGATCAGCAAAAAAGGTTGCCAGAAAACCGCCTCGTCGGAACCCTCGCACGACAATGCCTTTCCATCGCATGGATGCGCCCGCACCGGCCGTGTTCCAATCC
>Ga0105237_10005548_pt1 | contig 14227 bp, 15 predicted proteins | sample KBSC24metaG_FD_81520 | JGI IMG/M metagenome (GOLD analysis project Ga0105237, IMG submission 81520) | Corn rhizosphere microbial communities from Kellogg Biological Station, Michigan, USA - KBS C2-4 metaG | ecosystem: Host-associated > Plants > Roots > Rhizosphere > Soil | place: Michigan, USA... | reverse complement strand
GAGGGCCAGACGCTCGGCACTCCCATTTCCATCTGGGTGAAGAACGAGGACCAGCGTGCCGAGGCCTACAAGGAAATGGAGACGCTCTACCGTCCCTCCCATGCCGACTACACCTACCAGGCCAAGTACGGCATCCGCAACTGGCAGGGCGGAGGACGCTCGTCGGCCCGCGAAACCATTGGCCGCGTCGCTGGGGGCGCGGTGGCGCAGCAGGTCTTCAAGAAGTTCCTGCCGAAGCTTGAGATCGTCGCCTTCGTCTCGCAGGTGCACAATCTGGAAGCGAAGGTGCCGCTCGAAAAAATCTCCTACGCCGAAGTCGAAAACAACATCGTCCGCTGGCCTGACAGCGCCGATGCCGAGCGGGTCATTGCCCTGATCGAAAAGACCCGCGGCTCGGGCGATTCGGTCGGCGGCGTCGTCACCTGCATCGTGCGCAACGCGCCGGTGGGTCTGGGCGAACCGGTCTTCGACAAGCTCGAGGCCGATCTCGCCAAGGCGATGATGAGCCTGCCCGCCAGCAAGGGCTTCGAGATCGGTTCCGGCTTCGCGGGCACGCGGCTGAAGGGTTCCGAGCACAACGACGCTTTCTTCAAGGAGGGCGACCGGGTTCGCACCGCAACCAACCGTAGCGGCGGCGTCCAGGGCGGCATCTCCAACGGAGAGGACATCGTCTTCCGCGTCGCCTTCAAGCCGACCGCGACCATCGCGCAAGCCCAGCAAACCGTTTCCGTCACCGGCGAAGCCGCCGAGCTCAAGGCCCGTGGCCGCCACGACCCGTGCGTCCTCCCCCGCGCCGTCCCCATGGTCGAGGCCATGGTGCGGCTGGTGCTCGTCGATCACTGGCTGCGGCAGCGGGCATTAACTGGGGATTAAGAGCACTTCAGATTGCATAAAAGCATATTTATGCTAATATGCTTTTATGAGAACCACGGTTGACTTGGACACCAATCTCTTCCGCCAGGCCAAGGCGCGCGCTGCCACGGAAGGCATTCCCCTCAAGCGATTAATCGAGCAAAGCCTTCGATCCGCCCTGGGAATGCGCTCCTCCTCACCCCGCACCCGGGACTTAAGAATTCCCATTCTCAAGGCGAAAGGATCCAAAAAAATCCACTTCCCATCCGATGTCGCCCATCGCCTTGACGGCTTGGAAGATCGGGAGCGTCATGCGGCATCTTTGCGACGCTAACGTCTGGGTCGCCCTCAGCCTGGAAAACCACGGAGCGCGCCCCCGGTGCCTGGAGTGGTACGGTACGTTGAGGAATAGCGATACTCTCGCCTTCTGCCGGTTTTCCCAGCAATCCTACCTGCGTCTGTTGACCACGAAAGCTTTCACGGGCGATGAAGTCCGCACCAATCGCCAGGCTCTCGCCGCTTATCGACAGCTTTGGGAAAGTCCCCACGTTGACTGGCTCGAAGAACCCGAAGAACTGGAGAATCTCTGGTTCAAATATGCCGACCTTTCCAGTTCCTCGCCAAAAATCTGGATGGATGCCTACCTCGCCGCCTTCGCCGTACTCTCGAATAGCCAACTGGTTACTTTCGACAAGGGTTTCCGGGTCTATAAGGGACTGGACTGGATCGACCTCAACCAGCGCTGATCAGATAATCCCTGCCTTCTCCAGCTGCTCGAGGCGTTTCTGGTTCTTCTCGTCGACGACTTCGGCGACGTTTGGCAGCTCCAGCAGCACTTCGAGGCAGAAGGAAATCTCGGCGTCCTGGAAACCGGTCGTCTCCATGGCCAGCTTGTCGAGCGAGACGTAGACCCAGGAAAATTGTTCGCCGTTAAGGACGCGGAACTGGAGGTTCGGCTCCCACATGATCTCGTCCGGCTTCTTGACTTCCGCCGTTCCTTCCATGCCGGGAATGACCTGCTCCACCTTCTCGAAGCGCTCGAGCCACGAGGCGACGCATTCCGAGATGCTCGCGCGATCGAGCGCCTTTTCGAAAACCGCGACAAAACCTTTCTGATCCATGAGGCATTTTAGCCAGCCTGCGACAGTCATCAAGTCCGCAAGGTGACTGACGGTACTCCACCTTGGAAAGGATGATCCGAGTTACCCATCTGTCATCCTGAGCTTGTCGAAGGATCAGTTCGGCCACTTCTTCGCCCAAGCCCAGACTGAACTGATCCCTCGACAAACTCGGGATGACGGGTTTGCTTGGACTCAACTTTTCCCGCTTCTCAAACTAACTCGCCGTCAGCACAAATTTTTCACAATTCCCTTGCCGCTCCCGGCGCGCGCCCTAATGTTTTCCGCATATGGTCCACGGACGAGACCTCTCTTATAATTCGAAAATCGAAGGCAACGTCGTACTCACCACGCTCGACGCCTCGATCAACTGGATGCGGAAAAATTCGCTCTGGCCGATGCCCATGGGCCTGGCCTGTTGCGCGATCGAGCTGATGGCCGCCTCGTGCGCCCGCTTCGACATCGCCCGCTTCGGCGCCGAGGTCATGCGCTTCTCCCCCCGCCAGAGCGACCTGCTCATCATCGCGGGCACCGTTACTTATAAAATGGCACTCGCCACCAAGCGCATCTACGACCAGATGCCCGATCCGAAGTGGGTCATCGCCATGGGCGCCTGCGCCTCCACCGGCGGCATGTATCGCAGCTACGCCGTGCTCCAAGGCATCGATCAGCTCCTGCCTGTCGACGTCTACATCTCCGGTTGTCCGCCCCGCCCCGAGGCATTGCTCGAGGGCCTGATGCGCCTCCAGAACAAGATCATGCTCGAAGGCTCGACTCTCCAGCAGAAGAAACTGCCCCAGCTGCCCGTGGGCCGCATGAGCGCGGAGGAAGTGGCCACACTCTAAGAAATCGCGAAAGACCATGCCCGCCCCAGACGCCATCGCATCCCTCCAAAAACAATTTCCCGGCAAGATCGGCCAGGCGAAGGAATTTCGCGGCGAGTGGACCGTCGACGTCGACCGCGACATCGTCCGCGCTGCCGCTGCCTATATTAAAGGCACGCTTGGGTTCAACTACATCGTCGATATCTCGAGTGTCGATTACTTCGGCGAGGAGCCCCGCTTCGAGATGGTCTACGAGTTCTGCGTCCTCGGCGGCCCGAACAATCAGCAGCATCTCCGCGTGAAGACCAAGGTGAGCGAGGACGACCCCACGGTGGACTCGCTGGTCCCTGTCTATCAGGGTGCCGACTGGCACGAGCGCGAGGTCTACGACATGATGGGCATCAAGTTCAACGGCCATCCCGACCTGCGCCGCATCCTGATGTGGGACGGTTATCCTTACTATCCCTTGAAGAAGGATTTCCCGCTCGAGGGTCTTTCCAGCGACCTGCCCGGCGAGGCCTTCAGCCGTCCCGCGCCGCTGGAAGGCGGTCCCTTCGTCGCCGCCCCTGAGTTGATTCCGCCGACCGTGGGCGAAGCCCCCACCACCGCGCTGGAACCCCGCGCCAAACCGGCTCCCCTGTCTTAATCGTATGTCCGAAACCCTTCTCGAAACACCCGACAGCGTCGCGCGCGCCGCGCAGCAGATCGAGCAATTCCAGGCCGAAAGCGGCAAGATGGGCGAGAAGCTCATCCTCAACCTCGGCCCGTCGCACCCCAGCACCCACGGCGTGCTCCGCGTGCTGCTCGAGCTCGACGGCGAGATCGTCACCAAGGCCATTCCCGACATCGGCTACCTGCACCGCGGCGACGAGAAGATCGCCGAGAACATGACCTACAACCAGTTCGTGCCCTACACGGACCGGCTCGACTACCTCGCCCCGCTGGCCAGCAACGTCGCCTACGCGCTGGCGGTCGAGAAGCTGATGGGCTGGACGATCCCGCCGCGCGGGCAGGTTATCCGCGTCATCTGCAGCGAGCTGGCCCGCATCTCGGCCCACCTGCTCGGCATGGGCGCGCTGGCCATGGATTGCGGCGCGATGACCGTCTTCCTCTATATCTTCACCGAACGCGAAAAGATCTACAACCTGATCGAGCTCCTCACCGGCGCGCGCTTCACCACCAGCTACACCCGCATCGGCGGTCAGACCCGCGATCTGCCTCCCGGCTTCGTCGACCAAGCCAAGGCCTTCGTCGAGCAATTCAAGGGCAAGATCGACGAGCTCGACCAGCTCCTCAGCCGCAACAAGATCTTCGTCGACCGCAACAAGGGCATCGGCATCATCACGAAGGAGGATGCCATCGACTTCGGCCTGACCGGCGCGAACCTGCGCGGCTCGGGTGTTTATTACGACGTCCGCAAGGACCGGCCCTACCTCACCTATTCCGAGTATGGCTTCTCGGTCCCGGTCGGCTCGGTTGGTGACTGCTACGACCGTTATCTCTGCCGCCTCGAGGAACTGCGCCAGAGCGTCCGCATTCTCGAGCAGGCGCTCACCCATATTCCCAGCGGCCCGATCAACATCGGCGATGGCAAGGGCTTCCTTCCTCGCAAGGACAAGGTCCTGACCAAGATGGAGGAGCTCATCCACCAATTCATCCTCGTCACCGAGGGTATCCAGGCCCCCGTCGGCGAAGTCTACTTCGGCGCCGAAAATCCGAAGGGCGAGCTCGGCTTCTATATCAACAGCAAGGGTGGCGGCGTCCCCTACCGGATGAAGATCCGCTCGCCCTCCTTCGTGAACCTCAGCATCCTCAGCAAGCTTTTGCCCGGGCACATGATGAGCGACGTCGTCGCCATCCTCGGCAGCCTCGACTTCGTCATGGGGGAATGCGACCGCTAACGGGATGAGAACCTTGCCGCATCTCCCCTCTCTCCGTCTGGCGCTTCGCGGCGGCCTCCTGTCGCTCGCCGCCGTGTTGCTTCTGACCGCCTGCGGATCGAAGCTCACCGTCGACAACCTGCAAAAGGTCAAGAGTGGCATGAGCCCCGACGAGGTGAAGGCAATCCTCGGCAGCCCCAGCGAGACACAGTCCACGGGAGCCCTCGGCCTCAGCGGCACGACCTACGTCTATCACGGTCAATCGGCCGAGGTGACCATCGTTTTTCTTAACGACAAGGTGATGACGAAGGAGGGCAAGTTCCAATGAGCCCTACGAAGAAGATCCTGATCTTTTCGGCGCTAATGACCGCGGCGATTGTCATGGCCCTTGCCATCTGGCTTGTTCCGGCTGTGCTTATGGCCATGAAGTCGGCAAAGTTCATGTCCTCCTTCCAGAAAATTCACGAAACGAAGCCGCCTCTCTCCGTCGCCCAGGTTGAGCAACTCATGGGACGTCCCCTTCGAATCGAGCACACCGAATCGACTGGCATCATCGGCGACGTCTACCATTATCCGACCTACCCACTCGGCGGAGACTTCCAAGTCATCTTTATCAATGGAGTTGTTGACCATACTGCGATCCCCTCTCTAACCAAATCATGAGCAATCCCGTCGTCGCCCCCGCCACGCAGAACGTTGCGCCCCAGATCGTCTATCCCGGCGCGCCTGACCACCATCACGCCGCCCCGAAATTTCCCCCGGGCTTCGAGGCCCAGGTCGACGAACTGATCACCCATTACCCCGTCTCCAAGCGGAGCGCCTCGCTGCCGCTGCTTCATCTCTGGCAGGAGACCTTCGGCTACATCTCGCCCGCCGGCATTGAGTGGATCGCGGCCAAGCTCGGCCTTCAGTCGATCAACATCCTGGAGCTCGTCACCTTCTACCCCATGTTCCGCCAGCACCCGGCGGGCAAGATCCAGATCAAGGTCTGCCGCACCCTCTCCTGCGCCCTCGGCGGCAGCTACGGCCTGTGCGATTACCTCCGCGACCAGTGCAAGGTCGGCGAACCCGATGCCCATGGCCTCGCCATCAGTGCCGACGGCAAGTACTCGGTCGAATTCGTCGAATGCCTCGCCTCCTGCGGCACTGCGCCGGTCATCATGATCAACGACGACTTCCACGAGGGCGTCACCCAGCGCCGGGCCGACGAACTCCTGGGCAAATATAGCTGATTCCCGAGAAAATGAGCGAGCGGCACTTCAACGAATTGACCATGGGCGAAGGGATTGAACTGGTCGCCGCTGTCTGCCTTCGTGTCGCCGGATTTTCTTATGCCGCGCGCGCCTTTTTTTACCTTTTCCATCTCAAGTCTTACTGGGACTTTCACCAGAACGGTTTTCAGACCTTCTTTTCCAACTCAACGGTCCAGAGCTACCTGACGGACATCCTTTACGAGGTCACTCTCGCCGCCATCACGTTCCTCCTCACCGTTCCGCTGGCCCGCCTGCTAACCCGGGGCCTCCTCCCATTGCTACAACCTTTGCCCAAGGAATAATTCTTTCTTTCACGTATCCCCTGTCTAAAAAATCCTATGCCCGTCGCCGAAAATCGCCTCATCTTCAAGAACATCGACCAGCCCGGGTACACGATCGACATCGATTGCTACCTGAAGCACGGCGGCTACGTGGAGCTGAAGAAGGCCCTCACCATGAAGGGCCCCGACATCGTCAACGAGGTGAAAACCTCCGGCCTGCGCGGACGTGGCGGCGCGGGATTCTCGTGCGGCATGAAGTGGGGCTTCATCGATCCGACCAAGAACACCAAGCCGGTCTATCTCATCTGCAACGCCGACGAATCAGAACCCGGCACCTTCAAGGACCGCCAAATCATCTATAAAGACCCTCACCAGCTCCTCGAGGGGATGATCATCGCCTGTTACGCCAACAACGTCCACCTCGCCTACATCTACATCCGGGGCGAATTCACCCTCGGCGCGAAGATCCTCGAGAAAGCCATTGCCGAGGCCAAGGCCGAAGGCTACCTCGGCAAGGGCATTGCCGGCACCGGCTACGACCTCGAAATCTACGTCCATCGCGGCGCGGGCGCCTACATCTGCGGCGAAGAGACCGGCCTGATCGAATCGCTCGAGGGCAAGCGCGCTTATCCCCGCATCAAGCCCCCCTACTTCCCTGCGGTGCTCGGCCTCTACATGTGCCCGACTATCGTCAACAACGTCGAGACACTCTGCAACATCAAGCACATCGTCGCCATGGGCGGCGCGGCCTATGCCAAGATCGGCAAGCCGAACAACACCGGCACGCGCCTCCTTTGCGTCAGCGGCGACGTCGAGAAGCCCGGCTACTTCGAGTTTGAAGTCGGCGCCCTCACGCTGGGCGAACTGATCAACGACGTCTGCGGCGGCATCCGTGGCGGACGCAAGCTCAAGGCGGTCATCCCCGGCGGTTCCTCGGCCAAGGTCCTCAAGGCGGGCGAGCGTTACAAGATCAAGTCCAAGAAGGCCGACGGCACGATGGAGGAAAAGGAGATCGGCCTGGAGGACATCCCGCTCGATTTCGACACCCTCGCCGCCGCCGGTTCCATGGCGGGCAGCGGAGGCATCATCGTCATGGACGACAGCCGCGACATGGTCGAGTGCCTCGCCAACATCTCCACCTTCTATGCCCACGAATCGTGCGGCCAGTGCACGCCGTGCCGCGAAGGCTCGCTCTGGATGAAGAAGATTTCCGACCGGCTCATGAACGGGCGTGGTCATCCCGACGACGTTGGCCTGCTCAAGAACGTCGCCGACAACATTGCCGGGAAGACCATCTGCGCCTTCGGCGAGGCGTGCGCCTGGCCGGTGCAGAGCTTCGTCACCAAGTTCAAGAATGAGTTCGAGGCTCACGCCCTCGGCAATGCTCCCGCCGCCCGGAAACCAGCCCAGAAAATGGAGCACGCCTAAGCTCATCACAGCCTTGCCCTGTGACCGCTTTTCACTAATTTGAGACCCTGTTATTCGAACCCAACCCCGCCAGAAAGGACCCCATGAAATCGACCCTTAAATTCCTCGCCTTGATTTGCGCGCTGACCTTCTCGGCCGCCCTCCTGTCGGCCTGCGACCACCCGGCTCCCCCGCCACCTCCGCCCGCCCCGGCTCCTGAGCCCGTTCATCCGAATTCCTAATAGTTGATCCGCTAATTGTCGCGCCGGCCCTTTCATGGTCCGGCGCGACTGAACTTTCCCGGCCCATGAAGAACCCGTTCAACCACGACATCACCCCGCCCGATGCCCCCCTGCTCAACGTCCAGGTCGACGGCGTCTGGATGCAATTCCCCAAGGGGCTCAACGTCGTCGAGGTCGCTCGCCGCGCCAGCAAGTTCGTCCCCCACTACTGCTACCATCCCAAGCTCTCCATCTCCGGCAATTGTCGCATGTGCCTGGTCGAAATGGGCATGCCCAAGGTCGACGCCGAGCGCAAGCCGGTCCTCGCCGCCGACGGCAAGCCCGAGATCAACTGGATGCCGCGGCCCCAGATCGGCTGCGCCACCCTCATCGCCGAGGGCATGGGCATCCGCACCGAGTCGCCCATGGTCAACGAGTGCCGCGAGGGCGTGATGGAATTTCTTCTCATCAACCACCCGCTCGACTGCCCCATCTGCGACCAGGCGGGCGAGTGCAAACTCCAGGAATATTCGGTCCAGTACGGCAACGAGGCCAGCCGTTTCACCGACGAGAAGGTGAAGAAACCAAAGCGCGTCGACATCGGCGAGCGCATCGTCCTCGACGACGAGCGCTGCATCATGTGCTCGCGCTGCATCCGCTTCTCCAAGGAGACGGTGGAGGACGACGTCCTCGGCTTCATCGACCGCGGCAGCCACACCACCCTCGCCGTCCATCCCGGCAAGCGCCTCGACAACAACTACTCCCTCAACACCGTCGACATCTGTCCCGTCGGTGCGCTCACGAGCAAGGATTTCCGCTTCCAGATGCGCGTCTGGTTCCTCAAGGAAACCAAGAGCATCTGCACCGGCTGTGCCACGGGCTGCAACACCCTCATCGGCAGCCGCGAACAGACCGTCTACCGCCAGACGCCCCGCGAGAACGAAGCTGTGAACTCCCAGTGGATGTGCGACCAGGGCCGTCTCGGTTTCCATTACATTCACCATGCCGACCGCCTGATCGAACCGACCGCGAAGGTCGGCCAGGGCCGCGTGCTCACGCCGTGGGACGAGATCATCCCCCGCGCCGCCGCGCGCCTGCGCGAATTCCAGCCGGGCCAGATCGCCATCATCGCCTCAGGCAAACTCACCAACGAGGAAGCTTTCCTGCTCAGCGAGGTGCGCAAGGTCCTCGGCGGCGACCAGGTCATGACCGACATCGTCCCGCGCCAGAGCGTGGCCGACGGCATCCTCCGCAGCGCCGATCTCAACCCTAACAGCAACGGCGTCGCCCTCTTCGGCCTCTCCAACAGCGGCAAGATGCTCTCGAAAATCCGTCAGGGCATCGAAAGCGGCCAGATCCAGGCCCTCTTCGTCCTGCACGAGAACCTCATCGATGACGCCTGGTGGCCTGAAAGCGTCCTCGACAAGCTGAAGCTGCTCGTCGTCCAGTCGCTCCTCCCCTGCCCCACGTCGAAACGAGCCGATTTCCTTCTCCCCGGCGCCAGCTTTGCCGAGAAGCGCGGCTCGATGATCAACGGCGCAGGCCGCCTCCAGCGCCTCAACAAGGCAATCTCCGTCCCGGGCATGGCCATGGACGACTGGCAGATCCTGCTCCAGCTCAAGAGCGCCCTTGGCGGCGGCAACGGCATCCACTCCATTGAGGAAGTCTTCAAGGCGATGGCCGCGGCCACGCCCGCCTTCTCCGGCCTGAGCCTGAGCAAGATCGGCGATCTCGGCATCGAGATGAAGACCGCCGCCACAACCTGATCATTCCATGACTGCCATGCCTCTCTTCTTCGCCGACATGCCCGACAGCGTGCCCCTCTGGGTGGTCCCCGCGGCCATCACGTTTCTCAAGATCTTCATCGTGGTTAACGTCATCCTCGGCCTTGTCTCCTATACCGTCATGGCCGAACGCCGGATCAGCGCCGCGATTCAGGATCGCATCGGCCCGAACCGGGTGGGCATTCCGCTCGGTGGCGTCCGTATTGGCTCGTTCACCATTCCCAACTGGAACTGGTGGGGTCTGGGGCAGCCACTGGCCGACGCGCTCAAGTTCATGCTCAAGGAGGAATTCACTCCTGCGCACGTGAACAAGTTCTACTTCTGGCTCGCGCCCGCCATGGCCATGGTCCCCGCGCTTCTGACCATCTGCGTCATTCCCTACGCCAGTACCACCCCGGTCACGCTCTTTGGCTACACCATCGCCGCACCCGGGGTCATCGCCGACGTCAACATCGGTGTCCTCCTCGTCTTCTCCATCGCCTCGCTCAGCGTTTACGGCATCGTCCTCGCCGGGTGGGCCTCCAACTCGAAGTATCCGTTCCTCGGTGGCATCCGTTCCAGCGCGCAGATGATCTCCTACGAGGTTTCGATGGGCCTCTCGGTCATCCCGATCTTCCTCGTCATGGGCAACCTCAACCTCACTGAAGTGATCAATTACCAGGCCCAGCACGGATGGACGGTTCTTCCCGTCTTCGCCCTGCACCAGACCGGAGCCAGCTACGTCCTCTGGATTCCGATGCTCATCTCGTTTCTGACGTTCCTCGTCTCCGCCTTCGCCGAGACCAATCGCCTGCCCTTCGATCTGCCCGAAAGCGAAACCGAGCTCGTCGGCGGCTACCACACCGAGTACGCGGCGATGAAGTTCGCCCTCTTCTTCCTCGGCGAGTATGCGGCGATGATCGTCGCCTCGTCGCTCATGGTCACCCTCTTCCTCGGTGGCTGGAGCCTGCCCTCGCAGACCTACATGTCGTGGCAGACCGAATGGTGGAGCGTTCCGCTCTACGCCATCGTCTTCCTGCTCAAGCTCTCCATCTTCATCGTCTTCTTCATCTGGGTGCGCTGGACTCTGCCCCGCTTCCGCTACGACCAGCTCATGGGTCTCGGCTGGAAGGGCATCCTGCCTCTCTCCCTCGCCAACATTCTCCTCACCGGCATCCTCATCGCCTGGGTGGGCTAAAAACGAGGCTCAGAGATTTTCCGGGGCAATCACCACGCAGAATTCGCCGCGTGGTTCGTGGGACTTGAAGTGCTCCAGTAATTCGGCGGCTGATCCGCGCCGGTACTCTTCGAATTTCTTCGTCAACTCGCGCGCAACGCAAATCCGCGCCAGCGGGATTTCCGCAACGGCATCCTCCAGCATGCGCACGACCCGGTAAGGCGACTCGAAATAAATGCTGGTGCATTCCCGCGCCCCGGCAGCGGCGAGTTCCTTCTTCCGCTGGCCCGATTTCACCGGGAGGAATCCACCGAAGTAAAAAGGTACCATTGGAAAACCGGATCCCGCCAGCGCCAACAGCGGTGCGGAAGGCCCCGGCACAATCTCGATCGGGACACCCGCCGCGACCACGGCGCGAATCAGTCGCTCACCCGGATCGCTCACGCCCGGCAGGCCCGCATCGGAAACGAGCGCAATCGATTTCCCCAATTCGAACTCGCGCAGAAACTCCGCTGTCCGCTTTGCCTCGCTGAACTGATGGTAGCTCACCAGCTGCTTGCGGATCTTAAAATGGGTCAGCAAATGCCCCGTGTGGCGGGTGTCCTCTGCCGCAACCATGTCGACCTCCTGCAAAATGCGGACCGCGCGGGGCGGCATGTCCTCCAGGTTCCCGATTGGCGTCGCCACCACGTAGAGTTTCGCAGGCATCGGTTCAGATTATCCCAAAACAAGGCGTCCCGGCGATATTTTCGAAAAATTGCGGTTCCTTCGGCCTGGAAAAACTGTCCCCTTCCCTCGGAGAAAAACTAGACGCACCCTGCTTTGTAGCCTTATATTAAAGACATGCTTCCCGATTTGCGCAGGGACACGGTCAAGCTGGGCAACCTTCTCAGCATTGCCGAACAAATTCAGGCTTTCGGTCTCGGACGCAAAACTGGTGAAATCTACATCACCAACGTCCCACCCCCGGCCCGTATCAATCTCCTCGATGGCGAGATCGTCGACGCCCAGTTCGGGCTCCGCTCGGGCCTTGAAGCCGCCATCGCCCTGATCAACCTGCGCGACCCGCAGACCGAATTCATCGTCGGCGAAAAGGCGCAGCGCAAGACCATCGACCTTCCCTTCATGCAGGTCCTCTGCGAGGCCGCCCGCGTCCGCGACGAGCAGGCCAACGACGACCACAACCGCGCCACCGAGCCGATCCGCCTCACGCCGACCAACCCCTACCTCCGCATCACCCTCGGCACCGAGATCAAGACTTTCCCCATCCGCCCCGGCATCGCCTACATCGGGCGCTCCACCCTCAACGACATCGTCATCAACGACGCCACCATTTCCCAGCGCCACGCCAGCATCGAATACTCCCGCAGCGGCGTCTTCCTCAAGGATCTCGGCTCCACCAACGGCACCTACGTCGCGGGCCAGGCAATCAAGGAACGGTGGCTCAGCGTGCAGGATAGTCTTCAGTTCGGCGGTGTTCACTGCCTCTTCATTGGCGGACTTAAGAAATAAGAGCGTGCACCGCCACCCCCAGCCGGAAGGCCGCAAAGTCCTGATCCTTTCCGCCAGCGCGGGCACCGGCCACGTCCGCGCGGCCGAGGCGCTGGAAAAAGTCTTCCGCCAGCAGCCCGGTGTCGGCGAGGTGCGCAATATCGACGCACTACGCTTCACCAACAAACTCTTCCGCGACTTCTACTCGAAGCTCTACATCCATCTCGTCCAAAAGGCGCCCACTGTCCTCGGCATCGTCTACAACAGCACCGACGAGCCGTGGAAGACCGACCGCATGCGCCTCATGCTCGATCGGCTCAACACCGGGCCGCTCGAGCGCTTCATCGCCAAGTTCAAGCCCGACATCACCGTCTGCACCCATTTTCTCCCCGCCGAGATCATCTCCTACCTCATCAACAAGGGGAAACTCAACGCGCGCCACTCCATCGTCGTCACCGACCTCGATGTCCACGCCATGTGGCTCTGCCGCACTTTCCACCGCTACTTCGTCGCGCTGGAGGAGAGCAAAGTCCATCTCCAAGTCCTCGGCCTGCCCGCGAACCACATCACCGTCAGCGGCATTCCCATCGACCCCGCGTTTGGTCAGATCGAGGATCGGGCCGCCCTGCGTGCCCAGGCCGGATTCGACTCGGAACGCCCGGTCTTCCTCATTTCCGGCGGCGCGCTCGGCGTCAGCCCCGCGGCAGGCGTGCTCGAGGGTCTCTCGCGCCTGCGCCATCCCGCTCAGGCCGTCGTCGTCTGCGGCAAGAAGCCGGAGCTCCAGGCCAGCCTCGAACGCCAGGCCCGCGCCATCGAAGCCGCCGTTCCCGGCCTTACCTTCAAGGTCATCGGCTACACCAACGAAATGCACCGCTGGATGCAGATGTCCGATCTCTTCATCGGCAAGCCGGGAGGCCTCACCACGGCGGAGTCGCTCGCCAGCGGCCTGCCCATGGTCATCGTCGCGCCGATCCCCGGCCAGGAGGAACGCAACAGCGATCACCTGCTCGAAAAGGGCATCGCTCTCAAGTGCAACGAATTCACCACCCTCGCCTACAAGCTCGACGGCCTGCTCGACCAGCCGGAGCAGCTTCACGCCATGCGCGAAAAGGCGCTTTCCTTCGGCCGCCCCAATGCAGCGGCTACCATTGTCGATTCGCTCCTCAATAGCCCGGTGGAAACAGCGGCCAAGGTTGTACCAGCCAAAACCGCTTCTTAAACCACAATGGAACCCTCGTTATTAAAAAAGAGGAAGGTGAAGATAAAATCTCCAATTAAAATGAAGCCTCTATTTTTAATATCAGCCTTTCTTTTAATTGCCCCTTTTCTTTGCGCGGACTCAGATTCGTTTGCCACTGTTTCTCTTGTTTCGCTTTCGGCCAAAGACATCGGGAAAACTGTCATGATTTTTGAATCAGCCGATGGAAGCAGCTTTATTTCTCCAGGACCTCCCAAAACAATGAGGATCGAACAAAAAAACGGAAGCGTTGTTTACAAGGGTCGATTAGATATCGTTGAGAAAGAGTATCTGGTTATTAGCGCTCCATTATACGAAGCCATACCCAAGGGACAGCGATATTCTGTCACCATTAATCAAGCAGAAGAGTATCCGAGAAGTTAAAGTGAATTTGTGACGGAAACTCCGTAAAATTTTAAACCTTCCCTCGCTCAATCCGCGCCCGGCGCTGCGGCATGCCGGGCACGGGCGACTGAAGCATGAAAATCTTCGCAGGGCCCTCGTCGACGAGAGCCCCGGCAAATACTGTCCGATGATCGGCCCCGCCGAAGACCAGCGACGTGATGTGCTGCGCCGGAAAAGTCACCTGCCCGACCAGCGCGCGGCTCTCCGCGATCTTGAGGATGCCCCCCGCGTCGTGGCGTGCCGACCAGAGAGTTCCCTCCGTGTCGAGCGCCAGGGCGCCCGGCATCCCCTCTTCCGGAATGCACTCGTGGAAAACCT
>Ga0105237_10005544_pt1 | contig 14230 bp, 6 predicted proteins | sample KBSC24metaG_FD_81520 | JGI IMG/M metagenome (GOLD analysis project Ga0105237, IMG submission 81520) | Corn rhizosphere microbial communities from Kellogg Biological Station, Michigan, USA - KBS C2-4 metaG | ecosystem: Host-associated > Plants > Roots > Rhizosphere > Soil | place: Michigan, USA... | reverse complement strand
GAGCCAGGGGACTGACGATGACCTGAGGTAAATCGGATTCGAGCGCCCGGCGGAATGCTTCCAGGCCGTCCGCTGTCGTGATCGCCTTGCGCAGCGCCTCCTCTCTCCATTGCTCCATTCCAGCTTGTGGTACCAAGTCGGCCAGGATGCCAGCCTCGCGCCAGCCCGGCCAATTGATCGTGAGCGTCCGCGGCCCACCTTCCTGATGCGCGGCAAAATGACTGAATGCATCGAGATACGCGTTGGCCGCGCTGTAATCGATCTGGCCAGCCGGACACAGCGTGGAGGCGGTGGAGGAGAAGAGCACGAGGAATTCTGCTCCGGCCTGCCTGGCCAGCGAATGGAGCACATCGCAACCTTGCACCTTGGGACGCAAAACGGTTTCCGCGACGGCCCGTGTTTTGCCCGCGATCAGCCCATCGTGGATAATCCCGGCGGCGTGGATGACGCCATGGACTGCACCATACCGCCGCGTGGTTTCCGCAAAGACGCGCTGCATGGCGCAGGGGTCGGAGACCTCGGCGGTCACCACCGTGACTTCGGAGCCCATGTCCTCGATTTCGACCAGCGCCCGAAGAATCCGTGCACTGGCGGCCGGAGTTTCACCCGCGCCCGCCAACTGCTTCCATTTTGATTTTTCGGGGAAGTCCGACTTTTTGGTGAGAACAAGCCGCGCCTGGCAGGTCTTCGCCAAATATCGTGCTACGGCCAATCCAATGCCGCCGGTTCCGCCCGTGATCATGCACACGCCCCGTGGCTGCAGACGGCCGGAGCCGGCGGCGCCGGGCAGTGCGACCCGATCCAGTTTTCTCCTCCAGCGATACGTTCCTCGATACGCGAGGATTTCGCCAGCGGCGGGGTCGATGAATTCCGAAAGAATCTTTTGCGCCGTGTTCGCGGAGATCGACTCGCCCGGCAAATCGACATGGAAGCAACGGACGTGAGGAAGTTCCTTGGGGATGACTCCGCACGCGCCCAGGACCGTGGCTTTCCGCGGATTCAGCTTCTCCTCGCCCGTCACTTCATGAACCTGGCTGGAGATGACTCCGAGCGTCACGGGGAGGTGGCTGCCCAGTTTGCCAATGGCTTGGGCGACCGCCAGGAGGCTGAAAAACCCCGCGTCCAGACTGTCATTCGAGACACACCCCAGGTGCACGATATGAATCGCCTGGAGCGGCTGGCTGGTGACCTGTTGCAGCAGCTTGAGACAGTCGTCCGGATTCGCCGGATTGATTTCAAACGTCCGATCGCCAACGCGTTCAAAGCGCTCGCCGAAGGATGCGTATCGAGCCGTGGCCCCAGCGGCTTCCAGGTGCCGGCGCAAGCTCGTGGTATCTTCGGTGCGGGACGCAAGAATCAGCCAGGCTGCGTCTCGCGAATCGCTGAATGGCCGGAAGGCTCCCGCCGGGAACCCGGTTCGCGCCCACGAAGGAACGTAAAACCAGTCGTCGATCTTCGCGAATGCCGGTGGCGATTCCCCGGTGGAGAACGGTGGCGCCGGGGAGTGGGCGGTGATCCAATAATTCTGCCGCTCGAATGGATAGGTGGGCAGGGGCGTTTTCCGCGGCCGCTGGCCCGGGTGAAGGTTTTCCCAACGGATTTCCGCGCCGGCCAGCCACAGTTTTCCGGCGGAAGTCAACAGGACCTCGAGGTCGGCCTGGCTTTCGTAATGATGGCGCAGTGACGAGATCGGAAGCGGGATCTCCATCGCGGGTTTGCCCGGGTGCTGATTCGCGAGCACGCCCAACGTTTTTCCGGGACCCGCTTCGAGGAGGATCGGCTGGTCCATCTGCCACAGGGTATGCAGGGCGTCGTTGAAGCGCGCGGTGTGATTGAGGTGCCGCGCCCAATACGCCGGGTCCGTGGCCTCGGCATCGGTGATCCAACGCCCGGTGACATTGGAGATGAAAGGAATCCTGGGCCGATTCAGCCGCACCTTGCGCACTTCGGATTCGAACGCGCCCACGATGGGATCGAGCAGGCGCGAGTGAAACGCATGGGTGTTCTGCACGGACCGGAAGAGGTGCCCGCGCGCGGTGAGCGTTTGCGAGAATTCCTCGACGGATTGTGGTGGGCCGGCGACCACGCACAGGTTCGGGCCATTGACCAGCGCGATGGAGGCGCCGCTCGGGAGGAGGGTCCGCAATTCCGTTTCGGGGAGCGTCACGGCGAGCATGCTCGCGAGGGGCAGAGGATCGGCCAGTTGCGTCCGGCGCACGATCAGGCGCAGCGCATCTTCGAGGGAGAATACGCCCGCGAGGCACGCGGCGACATATTCGCCCATGCTGTGGCCGACGATGGCCTGGGGCGTGAGGCCGAGGTCCGCCCAGAGCTGGGCCAGGGCGTACTCGATCGTAAAGAGCGCGGGCTGCAAGTGGACGGCGCGATTGAGGCGCTGCGCGTCCTCGTCCTCCGGCTCCGCCGTATTCCCGGCGAGCATCTTCTTGAGGTCGATGCCGCCGCCGGCGGATGCCTTCTGCCAGTCGCGGTTTTTCGGATAGAGAATCTCGCGGATATCGAGGCCGAGCAGCGGGCGCAGGATTTCGGCGCAGCGATCCACCTCGCCGCGGAAAGCCGGAAACGCCGCGTAGAGTTCGCGGCCCATGCCGACGTACTGATCTCCGACACCGGGCAGCAGGAGGACCAGCGGATGCTTGTTTCCATCGCGTACGCAGGCGGTCGAAAACCGCTTCGGCCTGGCGGCGAGGCTGGCCGCAATCGCGGCCCGGTCCGCGCCCACGATGTAACGCCGCCACGGCATGGCGCGGCGACCCGTTTGCAGTGTGAACGCGGCGTCTTCCAAATTCGCCGACGGATGATTTTCCAGAAAACCACGGAGCCGGTCCGCCGCTGCGGCGAGGGCCGGCTCGCTGCGCGCGGAGAGGATGAACAGGTTCGGCCCGACGGAGGCCTTCGCTGCGGTGAAAATGGGTGCTTCCTCGAGCACGACGTGGGCATTTGTGCCACCCATTCCGGTGGACATGATGCCGGCGCGGCGTGGGCCGCCGGGCGAATTCCACGGGGTGAGTGTCGTGTTGACGAAGAATGGCGTGGAGGGGAAATCGATTTCCGGGTTCGGCTGCGAATAGTGGAGGCTGGCCGGGATCTGCCGGTGCTGAAGCGCGAGCACGGTTTTGATCAGGCCCGCCATGCCCGCGGCGGCATCGAGATGCCCGACGTTGGTTTTCACCGAGCCGATCGCGCAAAAGCCCGAGCGTTTCGTCGAAGCGCGGAAAGCCTTGGTCAAGGCGCGGATTTCGATGGGGTCGCCGACGGGTGTGCCGGAGCCGTGAGTCTCCACATAGCTGATGCTTTCAGCGTCGACGTCGGCATTGGCCAGCGCTTCCACCACGGCGTCGGCCTGGCTGTTGACGCTGGGTGCGGTGTAGCCCGCCTTCTCCGCGCCGTCGTTGTTGACCGACGAGCCCTTGATCACCGCGCGAATGGTATCGCCGTCCGCGATCGCGTCGCGCAGCCGCTTGAGCACGATCACGCCCGCGCCGCTGCCGAAGAGGGTTCCGTTGGCCGCGGCGTCAAAAGCGCGCACGTGGCCGTCCGGTGAAGACACGCCTCCGGCATCGGCCAGATAACCCGCGCGGTGCGGGACGCGCACCGAGACGGCGCCGGCCAGGGCGAGGTCGGTCTCTTCGCTGAGCAGGCTTTGCCGGGCGAGATGCACGGCGACGAGCGAAGTGGAGCAGGCGGTCTGAACCGTGAGGCTCGGGCCCTTGAGGTTCAGTTTGTAGGAGAGGCGGGTGGCGAGGAAATCCTTGTCGTTGACGATGAGCGTCGGGATGTAGTCCTCGGCAAATTGCCGGTCCAGGCCCGCATGCATGAAGTAGGTGTTCATCGCCGACCCGGCGAAGACGCCGACGCGGCCGCCGTAACGCGCGGGATCGCAGCCGGCATCCTCGAGCGCGGCATGGGCGAGCTCCAACAGGATGCGGTGCTGCGGATCCATCGTGCGCGCTTCACCGGGCACGAAGCCGAAGAAGGCCGCGTCGAAGCCGCCCGGTTCATCGAGCACCGCGGCGGACTTCACGTAGTTCGGCGAGGCCATGTGCGATGGCGGCACGCCCGACTCCCGCAGATCCTCATCGGAGAGTTGCGTGATCGATTCGACGCCGCCGGCCAGATTGCGCCAGAATTCATCCGCGTCCCTCGCGCCCGGGAACCGGCAGGCGAGTCCGACAATCGCGATATCGGCGCTGTCGTCGCTCATTTCTTGAGGATCTCCGGTTCCGGCAGGGCTTTGCGGTCGGCCTTGCCTGTCGGCGTCAACGGGATCTCCTCGATCCGCTCGAACTGACTCGGCACCATGTATTCGGGCAAGCGTTCCTTGAGATACTCCTTCAAGCGCGCGCGATCGACCGGGGCTTTCTCGACGAAGTAGGCGATGATGAGAATCACGCTCTCGGAGTACCGCTTCACGATCACCACGCAGTCGCGAACGCCGGGAAATTCGCGGATCGTATTTTCGATCTCGCCAAGTTCGATCCGCAAGCCGCGGATTTTCACCTGATGATCTTCCCGGCCAAGGTATTCGATGGTCCCGTCCGGCAACCAGCGCGCGATGTCGCCCGTGCGATAGATTCTTTCACCGGGGTTCACCGGATTGTCGGTGAACTTTTCCGCGGTGAGCGCGGCGTTGTTGAGATAGCCGCGCGCGAGTTGAATCCCGGCGAGGCAGAGTTCGCCGGGTTCACCGATGGGCGTGGCCGCACCGTCCTTGATGACGTAGAGGCGCGTGTTGTGGACGGGACGGCCGATGGGGATGCGTTCGAAGTCGTTTCCCGTGGGGCAATCAAAGTAGGTCACATCCACGGTCGCCTCGGTCGGGCCGTAGAGGTTGATGAGCGTTGCCCCCGATTTGCCGGCCAGCCGTTGATTGAACTTGCGGACGTGCGCGGGCATGAGCGCCTCCCCGCTGGCGAAGACGCGCCGCAGTGAAGCAAGACCGGCGAAGGTGGCCGCGTCGCGTCCGTCGAGGTACTCCAGGAACACGTTCAGCATCGACGGCACGAAATGCAGGGTGGTGACGCGATGTCGGTGAATGGCATCGACCAGGAGCATCGGGATTTTTTCCCCGCCCGGCCGCAGGAAGACGAGTGTCGAGCCCGTCATCGCCCACCAGAACAGTTCCCAGACCGACACATCGAAATAGTACGGAGTTTTTTGCAGAATCACGTCGCCGGGAGCGATCGGGTAAGCGGATTGCATCCAATGCAGCCGATTCACCACCGAGCGATGTTCGATCATCACTCCCTTGGGCCGCCCCGTGGAACCGGAGGTGTAGATGACGTAGGCCAGGTCGCCGGGTTCGTTGATGGCGGGCGGATTCTCTTTTTTCCCCCCGGAGTACGTTTCCGGTCTCTCGAGGTCGATGAGTCGGCCGTCGAAGGTCAGGAGCGGCGCGGTCTTTGTCTGCGTGAGCAGCACGCGGACGCCGGCATCCTGGAGCAGGTAGCGGATGCGCTCGGCGGGATGATCCGGAGCGATCGGCAGGTAGGCGCCGCCCGCCTTGAGGATGCCGAGGATTCCAACGATCATCGAGAAGGAGCGTTCGACGGCCAGGCCGACGATGCTGCCGCGCTCGACTCCGGCGGTTCGCAGGAGATGCGCAACTTGATTGGCTCTCGCGTTGAGCTCGGCAAAAGTCAGCGACGGCGTGCCGAATGTCTTGTCGTGTTCGCACACCACAGCGACCGCCGAACCGTGCCTGGCGACTTGTGCCTCGAAGAGCGCCTGCAAGGTGGCGTCGTCCGGGAACGGGTGCGCGGTGTCATTGAACCGGGCGATCCGATCCTGGTCGGTCTCCTCCTGGAGTGGCTGGGCAATGGATGAAGTCGAAGGCACGCAGGGAATGAATTACGCCACGGATTTGGAAGCGGCATCGACAAATGTTTTACCGAGCAATTCTTCGTGGACTTGGGTCGTGCCTTCGATGATCTCGAGGATCTTGGCGTCGCGATAATAGCGCGATACCGGAGCGTCTTCGTGGCAACCGGCGGCGCCCCAGATTTGCACGGCATCGGCGGCGGCGCGCATGGCGGCCTGCGAGGCAAAATATTTGGCCATGAGCACCTTGGTGAACGCCTCGGGCAGATGTTCGTCGGTGGCGCGGCAGGCGGCCAGGCAAAGCAACCCGGCGGCGTGCAGGTCCGTGCCCATCCGCGCGATCATCGTTCGGACCATGCCGAAATCACCAGAGGTTCCCAAGCCGACCTTGCGCGAGGCGGCGCGGGCCGAGGATTCCTCGAAGCAGGCGCGGAGCAAGCCCAGCGCGGAGCACGCGGTGCTGATGCGCCCCCACTGGAGGCCGATGGGCGCAATGTAGTTGAGCGCGGTTCCGGGCTTGCCGACGAGGCTGGCCGCGGGGACGGCCACGTCGCTGAAGACGACGCTCGCAAGGCCGGCGGCCCGGTAGCCCAGCATGCCGGTGATGGGTTCGACGCTCACACCCGCGGAGTCGCGCGGAAGCAGGCAAGCGAGGGGAAGGGTGCCCGCATAGCCTATGACGAGAAACACGCCGGCCGTTTGGCCGAAGGAAATCCAGGTCTTCCGGCCGTTCAGCCGATAGGAGCCGTCACCAGATTCGGTGAATTGGGTTTGCAGCGATTGCAGGTCGCTGCCGCCGGTGGGCTCCGTCAGGGCGAAGGCGCCGATGATTTCTCCACGCGCGAGCGGAGGCAACCAGCGGGATTTTTGCTCCGCGCTGCCCCATTTCAGGACCGTCATCGCGACCATGGCCTGCACGGTGAGTAAATCCGTGAGAGCGGCGCTGCCGCGGCCGAAGGCTTCATTGAGCAGGCCAAATGTCACGGCGTCCCAGCCCTGGCCGCCGACCTTCTCGGGCAGTGTGCTGCCGAGATAGCCTGCTTCCGCCAGGCGTTGGATCGTCGCCGGGGGAATCGCCTGCGCGTGATCCCAATCCGCCGCCTCGGGCGTCACATGGCGCGTCACGAATTCCCGGAATTCGCGCTGGCGGCCAAGCTGGACGTCGGTGAGGAAGGTGTTCATCGCGGGTGTTCGGCGGGTGGAAGTAGAGGAGATGCCTTCCAATGTAGCGTGTCGTTTCGAGCGCAAGCGCCGTCCCCAAAATCTCTGTCATCCTGAGCGGAGCGGGGAATCATGGGCGGAGTCGAAGGACCTCCAACTTCGAGTGGGTTTTTGAGCGGAGCGGATGTGCCGACGCAAACAGGGAGGGCCAGCGAATCACTCGAATGACACGAATTGCACTTCCTCCATTCGCGTGATTCGTGTGATTCGCCGGCAACCGCTGCTGCCGCCATTGGCTCCGCCACGAGAACCCGCAGGATATTGGAGGTCCTTCGACTCCGCCCATGCTTCCCCGCTCCGCTCAGGATGACAGCATTGGGGACGGCGCTCGCGCTCGAAACGAGTCGGCACCCTTGTGACGCGTGCCAGCGGGCACGGCGGCAACGATCGACCTTGCACCCTTCGCTGCGCGAACTGGCGATTTGATCGGGACCACGGCGGTAAAAGACATTCAACATTCCGTCAGGCTGCAGAAGGTTCTGTTTTCCTCCGAGTTACAAATCCCGCCGAAGCCTCGATCGATTGAAAGTTCGCGATGTCGAGATCATCCGGACCGACTTCGATGCCAAACGTCTTTTCGAGAAACGTCATCAGCTCCACCGCGAAGAGCGAGTTGACGATGCCGCTTTCGAAGAGGTTGTCGTCGTCTTCGAGGCCGGGAAGGTTGATGGAGGCGAGGATGAACGCCCGGATTTTGGCGCGAATGGCGGTTTCGTCGGTGATGTTCATGCGATGCGTTGGGAAGGCTTTCTAGGCTGTCGGATAGATGTGGAAGCCGCGTCCGGTCTTGCGGCCCAGATGGCCGGCATCCACGAGTTTGCGGAGCAGGGGACAGCAGCGGTACTTCGGGTCCTGGAAGCTCTCGTAGAGGACGTCCAGCGAGTTGGCCACGGTGTCCAGGCCGATGAGATCCGCCGTTTCCAGCGGACCCATCTTGTGTCCGAAGCATTGCTTGAAAATCTGATCGACCTGCTCCGCGGTGGCAATTTGATCCTGCATCACGAACGCGGCCTCGTTCATGAAGACGTGGGAGATGCGATTGGAGACAAAGCCCGGCAGATCTTCGACGATGATCGCCTGCTTGTGCAACTGCGCGAAGAGCGCATGAAGGACGTCGATGGTTTTCGCGGAGGTATGAAAACCGCGGATGACCTCGACGGTCGGCTTGAGATGCACCGGGTTCATCAGGTGGATGCCGATGATCTGGGCGGGCCGTTTGGTGGCCGCGGCGATCTTCGTGATCGAGAGGCAGGAAGTGTTGGCGCCAAAGCACACCTCCGGCGGTAGGAGAACATCGAGTTGCTCGTAGATCGGGCGCTTGGTTTCCCAACGCTCGGTGACGTTCTCGATGATCATCTGGCAGCCGGCGAGATCCTTGAGCTCGCGGGTGAATGTCATCCGTCCCGAGGCCTCGGCGGGCGTGACGCGAGGCAGGGTCTTCGAGAACATGGGAGCAAAGCGGACGTTTTTGAGTACTTCGGTTTCCGCCTTTTGCAGGGCGGTTTCCGAGATGTCCATGACGACCGCGTGGATGCCGTGCAACACGAGGTCGGTGACGACGCCCGTGCCGATATTGCCGGCGCCGACGACGCCGATGCTGGAAAAGTTCATCTCAGGCGACCCTCCGTTTCACGAGTTTGTTGCGCCGCTGGCGTCCACGCGATCCAGCACTGGCCGCTCCTTCATTCGCGCTCTCGGTGGGATTGGATTCGTCCAGGCGTGCGGCGAGGAGAGCGATCGTGGGACACTCGAAAAGCGCGACGATGGAGAGGTTCTTCTTCAATTGCTTGCGGATCATGGCGACGACCGTGACGGCATTGAGCGAAGTGCCGCCGGCATCGAAGAAATTCTCATTCGATCCAAGGTGGGAACGTCCGAGGGCCTTCTTCCAGATTCGGGTGAGGGCTTTCTCGATCGAAGCGTCGCCATCCACGGTATCCGGTTCCGGTGGCGCGCCGGCGGGTGGCTGGGCCTGGCGGCGGGCCGAATCCATCGCGGCGACAATCGATTCGATATCGCCGAGTTCCTCACCGATGCGCTGCAAATCCACGGAAAGATTCCTGATCCCGCATTGATTCCGCCGTTCCGGCGCGATGGTTCCGGCGGATTCTTCACGAACTTTCGGCGCGGTTCGCTCGTCGGGAGAATAGCGCAATTCCGCGAGCATGGTGGCGGAAAATTCCAGCGCAGCCGTGCGATCCTTTGGCAATGGATGCTGCGGTGCGAGTCCTTCCAGGAAAGCCCGCGCCGGTTCATTGCGCCCGGTCGCCCTATAAGGCAGCACGACGATGGATTTGCCATCGGCGACCGCCCGCTGTGCGAGTGCCGCGACCATCCGGTGTTCCACGCCTTTGCCGAGCGCACGGCAACTGAGCAACATTGTGTCGACCGCGCAGCGGCCTGCATCGCTGGTGTAGAGCATGGCTCCGACGAGTCCGTAGTCGCCGAAGCGATCGCTCACGGAAGTCACCAGGCAGCGCGCCCCCGATCGCAGGAACTCACGAATCTCAGTTTCCGAGCGCCGGATGGAGGAGAGGTTGAATTGGTTCGTCCTCAAGGTCAGTTGCGCGACGCGCCCCAGTTCGTCATCGTCCGGTTCACGCACTTCGACACGCAATTGGAGGCTGTCGAGGAAGTCCTGGAGTGTGGGCGCCGCGGCGCGGAGATCTTCACGCTCCGCGTTGTTCCTGTACCACTGCGTCCGTTCGCGGTCCTCGCGGGTCGCGTCCGTGCCATCCATGATCCATAGGTTTTCAAGGAAATCCGGGATGCGTTCGCCATCGGCCGGGAGTTGAAGCACCGTCACTTCCGGGCATCCGGCGCGCACGGCGGCGCACTCCACCGGGTTGTCGTCGATGAAAACAAAGCTGTCGAGGCCCAGGCGGAGTTGCGCGGCGAGCGCGCGGAGATTGTCCGGCTTCGTTTTCCAATTGATCTGCCAGGCGGCCAGGTGTTCGCGACGCAGCGGCATTTCCGTGCGCCGCGCGAAGACCGCCATCACCTCGGCTTCGCTGTTCTTGCTACAGAGCGTGATGAGTCTTCCTGACTCACACTGCCGAACCATGAATTCCTGAAGAACACGGAATCGAGGGGGCAGGGCAATCCCATCCGGCCCATCTTCGCCGCATTGGCCCTGCCACAACGTATTGTCACAATCGAGGGCGATGACTTTGATCCGCGGCGCATCGAGTTGAAAGAGGGCGCGGGACAAGGCGGTCCCGATCGAAGCGAAGCCCTCGGGCGTGTACGGCATGTGACCCAACTGATGAGTGTGTGTGTCGTACCAGCGCCTCACCGGATAGCGGCGCAGAATCGACTGGGAACCGATCCATTGCACTTGCGGATGCCGTTTGGCGCGCGCCGCGATCTGCTCTTCGGTGGAAAGGCGGGCCCGCCGGTTGGCCTCGCCGGGCAGCGCGGGGGCGACGGCCAGAATCAGCGGCGACGACGAAGCCGCGGCAAAGGTATCGAGCGCGGTGCAGAATTCGTCGACCTTGCGTTTCAAGCCGCCAGCGGCGTCCCCATCCTGCCTGGTCGAGGATTGGCGTGTGGCGTAGATATTGAAGAGCCCGGAATCCTCGAGCAGCGTTTCTTCGACCACGCCGCAGCGGAATCCTCGGCGGTCCAGTTGGTCCACGATGGCCGTCACCGCGGCGCACGTGCGGTCGTGCACTTCCATGACGATTTGATCGATCAATGGCCAATGCTCTTCATCGATGCCGCGCAGGATCGCCAATTCGCTCTTCTCCGCGTCGATCTTCAGCAAGTGGATGCGCTGGAGTCCATTTTCACGAATGATGTCGGAAACGGAGGTAAGGACACATTCGAGGGTTTCTCCGCGCAGACGATCGGCCGTCAGGTCCCGGACATCGGCATCCGGCACACTCCCCGAGGCATTCAACTCCTGCTCCAGGACATTGCGGACCACGGCCTCGACGGCGGCGCGGTCCTCGCGTTCATCCGGGTGAAAGCTCGAGAAGACGGACGATTGCTCGTAGAATGTGAATGCGGCGGTGCCTTTTTTCTCGGCGACGCCGCGATTGAAGACATGGACTCGCGCGGGATTGCCGTAGGCGGCGCAATTGGCCCGGAGCAGATCGAAGACACGAGGAGAGGGCTCGAAGGCGTAGATGGCCGGGTCATCGCAGCGGCTCATCACGAACAGCGAAAAGAGGCCGATATTGGCGCCGATATCGATGACGGTGGCGCCGTCGGGGAGCTGGATCTCGTGACGGAGATAGGACTCGTCGACAAAGATCTCCTGGTAAATGTAATCCGTTTCGTAGCGATTGAGGTGAACGATCTCGAGCCCGTTGGGCAGGACCGTGCGGGACCGTGCGCCGAAGCATTCCGCGGCCCGCGCCGCATCGGGGGGCAGGAGCGTATGCCGGCGAGTGTCCACCCAATCGTCCAGGCCGAGCACGATCATGTTCACTCCGCGGCGGTTGCGATGAAAAGCGCTCGCCGGATCGAGCAACTGCTGGAACACCTGATTGTAAGGCGCGAACTCCACACGCACGGGCCGCTTGATCTGTTCACCCCAGAAGCGGAGTGACTCTTCGAGCGGTTCCGCCGTGAAGGTTGAGGCGACGCAGAGCGGCAACTCATCAGACGATTGGGATTTCGCGGGAGCCGGCGGGTCGATGAAGGCCAGCGCCACGCCGGACAGGTCGCACAGTGAGACGCCGTGGGCGTCCGTGATCCGGACGACGCCTGTGAGGGTGCCGTCGTCGGTTTCTTCCGTCTTCGTTTGCGTTGCGAGCACCCAGCAGGGGTCGGGACTCCTCGCTTCGTTCACCACCAGACGGTCGATGGATTTGAGGATAAAGGTTTGCCCGCGCGTGAGCGCGAATGCGGCGAGCAGTTGGGGCGCGGCGTCGAGCAGCGGCGGCGGGATGAGCGGGTCGCCGGTCTTCGATCCGGGCGCGGCATCCGAAAGGCGTCCGGTCAGCGTCGAGCCGGAGTGCGAGACCTCCGCGAGGACTTGGAATCCCGGCCCGTACTGGTTCCCGTTACGGCGGAGCTCCCCATAAAACTCCGTGGCGGATTTCCACGAGCCTGCGCGGCCGGCGAAATTGTTCGCCGGGTGATCGAAGGTCGCGAAAATCGCTGGAGCGAGATCCACTTCCATTTCGGCGCACGGCTGGTGACTGGTGGGTGAATCCCGCACCTCGCCGCTCGCTGCTTCAAACAAGGCGTAGGAGATCCGGTCCCCTTCGCCTCGTTCCGCGCGGACCGTCAGGGTTACGGTCTCAGCCAGGATCACCGGCCGCTCAAAGGCGATGTGGTGCAGCGACGTCGCGGCCCGGTGAAACAGCTCCCGGTGGACGCTGCGGACGAGTTCGATGTGGAAGGAACCGGGCAGGACCACCATGTCGTGGAAGCCATGATCGGCCAGATAGGGACAGGACCCCGGATCGATGCGGAATTCCACCAACCAGCTTTCCGGTGTCGCTCCGGCGATCGGCGGACCGGCCGCGGCGGGCAGCCAGCATTTTCCTGGAGCCTCAGTTGGTGAACTCGTATCTCCCATTGTCAATCTCGTGTCTTCCATGGCGGCACGACCCGCAATCACCCGGGCACAGAAGGGGACGGCCAATCCTTCAGAGAAAGGCCGTCATCCTCGGGACCGCAGTCAATTGGGGCTGTGATCGGGCGCACGGGCTGAGAGAGTTGATGAAAGGTTTGTGCAAAAAGCTGTCGCTCCGCCGGTATTTTTACGTTTGAGATAGCAACAGATATGCCACTGCATACCGAGGCGGCCAAGTAATTCATGCAACTCCGGGACTACACCACCGGCGGCTTCGACCGTGGCCAGCCACTCTGGTTTGAGGCCCTCTGGGTTCTGGTGAAATGCCTCTTTTTCCTGAACCTGGTGCCCTGGCCCTCCGCGCTCCGGGTGGCCCTCTTGCGAGCCTTCGGAGCCAGGGTGGGGGAAGGAGTGGTCGTGAGGTCGCACGCCAATGTCACTTTTCCTTGGCGATTTTCCGTCGGTGACCATGTCTGGATCGGGGAGGAAGTCGTGATCCTCAGCCTCGCCCAGGTGACGCTGGAGTCGAATGTCTGCATTTCGCAGCGGGCTTTTCTGTGCACCGGCTCGCATGACTTTCGGGCGCCGAATTTTGATTTGATCACGAAGCCGATCATCGTGCGTGGCGGTTCGTGGGTGGCGGCCCAGGCGTTCATCGCGCCGGGAGTGGAAATCGGAGAGGGGAGCATGGTGGCCGCCGGGAGTGTGGTGGTGGAGGACGTCCCGGCGAAGACGCTCGTGAGAGGAAACCCTGCCGTTGTGGTGAAGCGATTCATCTGATTCGCTGGCTCTTCTCTTTGATCTTTCGGTAAGGTGCACCGCCAACGAAAGCCCGGTGCGCATCCTTTTCCTCAATCAATATTTTCCGCCCGATCCGGCCCCGACGGGTGTGCTTTTGAGGGAACTCGCCGACCGGATGCAGGCGGCCGGGCACACCGTGGATTTCGTGGCCGCCCGCCAGGATTACCGGGCCGGGCAGCGCCGCGGCGGGCGGATGGTCCGCGAAGTGCGGGCGCTTCTTCGGATGTGGTTCGATGGATTGCGGCGCCCGCGCCCGGATGTCGTGCTTTCCGCGACTTCTCCGCCATGCCTGCTCCTGGTGGGGACGTTTCTGGCCTGGTGGCACCGTGCAAAATCGGTCCATTGGGTGATGGATCTGTACCCGGAGATCGCCGTTTCGCTCGGCGAAATCCGGGACGGCGCGCTCGCGAAGATTCTGCGCAAACTGATGGGCTGGGCCTATCGCCGGGCTGCGGCGGTCGTGGTGCTGGATGAGGACATGCGGCAGCGCCTGCAACCCAGTGGCGCGAAGATGGAGACGATCCGGCCATGGGTCTTTTCCTCGGTGATCGAGGTGTTGTCGCGGACGGCCGGAGCGCCGCAGGCGCCCTGGACATGGATTTACTCGGGAAACCTCGGCCGGGCCCATGAATGGGAGACTTTGCTCGGCGCCCAAGCGCTCCTGGAAAAGCGCCGGGCTGGAATTCGCCTCCTTTTCCAGGGCGGTGGCCCGGCGCGCCCGGCGGCCGAGGCGCACAGTCGCCAACTTGGTTTACGCGAATGCGAGTGGTCCGGCTACCTCGAGGAGGCGGATTTGCCCGCGTCCCTCTTGCGGGCCAATGTCCTCGTCGTGACCCAACT
>Ga0105237_10005542_pt1 | contig 14230 bp, 16 predicted proteins | sample KBSC24metaG_FD_81520 | JGI IMG/M metagenome (GOLD analysis project Ga0105237, IMG submission 81520) | Corn rhizosphere microbial communities from Kellogg Biological Station, Michigan, USA - KBS C2-4 metaG | ecosystem: Host-associated > Plants > Roots > Rhizosphere > Soil | place: Michigan, USA... | reverse complement strand
TGCACCACGACGGCACGTCGATACGGGCTCGCCCGACGACGCCCCACCCCGGCTGGTCGCGGGTCTGGGACGCGACGCTCGCCGCCGCCGTCCTGATCGCGGCCTGGCAGCTCATCGCCTTCATTCACGCCGAGGTCGGCTGGGCCGAGGTCGGCCACGTGGTCGTGCTTGCATGCTTCACGCTGGTACGGGTGCTGGTTCTGATCGCGCTCGCAGCGCTGGTATGGGTGCCGGTGGGCATCTGGATCGGCATGAACCCGCGCTGGTCGGGCAGGCTGCAGGCGGTGGCGCAGTTCCTGGCGGCGTTCCCGGCCAACCTGATGTTTCCGATCGCGGTCGTCGGCATCGTGCACTGGAAGCTCGACCCCGACCTGTGGCTCTCGCCGCTGATGGTGCTCGGCACGCAGTGGTACCTGCTCTTCAACGTGATCGCCGGCGCATCGACCGTGCCGACCGAACTGCGCTTCGCGGCACGCAACCTCGGGCTGACCGGCTGGCTGAAGTGGAAGCGCTACCTGCTGCCGGCCGTGTTCCCGAGCTTCGTGACCGGCGCGATCACCGCGAGCGGCGGCTCGTGGAACGCAAGCATCGTGGCCGAGTACGTGACCTGGGGCGACACCACGCTGCAGGCGCGCGGACTCGGCAGCTACATCGCGCAGATGACCGCCACGGGCGACTTCCCGCGCATCGCGCTGGGCATCGGCGTGATGTGCGTGTTCGTGATGGCACTGAACCACTTCGTGTGGCGTCGGCTGTACCGCATTGCCGAAGACCGAATGCACTTCTGAATTCACTCACGGACATGGCATCCACGATCATCGACCTGAAGAGCGTCGGCAAGACTTTCAAGTCGGCCGACGGCAGCGCGCGCGCGGTTCTCGAAGCAGTCGACTTCCGGCTCGCCGAGGGCGAGATCGTTTCGCTGCTCGGCCAATCGGGCTCAGGCAAATCGACGCTGCTGCGCATCATGGCCGGCCTGATCCCGGCCGACGCCGGCGAAGTTCGCTACCGCGAGCAGCCGCTATACGGACCGGCGCGTGGCATTGCGATGGTGTTCCAGTCGTTCGCGCTGTTTCCGTGGCTGACGGTGCAGCAGAACGTCGAGCTCGGGCTCGAAGCGCGTGGCGTCGCGCCGGCCGAACGCAGCCGGCGCGCCGACGCGGCGATCCGCCTGATCGGGCTGGCCGGCTTCGAAGGCGCGCTGCCGCGCGAGCTGTCGGGCGGCATGCGCCAGCGAGTCGGCATTGCGCGCGCACTTGTCGTCGAGCCCGACGTGCTGCTGATGGACGAGGCCTTCTCCGCCCTCGATGTGCTGACCGGCGAGCGCCTGCGCGACGACATCCTCGGCCTGTGGACGCGCCGCGAGATCCCGACCAAGGCGATGCTGATCGTCTCGCACAACATCGAAGAAGCGGTGCTGATGGCCGACCGCGTGCTGATCTTCGCGAGCGACCCGGGCCGCGTACGCTTCCAGCTCGCGGTGCGGCTGCCGCGACCGCGCGACCCCGACAGCGCCGAGGTGCGCGAACTCGTCGATGAGGTGTACGCGCTGATGACGGCCGGCACGGGCCGCCCGGGCCGCACGGCTGCCGAGCCGGTCACGCTGCAGCTCACCGCACGCCTGCCCGACGCCGACATCGGCCGGATGGAGGGCTTGCTCGAGCTGCTCGCGAGCGACACCTTCGACGGCCGCGCCGACCTGCCCAGACTCGCCGAGCTCACCGAGCTGACCGACGCCGAGCTGCTCCCGCTCGCGCAGGCGCTGTCGCTGCTCGAATTCGCGCGAATCGCCGACGGCGATCTGCACTTGTCGCCGCTCGGGCGCCGCTACGTCGACGGCGAGCACACCTTGCGCCAGGAGCTGTTCGGCCAACAACTGCTGATGCACGTGCCGCTCGCGGCGCACATCCGCCACAGCCTCGAACAGGAGCCGAGCGGTGCGCTCGCCGAAGAGCCGTTCCTGCAGCTGCTGCGCGAGAGCCTCGCCGCCGACCACGCCGAACGGGTGCTGCGCACCGCGATCGAATGGGGCCGCTACGGCGAGGTGTTCGAGTACGACTACACGACCGGCGTGATCCACCTGCCCGAGGGAGAGAAGCCGCCGGCCGGCGAGGTTGCCGACGGCTGAGCCGGCAGGCTATCCGCTATTCGCCGCCGTACGTGGCGCCGAACGTGGCCGCCTCGCCGAACGGCGCGATCGTGCCGTTGTGGACGGCCACCCGCGTCTGCTCCTTCACCTCGGAACGTGCCACGCTCGACGGCCGGCCCTCGTCGCCACGCTGCTCGCGTTCGCCCGACGCCTCGCCGGCCGCAACCAGTTCGCCGCTGCGGCGCGCCTGCAGTGTCTCGGCCCTGACGGCCGCACGCGTCGTGTCGCTCGCGGTCGACGGGGCCATGGTCTCGTCGGCCACGCCTTCGCCGGCCGGTATCCAGTCGTGTGGCGGCTGCGCGGCGTGCGCGCCGGTGCCGAATGCGGCCAGCAGGGCAAGCGTGGACAGTGACGCGGACAGGGACTGTTTGGTGTTCATCATGCAACTCCAGTTCGTGAATCAAGATCGACAACCTCGGCGGCGCACGCGATGCCGCCGCCGACCCGATCCGATTCGCTGCAGCGCAGCACGATTCCCTGGGCAACAAAACATTACTCTGTCGCGCACCGGCAGAATCAGCCCATGAGCACAAGCCCGACGAGCCCCGTCCACCGCACGATCGATGCCGTCTGGCGGATCGAATCGGCAAAGATCATCGCGACCGTCGCGCGCATGGTGCGCGACGTCGGCGTCGCCGAAGAACTCGCGCAGGACGCGCTGATCACCGCGCTCGAGCAGTGGCCCGAGAAGGGCGTTCCCGACAACGCGGCCGCGTGGCTGACGACCACCGCGAAACGGCGCGCGCTCGACTGGCTGCGCCGCCAGCAGATGCTCGAGCGCAACCATGAGCAGCTCGGCCACGAGATGGAGCTGCGCCAGGAGATGTCGGAGCCGAGCGTCGAGGAGGCCCTGATCAACGCGGTCGACGACGACATCGGCGACGACCTGCTGCGCCTGGTCTTCACCGCCTGCCATCCGCTGCTCTCGACCGAAGCGCAGGTGGCGCTGACCTTGCGGCTGCTCGGCGGGCTCACGACCGACGAGATCGCGCGTGCGTTCCTGGTCGGCGAGCCGACGATCGCGCAGCGCATCGTGCGCGCCAAGCGCACGCTGGCCGAAGCGCGCGTGCCGTTCGAGGTGCCGCGCGCCGACGAGCTGCCGGCACGGCTGAACTCGGTGCTCGGCGTGATCTACCTCGTCTTCAACGAAGGCTATTCGGCGACCGCCGGCGACGACTGGATGCGCCCGGCGCTGTGCGAAGAAGCGCTGCGCCTGGGCCGCATCGTCGCCGAGCTCGTGCCCGCGGAACCCGAGGTGCACGGACTGGTCGCGCTGATGGAACTGCAGGCGTCGCGCGCGCACGCGCGGGTCGGCCCGAGCGGCGAGCCGGTGCTGTTGAACGACCAGAACCGCTCGCGCTGGGACCATGTGCTGATCCGCCGCGGCCTGGCGGCGCTCGAACGCGCCGAGGGGCTGGCCCGCGCCGACGGCGGCCTGCTCGGCCCCTACACGCTGCAGGCGGCGATTGCCGCCTGCCATGCCCGCGCGCGCGAACCGGCCGAGACCGACTGGTCTCGCATCACGGCGCTGTACGACGCGCTCGCGCAGCTTTCACCGTCGCCGGTGATCGAGCTGAATCGCGCCGTCGCGGTCTCGATGGCGCAGGGACCCGCACAGGCGCTGACGATCATCGACCGCCTTGCGGCCGAACCGACGCTGCGCGCCTACCACCTTCTGCCGAGCGTTCGCGGCGACCTGCTCGTCAAGCTCGGCCGCCTCGCCGAGGCGCGCGGCGAGTTCGAACGCGCCGCGTCGCTGACGCGCAACCTGCGCGAGCGCGAGCTGCTGCTCGGGCGCGCCGCGGCGTGCGCGACAGCGAGCTGATCGTCGGCGGCGGGCGCCGGCCATCTCAGCGCAGCCCGATGCCGATCGATTCGAAGAACTGCTCGACCGCGTCGGTGTAGGCACCCGGCAGGCCGAGCTTGCCGTTGATCTCGCCGTGCGACAGATCCTGCTCGAGCACGCTCGCGCGCACGCCGCTCGCAAGGGCTTGCGCGACGAAACGCTGCGACTGCAGGCACGACGCGTCGGCGCGCTGCGTCGAGCAGATCACGAGCATCGGCGCGGCGCCCGGCACGAGCGTCTCGAGCGGCGAGGCGGCGCGCCACAGGGCCGGGTCGGCGCCGAACGCGCGGTCGTAGAAGCGCGGATGCGGCAGCCGCATCACGCCGACCAGGTTCAGCCCGGCGCTGTCGAGCACCACGGTGCCGCGCCACGGCAGTGCGCCGGCGCGCCGCGCGAAGCTCGGCGATGCGCTGACCAGTGCGACCAGATGCGCGCCCGCCGAATGCCCCATCAGCACGAGGCGCTGCGGGTCGCCGCCCCAACCCGGCGCGAGCGCCTGCACCTTCGCGATCGCGCGGGCGATGTCATCGGCCTGGTCGAGCGGCGTCACGTCGCGCGCGCCGGCCAGCGGCACGAGCCGGTAGCCGACCGAGACGACGATCGCGCCGCGCGGCAGCCAGCGCGCGAGCTTGTTGTCGACGACCTGCGGCAGCGACTTGTTGCCGATCACCCAGGCGCCGCCATGAACCATCACGATGATCGGCGCGCGATCGGCGCGTTCCGGCAGGTAGACATCGAAGCGCTGGCGCGCATCGCTGCCATAGGCCACTTCGGCCGGGCGCGGCGTGCTGCGCGCGGCGACCGGCGCCCAGGCAGCAGCGAGCACCAGCAGGGCCAGCCATGCCGCGGCGATCGAGCGGGGGTGGTGTTTCGTCATGGTCATCATGGCGGGCCGAAGATCGTGCGCAGTCGCGCGCGCCAGCCACGCACCGCAAGCAGGTCGCGCGCCAACGCGAGCCAGCCGTGCAGCGCGATGCGGACCGGATTGTGGCTGTGCAGCGGCGGGGTCAATCCGTAGCGCGGCGGCACATCGTCGCGCAGCTCGACAAAGGTGCCGAACAGTCGGTCGAACACGATCAGCACGCCGCCGTAGTTGCAGTCGAGGTACTCGGGGTTGCTCGCGTGGTGCACCTTGTGATGGGTCGGCGTGTTCAGCACCCATTCGAGCGGGCCGAGCCGGGGCATCCACGCTGCGTGCAGCCAGAATTGGTACAGCAGATTGGCGCTGAACGCGCCCAGCACCGCGAGCGGTGCGAAGCCGAGCCAGACCAGCGGTGCAAAGAACAGCGCGGTGCCGGTCAGCTTGCCGGTCCAGCCCAGGCGCAGCGCGGCGGCGAGCGTCAGCTCGTTCGGCGAGTGATGCACCGCGTGGGTCGCCCAGAACCAGCGCACACGATGGGCGGCGCGGTGGTATCCGTAGTAGCAGAGCTCCTGGCCGACGAAGAGCAGCGCGAACGCGGCCGGCACGTCGAGCGCGATCGTCTGCACACGATGCGCGTAAGCCCAGGCGAGCAGCGGCGCGGCGATCGAGAGGCCGAGCGCGTCGACTGCACGCCGCCCGACGGCGTCGGCCAGCGACGCCGCGTACGCGCGCCAGTCGTAGCGGCGGCGCAGCACGAAGGTCTGCACCAGGCCCTCGAGCGTCGCGGCGCCGAGCACGAGCAGCAGCAGGCCGAGCAGCCACGGCAGCGCATCGGGGCCGATCGCCTGGCGCAGCGTCTCGTGGCCCATCGCCGGCTCTGCGTCAGGGCGCCGCCTTGCGCGCCGCCTGCTTCGTGCGCGCGAAGGCGGCAATGTCGGCGAGCGTGACGGCGCCGCTGTGCGCAGTATCGATCTCGTCGAAGTGCTTGTAGACGAACGGCATCTTGCCCTTCGCCTCGTCCCTGGTCAGCTTGCCATCGGCGTTGGCGTCGGCGGCGGCGAAACGCTTTTGCATTTCGGCGGCCATCTGTTGCGCGCGCTCGGACTTGTCGGCCTGAGCGAAGGCTGCGCCTGCCACGAGCAGCATGACGAGGGCGAGAGTCGATCGGATCGGATTCTTCACGTGGGGCTCCGGTGGACGCAAGGAAGGCTGAACCGGCGGGCGGCTCAGGGTCGCGCAGGACAGGCGATCGTCGCGCCCGCCGCGTCGTAGCAGGTGGTCGTGCGCGTGCGGCCGCTGTCCTTGTTGTACGAGCTGGTGCTCTGGACACTGTTGCCGGACGTTGCGCTGGTCGCCGTGGTCGTGCGGTTTTGCGTGATCGTGCCGTCGGCGTTGCGGGTCGCGCTGCCGCCGCTCGCCACGCTGCCCGTCGCACCCGCGGCGCGCATGCCGCTCTTGTGCTGGACTGTGCCGTCGGGACTGCGCGTCGTCAGCCCGGCACGCGCGGCACTCGCGCCGTTCGGCCGCCGTGCGGCGGCGCCGGTCGCGACGGCCGCGTTGCCCGCGCCGTCAGCTGCCTCGACGACACGGCGCGTCGCGGCTTCGGCCGAACTCGGGATGAAGGTTGCCAGGCCGGCGCCGAGCAGCGCGAGGCCAAGGGTCGTGGCGGACAAGATGCGGTTCATGGCAGCTCCTGTTTCAGCGGCGCCACACCGTGCGGCGCCATGCGAGCACTGTCGCGGCCGGATGTGAACCGCCGATTGCGCGAGGCGCCGCATCGATGACCGACGATGACAACGCCGCCAGGGCCTGTCATCGTTTGACATGGAACGGGACGCCGGTCGCGGCGGGGGCCGCAGGTACGATGTCCGAATGAGCGAAGCGCTGGCCCGCATCCTGGTTGCAGACGACGAGGCCGACCTGCGCGCGCTGCTGCAGCGCTACCTCACGGACCAGGGTTACGCGGTGCGCACCGTCGACTCGGCCGCGCCGCTCGACAAGCTGCTCGCGCGCGAGCGCTTCGATGTGCTGGTGCTCGACGTGATGATGCCCGGCGAGGACGGCCTCTCGATCTGCCGCCGCCTGCGCGCCCAGGGCGAGACGATCCCGATCGTGATGCTGACCGCGCGCGGCGATCCGCTGGACCGGATCATCGGCCTCGAGATGGGAGCGGATGACTACCTGCCCAAGCCGTTCAACCCGCGCGAGCTGCTGGCACGCATCCAGGCGCTGGTACGGCGCCAGCGCATGCTCGGTGCGCACGCCGGCAGCGGCGCGCCGGGCGCCGACAGCGTCTTGCGCTTCGGCGCGCACACGTTGTCGCTCGCCGAGCGTCGTTTGCGGCGCGACGGCGAGGACGTGCCGTTGACGACCGGCGAGTTCTCGCTGCTGCAGGCGCTCGCGCTGAACCCGAACCGCCCGCTCGGCCGCGACCGGCTGATCGAGCTGGCGCGCGGTCGCGACCATGAGGCGACCGACCGCAGCATCGACGTGCAGGTGATGCGGCTGCGCCGCCTGATCGAGGCCGATCCGGCAAAGCCACGCCACATCCAGACCGTGTGGGGCGTGGGCTACGTGTTCGTACCCGATGCGCCGCCGCCATGACGTTCGCACCACGGTCGCTGTTCGGCCGCAACGTGCTGCTGATCGTGTCGCTGATCGTGCTTGCGCAGATCGGCAGTGCGCTGCTGGTGCGCGAGCTGATCCTGCGCCCACGCCTCGACCTGATCGCCGAAGGGCTCGCGCGCAACATCGCGGCGATCCGCGCCGGGCTGGTGGCACTGCCCGTGCCGCAGCGCGCGAGCTTCGTCGACGAGTTCAACCGGCGCGGCCTGCTCGGCGCGCGCGAGGCACCGCCTGAATCGACGCGCCAGCCGTCGCTGACGCTGCTCGAGCGGCGCTTCGTCCGCACGATCTCGCAGCGCGTGGCGGCCGAGGGCACCGAGATCGTCTGGCGTCGCGAGGCCGGCGGCAGCTTCGCGCTGCGCCTGACCATCGACGGCGCGCCGTACTGGGTGGTGCTGCCCGGGGTGCTGCCGGCGCGCGAGTTCACCGGTGCCTTCGTCGCCGCCACGCTGACAAGCGCGCTGCTCGCGCTGATCGGCGCGCTCGCGATCCAGCGCCGCCTGAACCGGCCGCTCGAGCGGGTCGTCGCGGCGGCCGGCGAACTGGCGCGCGGCGCGGCGCCGCGGCCGCTGCCGGAAGATGGTCCGACCGAGACCGCATCGCTTGCGCGCAGTTTCAACCAGCTCGTCGCGAGCCTCACGCGAGCCGACCATGAACGTGCGCTGATGCTGGCCGGCGTGTCGCACGACCTGCGCACGCCGCTCGCGAAGCTGCGGCTCGGCGTCGAGATCGTGCGCGACCGCATCGAGCCCGAACTGGTGGCGAGCATGGAGCGCAGCGTCGCCGAGATGGACGCGATCGTCGGCCAGTTTCTCGACTTTGCGCGCGGTGCGGCTGACGAGCCCGCGCAGTCGGGCGACCTGAATGCGCTGGCGCGCGATGTCGCCGCCGCCTGTGCCGACCACGGCCAGACCGTGCAGCTCGAGCTCGGCGCACCGGCCGCGCTGCGGATGCGCCCGCAGGCACTGCGCCGCGCCGTCGTGAACCTGGTCGAGAACGCGTTTCGCCACGGCACAGCGCCGGTACGGCTGCGCACGGGGCGCGATGCCGGCTGGGCCTGGATCGACGTGCTCGACGACGGCGACGGCATCGCGGCCGACCAGGTCGAGGCGCTGCGCCAGCCGTTCCGGCGCGCCGAGACTTCGCGCAGCGGCGCGCCGGGCGCCGGGCTCGGGCTCGCGATCGTCGAACGCGTCGCGCGCGAGCACGGCGGCACGCTGGAGCTCGCGCGGGCACAGCCGCGCGGCTGGTGCGCGCGCCTGAAGCTGCCGGCGCTGCCGTGAAGAGAGCCGGCGCAGTGCCGCGCTGAGCGCGCCGCTGTGAACTCCGCACGCGGCGCTGTCGCCATGGTGCGACGGCGCGCTGGAAGGCCGTGCAGTGCCGCGGCTACGATCCGGCGCGGGTCGCTCGGGAGGGATCGAGCAGCGCCCGCGTTCAGTTCACTACACAAGCACAAGGACATCCGATGAAGAAAGTTCTCCTGGCCACCGCGCTTGCGATCGGCGCCACATTCAGCGCGCAAGCCGCCGATGCCGGCTCGCCGTTCAAGTTCCTGCTCGGCATCGGCCTGACCTACGGCGGCGACACGCTGATCACCGTGCCCTTCACCGACGGCTCGACCGACGACATCAAGGCCGGCGGCCTGGTCCACCTGTACGGCGGCGGGGAATACCAGTTCAACGACAAGTTCGCGCTGCAGGCTACCGTCGGCTATCACATCAACGACACCCGGGCCGCATCGAACGGCAGCGTCCGCTTCACGCGCGTGCCGGTCGACCTGCTGGCCCTGTATTCGGTGACCGACAAGGTTCGCCTCGGCGCCGGCGCGCAGTTCGTCAGCGGCCCGGAGCTCAAGGGCAGCGGCGTGGCCAGCAACGTCAGCCAGAAGTACGACTCGACCACCGGCGCCATCCTCGAAGGCGAATACCTCTTCACGCCGCACATGGGCCTGAAGCTGCGCTACGTGGCCGAGAAGTTCAAGCCGAGCAACGGCGGCGAGAAGGTCGACGGCAGCTACGGCGGCGTGCTGTTCAGCTACTACTTCTGACCTTCGCGGGCAGCGCGGCGCTCTCGATCGGCTACTCGTCGACCTCGAGGTTGCGCCGCACCTGGCGCAACAGCGCGACGAGCTCGCCGCGCTGATCCTCGCTCAGGCCCGCGACGGCGCGGGCCTCCAGCTTGCGGCCCTGCTGGCGCAGCACGCGCTGCACCGCGTGGCCTTCGGCCGTCAAGCGCAGCCGCACGTTGCGGCGGTCGGCGGCGTCGGCCTCGCCGCTGAGCAGGCCGCGTTCGCGCAGTCCCTTGATCAGGCGTGCGAGCTGGGCCTTGTCGCGTCCGCTGTGCTGGACCAGATCGCTCTGCGTCGCGTCCGGGCTGCGCGCAAAAAAGCCCAGCACCTTGCTCTCCATATGGGTCACGCCGTGCGTCCCGCCTTCCAGCGCGCGGTACTGCAGCGAGCGGAACTGATGCATCACCGTGTGCACGAGCTCGAGAACCGCTTCGTCCTCGGCGATCTCCCTACGGTTGACGTTGTCAACTGATTTGCGCATCATGGTAGGTGACATTATCAACTAATTCAGCCTTGGCTGTCGTCCCCTCATGACCCATCCCAGCTCCGATGCGCGCCGCGTCCAGCGTGTGCGCCACGAGATCAAGCGGCGCGAGCTGCAGGTCGCGCGCGTTGCGCGCATCAGCCCGCATTTCCAGCGCATCACGTTCGCCGGCGAGGCGCTCGCCGACTTCATCAGTGCCTCGTTCGACGACCACATCAAGCTGATCCTGCCCGACGGCTCCGACGCGCCGCCGATGCGCGACTACACGCCGCGCCGCCACGACGACGCCGCGCGCGAGCTCGACATCGAGTTCGCACTGCACGGCGACGGCCCGGCCGCGAGCTGGGCCGCACAGGCGCAGCCCGGCCATCGCGCGACAGTCGCCGGCCCGCGCGGCTCGTTCATCGTGCCGACCGACTACGACTGGCACCTGCTGATCGGCGACGAGACCGCGCTGCCCGCGGTCGCGCGCCGTCTCGAGGAGCTGCCGGCCGGTACACGCGCGATCGTGCGGCTGGCGGTGGCCGACCCGGCCGATCGCCGCACGCTCACGAGCAAGGCTGCGCTCGATCTGCAGTGGCTGGACAGCGAGGACGCGCTGCTCGCCGCCACCCGCGCACTCGCGCTGCCGCCCGGCGCAGGCTACGCCTGGTGCGCCGCCGAAGCGGCGACCGCGGCGACGCTGCGCCGCGTGCTGGTCGACGAGAAGGGCCACGATCGCCACGCGATCCGCGCGGCCGCGTACTGGAAACGCGGCGCTGCGGCGCACCACGAGAACCTCGACGGCTGAGCGTTCGGCGCAGGCCGGTCAGCGCTGCGTGCGCCGCGCGCGCACCGCGCCGGCAAGCTCCTGCAGCACCGGCACGGTCTGCGCGAAGCCGATGCACGCATCGGTGATCGAGACGCCGCGCTTCAGCGGCACGCCGGGCTTCAGGTCCTGCCGCCCTTCCTCGAGGTGGCTTTCGATCATCACGCCGACGATGCGACGCTCGCCGCCCGCGATCTGGCCCGCAACGTCGTGCGCGACGCTGACCTGGCGCCGATGGTCCTTGCTGCTGTTGCCGTGCGAGACATCGATCATCACCTGCTCGCGCAGCCCGGCGGCACGCAGCGTGTCGCAGCTCGATGCGACGTGCGCCGCGTCGTAGTTCGGCGTCTTGCCGCCACGCAGGATGATGTGGCAGTCGTCGTTGCCGCGCGTCTCGAAGATCGCCGCCATACCCATCTTCGTCATGCCCATGAAGGCGTGCGGCGCGCGCGCGGCGAGGATCGCGTCGGCCGCGACCTTGATGCTGCCGTCGGTGCCGTTCTTGAAGCCGACCGCGCAGCTCAGCCCCGAGGCGAGCTGGCGGTGGCTCTGGCTCTCGGTGGTGCGCGCGCCGATCGCGCCCCACGCGATCAGCTCGGCGATGTACTGCGGGCTCAGCAGGTCGAGGAACTCGGTGCCGGTCGGCAAGCCCATCGAGGTCAGCTCGAGCAGCAGGCGGCGCGCACGTTCGAGGCCTTCGTTGATCGTGAAGCTGCCGTCCAGGTGCGGGTCGTTGATGTAGCCCTTCCAGCCGACCGTCGTGCGCGGCTTCTCGAAGTAGGCGCGCATCACGATCAGCAGCTCGTCGTGCAGGTCGTCGGCGACCGCCTTCAGTTGCCGGCCGTAGTCGATGGCCTGGTCGTGGTCGTGGATCGAACACGGACCGACCACGACGATCAGCCGGTCGTCGCGCCCGTGCAGCACGTCGGCGACGGCCGCTCGGCTCGCTTCGACCAGCGACAGCGTGTCGTCGCGCACCGGCACGCGCTCCTGCAGCAGCGCCGGCGTGATCAACGGGCGTACCGCACCGATGCGTACGTCATCGATGCGGGTGGTGTCGAGCGTGCTGTCGCGGGCGCCGACCTCGCGGTCGTGCAGGGGGTCGTCGAGGGTGTTCAAGGGCACTTCATTCTCCAGCCGCGCCTTTGCGCGCGGGTGGACATTGTCACGGATGCGCGGGAATAAGCCGGTCGCCGTGGCGGTAGTGCGTTGTGGGTGAGGTCACGCGGCCCACCTCCTTCCATGCACACCTCATCGGGACCCCCAATGACCCTTCCTGCCGCCGCCCCTTCGTCGTTCTCGTTTCGTTCCTCGGCGGCATGCCTCGCGGCCGCCCCGCTGCTCGCGCTCTGCTCGTCGGCCTTGGCCGCCGGCGACGCCAACGTGGGGCTCGCGCTGTACAAGGCCCGCTGTTCGGCATGCCACTCGCTCGACTACAACGGCGTCGGCCCGGCTCACCGCGGCGTCTTCGAGCGTGGGGCGGCGCTCGCGCCGGGCTTCGCGTACTCCGACGCGCTGAAGTCCTCGCACCTGATCTGGGACGAAGCCTCGCTCGAGCGCTGGCTGGCAGACCCGGAGAAGGTCGCGCCTGGGCAGCGCATGGGCATCAACGTGCCCGACGCGAAGGACCGCGCCGACCTGATCGCCTACCTGAAGAAGGCGAGCACGGCCGGCAGATAGCGCGGCGTGGAATAGATCGCGACGGCATCCGGTATGGCAGTGCGGGGCGTGCGTTTGGGCGCCCCTCGCCCGGCTCCTCAACCCTTGTGGAAACCCAACCATGCAACGTCGTGACTTCCTCGCCCTCACCGCGCTCGGCGGCGGTGCCGTGTTCGGCTCCGGCCTCGCCGGCTGCGCCACACGTGCCGATGGCACCAGCGCCGCCGGCAACGGCGACTTCTACTTCGTGCAGCTCTCCGACACCCACTGGGGCTACCAGGGCCCGGCCAACCCGGACTCCGCCGTCACGCTGCGCAAGGCCGTCGCGACGGTGAACGCGTTGAGCACGCCGCCCGAGTTCATCGTCTTCACCGGCGACCTGACGCACACTACCGACGACCCCGCCGAGCGCCGCCGGCGCCTCGCCGAGTTCAAGTCGATCGTCGCCGATCTGAAGGTGAAGACGGTCCGCTTCATGCCCGGCGAACACGACGCCTCGCTGGACCGCGGCGCGGCCTACAAGGAGTTCTTCGGCGAGACCTTCTACACCTTCGATCACAGGGGTGTGCACTTCATCGCGATCGACAACGTGTCCGATCCGGGCGCGAAGATCGGCGACGAACAGCTCGCCTGGCTGCGTGCCGACCTCGCAAGGCTCGACAAACAGGCGCCCATCGTCGTGCTGACGCACCGGCCGCTGTTCGACCTGGCGCCGAAGTGGGACTGGGCCACGCGCGACGGCGCGCAGGCGGTCGAACTGCTGATGCCGTTCGCCAACGTCACCGTGTTCTACGGCCACATCCACCAGGAACACCACCAGATGACCGCGCACATCGCGCACCACTCCGCGAAGTCGCTGATCTTTGCGCTGCCGGCGCCCGGTTCGCAGCCCAACCGCACGCCGCTGCCGTGGGATGCGAGCGCGCCCTACAAAGGCCTGGGCTTTCGCGAGATCGAGGCCGAAGCCGCCGGCAGCGCGCTCAAGGTCACCGAGTTCCCGGTGGTGCGCGCATGACAGCGCACACCGGGCGCCGGCGTGCGCTGAAAGGGGTCTTCGCACTCGCCGGGGCGGCGACTTTCGCTCGCAGCGGCGTCGCCCAGCCCGCCGCCGAGCCCAGGGTCATCGAGATGACGGCACACCGCTTCGCCTACGAACCGAACGAGATCGCGCTGCGGGCCGGTGAACGTGTGGTCGTCGCGATCCACTCGCTGGATTTCGTGCACGGCATGAACATCCCCGATCTGGGCATGCGGCTGGACCTCGTGCCCGGGCGCGTGACGCGCCTGGAGCTGCAGCCCAAGGTGCCGGGCACGATCGACTTCGTGTGCGACAACTTCTGCGGCGACGGCCACGAGCAAATGCACGGCCGGTTCGTCGTCAGTGCGTAGACAGCGCCTAGGATCCCAGCGTGAGTAACCGTCAGGTCTTCGAAACGCTGGTGCTGCCGCACCTGGATGCGGCGTACAACCTTGCGCGCTGGCTGTTGCGCAGCGAGCAGGCCGCCGAAGATGCGACGCAGGAGGCCTCGATGCGTGCCTTGCGCTACATCGAGACGCTGCGCGGCGACGACGCGCGCCCCTGGCTGCTGGGCATCGTGCGCAACACCTGCTTCACGATGCTCGAGCGCACGCGCAACCAGCCGCACTGGGTAGACTTCGACGATGCCGAGTTCGAGGCTGCACTGGTCGAAGCGCCGCGACAAGATTCGGACCCCGTGATGCAGTTGCA
>Ga0105237_10005540_pt1 | contig 14232 bp, 9 predicted proteins | sample KBSC24metaG_FD_81520 | JGI IMG/M metagenome (GOLD analysis project Ga0105237, IMG submission 81520) | Corn rhizosphere microbial communities from Kellogg Biological Station, Michigan, USA - KBS C2-4 metaG | ecosystem: Host-associated > Plants > Roots > Rhizosphere > Soil | place: Michigan, USA... | reverse complement strand
CAGGATGCTGGGGCATTTGATAGCTGCACTCCGTTCGAGATGGTGGCGCCCTGCCCAGGAGGTCGGAGTGTTGTATTCGGTCGGGGCATACAGCGCCCGGAAGTAAACGACAGTGACCTCGTACTGAGTGCCTGGTGAAGATGGGGGAGTGTAGATCAAAGGCCGGGCTGGGTTTATGTCTTTCGATGGGATCGAAGTTAGTGTTAGGATTTTGCTTGTTGGAAGACGGAATGAAGGGATTTTATGTCGATTGTATAGCTCTGATGACAATGCGTATTGATCAAACACGTTGCGCTCGTCGTCTTGGACAAGGAATATCACACATGTCAGGAGGTGAGGAGTGGATTTCGATGGGCCATATGCCTCGTGGGCCACCGCGAGCGAGGCTGATAACGTGAGCACTGCGTCGTTCGGCGGAGGATGACCGATGCTTGTGATCGAAGGTAATGCTGAATCAACATGGGCAGTGTTTGCAAACAGCGGGTGCGATGGATATGCGAGTGGCCGCTTTACGGACGGATAAGTGGCCAAATGGGTGTGTAGTTCAGACACCTTTACAGCCAGGCCTCCGAAGGATGAGGAAATCGTGTTAAACTCAACTTGTTTGAGAGATGGCTGACTATCTTTGGGAGTGTGAAGCATGTAGTCGGACCTAAACATGCCCAAGGATAGATCTTGAACATAACCTTCCTCCTTGACGGATAAGTGAATTTTCCACAGATTCGCCAGGAACTCATCCACGTCGATCAGCCTATGCGGAAGGTTAGTCAATGCCGTAGATGTGCCGCTGTCTGATCTGATCAAACTCCAACGACAAAGCATGGGGGTTCATACTCTTGAAGTATAGTCTCAAGCCATTGTTCATCGCTTGCAATCGCAGCATAAAGCTCATTATATACCTGTTGGAGGCTTCGAGCCTGTTCGAAGCAGTGCTTCGGGAACGGGCTGGGAAACAAGGTAACGGGAGCATTTGTAGCTAGGACATTATTTGGATTGGATTCTGCTGGCACGACTGCTGCGGACGGTCGTACGGTAAGAGCATGTTCTACAGTCCAATTTTTGACAGTTTGGACGAGATATGCCTCCTGCTCCTCAGCCAATGGTGGGGGATAGGAGTTATAAATACTGTCGGCCATATTTGTTTACAAACTCTTTCAGATGTGTGCGATGTTTTGTAAAGCTAAAACCACAACGTAGAATCTTTACGACGAGCTATGATAAACGCATCAGAAATGGTATGAGATCTGCTGTCAAAATGCCATGGCGAAGATTTTAGTTGAAGTCAATCACGACAGCGCCCAGGGATGATTGATTAGTCATCGAATTCATTCGGAATACTTTCTACTTTCGGTTCCAACCTACGCGTTAAGTGGTTTCGCGTGTCAGTCCCCCACGTGTAACTGAAACGCAGAGATCGACACGAACATGAGCCGCCAACCAAACCTCGAGCCCAGTGCGTCCCAAACCGTTGATATAGACTAGAAATTACGTTTGGCGTTTTTGACAAGTCACTTGGTAGTAGCCAGTCTTTGAATCTGGACTTCCTATCAATCTGAACATTACTTGAAGGCTTTCTTCGAATCAGCAATTAATCGTCACTCCATCCAACTCAATTCTCATGAGTGCAGCCTTCCTGCTGGCAGAGATCTCGCTGAACTGCCTTGAGGTTGGTTCTTCACATACAGTGGCGTTGAATCACTTTACTCTGAATCTGGCCAAGCTACAACTAATTGCTAATCGGCCTGTGCCACTGCGGCAAGGCTCAGTTTTCTCTCACCTTTCATTCTTGGTGCCGATCTTCAGTCCCCACCACTACACCTAGCTTCATGCCTCCGGAGTCTCCCATCATCCCCCCTTCTCTGACAACAGTCAGTAGACAACTGGCCGATATACCGGTTTGATGAGGCCACATCCACCATGGAGTCTGCCTCTGATGATGACCCTCAAACCTGGTCAATCGATCAAGTGGTTCACGAGCTCTGTCACAACCCTCAGCCAAGATGGTCTACATCCGCGGCGGTGCAGCTCATTCCTGATAGGGAATCTCTAGCGGATACCTTTCGACAAAATCATGTCGATGGAGACACTCTTCTGGCGCTTGACATGGGCACTCTCAAAGACGACCTCGGCATATCATCCTTTGGCCAGAAGAGAGCCATCATGAAGGCCATTGAATTTCTTCGCCTTCATTCGCAGCGCTATCAGCTCGCAGTTCTCCAGGCTGGTAGTATCGCTAGGTTACAGTCTCCAGTTTACTCGACTCCTCAAATCCCGCACTCAATGCTTTCAGTTTCCGCGCAGTCTCCAGCCATACCGGGCTTGGGTATAACCCAAGCTCTTGAGACTCGCCAAACCTTTTCTCCTTCCTTTAGTAGTCCTGGTGGCCACAGCCACCTCTTTCAGCAACAGCAGGTGCTTCCTCAAGCGGAATTCCCATTCCATAAACCTCAGGTCCTTACGCATATACCTACACCGTCAACAGACCCAAAGGATGCAGACACCCCCCCAGATCCCGGCCCAGCCGTTGGTGTGTTAGGCTCGCTCGATCTTCTGCAGGCAAGTGTCGACGCAGAGTTATCTCGCAATGCTCAAGTAATCAAGGAGTCTTCGACTTCCGTCGCTCTGGTAAAGGATGATCTTCCTGCCCGCATAAAGCCAACAAAGAAAATCGCGCCTACACTGGTTTCTCAACTAGAATCACCCACTGACAAGCATTCATATCTCTCAAACGAACCAAGGTTACCAAAAGACACATTTTACCACTGCATTTCAACTGACTGGGAGGATTCCTTGTGTCGCCTGCCGGACGATGATGCAATCAATTTCTACATTGAAAACCAGTGTTTCCCATCAGGAAGAAGACAGATCATCGCGGCTCAAATGAAACACTATCTACAGGAACCTGTCAAGATATTCCCTAAGAGTGGATGGCTCTTCAGAATCCCTTATGGTGCGAAACATTCTATAAAGGGTTTAAAAAATACTTCTGGGAAGTCTTTGGAACAACTTTTCACGATCTTCCCTGGAAATGGCAGCCGACCGGTGGTGCGTGCACTCACGGACTTTCCCGAATTGACAGATACTATGCAGCGAAAGTCTTTGCGTGAAGCCTCTACTTTCATGCCTCCTACTTCAAGTATGATTATGACAAAGGCGTCGGTAAAACAATCCACTGGATCTCAGGTTGAACAAGAGACATCGAGTCACGGAGAATTTGCGTATTTACTCGCCAAATATCCACCCAGGGAGGAGGACGATGTTCTCCCGTTGTACGGAGACTCTGGAGACGAAGGAGAGCTAGATGAAGAAACCTGGAAGGAATACGAGGAGGAGAGGACAGCAAAGCCAAATGACTCTTCGCATATGACTGCCGATGAGGTTGAATCTACGATAAATGAAACCCTCGAAGATTATCGACATGAATGGCGTCAGACCAAACTGCCAAAGGTTCAGCTCAAGGCCTATCGTTTGTGGATGGTATCGGCTAGACAGAAGAGCAGGAAGGCAGCCCTCGAACATTCTCAGTTTTGGAGAGATCGTTCAACAAATCAACTCCGGAAGCTGAAAGAAGCATTGCTTAAAGACGTGTGGCATAAGCCTGCTGATGTTAGACATCAGTGCCAGAGTATGGAACTCACAACTTTTTCCATCGAAGAAAATGCATATTTTGTTCAAGCTCTTCTTTCAGACGAGCCACCCGTGCGACCCACTCGAGCTGAGTGTCAAAAAAAGCTAGTCAAGCGCCAACCACCACCAGAGGATGGCGAAGAGCTCATAGAATCAGATTCTGCTGCTTCTGATGACTTGGAGGATTTCCTTGACGACAATTCCGACGTTGGATCGATACATCATGAACCTGATCAGGAGGAGTGGAGCCCTGTCATCCCGAAGAAGGAGGTTATCAGTCCTAGTGTGAAAAAGGATGTTTCCCAGGACAGCGTGGAGCCTACTTTGCCAACTACCGCCATCGACGACGTCAATGACAACGATGCTGACATTGAGACTGACAGCTCTGATGCTATTGTGACGCCAAGTTCAAGACGGAGAGCACAAACGGGGAAAATCCTATCACCGAGGAAGCTCAATGGCAAGGAGCAAGCAACGCCTAAAAAAATGTTTACTCTTCTGCCTCTCCAAAGCAGAGCTAGGGAGCTAGAAAACACTGACTCCGACTCCGATGTCAACCCCGAGTTACAACTCCCTACATCAAAATACCATCTAGCAGGAGATTCAAGGATATCTGCAATCGATTTGACCATGTCCAGCCCCGCCTCGAATGAGAAAAGGGGAAAAGAAACAAGCTCAGATTTTGATGTTCACACACCGGACTTGAATCCGGGCTTGGACAACACCCCATCTAGGCAAATGTCTAGGCGATCTAGCAGTCAGTCTAGAACCTCGTCAAGTTACAACTCAGTTGATTCAGGTCTTCCTCCATGGAGTGATTTTGAGGGTATGCGGAGAGCCCCTTGGGACATAATAGTATGTCTTTCTGATGGTCGACGAGGGCTTGCAAAGGCCGTTTACGATCTCCAGTTGTCGATGGCCATAAAATTATCGAAACTGATAGAACCCATATTTCTTGACAACGCTAAGAATGACGGACGCGACCTTATAGTACATGGACTAACATGCCTTGCACAAGATGGAGAATCCGCAAGCGGCATAGGTATTGAGCTTGACCATAGAACCATTACTTTGGCACTACTCTATATGACCTACTGCGATGGTCAAAATTATTTCGATACGGATGGCCCATCAGAAGCAAACATCCAAAACGCGTACAAATGCCTTGATGCGGGTTACCGTTTGTTCTTTGAATTGCTCAAGCAATTACTGCAAATTGCCATCGACAAACTCTCACAACAAGAAGCAACAATACAAACTAGGAAGAAGAGAAAGCGAGAATCCATGTCAGGTAGCAATTTGCTGCTAAGTGACACAGATCTACAAATGAGCGATGGTTTTAATACAGATCCAGCAGAACAACAACCTCCACCTTCCTCAAATAAAAAACGCAAACGCGCCGTTGCTGAGAGTCAGGAAGCAAGCCTTCAGCAGAAGAGTGACCAGCAGCGAATTGAAGACCAGGAAAAACGCCGCAAGGTTGCGGAGCAACGACTAGCGCAGATGGCAACCAACGGTGATGTGGTTAGGCCCGTCAACTTCAGTGAGCCTTATGTCTACCTGGATCCTCATATTGCCTCACGCGTGAAGGATCATCAACTCAAAGGTATTCAATTCATGTGGCGTGAGATAATTGAGGACCCTAAACAGCAGGGATGCATTCTTGCACATACTATGGGCCTGGGCAAAACCATGCAGGTCATCTCTCTTCTTGTCACAATTGCGCAATGCAGCCAAAGTCGAAACCCCAAGATGTTAGAGCATATTCCTATTCCAGCTCGCAGAGGAAGAACTCTCATTCTGTGTCCTGCCTCTCTTCTCGATAATTGGTACGATGAGCTGATGATGTGGTCCCCCAGTAGAGAGATATTGGGCAATATTTACAAGCTTGATTTCCCCAATCACCATGCTGTCAGAACATGGGCAAAAAGAGGGGGTATTCTGTTGGTGAGCTATGACCGATTCAGGAACCTGGTAAATGCGAACCCTAGTCTAGAGAGACTTCTGTTGGAGGAGCCTAGCCTGGTTGTGGCCGACGAGGCTCACAAGATGAAAAACGCAAAGTCATCACTGACCAAACTAGCCCAAAAATTCAAAACCACGAGTCGGGTCGCTCTCACGGGCTCGCCATTGAACAACCATCTAGACGAGTATCACACTATGGTCGACTGGATTGCCCCTGGATACCTTGGCAATATGGTTCAATTCAAGGCAAAATATTCCGAGCCGATTAGAGAGGGGCTTTACGCGGACAGCACTCCATTTGAAAGACGTTTGGCACTCCGAAAATTACACGTTCTCAAGCGCGATCTCGCTCCCAAGATCAACAGAGCAGATATATCAGCAATTGAACAAGACATGCCCTCCAAGACGGAATACTTCATTACCATAGCAGTTACTGATTTGCAGAAGGAGGTTTACAATACTTACGTCGATCATATGACGCAAGCCATGTTCAGTGGGCGGGGTGGTCATGCTAGATTATGGGGTTGGATTGCCATCTTACAATTACTTTGCAACCACCCTTTCTGTTGTTTTGAGAAGCTCAAAGCACGCCAACGCAATCTCCTAGAAACCCAGGCTCAGTTAGCTGATGAGATGGCCACAGATAAAGAGCCTGAAAACGACAGGAGCAGCCCAGAGAAGGAGCTTGAGGGTGACAAAGATGACCCAAAAGAAGCGCCACCTGGGGACGTCATAATCGATACTCGGGGACCAATGCAAGAAGCAATGGAAAAGGTTTTGGAAGTGTTCGAGTCGACTACAGCCGCAGGGGACTTAGAGGATACCGCCCTCTCATATCGAACATCCTTGGTTCGTGATATCGTAAAAGGTGCAATGGCGGTTGGCGATAAGACTTTGATATTCTCACACAGCATCCCGACCCTAGGCTATTTGGAGAGAATGCTAACGAAGCTTAAGTGCAACTGGACCCGCTTGGATGGCAAAACCAAGGTGTCGGATCGACACGCAATGACCAAGGAGTTCAATAAGGATGCTAGCTACCAAGTCTTTCTGATATCCATGCGGGCTGGCGGACTAGGTATGAACCTTCAAGGTGCAAATCGTGTTATCATCTTTGACTTTTCCTACAACCCATCTTGGGAAGAACAGGCCATTGGAAGAGCATACCGACTAGGTCAAACTAGGCCAGTCTTCGTTTATCGCTTTCGCGCAGGGTCTACCTTCGAAGAGGTCATGTTCAACAAGTCTGTTTTCAAGCAGCAGATGTTTCAACGAGTTGTGGACCACAAAAATCCGATGCGTCACGCCTCCAAAGATATCACAGAGTGGTTTTTCACAGTGAAGGACACCGAACAAAAGGAATTTGATGAATGCATTGGCAAGGATCCAAAAGTCCTTGACAGAATCATTAAACGTGTGGAGTATATTCGAAATATTGAACTTACCGAGACCTTTCAAAGAGAAGATGATGAAAAGTTAAATGAAGAAGATGTCAAGCAGGCTGAAGCAGAATTCCAGGATGAACGACTATTGCGCGAAAACCCAGATGCCTGGCGCGCTAAACAGCAGCAAGTTTACCAGCAGCAATCAGCTCAGCAACAGCAAGCTCTTCGCTTGGCAAGCCTTGCTCGGACCCTGTACTCCCCCAATATTCCTAATCCACCAGTTCAATCTCCCCACTTCCGGAATACTCAAACACCGTCTAGAATAAATGACTCTACTCTAGCCTCAACATTCGGAATCTCAAACTCTGGACTCCCTCCAATGCCAGTAAACAGATCCGATATGAATATACCAATGGCAATGACTCCACTCCCACAGGAAATCACTCAGCGATTTGAAATGCAACGACCCGAACATTCGATCGATGATCAAGTTGAACAAGTGAGTCGATCTGGACCACAGTCACCGGCGAGGGCAATGGAATCTGGAAACAAAATGTCTTAGTGGAAAACAATAGGGTGGCTATGGAAACGGTGAAATCGATACTGCGATGAGAAATGAGGGTTTGAATGGCATCATATTACTCTTTCCAACCCTAGGCACGTTCATGATACAGTGGACTGGGCTTACGCCTGGTGGGTTTGGCAACCGGTACTCAAGGGCTCTCTCTTCCCCCCTTTTATGTTTTCCCATGTCCGCCATGTCCGCTTTTTTGAATGCATTGAGATACCCCTTAAGCGAACTGTTTTTAATGAACGAATTAACATGAGAGATGCGGTGGGATATGAGAAGAAGCTGGCCTCAACTCCAAATTGGGAGAGAGCACAATGCATACATCATGAAAGTTGCGAAGGAAGCAAGCCTTTGCATTCAGAAAGAATATCATAAATTCGTATGAAAAACTAGCCATTGCTTCAAAACCACTTCGGATGCAGATTAGCTACAATTCAGCAGCCCAGCTAATGCTTCTTACTCCTCCCGTAGTGGGTAATGCACCATCACTGGTGTCTTTTGTGTTTTCTGACTCGGAGTCTAGTGCTGCCAACCCAGCGTTGAGTATAACGTATCAATTTATCAATCGTAAGGGCTGGTCACTGGTCGCTAAGTGGGGAAATTGGGAGTAACTTGCACTAGTAGTATTACTTAGTTATTTAACCTCTAAGCCTTTAGGTACCGAAGTCAAATTCTTAGCCTGATAACATTGAATTTCTGTTCAGGAAAAGGCTGTCGGGTGTTGGGTACCTAGGACAGTGGAAGCAGTCAAACCCACTTGAACCCAACTTAGTCCTGGGTTTGTTCATTTTCTGTCCCCTTAGAAAAATCACGCACATCAATCCCCCAACCAAGATTGGGCCGGCGGGGAGCGAGCACCAAGCACCACACCCACCACCACCACCACCTCCTAGAAAGGCGGATAATGATGCCAGCCACAACGACGGTGGGCTCGCATCCGCCTGATCCCCGAGTCAGTCTAGAGTCACACGTCTCGCCGGACATCTTCCTGCATATACCGACGTCGCTTCCAAGGCAGGGAGGGAAACGTCGGGAACGAGACGAAAGCAGCAATGTTGCTGAGGATGGGAATGATGATAGGGCGACAACAACAACAACAACTACTACTACTACTACTACTACTACAACAACAACTAGTACTACTGCCACGTCGTTGAACCTTGTCTTCTTCATCACGGGAAACCCAGGGTTGATTGCTTATTATCATCCGTTTCTGGCCGGGCTGGTAGCTGCGTTTGAAGGCGAGGATCATGAGGAAAAGATCGCGACGCCGGTTGTCGCGGGGTTCAGTCTCGGTGGTTTTGAGGTTGAGGATTGGCATGAGGGAAAAGATCCCAGGGCGTCGGGGGAAGGGCACGAGAGTTTACGAGATCTCCTCTTCCCTGCTAGCTCAGCGCCGCAGTCGCCATTACCAGCGCCGGCTTCTTCTTGTGAGAGGATCTACACGCTCGCTGAGCAGGTCGAGCTGTGCTTTGCACGGCTGGAGAACCTTGTGAGGAGGCTTCGATGGCAAATCTGTAAGGAAGGAGTGGGAGGAAGGGGCCGAGATACTACGCGTACTAATGATGCTCCAGTCGCGGATCCGGCCGAGAGTGCGGACGTGGACTTCAAGGTGACGCTGATCGGGCACAGCGTCGGCGCATACATCGCGCTGGAGCTCGTGCGCCTGCGGCATGAACGACGAGCGGGAGATGCTCGACTACAACCATCATCACCATCCCCACTGTCACACGACGCTGCTACTCACACTAAGACTTCGACCACCGCTGCCCCTCCACCCATATCATCAACAGCCACAAAACGCACAATCGCATCGTGCATCCTACTCACGCCCACAATCCAAGACCTACACCTGTCACCGTCTGGCCGCATCGCACATCCACTGCTCACGTACGCGCCGTTCCTACCTAATCTGGCGCACGGGCTGGTGCAGAACGTGCTGGTGAGATACCTACCACACGCGTGGTTTGAGGCGCTCGTGCAGCGTGCTACGGGTATGCGGATGGCAAGTCATGGGTTTTTGGCGACAGTTGCCTTTTTGAGGTCAGGTCTTGGGGTTAGGCAGGCGCTTGAGATGGCGAAATGTGAGTTTAGGGAGATAAGGAGGGAGACCTGGGGGAAGGAGGTCTGGGGCGCCAGGGAAGTTTGTTCTGGTGATGAGGGGGGCGCGGTTATGAAGGCTCCGGATCTTTATCTCTGGTTTGCGAGGCAGGACCATTGGGTCGCGGATGTGACGAGAGATGAGATTTTGAGAAGGAGGGGGCAGGGCCAGGAGAATGGAAAGACTGGCCTCGACAAGAGCGATGATAATCTGGATCCGGGTGATGATCCTCAGATAGGGAAGGCTGATACTGACTGTGGGAGCCCCAGCATACCAAGGATTCTGGTAGACGAGACGGAGGGGTTGGTCCATGCTTGGTGTCTGACACAAACTGAGCTGGTGACTGGACGAGTCAGTGGGTGGCTTAAGGAATTATGGGAGGGGAACGGAGGACCATAGAATATAGATTCGCCTAGAGATAGTAGTAGAAGAAAAGACTAGTAGACTATGAGCTTTTGAGAGACATGAAAGCTCGAGTTCAGCTGTTCAGCACTGAACTCCAGTCGACACTCTTGATGTACGAAGCGGCATCCGTTAAAGCATCCATGCTCACGCCAGCCTGTTGCGGAAGAATGGTCCCTTGACTACCATCCCAGACGAACTCGCGGACATAACATGAAGTTTCTGCAAACTCAACCCCGAAACCGTCGAGCCATAGATTAACCACTTCGTCGCTGGTCAAGGGTTGTTCGGATGTCTTGACACCCTGTATCTCACGCCATGGTCTGATGTAGTCGTTGGACTGCATTAGGCCAGATGTTCCGAGCATGGTTGTCCCTGCAGATGCTTTCAGAACGAGCGCTTCGGCGAATGGCCCTGTGTCCCTTGGTGGATTGGCGAATCGTGTGAAGAGGTGATTGGCGGTCTTTGCGTCTCCTGCTTTGCTGTTTGATTCACCAGTATCTGATTGGATTATGGACCGGTGGTCAGTATGTGCACCGAGACTTGTGAGATTGTGTGCTGTTATTATGGGCGAGGTGGACAAGGTTGAGCAGCTTGGATAAATGAGATATCGAACCTTTTTGGGCATGAAGAAAGGATTCATCTTCCAGTTGTCCAAATAGTAGCCGATTTGTAGATACCTTGTCTTTGCAAGTAGCGTTTGATAATTTGAACCCCCCTCGTTAGCTTTCGCTGCCAGGTACTTCACGAACTGCGCTTTGCTGTCAAAGTGCCAGACCCAGGTATACTTATCATTGCTGCATTTCCTAGCGTCGCAAGCGAGCTCAGAACCAGTCTGTCAATCCGTGGTGCCATTTGAGCGGCAGCATCGATGATATTTTTCCCTTGTTGGAACTCGCGGAGGAAGCATGCCTCATTCCACGTGGCCTGTGTGTCAGTGGCAACGAGCCCATTGTTCAATTGCGCTCTAACCTGTTTCCACACTTCCTGAGTCGAAGCACGGTACAGTGTGGCATGAATTGCCAGAAGTCAGTGACGCCAAAAATGGCGTTGGCATCTTTGAATGCTGATTTTAGTGACTCGACATCATCCAAGTCCGCCTTAACGACTTTGATCCCTGGAAGAGATAGCCCTAGAGCCCTAGCTGCTTCTGATCCGGGGTTGCGTGTAATGGTTCTCACTTCCCAACCTGGGATCTTGGAGAAGATGTGAACCACAGGACCTCCAGGCTCCCTGTAGTCAGGGGAATGTTGTTAGCAATGTTTTGGAAGCAGCATCCTATTCTACCTCCCCTTTCCCGCTCTGAGCCGTTCGCCTCATCGCAAATCTGTAATGGGAAAGCTTACCTGTGTCCCAGTGGCACCGACCACGGCAATTATTTTAGGAGACATTGCAAGGCCTTCCTCGTCGCAGTTGGTCGCACTTGGTTGCTCGTTCTGCTCGGGTCAGTGAGATAATGTCCAGAAATGCATGACATATTTGCGAAGGAGTTCTCTGGATCATGGCTAAGCTCGGCATTTTGATGTGGATTTCCTCGACATAGTCGGGGCATCAAGATCCGCGCGCAGCTCCTTACTGCGGCCCGAGAGCGCGAATATGCGTCTTTCGCAATAGTAGTGTGCTCATCGGTTCAATAGTCGTCCCGAGAACACCTGGCGCGTAGAAGGCTAAAAGCACTCCTAGCCCAACATATAGCACATGCACGGATATGAAGTTAACAGGAAATAGCTCTTTGTAGTCGTTGTTTGCAAAAAACAGACTCCAGAGTAAGACAGCCGGGCTCCTTCACTGCCTCCACCTCCCACCCGCACTTCCACGCTGAGTCTCCATTTGGCAATTGACAGGCAATGGTGCGATCTAAATAATGGTCCAGAGTTACAGTACATTTAATCGTTCTTTGCAGATGCGCTCGGACAATTATGTTCTTAAGAATCAGACGGCCACTGGCTTGCCGAACTGTTTCTTGGAATATACTTCCCAACTGGTTCTACCACGTCAAAGACACAAAATCAGAGCGCTTTGCGCCTGGGGCAGTATTCTTCGAGATGAGTGCTATAGCCACAACTAACAAAAGAATGAACGACTTCCAGCGGACAAGAGGCAAGTTATATGGAGGCTGGGGCCACGCAGAGGCCTTCAAGATCTCAAAGGAAAGTCGGGTAACAAAGATCAGACAGGAAGAAAACTGTTGAAAAGAAAAGTAAAATTTCCATTGCTCTATCCCGACTGCAGGACCCTCAGCCCACCTCACTACCAGTCGCCACTCTAGTAACACAAAAAGAAACTTGCTCGCGCACGTGAATGGCATTTTGCAAAGTTTAGCCAATCATGCAACCGAATAACTCGAACCCTGTGAAGCCAGTCTGGCCTGCCTCCTGGCCGGTAACGGAAAAGACGGCGTTGTTAATGGTAGCGGCGCCACCGCAACCGATCCACTCGCTGTCATCGAATGTCCAGCCGTTAACTGGATCGTACCAGCACTGCCAGTTTGACGAGATGCCACCGTAGGCGCGGATGGCGTTCAGGAAGTCCTGTCCGTAGTTGTCGGTGCTGACGCCCTGGAACGTGAAGCGGTATCGTTGCAGCCCAGCTTCTTGCCATGTGGTGACAAATTGTGCGCTACCTGGAGCGGAGACAGGGTGTTAGTTTGTGAGTAGAGAATGACTCTAGAGGAGGGAGAATGCAGAGAAGGAGTTATCGGAGAGGGGCATGGTTATGTGGCGTCGTACCTTGTTGTGCGGTTGCGAGGTTGATCAAGCTCGCGGCGGAGAACACAATACCGGCGAGGAGAGTAGAGTATTGCATGTTGAGTTGAGTTGAAAGGAGGTGAAATGGGTGTTAGTTTTGATGGACTCGACGAGGAGAGATATTGTTAGGAATGTTGCCTGGAAGCGAGAGTTAGAAGTGCTGGTTGCTGGTTGCTGTTAGACATGATTGCATGGCATCTTTCCATGATTAAATATTTTCCTGAGCTTGAGGAGTGATGTATCAAGAGCTATACTTGGAATACCGATCAATGCATCAACATCAAAAAGAAGAGAACGCAGTAAATACTGATTACTGCATCAATGTGAGACAGGAGAAAGACCCATGAAGGTTAGATCCGCCTCGGTATGCATACAGAATGAATGCTCCCTAGGAGTAGTAGTTCGAGCCTCACTTGAGATCATAGCCACAATGGTCTTTTGCTCTGCAAGGCTGAGGGTTCTCACATTTGGAATTCGGGCCTGTAAACGTATTCTCCCTTCGCTCTCATCGGCACGACCAGCTGATTGTGGCATGCTAGCCGCTTGAGATCCAGAGATTGGCGAATGAAAGCTGGGGTCGGCAGTTCCGTGAATGTCTTGCTCCATGCTGGGGTGGCTCGTATGATCGCAAATCAGTAAGCGCCAGATACGCCAGTAACTCGTCAAAGGGGAGCAGAGTTGTGAAGCCTGTGGGGGATCTTGCAGATATGTTCTAACTTCTTGCCAAGATAAATTTAGCACTTCGGTTATCGCTGAGTGCTGTATGATTGGCTGTCAGGGGAGGGTGACGCAACCCTATCCACAGCCGACAGACTAGTGCGAGGCTATGGCAACCTTATCTTAGGTAAGGTTTTCAGCTTAAAAGCTTAGCTTACCTTGCATGAGGTTCAACCTGAAAATCGTGCAGCTGAAAGGACTGTTCGGGCATCTGCAGCCAGGGAGCCTTGTAACTGGATGCTGATGTCATAACGAGGGGAAGCTTGCACAAGATGCCCAATGCTCCATCAGCAACGCTCGGCATTAGACCGAAGACGAGAGTTTGAAAATGTGACTGGGTTCCACTTTCCTCTCCACGTTGTGCAGGTAAGACTCAAGAGACATCACAGTTGTTGTATTCTAGCAAGAGATGCCTGATAAAATTGTCCACTTTCGGTCTTCAGGTCCGATGAGAGGACTTAGGAAGGAAAATAGAATGAGTTGAACAAATTTCACGTGATTGGGATAGGGGTAGTTGAGATTCACAGTGCTGGGTTGTCATAGTCGAAGGAAAAGAGAACTAAGGAAAGGGATATACGGCTTTTCGCGATAGAATATTCTCAGACATGACATGTAATGATCGACTAAAAACTGACATCTAGGACTAACACAGAAATAAGGGCTATAAAATGCAAATTTGGGCCACATGATGGAACGAGAGACTTGGGCCCCAAAATT
>Ga0105237_10005537_pt1 | contig 14237 bp, 17 predicted proteins | sample KBSC24metaG_FD_81520 | JGI IMG/M metagenome (GOLD analysis project Ga0105237, IMG submission 81520) | Corn rhizosphere microbial communities from Kellogg Biological Station, Michigan, USA - KBS C2-4 metaG | ecosystem: Host-associated > Plants > Roots > Rhizosphere > Soil | place: Michigan, USA... | reverse complement strand
CGGGACAGGCCGCTTGAAGTGCGCCCGCTCCAATCCTACTATACTCCGCTGCCGCTTTGATCTCCCGCACACGACGAGACTGAGGAACGGCCCATAGGGAGGGGCCGAAAGCGGTATGGTTTTGGCGACGAAAGGCAGTGGGTAGGATGGCGACCGTCGAGAAGATGCCGATGCTCAAGGAGGGCTATGAGCTCATCTCCAAGGAGCTCGTGCGCCTCAAAACGATCGAGCGTCCCGAGGTGATCGACGCGATCGAGGAGGCTCGCGCCCATGGCGACCTCTCCGAAAATGCCGAATATCACGCCGCCAAGGAGCGCCAGGGCCAGATCGAGGCGACCATCGCCGATTATGAGGATCGGATGAGCCGCGCCGTCGTGATCGATCCCAAGGATCTGTCCGGCGACAAGGTCGTGTTCGGCGCCACCGTCACGCTCCTCGACGAGGACGATAAGCCGGTGAAGTACCAGATCGTCGGCCAGATCGAGGCGGACGCCAAGAAGGGCCGCATCTCCTACAATTCGCCGCTGGGCCGTGCGCTGATCGGGCGCAAGATCGGCGACGATGTCGAAGTGACGGTGCCGTCGGGCGATCGCTATTACGCCGTCGATAAGATCGAGTTCATCTGAGCCTCTAGCGCATGCGCCTGCCGCCCGCGCGCGCGACGATCGCGATCGCCGCCATCACCGCGCTCGCCTGGGCGGCGGCGATGGTGGCGGGGCAGACCGATCGCATCGCCATGCTCGCCGGCTTCATCCCGGCGCGCATCGACGGTGCGTTCGATGTCGCGGGCGCGGCGCCGGTATGGCTCACGCCGCTCAGCGCGACGCTCGTCCATGCCGGCCTGTGGCATGTCGGCTTCAACCTGCTGATGATCGTGTTCTGCGGGCGCCTGGTCGAGGCGTCGGTCGGGCCGGGCGGGGTGGCCTTCACCTATGTCGTCGGCGCCTATGTCGCGTGCGCCGCGCAATATGCGGTGGCGCCGCATTCGCCGATCACGATGATCGGGGCGAGCGGGGCGGGGTCCGCGCTGATCGGGGCCTATTCCCTGCTCTACAGCAATCGGCGGATGAACGGCTGGGGGCCGTTCTCCGGCCAGTTCCTGCAGATATTGTGGCTGGCGATCGCCTGGATCGGCATCCAGCTGCTGCTCGATTTCGCCTCGGGCGACGTGCCGGGCATGCCGGAGGGCGCGCTGATCGCCGCGCCGGCGCATGTCGGTGGGTTCCTGGCAGGGCTGGCGCTCGCCCGGCCGCTGCTGCTGTTCCGCTACCGGGACGCCTGACACCTCAATCCTCCCCATCGCAGATGGGGAGGGGGACCGCCCGCGAAGCGGGTGGTGGAGGGGAAATGCGGAGCGGTTGCCAATACCCCTCCACCACCGCCTTCGGCGGCGGTCCCCCTCCCCACGCTGCGCGTAGGGAGGATTATGTCAGAGATCGTTCTCTTCGAGCAGACGGTGCAGGTGCACCACCACATATTTCATCTCGGCATCGTCGATCGACTTCTGCGAGGCCGAGCGCCACGCATCCTTGGCCGAGGCGAAATCGGGATAGACGCCGACGAAGTCGATCGCCTTCAGGTCCTCGAAGTCGAGGCCCTGCGGGTCCTTCACGCGACCGCCGAAGACGAGATGGAGCTTGCTCATGGATACACCTGCCGCTGGGGGTTATGCGGCAGGCGCCTAGGCGGGTTTGCCGGGCCACACAAGAGGCGGCGCGACAACGCTGCCAAAGGGATTGGCGGCCTGTCCCCTTTTGCGGAATATTCCCTTGTCCGTTCAGCCTGAGCGCGGTCGCCGGCCACGCGGTGCGGTGGCTGCACTTCGACTGCGCTCAGTGCGAACGGGACATGGTTTTATCGCGCGATCCAGCCAGCCGCGCGACTTCCGTCAGCCGCGCGACTTCATGAACGTCACGAGCTTGTCGAACCCGTTCTTCTGCACATAGGAATCGAAGTCGGCCGTTTGGGTCAGCACCAGGTTGATGCCGGAGACGGTGAGGTTCGAGACCTTGTAGCCGCCGCCGCTCTGCTGAACCGTCCAGATCGCGTTGATCGGCGCCTGGCCCGGCTGGATCACCTGGCTCACCACCGCCGCACCGGTGCCGCGCGGCACCGCGCGCACCACCTTCACCTGCGCATTGGCATAATCGAACAGGCGGTCGGCATAGGTGTTGATGATGAAGCCGGGCAGCGCCGCCTTATAGGCCTGATACTGGGCCGGGGTGATCTGCGGCTTCCAGCGGGCGATCAGCTTGTCGCCGATCTCGTCGACCGCGAAATACTGGCCGAGCAGCGAGCGGAACTGCGCCTTGGCGGACGACTGGCTGCCGGTGTGCAGCACGCTGAACGCCGATCCCGAAAGCGTCGAGATGAAGCGCGAGGGATCGCTATTGTCGACATTGGCGGCGGCGGCCGGCACGGCGACCAGCGTGGCGGTGAGGCTGGAGGCCCCCAGCAGGGCGGCACCGAGCATCAGGCGGAAACGGGACATGCAATACTCCGTAGGGTGTCGCCCGGCGGAAACGCCGCCGGGGTGATGGATTGGCCGTGTTATGGCCGCGCCGGGATGAACGCAGCCTGTGTCGCTTGGTTCAGCCGCCGGACTTCTTCCGGGCGCTGTCGAGCGCGGCGGTGGCGCCCGATCCGGCGGCGGCGATGGCGCCGTCGAGCAGCGACTTCATCGTGTCGCGGGCATGCGCCTTGTTGAGGCCGAGCTCGTCGAGCTTGTCGCGGCCGGCGCCCTTGGCGGCCTCGATCGCCTCGTTCGCGGCGCCGCGCACCTTCTCGCCGACCGCGCCCAGCGCCTTCGCCTCGCGCTCGGTGCGGGGCAGCAGCGCGCCGATCACCGCGCCGATCGCGATGCCGCCGACCAGCATGGCGAGCGGGTTGTTTTCCAGGCTCTCGGTCGCCTTCCCGCGCGCCGTCGCGTAGACTTCGGACGCCTTTTCGCGGCCCGAGGCATAAGCATCGCTCACGGAGCCGGCGACGCTGCTCCGCGCCTGCTCCAGCCCGTCCTTGGTGCGCTCCACGGCGGCATGGGCGGTCTTGCTGGCCTTGGCATAGGCATCGTCGATGCCGTCGCGGATCGCCTGGCGGGTGGTGGCGGGCGTCTCGTCGCTGCCGGAGGTCTCGGTCATGGGCCTTATCCTTTACGAAGCAGGCTTGGGGGACTTGCGGGTACGGGGTGAACGGCGCTTGGGCGCCGGAGTTTCATCAGGCTTCGCGTCGGGCGCCTTGCGGCCACCGAAAAGCCGCGAAAGCGGCTTGGCGGCGAGCAGCAGGCCGATGCCGGCCGCCGTCGCGGCGACGGTGGCCGGGCGCTCGCGCACCACCTTGCCGGCATTCTGGGCCAGCTCGGTCGACCGTGTCTTCACCTGCTCGATCGCCTCGTCCATCAGCGTGGAGGGGGCGACGCGCTGCTGGATCTGCTCGATCGTCGCCATCAGCCGGCCACGTGCGGCATCCACCCGGGATTGCGCGACATCGACGTCGTTGATGTTCGAGAAGAGGCGCCGCATCACGCTCATGCCGGGGTCTCCGGTTCGGGCTTGCGGGCCGGGCCAGCGAGCAGGCGGATGGCCAGCCAGGCGAGCAGGGCGGCCATCGCCAGCCCGGCGGCCAGCAGGATCACGCCGGCGAGCGCCGCGCCGACCAAGGGCGCCAGCGCCAGCACCAGCCCCAGCATCAGCGCGACCACCGAGGCGAAAGCCAGGCACGCCGCGATCAGCAGCAGGACGATCGCGATGCGCGAGCGGCGCAGCAGCGCGAAGGCCTTGCTCTTGAGCAGGTCGACCTCGGCTTGCGCGAGCGACCGCGCATCCTCGATCAGCTGTCCGATCAGGCCCCCGAGCCCCAGCATCGCCCCCTTATGCTCCCGAGGCTCAGGCGTCGCGCGGCTTGCGCTTGCCGGGGGCCTTGCGGGTGGCGGCGCTCACCTCCCCGGCGTCGTCGTCGGCCTTCGCGGATGCCTTCGGTTCCGCCGCCTTGGCGGTCTCGTCGAGCACCTCGCTGCCGGCCTTGACGATGCGGGCGATCACGAAGCCGGCCGCCGCCGCCGCGCCGATCGCGATGGCCGGCGAGCGGCGCACCAGATCGCGCGCGTCGTCGAACAGCTCCTCGACATCCTTGTCGCGCAGCGAGGCGGAGAAGCCGGCCATCGCATCGCCGGCCCTGCGCGCATAGTCGCCATAAGCGGCGCCCAGCTTGTCGTCGATCTGCGCGGCGCTGTCGGAGATCATCCTGGCCACCGAATCCAGCCCGGCGGCGGCGCGGGCCTTGCCCTCGTCCGCATATTCGCGGGCCTTGTCCGCGGCCTGGCCTTTCAGGTCCTCGGCCTTGGCGGAGGCCTTGTCGCGCAGGTCGGCGGCATCCGCCTTCAGTTTCTCGCGGGCGGAGCTGTTCTGCGCGCCGGGGATGACGTGATCGGTGCCTTCGGGAAGCTCGTCGGCCATGGCGAACCCTTTCGTTCGTTACGCGCGCAATCATAGCCGCGCCTTCATGGACAAAACCAGCCGTCATTGGCCCGGTTCCGTATAAAGCGGCAGGCCGTGCCGATTGCTTCGCGGGTGCGGCACGGCTAACAGCCCCGCGAACCTCTGGAGGGAGCCAGCGCATGACCGCCATCATCGACATCCACGCCCGCGAGATCCTCGACAGCCGCGGCAACCCGACCGTCGAGGTGGACGTGACGCTGGAGGACGGCAGCTTCGGCCGCGCCGCCGTGCCGTCGGGCGCGTCGACCGGCGCGCATGAGGCGGTCGAGAAGCGCGACGGCGACAAGAGCCGCTACGGCGGCAAGGGCGTGAAGGACGCGGTGAAGGCCGTGAACGGCAAGATCGCCAAGGCGCTCGCCGATTTCGAGGCCGAGGACCAGGCCGAGATCGACGCCGCGATGATCGCGCTCGACGGCACCGACAACAAGTCCAAGCTCGGCGCCAACGCCATCCTCGGCGTCAGCCTCGCCATCGCCAAGGCGGCGGCGGAGAGCCGCGGCCTGCCGCTCTACCGCTATGTCGGCGGCGTCTCGGCCCATGTCCTGCCGGTGCCGATGATGAACATCATCAATGGCGGCGAGCATGCCGACAATCCGATCGACTTCCAGGAATTCATGATCGTCCCCCACGGCGCCGGCACGATCGCCGACGCGGTGCGCTGGGGCGCCGAGATCTTCCACACGCTGAAGAAGGGCCTGTCCGAGGCCGGCCTCTCCACCGGCATCGGCGACGAGGGTGGCTTCGCCCCGAACATCGGCTCCACCAACGAGGCGATCGAGTTCATCCTGAAGTCGATCGAGAAGGCAGGCTACAAGCCCGGCGAGCAGGTGGCCCTCGCGCTCGATTGCGCCGCCACCGAATTCTACAAGGGCGGCAACTACGTCATCTCGGGCGAGGGCAAGACGCTCTCGTCGGAGCAGATGGTCGACTATCTCGCCGATCTCGCCGCGCGCTACCCGATCTGGTCGATCGAGGACGGCATGGCCGAGGATGACTGGGACGGCTGGAAGCTGCTCACCGACAAGATCGGCGACAAGGTCCAGCTCGTCGGCGACGATCTGTTCGTCACCAACTCCAAGCGCCTCGCCACCGGCATCGAGAAGGGCATCGCCAACTCGATCCTGGTCAAGGTCAACCAGATCGGCTCGCTGACCGAGACGCTGGACGCGGTGAACATGGCGCAGCGCGCGCGCTATACGGCGGTCATGTCGCACCGTTCGGGCGAGACCGAGGACAGCACCATCGCCGATCTCGCCGTCGCCACCAACTGCGGCCAGATCAAGACGGGCTCGCTGGCCCGTTCGGACCGGCTCGCCAAATATAACCAGCTGATCCGCATCGAGGAGGAACTGGGCACCGCCGCGCGTTATGCGGGCAGGGGCGCATTTGCGACGAAAGTCGCTTGATTTCGCCGAAAACCGCTTGAGTCGCGATTCGTTTGACTCGATAATGACAGTGTTATGCGAAGCAAGCGCCGTCCTGTCGAGATCATCCGAGCCGCGGCTCTGCCGGCGCTGGCTCTGCTCGTCATCGGCAATTTCGCCGGTTATGCGATCGCCGGGCCGAACGGCCTGCTGGCGCTCGGCGACTACAAGACGCAGCTCGCCCAGCGGCAGGCCCAGCTCAGGATCGTCGAGGCGCAGCGGCAGGAGCTGGCGCGCAAGGTCGCCTTGCTCGACGCCAAGCATGTCGACCCGGACATGGCCGACGAACTGGTCCGCCGCGACATGGGCCTCGCCCGGCCGGACGAAGTGATCATCCAGACGACGCCTTAAAGCGCTTCAATCCAGGTCGTTTCTGTCTTTTCGTCACCCCAGCGAAAGCTGGGGTCTCCCTGAGGCGGGTGCGGCGCGTGCCGCCCGAGATGCCAGCTTTCGCTGGCATGACGGAAAATGAGAAGGCTGCCGCTTTCGGCAGAAGAGTGCAATCTCTGCAATTGCACCCCCTGCAAACGCAACCAGTCCCTCCCGTTGCGTGTTTGCGCTGTCAGCGCCTATACCGTGCGCCAACGAAGCCCATTCCCGAGAGGCCTGAACCGTGGCGAGAACCACCACCCGACGCCCTGCGGCCGCGAAGCCGAAGGCGGACGCCGTCCCCAATCGCGAGCGCCCCGGCGAGCCCGAGCGCTACGCGGCGAGCAAGGACGAGCTGCTCGAATTCTACCGCCAGATGACCCTGATCCGCCGCTTCGAGGAGCGGGCCGGCCAGCTGTACGGCCTTGGTCTGATCGGCGGCTTCTGCCACCTCTATATCGGGCAGGAGGCGGTTGCCGTCGGCCTGCAGTCCGCGCTGAACGCCGAGACGGACAGCGTGATCACCGGCTATCGCGACCATGGCCACATGCTCGCCTACGGCATCGATCCCAAGGTGATCATGGCCGAGCTCACGGGGCGCCAGGCCGGCATCTCGAAGGGCAAGGGCGGCTCGATGCACATGTTCAGCGTCGAGCATAAGTTCTACGGCGGCCACGGCATCGTCGGCGCGCAGGTCAGCCTCGGCACCGGCCTCGCCTTCAAGCACAAGTACAGCGATGACGGCGGCGTCTGCCTCGCTTATTTCGGCGACGGCGCGGCCAATCAGGGCCAGGTCTACGAGAGCATGAACATGGCGGAGCTGTGGAAGCTCCCGATCATCTTCGTGATCGAGAACAACCAGTACGCCATGGGCACCAGCGTCAACCGCGCCTCCTCCGAGGACCAGCTCTATCGCCGCGGCGAGAGCTTCCGCGTGCCGGGCATGCAGGTCGACGGCATGGACGTGCTCGCCGTGCGCGGCGCGATCGAGGAGGCCCTGCAATGGGTCCGGGCCGGCAAGGGCCCGATCGTCATGGAGCTCAAGACCTACCGCTATCGCGGCCACTCCATGTCCGATCCCGCCAAGTACCGCACCCGCGACGAGGTGCAGGCGATGAAGGACAAGTCCGACTGCATCGACCACGCCAAGCGCGAGCTGGAGGCGATGGGCGTCAGCGAGGACGAGCTCAAGAAGATCGACAAGGACATCCGCCAGATCGTCGCGGAGGCCGCCGATTTCGCCGAGCAGTCGCCCGAGCCCGATCCCAAGGAATTGTATACCGACGTGCTGGTGGGGACCTACTGAGATGGCGATCGAACTGAAGATGCCGGCGCTCTCGCCCACCATGGAGGAGGGCACGCTCGCCAAGTGGCTGGTGAAGGAAGGCGACGCGGTGAAGTCCGGCGACATCCTCGCCGAGATCGAGACCGACAAGGCCACCATGGAATTCGAGGCGGTGGATGAGGGCACGATCGCCCAGATCCTCGTGCCCGAGGGCACGGATGGCGTGAAGGTCGGCGCGCCGATCGCGATGCTGGCGGGCGAGGGCGAGGATGCGTCCTCCGCCAAGGCCGCGCCGAAGGCGGAAGAGCCCAAGGCCGAGGAGGCCAAGCCGGCCGTTCCCGATGCCTCGACCCCGCACCAGATGGAGACGGCCGCGCGCCAGCTCGTCGCCGATGTCGCTTTGGCCGAGAAGGCTGGCGTCGACGCGCGCGACCCGGAGATTCCCGAGGGCACCGAGATGGTGAAGACCACGGTGCGCGAGGCGCTGCGCGACGCGATGGCCGAGGAGATGCGCGCCGACGACCGCGTCTTCGTGATGGGCGAGGAAGTCGCGCAATATCAAGGCGCCTACAAGGTGACCCAGGGCCTGCTCGACGAGTTCGGCGACCGCCGCGTGATCGACACGCCGATCACCGAATATGGCTTTGCCGGCGTCGGCACGGGCGCGGCGATGGCGGGCCTGCGCCCGATCGTCGAGTTCATGACCTTCAACTTCGCCATGCAGGCGATCGACCACATCATCAATTCCGCCGCCAAGACCAACTACATGTCCGGCGGCCAGATGCGCGCGCCGATCGTGTTCCGCGGCCCCAACGGCGCCGCCGCCCGCGTGGGCGCGCAGCATTCGCAGAATTACGGGCCGTGGTATGCCGCGGTGCCGGGCCTGATCGTGATCGCGCCGTACAGCGCGGCGGACGCCAAGGGCCTGCTCAAGGCGGCGATCCGCTGCGAGGACCCGGTGGTGTTTCTCGAGAACGAGCTGCTCTACGGCCAGAGCTTCGAGGTGCCCAAGCTCGACGATTTCGTGCTGCCGATCGGCAAGGCGCGGATCGCCAAGGCGGGCACGGACGTGACCCTGGTCAGCTATTCGATCGGCGTCGGCGTCGCGCTGGAAGCGGCCGTGAAGCTGGCCGAGGAGGGCATCGACGCCGAGGTGATCGACCTGCGCACGCTGCGCCCGCTCGACACCGAGACTGTGCTGGCCTCGCTCGCCAAGACCAACCGCCTGGTGGTGGTGGAAGAGGGCTGGCCGACCTGCTCGATCGCGTCCGAGATCGCCGCCGTGGTGATGGAGAAAGGCTTCGACGATCTCGACGCCCCGGTGCTGCGCGTCACCAATGTCGACGTGCCGCTGCCTTATGCCGCGAACCTCGAGAAGCTGGCCTTGATCAAGGCGGACGACGTCGTCACCGCCGCGAAGAAGGTCTGCTACAAGGGGTGAGCCTGGGCTTGGTCCTGGCCTGAGCGGGTGCTCAGGCCATGTAAGCCGTGCAGGACGATGCCGTCTGGCTATTCGTGTTGGTGACACCCGAACTGTAGCTTCGGGCATCGTCGCGCACGATATAGGACGACACGTAATGGAGCTTGCGCGGGGTCGTGAAGAAATTGCCGAAAAGCGGCTGGTACAGATAGTTGATCTCGACGAACATCGCTGCCGAACCGTCAGGCGCGACAACCTTGTAATTGGCGTCGCCCATGCCCGTGTTGCTGATATAGGTTCCCGCCGTGCCGCTCGCCGTTCCGTAGCTGGACTGGTAGTCGGCAGCCTTCATCTGCCCAATGCAACGCTGCCAGTGGAGCAACTGCTTGCCGCCGGTGCCCTCGAGGCTGGACAGGGTGATGCGGCCGTAGGTCGTCAGCTGGAGGCTGTTTCCCTCCAGCCGGATGCCCTGCATCGCATCGTTGATGTTGGCTTCGTCGATCGTGTAGGTCGACAGGCCGGCCTCGTCGCCCATGCGCGCGGCATTGTCGGCCAGATCCATGGCATATTGGCTGATCCGCATGTTCACGAGCGCGAGATTGGCGAACTCGATGCCATAGAGGCCCGTCACCACCACCAGCGGCGCGGCCAGCGCGAATTCGACCAGCGCCAGCCCGCCGGCATCGCGGCGCAGCCTCTTTCCAAGGCGGCGGATATGGTTGGCGGGGCCGGCGAGGTATCGGTGTGCTGGCATCAGTTGCATCCCGATCCGGGGCAGCAGGTTTTGGGGCTGCTGCTCGACTGCGCCGTGTAGGGCTGGTTGCGCATGATCGTCTGGGCGGTCATGTTGGCGAAGGTCGACAAGCCAGCGAGCTTCACCAGCGGGAATGGCCGCATATACTTGATGGTGAGCGTGTACACCGCGACGTCGCTGGCGCCGCCCTGCTGGCCCGAAGTCCCCTGATCGCTATCCCAGGTCTGGTTCCCGTTTATGTCGGTGAAGCATTCCGTCGCGGCATCGTATTTGCCGTTCTTGTTGGTGTCGGTATACGGCTCGGGAACCTGCACTTTCGAGAAGCTCGAATAGCTCTGGTGCACGGAGCTGACGATGCTTGCCGAACCGGCGACACGCTTGACTTGCGTCAGCACGGCCTGGTCGATCGTCGCCCAGTTCTGCTGGCCACCCTGGATGCCGGCGTCGCGCCCGGCCTTGCGGATCGCGCCATTCAGGGTCGACTGGACGTAGGTCTCGTAGCAGATCTCCATCAGACCCATGAGCATCAGCAGCATGACCGGTGCCACGAGCGCGAACTCGACGATCGTGATCCCGCTGTTCGAGCGGCGGAGCCTGGAAAGCAGTCGGCGCATCATTGCGAGACCCTCAGCATGGAGACGGCGGTCGCGATATCCTTGAACTTCGCGGAAAGATCGGTGCTGCTGTTGACGAAGATCGCGCGCTCCGGATGGGCCGCGCCGACGCAGTCCTTCAGCGGCTGCGTCAGGCTCTGGCCGACTGCGACCACCCAGACCTGGATGTTCTTCTGCTGCGCCTTGCTGCATTCCGCGAGGAAGCGGGCGTTGTGATAATTGTCGAGATCATCCTTGGCGGAGCCGCGCACGCGCTTGTCGAGCGATTCGATGCCCGTCATCGTGTAGCTGTACGAACTCGTAGACATCGCACCGTCGGTCAGGAAGACGATGACCCGTTTCGGATCGGCATGTCCGGGCCACTTCGCGGTATCGTTGGCGAAGATGCCTTGCGGCGAGATCATGCGCAGGCCCCAGATCATGCCGGTATCGTGATAGGTGCCGCCATGCGCCCGAAGAGACGCCATGTAGCTGACGACGGCCGCCCGGTCCGCGCTGTTCTTCGGGTCCCGGGCGGTCAGCCGCTGCGCCGGCTGGCCACAGGGAACCCAACCCGAATTGCGCGCGGTGTAGCCCGCGAAATTCGGGTTGGCGGGCGTGTTGTTGGAATTGTCGGGCGTGACGTTGTTCTCGCCGTTCTCGGTATCGGTGGCGCTGTTCCAGAAGCCGTAATCGGCATAGGAGCTCGAATATGAAAAGCCGTTTCGGCCATAGGTCACGGCCGGCCACATCGGTGCCCACGGGGTGGTACTCGCGGTCGGGCTCAGATCCGGGTTCATGTCGGCCGGCAACGAGTTGATATTATAGCTGCTGACATCGTTATAGTTCCCGCTGGTCTGCTCATCGATGCAGCCCTGCCAGGACGTCGTCGCGCCCGTGACCTTGCTGGGATCGGTGACCGAACCGGAAGCCAGCGTCTTGATGAAGTTGGTCGTGTCGTATTGGACCGGCTGATAGGCCCAGACGGGCCCGAGGTTGTAATATTTGACCGAGCAGCCGTTGCTGTTGCTCCAGGTGCCGAGCTTGCCGGTCGCCGGATAGGTGTAAGCCGGCGCCGAGCGCGTGTTCGCGAGGGTGAAGCCCTGGCATGTGGTCTTGTTGTCGCTGGTGTTCGACGCATTGCCGGATTGCGAGACCGCATAGTCTCCGGTGACCTTGCGCGACTGGTAGGTCCACTGCGTCGCGAGATAGTTCGAGCCGAGCGAGGTCAACGCCGCCCCGGCGTTCACCGTCGACGTATAGGGAACGAAGCCGTAGCGGACGTTGGTGCCCGGTGTCAGGTTTGCGGCGAGCGTATCGTAGAAGGTCGCGACGGCATCGCGCACGGCCTGCAGCTTGGAACCGCTCTTCTCCGGATTGTAATAATCCGTGCTCCCGTCCGCCATCGTGTAGGACACGGCCGTGGTGCTGCAACTCGTCGAGTCCGACGGCAGGCATGACATCGAGCCGGTGGTGTCCAGCACGAACATCACGTCGGCGTCCGGCGTGTCGAAGCTCGCCTGGCAGGTGACGTTGAGCGTCCGGCTCGGCGAGCCGAACATGCGCATCAGCGTCATCGGCACTTGCGCGGATGCGTTGCCCGACACCTGCGTCACGCCATTGCTGTCCGCGAAGGCGGTCGGCGTGAAGGTCTGCGAGTTGGCGACGAACCAGCTGCTCGTGGCCCAGCTGGAACCGAAATTGTTGTTGAAATAGGCATTGGCCTGGGTCAGCGCCGTGCCTGACAGGGACTGGCCCACCACCTGCGTGTTGGTGTCCATGAACTTGCGGCCAGCGAGCACGCCGGCATCACATGCGGTTTGCAGGCGGGTGCGCACGACATAGAGGCGACCGATATCGATCGCCGACCCGGCGAAGGCGCATAGCGGGATCATCGCGGCCGCCATGATGGCGAGCGTATTGCCCCGGGCATCCTTACGCAGGCGGGTCAGAAATCCCAGTACCGCGTTGTGTCGTGCCATCGTGCGCCTCAATTCCCCGCCGGCCGGTCCACGGATGCCGGTCCATCGAGCGCCCATGCCAGAAGGACATTCAAGGCGATGTTCACGAGCGTGGTTAACGGGATTTTTCGCGATGCCCGATTGTGCCAGAGAGAGGCATGGACACCGGCGTTTCCGTCAACCATCCCGAACGCCAGCTGGCGATCGCCCACGCGCCCCGCCTGGCGCGGGCGAGCCTTGCCACGCTGTTCGCGATCGACGAGCGGCTGGCGGGCTTCGTCTGGCGCGCCAGGGAGCCCACGATCGGCCTGATGCGGCTGGTCTGGTGGCGCGACGCGCTGGATGCGCTCGATCGCGGGCCGCCGCCGGGCGAGCCGCTGCTCCACGCCGCCGCGGCGTTGCGGCCCGACCGCATCGCCGGGCACGAGCTCGCCGCCATGGTCGAAGGGTGGGAGGCGCTGCTCGACGATCCGGACTGGTCGCCCGAGACGATGCGGCTGCACGGCCAGGCGCGCGGCGCGCGGCTGTTCCGGCTTGCCGGGCGGGTGCTCGGCCGCGAGCATGAGCGGATCGATGCGGCTGGCGAGGGCTGGGCGCTGGCCGATCTCGCCCGGCAGACGGACGATCCCGCCAGGGCGGCCGCCTTGCTCGACATGGCGGAGGCGCCGCTGGACAAGGGCATCGCCGGCGGCTGGCCGCATGCTTTGCGCCCGCTCGGCATGCTGGCGGTGCTGGCCCGCGAGGATGTGCGGCGCGGCCATGGCGCGCTGCGCCCGCCGGCCTCGCGCTGGCGGCTGCTGCGGCTGCTGGCGCATCGCTGGACGGGCCGCTAGATCCCGCCCTGCGGGGCAGGGAGTCGGGGTCATGTGGCGATATCTGGTGGGCGGCGTCGCGGCGCTGCTGATGGCGTGCGCGGGTGTGCTGCTCTGGTCTGGCTTGGCATCGAGGGACGTGCGGATCCCGCCGCCCCCGGCCGCGGTGATGGCCCCGGTCGCGGCGATCGCGCCGGCGAGCGCGGCCGTGGCCGAGCCGCCGCAGGCGACCGAGCTGACCCGCGAGCAGAAGCGGTTCAGCCGCGCCGATCACGACAAGGACGGGAAGATCGAGCTCGCCGAATATCTCCAGGCGCGGCACCGCAATTTCGACAAGCTCGACGCCAATCATGACGGCAGGCTCAGCTTCGACGAATATGCCGCCAAGGGCGAGGCCAAGTTCGCGGCCGCCGATGCCGACAAGTCCGGCACGCTCTCGCCGGTGGAGTTCGCGACCACGCGGGTGGTGCGCAAGAGCAAGCCGCGCTGCGCGCCCGTGGCGCGGCCGGTAGCGGCCGCGCCGGCCGAGGGTGAGGAGGACAATGGATAGCCGCCCGGTTCGTCATCCCAGCGAAAGCTGGGATCTCCTTGGGGCGGGCGCGGCGCGTGCCGCCTGAGACCCCAGCTTTCGCTGGGGTGACGGAGAAGGGGGCGAGAGGCGGCTACGCCGGCAGCGGGGCGATCTCGTCCTGCCAGCGGGCGAGGTCCGCGCGGGCCCGCGCGGTATAGGCGGCCTTGCGGTCGGCCTTCCGCGGCAGGCTTTCGAACGCCGGGAAGAGGCCGAAATTGACGTTCATCGGCTGGTAGGTCTCGGCCTCCGCGTCGCCGGTGATGTGGCCGAGCAACGCGCCGAGCGCCGTCGTCGGCGGCGGGGCGGGCAGGGCGCGGCCGGCCAGCTCGGCGGCGGCGAAGCGGCCCGCCAGCAGCCCGATCGCCGCGCTCTCCACATAGCCCTCGCAGCCGGTGATCTGGCCGGCGAAGCGCACGTTGGGCCGGCTCCTCAGGCGCAGCATGCCGTCGAGCAGGATGGGCGAGCGGATGAACGTGTTACGGTGCAGGCCGCCCAATCGCGCGAATTCCGCATTCTGCAGGCCGGGGATCATGCGGAAGATGCGCACCTGCTCGG